>Ga0233385_1000001_pt1 | contig 157120 bp, 127 predicted proteins | sample ElkDunMinimDraft_16_FD_191543 | JGI IMG/M metagenome (GOLD analysis project Ga0233385, IMG submission 191543) | Fecal eukaryotic communites from dung pellets of Tule Elk in California, USA - Elk Dung G36 | ecosystem: Host-associated > Mammals > Digestive system > Large intestine > Fecal...
CGCGATCGAGCACACCCCCGTCGAGCTCGTGCTGTCCGCGCTCGCGCGCGGCCGTCAGGTCGTCGCGCTCGGTGACCCGCGGGTCGCGTCCACGACCACCGTGCCCGAGCTCGCCGAGCTCCTGCCGACGGTCTCGCTCCTCGCCGACGGTTCCCGGCGCGACCCCTTCGTCACCACGTTCCTCGCCGAGCACGGGTACGACGGCGTCCTGCGCCCGTCGCCCCTGCCGCGCGCCGAGGTCCTCGTGCAGCTCGACGTCGTCGACGGCGCCGGGATGCCCGACCCGACGTCCGGGGCCGTCGAGAGCACCCAGGCCGAGGTCGACCGCGTCGTCGAGGTCGCGATCGAGCACGCCCTCACGCGTCCCGACGAGTCGCTCGCGATCGTCACCGTCACGCCGCTGCACGCCGACCGCATCCGCGACGCGCTCCTCGCCGAGGTGCGCCAGAACCCCGCGCTCGCCGGCTTCTTCTCCGGCACCCGGGCGGAACCGGTCGTCGTCGCCGACGTGTCCGGCGTCGCCGGGCTCTCGCGCGACACGATCGTCCTGTCCCTCGGGTTCGGGCGCACGCCGCACGGCCGGGTGCTGCACCGGTTCGGCATCCTCAACACCCCGGGCGCCGAGGCGATGCTGCTCGACTCCGTCGGCGCGACGCGTCGCCGGCTCCACGTCGTCTCGTGCTTCACCGCCGGCGACCTCGACCCCGACCGGCTGCGCGGCGCCGGGGCCCGGCTCCTCGCGGAGGTGCTCGACCTCGCCGAGCAGCGCAGCGGTGCGGCCGACCAGGTGACGCTCGGCAACGGCGTCGACCTCGGCGGCAGCCCCGACCGTCTCGTGCTCGACCTCGCCGAGCGCCTGTGGCGGGCCGGGCTCGTCGTCGAGACCGACTACGGCATCGGCGACGGCGACCGCATCCCGCTCGTGGTCGGCCACCCGGACCTCCCCGGAGAGCTCCTCGTCGCGGTCCTCACCGACGACGCCGCCTACGTGGCCGAACGCAGCGTGCGCGTGCGGGACCGACAGGTGGCCGAGCGCCTCGAGCGCATCGGCTGGACCGTCGCGCAGGTGTGGTCCGCCGCCGCGTTCCTCGACCCCGCCAAGGAGGCCGAGCGCATCCGGCGGGTCGTGCAGGCGGTGCGCGACGCGCGGCTCCCGGAGTCCGGGGGCGTCGCGCAGACGGGCGGGGGCGACCGGATCGTCGTCGTGCCGGTGATCGACGACGACGAGCAGCACGGCGACGACGACCTGTAGCCCTCGTCGTCCGTGTACCTCCCGCATGGCTGCGCTGGGTGCGCGGTGAGAGGCGCCGCCTCTCACCCCGCCATGTCGGCTCGCCGCCGCGCGTCGCGCCCGCCGGGCTGCTGGCTGAGGTCGGCTCGCCCTCGGCGGTGCGACGATGGGAGGCGTGAGCACCACGTCCGACCCGAGCCCTGACCGCCCGCGCGCCGTGCCCGACGGCGAGGGGCAGCGTCGGCGGCCGCGGCGCGCTGTGCGGCGGGGGACCGAGAGCACGGTCGTGTCCGGGGCGAGCGCCGACGAGGGCGCCGAGGGCTGGGGCGACGAGGCGAGGCCGGGCGCCGGCTCCGGCGGGAACGACGACCGCCTGCTGGGCGACGTCCCACCGCACTACGGGCGGCACTGACGCCGGAGGACGACCAGGCGGTCGCGACGCGTCCTCGACCGGGGACGTGCCACGACCGCCTGAAGGGTGGTGAGTAACGGCTCAGAGGCCGCGCGGCGGCGTCGGGCCGCCCGGCGTCGACCCCGGGTCCCCGCCGGCCTGGGCGGCGAGCAGGTCGCGGATCTCCTGCAGGACGCGCACGTCCTCGGCCGGGGCCTCGGGCTCCGGCTCCACGTCCTTCTTGCGCATCGCCGCAAGGTGGTTCATCGGCAGCACGATGGCGAAATAGATCGCGGCGGCGATGATGAGCAGCTGCAGGATCGCGTTGAGGATGAGCCCGACGTCGATCGTGGCTCCGTTGATCGGACCGATGTGCCAGATGTTGGAGATGTCCGGCTTGCCGAAGATCATCGCGATCAGAGGGCTGATGAGCCCGTCGACGATGGCGGTGACGACCGCCGAGAACGCCGCACCGATAACGACACCGACCGCGAGATCGATCGCGTTGCCCCGGAGCACGAACTCCTTGAAACCGTTGAGCACGCCCTTCATGGGTTGATCCCTTCACGTGGGTGGCCGCGTGGCAGCGGACGCCACGACTCGTGCGTACCGATCCTCCCCATCGGGACACCCACCGGCAACGTCTTCGTCCGGAGAGTCGGGACCTGCCGTGCGAGCGCCCCGTCAGGGGACGAGCACCGCGGTCACCGTGGCATGGCCCGCCACCGACGCGAGCCGCACCGCCTCCTCCGGACGGACCGCGACGAGCGTGACCGCGTCGGCACCGGACGCCCCGGTCCCGAGGAGACCCCCGCCGTCGTCCACCTCGGGCGCCGGGACGACGACCGCGCCGCGCGCGAGATAGGGGTCCTCCGTCGGTGCGACGCCGTCCGGTGCCAGGGGATCCGGGAGCGGGTCCGCCGCGGGCCAGTCCGAGACGGCGAGCAGGTCGACACGGTCGCCGGCGCCGAGGAGCGCGGCGACGCCCGGGTCGAGCCGGACGGGCGCGACGACCGTGCCGTCGGGCGCACCTGCGGCGAGATCGCCCGCGGCCACGAGCGACTCCTGCAGGAGCGTGCCGGCGCGCAGCGCGACGGTCGCGCGCCGGCCCACGACGGCGTCCGGGTCGGTGGCCGCGGTGTCCGGGAGCAGCCGGGCGGGGACCTCCTCCACACGGAGGTCGGCGGCGGTGAGAGCAGTCCCCGGAGCGACGTCGCGCGCCGCGACGAGCACCGGGGCCGACGGGGGAGGGGTCGGGCGCAGTGCGGCGACCGTCACGGACGCCGCGAGCCCGCAGCACAGCGCCGCGAGGACGAGGCGTGACCTCCACCACAACCCGCGCAGCCGCCGTCGCCAGACGGGTGAGACGCCGCGGCGCGCTGCGGTGCCGACGACAGGGGGTCCGTGGACGGGAGGCATGGCGCCGACGCTAACGGCGCGCGGCGGTGCGTCTCGGTCGCGACCCGTCGCCCTGTGGACGGCCGGCGGGCGGGTCACCCGCAGCGGCGCGTCGAGCCGGCCCTGTGGTCGGCCGTGGTGGCAGTGCTGACGCGCCCGGCGTCAGGAGGAGGCGGCGGAGCTGCCCGACGAGGCGCTGCTCGAGGACGCGCTGCTCGCGGAGGTGCTGCTCGACGAGGCGCCGCCCGACGGGGCCGACGCGCTCGACGTCGTCGACGTGGCCGGAGCGGTCGACGACTTGCCGCCCGAGCGCGAGTCCGTGCGGTAGAAGCCGGAGCCCTTGAACGTCACGCCGACCGACGAGAACACCTTGCGCAGGCGCCCGGAGCACTCGGGGCACACGGTCAGTGCGTCGTCCGTGAACGACTGGTGGATGTCGAAGGCGTGACCGCATTCGGTGCACGTGTAGGCGTAGGTGGGCACGGGTTCTCCTCGTTCACGAGACGACCGCAGGGCGGCCTCGGGCAGATCGGGATCCGGTCGGGCTCGTTGGGTCCGACCGTGTCAACACCGACTGGCACTCGATACTTCCGAGTGCTAATCATACGCGGGCGAGTGCGCGGTGCGGGCCGGGGTAGTCTCGCACCGTGTCTGAGCACGAACCTGCCGAGGCCCCAGCCGGTGACGCCGTCCCCGGTGCCGACCCCGCGATCCCGGCAGAGGCCGCGACGCCACCGCGGCGCAGGCGACGGGCCCGCCGCCGGGTCCTCCTCGGCGTCGCCGCGGTCGTCGTGCTCGCGCTCGTCGCGGTCGCTGCCGTCGCCTTCACCACGGCGCGCCGCCCGCTGCCGCAGGTCTCGGGCGAGATCGAGCTGACTGGCCTCGAGGCCGAGGTCACCGTGCTGCGCGACGCGCGGGGCGTCCCGCAGATCTACGCCGACACCCCGGAAGACCTGTTCCGCGCACAGGGCTACGTCCAGGCGCAGGACCGCTTCTTCGAGATGGACTACCGCCGGCACGTCACGTCCGGCCGGCTCGCCGAGCTCGTCGGCGACAACCCCGACGCGATCGCAGCCGACACGGTGACGCGGACGTTCGGGTGGCGCAAGGTCGCCGAGCAGGAGTGGGACCTCGTCAGCCCCGAGACCAAGGCCTACCTCCAGGCGTACGCCGAGGGCGTCAACGCCTACCTCGAGGACCGCAGCCCGTCAGAGATCGCGCTCGAGTACACCGTCCTCGGCCTGCAGGTCGACGTCGCGGACCCGGAGCCATGGGACCCGATCGACTCGCTCGCGTGGCTCAAGGCGATGGCGTGGGACCTGCGCGGCAACTACGACGACGAGCTCGACCGCGCGCTCGCGTACGGCACCCTCCAGGACACCGCCCGGGTCGACGAGCTCTTCCCCGCGTACCCGTCGGACGTCAATGTGCCCATCCTCGACCCGGGTGAGCTCGAGAACCCGCAGCAGGTGGCGCTCGAGCTCGGCCCGGAGGCGAGCGAGGAGTACTCCTCCGAGCACCTGCAGGCTGCGCTCGCCGCCGCGGACCGCGCCCTCGCGGCCGTGCCCGTGCTCATCGGTCGCGGCGAGGGAACCGGCTCCAACTCGTGGGTCGTCTCCGGCGAGCACACCGCGAGCGGCCAGCCGATCCTCGCGAACGACCCGCACCTCGCCCTCGGCGCCCCGGGCATCTGGGCGCAGGTCGGGCTGCACTGCAACGACGTCGGCCCGGCGTGCGGCTTCGACGTCGCCGGCTTCTCGTTCGCCGGCTTCCCCGGCGTGATCATCGGGCACAACGCCGACCTCGCGTGGGGTCTGACCAACATGGGCGCGGACGTCACCGACTTCTTCGTCGAGCGCGTGCGCGACGACACGTACCTGCGCGGGGACGAGTGGGTCCCGCTCGAGACGCGCACCGAGACGCTGAGCGTCGCGGGCGGCGACGACGTCGAGCTGGAGATCCGCTCCACGCTGCACGGCCCCATCGTGTCCGCGGCGATCCCCGCCACGGAGGCGGCCGTCGACACGCCGGCCCTCGACACGCGGCTGGGGGAGTACGCCGTCGCGCTCCAGTGGACCGCGCTCGAGCCGGGTCGGACCGCCGACGCCGTCTTCGCGTTCGACCTCGCCCAGGACGCGGACGACATGCAGGCGGCCGCGGCGCTCTTCGAGGTGCCCGCGCAGAACATCGTGTTCGCGACGACCGACGGCCACATCGGCTACCAGGCGCCCGGCCGGATCCCGGTCCGCCAGTCCGTGCCCGACGCCGAGGTGCCGTCCGACGGCACGTGGCCCCGCGACGGTTCCGACGAGCGCTACGACTGGCAGGGGTACGTCCCCAGCGAGGACATGCCGCGCGTCGTCGACCCGGCCGAGGGCTTCGTCGTCGCAGCCAACCAGGCCGTCCTCCCCGCCGGCGTCACGCCGTTCCTCACGACGGACTGGGACTACGGGTACCGCTCGCAGCGCATCCGCCAGCTCCTCGAGGCCGAGATCTCCGCCGGCCGGCCTATCGACGTCGACACCATGAACGAGATCCAGGTCGACGACCGGAGCCCCTACGCCGAGGTGCTCGTCCCTCTCCTGCTCGACCAGGAGATCGACGACGCCTTCGCCGCGCAGGGCCAGGAGCTCCTGGCCGACTGGGACTACCGGACGGACACGGACTCCGCCGCGGCCGCGTACTTCGCCGCCGTCTGGCGCAACCTGCTCCAGCTCACGTTCTGGGACGACCTGCCCGAGTCCGCGCGACCGGGGGGCGGGAGCCGCTGGCTCGCGGTCGTGCAGGGCCTGCTGGACGATCCGACAGACCTGTTCTGGGACGACCGGCAGACCGTGAGCGTCGTCGAGACGCGCGACGAGGTGCTCACCCAGGCGCTCGTCTCGGCCCGCCTCGACCTCACCGTGGAGCAGAGCAAGCAACCGAACGACTGGGCCTGGGGCACGCTGCACCAGCTCGCGCTCGAGCACCCCGTGCTGGGCGGGTCTTCCGTCCCCGGTCCTGTGCGCAGCTACTTCAACCCGAGCCCGGTCGGGATGCCGGGCGGCTCGTCGATCGTCAACGCCACAGCGTGGGACGCGGCGTCCGGCTCGTTCGACGTCACCGCCGGCCCGTCCATGCGCATGGTCGTCGACCTCGACGACCTCGACCGCTCGACGTGGGTCACCGTCACGGGGACGTCCGGGCACCCGGCGTCGAAGCACTACGACGACCAGCTCAAGACCTGGGCCGCCGGCGAGACGTACTCCTGGCCGTTCAGCACCAAGGCCGTCGCCTCCGCCGGCGAGGACGAGCTCACCCTCGTCCCGTAGCCCGTAGCCCGTAGCCCGTAGCCCGTAGCCCGTAGCCCGTAGCCCGCAGTCCGCCGGGCGCGCGTTCGACGGTCCGCGTGGACTGCGCGCATGGGCGCCGTCGGACGGCGCGCAGGCGCGCGCGGCGGGGCGGGCTACTCGAGCCAGCGCCAGCCCTGCGGGGTGGCGACGGCGTGGACGAGCTTGTCGTGGGGCTCGACCGGCAGGGGGCGGTCCGAGGCGTCGTACACCTCCTCGGGAAAGACGACGGCGACGACCTTGGTCCCGGGCCGCAGGTGCTCGAGGGCGCGGTCGTACCAGCCGCCGCCCTGCCCCAGGCGCACCCCCCGCGAGTCGACGGCGAGCGCGGGCGCGACGACGACGTCGGCCTGTGCGATGGCGTCGGCGCCGAGGGTGGGGGTCCCGGGTTCGGGCGGCCGTCCGGGGGCTCGGACCTGGAGGTCGGCCGGGCCGTCGTACAGGGCCCAGTCGCGCTGCAGCCCGGCCCCGAGGACCGGCAGCAGGACGCGGACGCCGCGGGCGGAGAGGCGCTCGAGGGTCTCGGTCATGCCGGGTTCGGTGGGCCGCGCGGCGTACGTCGCGACGCACGTCGCGGCGGCGACCTCGGGGATCGTCTCGATGACGTCGGCGATCGCGACGGCCGCTTCTTTGCGGAGCCGTTCGGACCGTGACTGGCGGTTGGTGCGGATGGCCTTGCGGAGGACCTCCTTCGCGTCCTCGGCTTCGATGCTTCCGTGCAGGGGGTACGGCTGGACCAGGCCACTCATGTCCCTATTGTCACCCGGACCGTGACCGGATCGTGACGTGAACACGGATGGAGTTCGACCAGTTGGCGAATGTGGCGCTTCCGTCGACGGGGTCGGGGTGCCTATGATCGTCGCGAGCAGTAGTACGGACTCCTGACAAATTGCCGGAGCGCCGACCGAGAGACGCCGAGCAGCGAGGACGCCATGACCGCGACGACGCCCACGATCCCCACGCCGACCGCCACCCGGGCCGGGGCCGCTCGCACCGCCACGGGCCGGGCTGCCGTCGTCCTCGCCGCGGGCCACGACGCCGCGTCGCGCGACCTGCTGGCGCGCCCGCTCGGGGACGCGACCGTCGTCGAGCTCGCGGTCGCGAACGTGCGCCGGGTCGTGGACCCGGGCCGGATCGTCGTCGTGGTCTCGTCCGACGACCCGACGGTGCGCGAGCTCGTCGGCGAGGACGTCGTCTACGTCGAGCAGACGGAGCCGCTCGGCACGGGGGACGCCGTCCTCGCGGCACGCGAGGCGATCGCGTCCGTGCTGGGGCCCGGGGTCGACGAGCACGTCCTCGTCGCGTACGCCGACACGCCCCTGCTGCGCTCCGAGTCCCTGCTGGGCCTGCTCACGCGCCACTCCCTGACCGGCGCGGACCTGTCGCTCCTCTCGGCGGCCGTCGAGGACCCGGGCGGCTACGGACGCGTCGTGCGCGCGGAGGGCGAGATCGCGGCGATCCTCGAGTCGTCCGAGGTGACGGCGGAGACGCCGGCGGGCGACCGCACGGAGATCAACGTGGGCGCCTACGTCGCCTCGCCCGGCCTGCTGTTCGCCGAGCTCGAGCGCATGTCGGGCGACGGCGAGCACCGCCTCACCGAGCTGGCGCGCCGCGTGATCGCCGCGGGCAAGCGCATCTCGTCGTACCGGATCGTCGACGTGGACGAGGTGCGGGGCATCAACACGCCCGACGAGCTCGCCCAGGCGGCGGACATCGTGCTCAAGCGCCTCTTCGTGCCGCGCAAGAACACCGACACGAAGATCGTGTTCGGCACCGGCGGCTGGCGTGCCGTCATCGGCGAGGGCTACACGCTCGCGAACGTGCGCCGGCTGTGCCAGGCGATCGCCAACGAGACCATCCGCCGCGGCCTCGACGCGAAGGGCGTCGTGATCGGTGGCGACCGCCGGTTCCTCTCGCGCGAGTCGGCCGTCGCCGCAGCCGAGGTCTTCGCGGGCAACAACATCGCCGTCACGCTCCTGCCCGACGACGTCCCGACCCCCCTCGTGACGTTCGCCGCCCCCTACCTCGGGGCCGCGTACGGGATCATCGTCACCTCGAGCCACAACCCGCCCGAGTGGAACGGCATGAAGGTCTTCCGTCAGGACGGCTCGCTCCCGCTCGACGACGAGACGGACCGCTATCAGGACGAGGCCAACGCCCTGTCCGTGGACGACGTCATCACGCTCGACATCGACGTGGCACGCCGCGCGGGCGTCGTCGTCGACCGCTCGCTGACCGACCCGTACGTCGACGCGATCGAGCGGATCATCGACGTCGAGGCCGTGCGCGGGTCGGACCTGGAGGTCGTCGTCGACCCGATGTACGGCACGAGCCAGCTGACGCTCGGCACGATCCTGTCCGACATGCGCGTGCGCTCGGAGTTCATCCACTCCGCGCACAACCCGCTGTTCGGCGGCGTCGCGCCGGCCCCCGACCTGCAGCGCCTGAGCACGCTCGTGACGATGATCCAGCAGAGCGGCGGGCGCTACGACCTCGGCATGGCGACCGACGGGGACTCCGACCGCATCGGCATCGTCGACGAGACCGGTGAGTACATCTCGACGAACGACCTGCTCCTGCTCCTGTACTGGTACCTGCACGAGGTGCGCGGGGAGCAGGGCGGCGTCGTGCGCAACCTGGCGACGACGCACCTGCTCGACCGCCTCGCGGCCCACTTCGGCGAGCAGTCGCGCGAGGTCAGGGTCGGCTTCAAGCACGTGACGGCGGGCATGGAGGAGATCGGCGCCGTGCTCGGCGGGGAGTCCTCGGGCGGCCTGACGATCCGCGGCTGGATCCTCGGCAAGGACGGCATCTTCGCGTGCGCCCTGGTGGCCGAGATGCTCGCGCGCACGGGCAAGCGGATCTCCGAGCTGCGCGCCATGATCTACGAGATCACGGGCCGGCTGTACACGCTCGAGGCGGGCGTGCCGGCCACGCCGGAGATGCGCGTCGAGGTGCCGCGCCGCCTCGAGGCGCAGCCGCTCACGCACGTCGGGCCGTACCCCGTCGTCTCCGTGTCCCACCTCGACGGCACCAAGATCCTCCTCGAGGACGACAACTGGGCGCTCCTGCGCTTCTCCGGCACGGAGCCCGTGCTGCGGATGTTCGTCGAGGCGGACACCCCCGAGAAGGCCGCGGAGCTCCTGGCGTGGCTGCAGGGGTTCGTCACCGCCGGCGTCTGACGCCGCCCCCGCCCCGCCCCGCCCAGGGGCGGGCCGGTCACCCGACGGCGACGACGTCGTCGGGCACGTCCACCGCCCGTGCAGCACCCCACAGAGGAACCAGAGCAACGATGCGCTACGGCCACTTCGACACCGCGCGCGACGAGTACGTCGTCGAGCGCCCCGACGTCCCCGTCTCGTGGACGAACTACCTCGGCACACGGGACCTGGGGACGGTCCTGTCCCACACCGGAGGCGGGTACTCGTACTACAAGAGCTCGCAGTACGGGCGCATCTCGCGCTTCCGGCAGAACGGCGTCCCGCTCGACCGCCCGGGCCACTACGTGTACCTGCGCGACGACGCGGACGGCGACTACTGGTCGGTGTCGTGGCAGCCCGTGGGCAAGCCGTTCGTCGGGCCGGACGAGGAGCTCGACCCCGCGGGCGGTGCCGGTCGGTGGACCACGCGCCACGGACTGAGCTACACGACGTTCCGGTCCGAGTACAAGGGCATCGACGCCGAGCAGACGGTCTTCATCCCGCTCGACGACGACGTCGAGCTGTGGGACGTCCGCGTCACCAACACCACGGACGAGGTGCGCGAGCTCACCGTCGGGTCGTACGTGGAGTTCAGCTTCCACACGATCACGATCGACAACCAGAACCTGCAGATGTCGCTCTACGCGTCCGGCTCCTCGTACGAGGACGGGATCATCGAGTACGACTTCTACTACGAGCCCTGGACCTTCCACTACTTCGCGTCGAGCGAGACGCCGTCGTCGTACGACTCGCTGCGCGACAGCTTCATCGGCCCGTACCGCTCCGAGGCCAACCCGATCGCGATCGAGCGCGGGCACGGCTCGAACGCGAGCGCCACGACGCAGAACCACTGCGGCGCACTGCAGCACAAGGTGACGCTCGCGCCCGGGGAGACGAAGCGCCTCGTCTACATGCTCGGGTACGGCTCGCGCGACGCGGCGGGTCGCGCGATGCAGCGGAAGTACGCCGACGTCGCGACGGTGGACGCCGAGCGCGAGCGCCTGCGCGGGTACTGGCGCGCCAAGCAGGACAAGCTGCGCATCCGCACGCCGCACGAGGGCATGAACACGATGATCAACGCCTGGACGCTGCTCCAGGCGGAGACGTGCGTCGTGTGGTCGCGGTTCGCGTCGTTCGTCGAGGTCGGCGGCCGGGCGGGGCTCGGGTACCGCGACACGGCGCAGGACGTCATGAGCGTCATCCACTCCAACCCGACGAAGACGCGCCAGCGCATCGTCGAGCTCCTGCGCGCCCAGACGGAGGCCGGGTACGGCCTGCACCTGTTCGACCCCAAGGCGTTCGACCCCGACGCCGAGCCGCTGCCCGACGTCCCGTCGCCGACGATCGTCCCCACGGTCGACCCGAAGGACCTCATCCACGGGCTCGAGGACACGTGCTCGGACGACCACCTGTGGCTCGTGCCGTCGGTCGTGGAGTACGTCAAGGAGACGGGCGACCGGTCGTTCCTCGACCTCGAGATCCCGTTCGCCGAGGGCACGCCCGCGACCGTCTACGACCACCTGGTCAGGGCGCTCGAGTTCTCCGCGGAGCAGGTGGGGCAGAACGGCGTCGCGCTCGGCCTGCGCGCGGACTGGAACGACTGCCTCAACCTCGGCGGGGGCGAGACGTCGCTCGTGACGTTCCTGCACGCGTGGGCGATCGGTGCGTTCCTCGAGATCGCCGAGCCGCTCGCCGCCGCGGGCGACGAGCGCGCCGAGGCCGACGTCGTGCGGTTCACGGCCGAGCGCGAGCGCATCGCCAAGGTCGCGGACGCGCAGCTGTGGGACGGGCGGTGGTGGATCCGGGGCTACACGCGCGACGGCGTGAAGATCGGCTCGGCCGAGAACGAGGAGGGCAAGATCTTCCTCGAGCACCAGGCGTGGCCCGTCATCGCGGGCATCACGAGCCAGGAGCGCGGCGAGGCGTCGATGGACGCGGTGCGCGAGCTCCTGGGGTCGCCGTACGGCAACCACCTCAACTGGCCGGCGTTCACGAAGGTCGACGACACCGTCGGCTTCGTCACGCGCGTCTACCCGGGTATCAAGGAGAACGCGGCGATCTTCTCCCACCCTAACGCGTGGCCCATCATCGCCGAGGCGATGCTCGGGCGCGGCGACGAGGCGGTGCAGTTCTACGACGCGATCCTCCCGTACCACCAGAACGACAACATCGAGGTCCGGGGCGCCGAGCCGTACGCCTACGTCCAGTTCCTCTACGGCCGCGACCACGAGTGGTTCGGCAAGGCGCAGAACCCCTGGCTCACGGGGACGGCCGGGTGGATGTACACCGCGGTGACCAAGTACGTCCTCGGTGTGCGCCTCGCGCTCGACGGGCTCGTCGTCGACCCGTCGATCCCGAAGGACTGGGACGGGTTCGAGGTGCGCCGCGAGTGGCGCGGCGCCGTCTACGACATCGAGGTGCGCAACCCCGAGCACGTGTCGAAGGGCGTGCGCTCGATCACGGTCGACGGCGTCGAGCACGACCCTGCGGCGCCGATCGCCGCGCTGCCCGCGGGCACCGAGGCGAAGGTCGTGGTGACCTTGGGCTGATCCCGCGGCCGCACCGCCGGGTGCCCGCGTCACCGGTGGTGGCGCTCGGGCGCCCGGTGGTGCCACCCTGTGCACCGAGGACCGGGCGCCCGCCCGTGCCCGCGAGAGACACCGAGGACGGTCGCCGCCGGATGACGCACAAGATCACGCGCGGGTGGACCGTCGCCAAGCCGTGGCCCGTGACCCTGCGGGACGACGGGCTGGGCGGCTCGGTCGTGCTCCGGCCGCTGCGGCGTCGGGACGCGACCCCGTGGATGCGCCTGCGCGCGCGCAACGCGGAGTGGCTCGAGCGCTGGGAGGGGACCTCGCCCCGCCCGGGCGCCGGCGGTGGCCCTCCGACGTTCGCCGAGTACGTGCGGGTCCTGTCCGCCCAGGCACGGGCCGGCACCTCGCTGCCCTTCGCCGTCGAGCTCGACGGGGAGCTCGTCGGGCAGCTCACGGTCTCGTCCATCACGTACGGGTCGCTGTGCGGCGCGAGCATCGGCTACTGGGTGAGCGAGCACGTGGCCGGACGCGGGGTCATCCCCACCTCCGTCGCCATGGCGACGGACTACTGCTTCTCCGTCCTGGGGCTGCACCGGATCGAGATCAACATCCGTCCCGAGAACGGGCCGAGCCTGCGTGTCGTGGAGAAGCTCGGCCTGCGCGACGAGGGCGTGCGGGAGCGGTTCCTGCACATCCAGGGCGCGTGGCGCGACCACCGCACGTTCGCCCTCACGAGCGAGGAGGTCCCCGACGGGCTCCTCGCACGCTGGCAGGCGTCGCGGCGCGAGAGCATCTGAGGCGTCCGACACGCCGGGGCGCGTGCGGAGCGTCGCCGCGCGCCTCGCCTACGGTCGGGATGTGGAATCGGCCTCGGGGATCGTCGCGCTCGCGGTGTTCCTGCTGTGGCTCGGGTTCTTCGTCCCGCACCGCGTGCGTCACCGGCAGCAGCTGCTGGAGGCGCGCACGGAGGACCGCTTCTCCGGATCCCTGCGCGTGCTCGCCGTCGCCGGCCCGGGTGGCGGGGCGCTCGACCGGTGGGACGCGACGCTCGACGGGGTCGCCGGCGTCCCGGCGCTCGCCGCCGGGCAGGGCGGAGGGTCGGGCGGGGGCCGCGCGGCCCTCCTCGGCGGCGGGGGTGCAGGGGAGCAGGACCGGCCGGCCGGCCGGACGCACGACGAGGAGGGATCGCACGCCATGGGGAGCATCGATACCGCGTCGCCCTCCCGGGCACCCGCGCGCCCGGAGTCGCCGTCGCGCCTCGCGCTCCTCGAGCGGCGCGCCGCTGCGGCTCGCCGCCGGCTCGCGCTCACGGTCGTCCTCCTCCTCGCGAGCGTCGCGGTCTGGGTCGTCGCCGCGCTGGGGCACGTGCCGTGGTGGGCGGGCGTCGTCCCGACGGCGGTGCTGGTGGCGGTCCTGGTGCTGGGCCGTCGGGCGGTCGTCGCCGCGCAGCGGTCCGATGCCGCGTGGCTGGCCGACCGCCGCGCCGCAGCCCGGGTGGCCCGTGGGACGGTGCTCGGCGCCCCGCCGGCGCCGCGCGGCGCCCGCCCGCGCGTCACGGGACGCGCCGTGCACGGCTCCCAGGTGAGCACGCAGATGATCCCGCGCGTCACGCCGAAGGACCTGGCACCGGCGAACGCCGCGGCGACGGCCGACAACCAGGCTCGGAGCAGCGCCACTGCCACGGGCGCCCGCGAGCGAGTCACCCCCGCGAGCACGACGTCCGACGCGGTCTCCGGTCCCGAGGAGCCTGCCTCACCGCCGGTCGCGGCCCCGGGGGCGTCCGACGCCGACGCGCCCGCTCCCGGGCGCGACGAGCCGGTGGCCGAGGAGGCCGAGCACGTCGCCTCGGGCCGGGCGTGGGACCCCGTGCCCGTACCGCCGCCGACCTACACGATGAAGCCCAGCGCGCCGCGTCGCGAGCCTGCGCCGCTCACGGCCGACGACGTCGCCTCGCCCACCCGGGCGGGCGCCGCCGCGGCGAGCTCGGTGTCGACGAGCACCGCCGGGGGCGCGCCGGCGCGGCAGGAGGCCACGGCGTCGGGCACCCCCGACGGCGCGGCCGGCGCACCCGCGCCGGCGGACGGCGACGAGCGCAAGCCGCGGACCGAGACGCTCGGGCTGGACCTCAACGAGATCCTCGCGCGCCGCCGCGCGGCGGGGCAGTAGAACTCCCCCCGGGGGCGGCCGGTTTGCGAGACCCCGCCCCCGGGGTGCTAATCTGTTCCTCGCTCGAGGGGCTATGGCGCAGTTGGTAGCGCGTCTCGTTCGCAATGAGAAGGTCGGGGGTTCGAATCCCCCTAGCTCCACTCCACGAAGGCCGTTGGTCAGGACGTAGTTCCTGGTCAGCGGCCTTCGGTGTGTCCCGACGTCCTCGGCCGACGACGCCCGAGCGGTGGCCGGATGCCCGACTCGGGCCGGACCGCGCTGCGTCAAGAGAGCGGCGGCGGCGAGCTCGGCGTCCGGTTCTCGTACCGCGACGAGGGTGGGGCTCCGCTGCGCGGCCGACACCGGGTAGCTCGCCCGACGACGCGACGAGGGCCCCGCCGGTCGGCGGGGCCCTCGTGGTCGGGCGGGCGCGGGCAGGGCCCGCTCGCGGTCAGGGGCAGGTGAACTCGACCCCGTCGCGGTACACGGTCTCGCCGGACGGGACGCCCTCGCAGACCTCGTTGAAGAGCTGGATCCCCTGCCAGGCGAGGACGCCGAAGATCACGGTGCCGATGAGCACGAGCGCCCCGACGATGATGCCGGCGACGGCGACGCCGTTCTTGTAGCCGGCCTTCTTGGACTTGTTCAGCGCGACGATGCTGAGGACGAGGCCGACGATCGACAGGCAGCCCAGGAACGACAGCACGAGGCCGACGATGCCGAGCGTCTTGCCCGGGTCCTGGGCGGGCGCACCGTATCCGGGCGTGCCGCCCGGCTGCTGCGTGCCGTACTGCGGCGCCTGCGGCGGTCCGCCGTACTGGGGTGCCTGCGGTGCGCCGTACTGCGGCTCCTGCGCACCGTACTGAGGCGCCCGGGGTGCGCCGTGCTGCGGGTCCTGCGGCTGCTGAGGCGCGCCCGGCTGCGGTGCGCCGTAAGCGGGTGGGCCCGACGACGCGGCCCCGGGGTCCGGGTTCTGCGGGTTCTGGTCGGGCTGATCGGGGGTCGACATGCGATCTCCTCGGCTGGCGGTTGCGGCCCGGCCAGTATGCCCGTCCCCGCATGTCGTCGCAGGTCCCCCGCCCGGCGCGTCCCGCATCCGGCCGTCCACCACGGTCGGGCCGCGGCACGAGCCCACGGCGCGCCGACCGTCACGAGTCCTCCACATCCGGGGGTCGGAGGCGTGCGCGGGGTGCGCGATGATGGGGGCGTGAACTCTCGGAAGGCCCGATTCGTCCCCGTTGCCCTCCCCGTCCTGACCGCCCTCGGAGTCGTCACGATCCTGAGCGGCTGCGCCACGGAGAGCGAGGGGACCGACGGCCCGACGTCGGGTGAGACCGGCCTCGTCGCGCAGGCGGCGGAACCGCGCGAGAGCGCTCTGGTACTCGGCTCGACCGACCCGGCAGAGCTCGCGCTGACCGCGAGCCAGGCGTTCTTCACGTCGGCACCGGTCGTCGTCCTCGCCGTCGCGGACGACGACGCCGCCCGGGCGACGGCCGCGGCGGCCGCCGTCGAGCTCGCCGCCCCGGTGCTCCTCGTCGGGGGCGCCATCTCCGACACGGGTCTGCGGACCGAGATCGACCGGCTCGGCGCGGTGGCGCTCGTCGTGGTCGGGGAGGACGACGTGCCGCCCGGCCAGGACGACGTCGAGGAGACCCCGGAGCGCGACGCGTCGCTCGGGCCGGTCGACGGCGTGGAGGAGGTCCTGCTCGACGTGGACGCGCTCGACGCGACCGGGGCGCTCGACCCGCACGACCTCGACGACGTCCTCGCGGCGCTCCCGGCGCGGGGTGAGGCGGACACCCTCACCGAGGTCCTCGTCCTCACGGAGCCCGGCAGCCTCGACGAGGCGGGCGGGACGCAGTCCGCGGCGATCGCGACCGCGCGGGCGGCCGGTGCCGTCCCGCTCGAGGTGCCGCAGGGCGACCCGCGCTCGTCGGCGGACGTCGTCCAGGCGATCTCGTCCGCCAAGGCGCTCGCGGTGGTCGGGATCGGCGAGAGCTTCGGCACGGCGGACGAGCTCGCGTGGCGGCTGCGCGCGGCGGAGACCGGGACGCTCCTCCCCGGTGGTTCACAGCTCGTCCTCGCCGAGGGCTCCCGGTACGTCGTCGTGGGGGCGGACGCCGTCACGACGAGTCTGGTGGCCGTGGGGGAGAACGCGCGGAGCGCTGCGGTCGAGGGGGCCCTGGACGCAGCCGCCGGCTTCGCGGAGGCCGTGCCGGAGGAGACCGTCGTGCCGGTGCTCGAGGTGCCGGCGACACGGCAGTCGTCCACCGCGGGCACCGACCGCGACTACTCGACGGAGATCCCCGCGCAGGAGCTGCTGCCGCTCGTGGACGAGGCCGCCGCGGCCGGCGTCCTCGTGGTGCTGCGCCTCGAGCCGGGCCGGTCGACGTTCGCCGAGCAGGTCGAGGAGTACGCGGAGGTCCTCGCCCGCCCCACGGTGGGGGTCGTCCTCGACGTCGGCGCTCGCACGCCCGGGGATGGTGCGCGTGCGGGCACGGTCCAGGCCACCGAGCTCGCCGCGGCGATCGAGGCGGTCGGCACCGTCGTGCGGGAGCAGGAGCTCCCGCAGAAGCTCGTCGTGGTGCAGCGCCCGGAGGCGGACGCGGTCCGCGACCCCGAGGAGCTCGACGTCGGCGACGGCGAGGTCGCGGTCGTGCTGCAGTCGACGTCACGCGCGGGGTACGGCGCGCGCGTGCGGGACTGGACGGTCCTGCTCGAGGAGGCGCCCGACGGGGTCGTGGGCGGATGGACGACCGGGTCGTCCGACCCGACGCGCGACGTCGAGGGCGTCCTCTCGCTGGACCCGAGCCCGCGCTACGTCGCGGCGTCGCGCCAGGGCGGCTGACGAAGCCCGTCGCGACGGCTCCCGGGGGCTTGGCCGGGCGGCGCGCGGGGGGTTAGGGTGTGCCCCTAGCAAACCCGAATCGTTTCGATCCGACTCCTGCCGCCGCACCGCAGCGTCCGGTACGACGTGTGCTTCCCCCGCCGACGCCCCAGACAACGAGGTTCCGATGGTCTCGATCATCCCCCAGCCCCTGCACCTCCTCACCCGGCCGGAGCACGTGCCCGTCGCGCGCTTCGAGATCCGCGGCGGCGGGCTCGAGCAGGCTCCCTGGCTGGACGGGCTCGCCGCCGACGTGCTGGGCGCCGCCGTCGCGCGGGTCGCCGGCACCGCCCAGGGGCCTGGCGGAGGAGACGGCGAGCGCACGGGCTCCCCGGCGCCGACCGCCGTCGTGCTCCGGCTCGACGAGAACGCCGGTCCTGACGGGTCGACCAGCCGGGAGCGCTACAGCCTCGTCGTCGACGCCGGCGGCGCCGTGCTCTCGGCGCCGGAGCCCGCCGGCCTCTTCCACGCCCTGCAGACGCTGCGCCAGCTCGTCGAGGCCCCCGCACCGGGCGAGGCGGGCGCCCGTGTTCCGCACGTCGTCGTGCACGACGCGCCCCGGTACGGGTGGCGTGGCCTGTCGGTGGACGTGGCCCGGCACTTCTTCGGGCTCGCCGACCTGCGCGCCGTCGTGGACGTGGCGGCCGCGTACAAGCTCAACGTGCTCCACCTGCACCTCACGGACGACCAGGGCTGGCGCATCGAGTCGCCGACCCGCCCCGAGCTGGCCGAGCTGTCCTCCGGGAGCGACACGTCGGGCGGTTCCGGGGGGCACCTGTCCCTCGCCGACTTCCGCGCGCTGCAGGACCACGCGGCGGAGCGCTTCGTCCGCGTCGTGCCCGAGATCGACGTCCCCGGTCACATCAACGCCGCCACGCACGTGTACGGCGACCTCATGCCCGACGGCGTCCCCACCGACGCGTACACGGGGATCGAGGTGGGCTTCTCGCGCCTCACGATCGACCTGCCGTCGACCGAGCCCTTCCTGCGCGACGTGTTCACCGACCTCGCACGCGCGACGGACGGCGAGCACGTGCACCTCGGCGGCGACGAGGTGCTGAAGATGGAGCCGGCGGAGTACGCGCGGTTCGTCGAGCTGTGCGAGCGCATCGTGCTCGAGGCGGGCAAGAAGCCCGTCGCGTGGCAGGAGGTGGCCAAGGCGCCGCTGCGCCCGGGCACGATCGTGCAGTACTGGGACACGCACCCGGCGGACCTCACGTACCTCGTCGAGGCGGCGGAGGCCGGCGCGCGCGTGATCATGTCGCCCGCGAACCGCGTCTACCTCGACATGAAGTACACGGCCGACTTCCCGCTCGGGCAGGACTGGGCGGGACTCGTCGAGGTGCGCGACGCCTACGACTGGGAGCCCGAGGAGGCCGTGCCGGGACTGCCCGCCTCCGCCATCGAGGGCGTCGAGGCGGCCGTGTGGACCGAGCGCATCCCGACCCTGGACGACCTGTTCACGATGCTCCTGCCGCGGCTGACCGCCGTCGCCGAGGTCGCGTGGACGGAGCCGGCGCGCAAGGACTGGGAGGACTACCGGCGCCGCGTCGCGGCCGAGGCTGCCGTCTGGCGGGAGTCTGGCGTCGCGTTCCACCCGTCGCCCCAGGTCGCCTGGTGAGGGGCGCGGCCCGCCCGACGGCGGGCGGGCCGCCGCCTCAGATCCAGGTCGGGAGCCACATGTGCATGTTCCAGAACCAGTACGGGACCTGCCAGGACGTCCAGACCGGGTAGAAGAACACCGTCACGACACCGACCGTGGTGAGCAGCACGGTGATGCCGGCGCGCACGCGGGCCCGGGGGACGGCGTCGTGCTCGGTGCGTTCGAGCAGCACCGTGAGCACGTACACGAGCGTGAGCACGACCCACGGAGTGAAGACGATCGAGTAGAACGTGAAGATCGTCCGCTCGGCGTAGAGGAACCACGGCCCCCACCCGGCGACGATGCCGCTGAGCACGGCGAGCGCGCGCCAGTCCTTGAGCCGGAACAGCAGGAAGACGGTCACGAGCACGGCGAGCGCCGCCGTCCACCACAGGACGGGGTTGCCGAGGGACGTGATCGCGCGGGCGCAGCGCTCGACCTCGCAGCCCGCCTCGCCCGGGTCGTAGGAGCGCCAGTAGAACGACGTCGGGCGCCACTGCACGATCCAGCCGAGCGGGTGCGCCTCGTACGGGTGCTCGGTCGTCAGCCCGTTGTGGAACTCCCACATCTTGAGGTGGTACTCCCACAACGAGCGCAGCGCGGGCGGGAGCCACGGCACGCCCTCGCCGGGGTGCTCCAGCGCCCAGCGGCGCATGTACGCGCCGGGCGACGCGAACCACGACGTCCAGGTCGCGAGGTAGGTGAGCGCCGCCGTCGGGAGCATGACGAGGGCCGCGGGGATCGCGTCGCGCAGGAGCGCGTCCTCCCACCAGCGCCCGACGCCCGCCGTCCGCCGCGCGGTCGCGTCCCACAGCACCGACACGATCGCGAACACGGCGAGGAAGTACAGGCCCGACCACTTGACCCCGCACGCGAGACCCAGCGCGACGGCCGCGGCGAACCGCCACCACCGCCAGCCGAGCCCGGGGCCGTAGCGCCCGATCCGGCCGCCCGCGTCGAGGATCGCGCCGCAGCGCTCGGCCAGGCGACGACGCGCCTGCTCGCGGTCGAGCAGGAGGCACCCGAACGCCACGAGCACCCAGAACATGAGCATGTTGTCGAGCAGGCCCGTACGGGCGTGCACGATCGCCTCGCCGTCCACGGCCATGAGCGCGCCCGCGACGATCCCCATGGCGGTCGAGGCGAAGAGCCGCCGCGCGATCCGCGCCACGAGCACCACGGCGACCACGCCGACCACGGCCGACGCGAGCCGCCACGACCACGGGTTGTCGGCGCCGCCGAGCACCTTCATGCCGAGCGCGATCATCCACTTGCCGAGCGGCGGGTGGACGACGTAGTCCGGCGTCGGGAGGAACGAGTTCACGTCCCCCGCCTCGAACGCCGGGTTGGGCTTCTCCGGCCAGTCCGCCTCGTACCCGACCTGCAGCAGCGTCCACGCCTGCTTCACGTAGTACGTCTCGTCGAACACGAGCGTGCCCGGTCGGCCGAGGTTCCACAGCCGCAGCACGGCGGCGACCACGGCGACGACCGCGACGCCGAGCCAACCCCACAGGCGGTCGTGGGCCGTCGCCCCCAACGCCAGGCGGCGCGGCCCCAGCAGGGCGAGCAGCAGCCGCTCGCGGTGGGTCGGCGCGGGCCCGGGCCCGGGGTCGTGCACGTCGGAAGGCGCCGTCGCCGGCCGGTGGTCCTCGGCGAGGTCGGCGGAGGGCCGGGATCCGGGGTGCGCGTCGTCGGGCGGCTGGGACACGCAGGCCATCGTAGGGGCACGTGCGTGTGGAACCCTGGGAGCCATGTCCTCCGCCATCCCTGAGCCCGACGGGCCCGACGGGCCCGACGCGCCCGACGCGCCCGTCGCCCCCGACCGGACCACGACCCCGCGCGAGGCGGGCCACCTCGTCCTCGCGGGGACGCCCATCGGGAACACGGAGGACGCGAGCGGCCGCCTGCGCCGGCTGCTCGCGGAGGCGGACGTCGTGGCCGCCGAGGACACGCGCCGCCTGCACGGCCTCGCCGGCCGCCTCGGCGTGCAGGTCGGCGGGCGCGTCATGAGCTTCCACGAGCACAACGAGTCGGACCGCGCGGACGACCTGCTCGACGTCGTCGAGGGCGGCGGGACCGTGCTCGTCGTGTCCGACGCGGGGATGCCGGCCGTCTCCGACCCGGGGTTCCGCGTGGTCGCGCGGGCCGTCGAGCGCGGCGTCCCGGTGACGACGGCGCCCGGGCCGAGCGCGGTGCTCACCGCGCTCGCGCTGTCGGGGCTGCCGACGGACCGCTTCTGCTTCGAGGGCTTCCTGCCGCGCAAGGCGGGGGACCGGTCCCGGGCGCTCGCCGCGCTCGTCGACGAGCCGCGCACGCTGGTCTTCTTCGAGGCGCCGCACCGCGTCGCCGAGGCGCTCGCGGCGATGGCCGACGCGTTCGGCGCGGACCGTCCGGCCGCCGTCGCCCGCGAGCTGACCAAGACCTACGAGCAGGTGCTGCGCGGCCCGCTCGGGGAGCTGGCCGCGACGGCGGCGCAGGAGCAGCTGCGCGGCGAGATCTGCGTCGTGGTCGGGGGTGCGCCCCCGCGCGGACCGGTCCCGCTCGACGAGCTCGTGCCCGCCGTCCTCGCGCGCGTCGACGGCGGTGAACGGCTCAAGGACGTCGTGGCCGACGTCGCGCAGGGCGCGGGCGTGCCCAAGCGCGACCTGTACGCGGCGGCACTCGACGCGCGCAAGCGGTGACGGCCGGGCGTCGCGCGCGGGTCGTGCTCAGCGCCCGACGGCGGTGCTCTCCTCGAGCGTGACGCCCGCCGCGGCGAGCTCCTCGCGGGCCGCCGCCCCGAGCTCGGGCGTGACCGGCACGGTGAGGTCGGTGAGGACCCGCGTGGCGAGGCCGAGCGCGTGGGCGTCGAGCGCCGTCGCACGCACGCAGTGGGACTCGGCGATGCCGACGACGTCGACCGCCTCGATCCCGGCGTCGCGCAGCAGGTCCGCGAGCGGGCGCCCGGCGGCGTCGACCCCCTCGAAGCCCGAGTAGGCGGCCTGGTACTCGCCCTTCTTCACGCTGACGTCGGGCGCGAGGTCGGCGAGCGCCGCATGCAGCTCGGCGTTCGGCGTGCCCGCGATCGCGTGGGGCGGCCAGGTGTCGACGAAGTCGGGCTGCGGGCTCCAGTGCTCGCCCGGGTCGACGTGCCAGTCCTGGGTCGTGACCACGAGGTCGTAGCCCCCGCGGTGGTCGCGGGCGTGGTCGGCGATGCGCTGCGCGACGTCGTTCCCACCCGCGACCCCCAGCTCGCCCCCCTCGCAGAACGTGGGCTGGACGTCGACGACGACGAGCGCGCGGCGCGGCGCGGTGATGTTCTCGGTCATGACCCCACTCTGCCATCAGCGCCGGGCCGGTGGGGGAGCGCGCCGCCGTGGCGGGTCCGCGACGGCGGTGCGAGAGTGAGGTCAGCCACGTACCGACCAGCCCGGAGGCCGTTCATGAGCGACCAGGAGACGACCACCCCGGCGACCGGTCCGGTCGATCGCCCGATCGGCTACTGGCTCAAGCTCGTGGACCGGCTCATCGACGAGAGCTTCGACGAGGTCTTCCACCGCTCCGGGCTCACGCGACGGCACTGGCAGGTGCTCAACACGATCCGCGAGGGGGTGAGCGAGGAGACCGACGTCGACGGGGTGCTCTCACCGTTCACGGGCGCGTCGGCCGGGCCCCGCCACGGCGCGGGCACGGCGGTCACGGCGGAGATCGACGACCTGGTGAGACGCGGCTGGGTCACGCGCTCCGACACCGGCCTGACCGTCACCGTGGCCGGCAACCACGCGTACCACGACCTGCTCGACGCGGTCTCGACGTCGCGCGAACGCGTCGCCGAGGGGATCAGCCGCGAGGAGTACGCGCAGACCGTCGCGACGCTCGAGCACATGGCGCGCAACCTCGGCTGGTCCCCGGGCGCCTGAGGGGCGCCGCCTCGTTCCGGTCCTGGTCGCACCGCAGGCCACGACCGCGGCGGCCGACAGGGCGAGACGGGGCGCGCGACGTCGGGCAGCAGGCGTACCCTGCGAGACCCGCGACCCGCACGCACCCCGCGCCCGGGCGCGCCGCACAGAGCTGGAGCACTGCGATGGAGTTCCGCCGGATCCCCGGTCTGCCGCCCTACGTCTTCACGATCATCGACGGGCTCAAGATCGAGGCACGCCGAGCGGGTCGCGACGTCGTGGACCTCGGGTTCGGCAACCCCGACCTGCCGAGCCCGCAGGTCGCGGTCGACAAGCTCGCCGAGGCCGCCCAGAACGCGCGCAACCACCGTTACTCCGCCTCCCGCGGCATCCCCAAGCTCCGCGAGGCCGTCGCCGGCCTGTACCAGCGCCGCTTCGGCGTGAGCCTCGACCCGGACACCGAGATCCTCTCGACCATCGGCGCGAAGGAGGGCTTCAGCCACCTGATGTGGGTGCTGCTGCAGCCGGGGGACGTCGCGCTCGTCCCCACGCCGAGCTACCCCATCCACATCTGGGGCCCCTACTTCGCGGGGGCCGACGCGCGCCAGGTGCCGATCGGCGACGGGACGGACGCAGCGGGGTACATCGACCGCATCATCGAGGCGTGGGAGCTCGGCTGGCCGAAGCCGCGCGTCGTCGTGCTGTCGTTCCCGCACAACCCGACGACGACGGTCGCCACCAAGGAGGAGCTGCAGCGCCTCGTCGACTGGGCCCGTGACAAGGACGTCGTGCTCGTGCACGACCTCGCCTACGCCGACATGACGTTCGACGGGTTCCGTCCGCCGTCGATCATGGAGTGCGACGGCGCGCGCGAGGTCGCGGTCGAGCTCTACTCCATGACGAAGTCGTTCTCCATGGCGGGCTGGCGCGTCGCGTTCCTCGTGGGCCGCCGTGACGTCGTCGGGGCGCTCGCGAAGCTCAAGAGCTACCTCGACTACGGCACGTTCCAGCCGATCCAGATCGCCGCGACCGTGACGCTCAACGAGGCGACCGAGTTCCCCCAGGAGATCTCCTCGGTCTACGAGTCCCGCCGCGACGCCCTCTACGACGGCCTCCAGCGCATCGGTTGGGACATCCACAAGCCCGGCGGCACCATGTTCGCCTGGGCCCGCATCCCCGAGCCCTACCGCGACATGGGCTCGATCGAGTTCGCGACGCACCTCGTCGAGGAGTGCGACGTCGCGGTCTCCCCGGGCGTCGGGTTCGGCCCCGGCGGCGACGAGTTCGTCCGCTTCGCGCTCATCGAGAACGAGCACCGCATCGGCCAGGCGGTCCGCGGTCTCAAGCGCGGCCTCACCCGGCTCCCGTAGGGGCCGCCCGGGCCGGCCGTCCTCGCGCGGTCCTGCGCGAGGCGCCGCGGCGCGCGACGATGGGCTCGTGCGACGCCGTCGGACTCCGGACCCGGGCCCCCGCGACGCCGCGGGTCGTCCCGCACGCGTCGCGGCGCTCGCGGTCGCGCTCGCCCTCGTCGGGGTGTCCGGCTGCACGGCCGACGACGCCCGCGCGCCGTCACCCGCGCCGTCGAGCGCGGCGGACCCCCCGAGCGAGACGGAGCCGACGGCACAGGCTCCGAGCGGGGACCCGGCCCCCGGTCCCGCACTCGTCGTCGTGCCCGAGGTGCGGGTCGACGTCGCGGACGTGGCGACCGGGCTCCCGGCGCCGTGGGGGCTGGCAGCGCTCGGGGACGGGACGCTGCTCGTCTCGTTGCGCGACGAGCGCCGGCTGGTCGTCGTGGACCCCGCGACGGGCGGCGTCGAGCCGGTGACCGGGCCGGGCGCCGACGACCTGCGCGACGGCACGGTCGCCCGCGGTGAGTCCGGTCTGCTCGGGGTCGCGGTCGGGCCCGCGCGGAGCGGCGCGCCGGGGGAGGTGTTCGTCTACCGCACCGCGGCCGGCGGCAACGAGGTGCTGCGCGGGTCGCTCGCGGGCCGCGAGCTGTCGACGCTCACGCCGGTCGTCCAGGGCATCCCGGCGGCGTCGACCCACGACGGAGGCCGGCTCGCGTTCGGCCCCGACGGGTTCCTCTACGTGACGACGGGCGACGCGCAGCAGCGCGCGGCCGCGCAGGACCTGGGGGCGCTCGCGGGCAAGATCCTGCGCGTGACGGTCGAGGGCGCCCCCGCGCCGGGGAACCCGGACCCGGCCTCGCCGGTCTGGAGCCTCGGGCACCGCAACGTCCAGGGCGTCGGGTGGGACGCGACGGGACGCATGCTCGCGGCCGAGTTCGGCCAGGACACGTGGGACGAGCTCAACGTGGTCGTGCCCGGCGGCAGCTACGGCTGGCCGGACGTCGAGGGGACGGGCGGCGCGGCGTCGGGCTTCGTGGACCCCGTCGTGACGTGGGCGACGTCCGACGCGTCGCCGAGCGGGCTGGCGGTGACGCGCGAGGGCGCATACCTCGCCGGGTTGCGGGGCGAGCGGCTGTGGCGGGTGCCGTTCGCGTCGCCCGACGGCGGCCCGTCGGCCGACGCGTTCGGCGCGCCGCAGGCGGTGCTCACGGACCGGGGGCGGCTGCGCGCGGTCCTCGTGGACCCGGCGACGCCGCCCGGGGACGACGGGAGCGCGGTGCTCTACGTGCTGACGAACAACACCGACGGGCGCGGCGACCCGCGTGACGGGGACGACCGGCTGCTGCGGGTCGCGGTGACGCCCGCGGGCTGAGGCCCGGTCCCGCCGGTGCGCCACGCTGACCAGTCGGTTTGGAGTGCGATAACGAATCAGTTACGGTCGGAGTCTCGCGTTGCCGTCCACCGGGGACAGGTGTATTAGACGGCCGCGGGATGCGATCCCGCAGAGCAGTTCCTGCTGCCGGAGGGTCGCTGGACGCCGGATCGGCTGGTCGAGACCGGGCGACGCCCGCACACGGTGCGGGGCGCCCCGGAGGCGCGCGTGCGCCGTCGGCCCCCCGTGCCCGGGACCCCTGACGACTGGACCACAGTGCACAACCCCTTCCGTTTTCGCGCGCCCGCTGCCGCCGGCGCCGTGAACCCGACCGACTCCCACCACCCTGCCGAGATCACTTCGACCACCGAGACCACTTCGACCACCGAGACCACCGAGACCACCGAGACCACCGAGACCACCGAGACCACTGCGACCCCTCATGCCTCGACCCGCCGCGGCGCCCGCGCCGCGCACGAGCTGCGCGGCACGCGCCGCCGCCGCTGGTCGGTGGTCGCGGCCGCGACCGCCGTCGCGCTCCTCGGGTCGGGCGCCGTCGCGTACGGCGAGGCCCGCAAGACGGTCACGATCGACGTCGACGGTGAGCTGACGACCGTCAGCACCCTCGCCGGCTCGGTGTCCGGCGCCCTCGACGCCGCCGGTGTCGAGGTCGACGCGCGCGACCAGGTCGCGCCCGACCCCGGCGCGCCCCTGAGCGACGGCGACGACGTCGTGGTGCGCCTCGGCAAGCAGGTCACCGTCCAGACGGACGGGGAGCAGTCCGACGTCTGGCTCACGGCGCTCGACGCCGACGAGGCGCTCGAGACCCTCGCGGAGCGCGGCGGCGACGTCCGCCTCGTCGCGTCGCGGTCCGGCGAGCGTGCGTCGCTCGACCTGCGGCTCGACACGGACGGTCCGGTGGGCGTCGTCGCGGACGGCGAGACGACGGTCGCACCCGACGGCAGCATCGGCATCCCCGCGATCCTCGACCAGCAGGAGATCGAGCTCGGCGAGCTCGACCGCGTGAGCGTGCAGCGCGTGGAGGCGACCGAGCCCGGTGCGCCCACGGTGTCGCTCGTCGTGCAGCGCGTGGTCGTCGAGGCGCAGCAGGTCACGACGCCCGTCCCGCACGGCACCGTCCAGCAGGCGGACGGGTCGAGGTACACCGACGAGTCCGCCGTCGCCCAGGCCGGCGTGGACGGCGTCACGACGACCACGTTCGACGTCACGCTCGTCGACGGTGTCGAGGAGTCGCGCGAGCAGCTCTCCGAGGAGGTCACGACCTCGCCCGTGGACGAGATCGTCGTCACCGGCACCCAGGAGCGCCCGAAGGACCCGCGGTCCATCGGGCAGGCCATGGCCGCCGAGCGCGGGTGGACCGGGTCGCAGTGGACGTGCCTGGAGAGGCTGTGGACCAAGGAGTCCAACTGGACCACGACCGCGGACAACCCCACGTCGAGCGCCTACGGCATCCCGCAGTCGCTGCCCGGCTCGAAGATGGCGAGCAAGGGCGCCGACTGGGCGACCAACCCCGCGACGCAGATCGCGTGGGGCCTCGACTACATCTCCGGGTCGTACGGCTCGCCGTGCGGCGCGTGGTCGCACTCGCAGGCCGTGAACTGGTACTGAGCCGACCGGCCCCCCGACGGGCCCGCGACCTCACCGAGGTCGCGGGCCCGTCCGCGTCCCCGGGGCGCCACGGGGGAGGGTGCCGAGAGGCGGTAACGAAAGATGCTTACGTGCGTAGGTGCGCAAGCATGCGACGATGGTGTGATGCTGCGAGCTCTCGCCCACCCCGTCTATCGTCGGCTCTTCGCCGCGCAGGTCGTCGCGCTGGCCGGGACCGGGCTCGCGACGGTCGCGCTCGGGCTGCTGGCGTACGACCTGGCAGGGTCGCGCGCGGGCGCGGTGCTGGGAACCGCCTTCGCGATCAAGATGGTGGCCTACGTGTTCGTCGCGCCGGTGGCGGCCGCGCTCGTCGCGCGCCTGCCGCGCCGGGCGGTGCTGGTCGGCGCCGACGTCGTGCGCCTGGTGGTCGCCGCGTCGTTGCCGTTCGTGGGCGAGGTGTGGCAGGTGTTCGCACTGATCTTCGTCCTCCAGGCCGCGTCCGCGACGTTCACCCCGACGTTCCAGTCCGTGGTCCCGGACGTCCTGGTCGACGAGGACGACTACACCGCCGGCCTGTCGCTCTCGCGCCTGGCCTACGACCTCGAGGCCGTGCTCTCCCCGATGCTCGCGGCCGCGCTGCTGCTCTTCGTCCCGTCCTCGGCGTTGTTCGCCGGGACCGCGCTCGGGTTCGCCGGCTCCGCGCTGCTCGTCGCCGCCACCGCGCTCCCGCGCCGCACCCGAGCGCTCGACGACGGCGGGGACGCGCCCGAGCTGCCCTTCGGGCAGCGTGCACGCCACGGCGTGGTGCTCTTCTGGCGCACTCCGGCGCTGCGACCGGTGCTCGCGCTCAACCTGGCCGTCGCGGCCGCGGGCGCGTTCGTCCTCGTGCAGACGGTCGTGATCGCGCGCGACGTCCTCGGACGCGGGGACGACACCGTCGCGCTGCTCCTGGCCGCCCACGGTGCCGGGTCGATGGCCGCCGCGCTCGCGCTGCCCGCGCTCCTGCGCCGCGTCCCCGAGCGGCCCGTCATGCTCACCGGCGCCGTCCTGCTCACCGGCGCGACGACCCTGGTCCCCCTCGCGCTCGGCGTGGCGTCGCCGACGACGTCGCTCGTCGCGGTCGCGGCCCTGTGGGTGCTCGTCGGGCTCGGCTGGTCGGCGGTGGAGACACCCGTCGGGCGGCTGATCCGCCGCGGCGTCGACCGCGCCGACCTGCCCGCCGCGTTCGCCGCGCAGTTCTCCCTCTCGCACGCCTGCTGGCTCCTGACCTACCCGCTCGCCGGGTGGCTCGGCCTCGCCGGGCTCGGTGGTGCGGCCCTGTGGCTCGCCGGCGTCGCCGCCGCCGCCACGCTCGTCGCGGCCCGCGCCTGGCCACGCACCACGCCCGTCCGGGAGCCGGAGGTCCCGCGGGCGGTGGTGGGATCATGACGTTCGTGGCCACCGAGCAGCGCACCACCCCGCCCGACGTCGACCTCGACCACGCCGTCGACGTGCTGCGCCTGCTCGCCGACCGCACCCGCCTCGCGATCCTCACGATGCTCGACGGCACCGAGATGTCCGTCAGCGCGATCGCTGACGCCCTCGGCCGCCCCGGGCCCGCCGTCTCCCAGCACCTCGCCAAGCTCCGGGCGGGCCACCTGGTCACGGCACGCCGCGACGGCACCACGATCTACTACAGCCAGCCCGACGAGCACGTCGCCGCCCTCGTCGCCAACGTGCTGCAGCACACCGAGCACGCCCTCTACGACACCCCGCCCCACCACCGCTGACGGCAGCCCGGGGGCCCCCGCCGACCGCGGGCCGAGCCCACGCCGCGGGCGACGCGCCGCAGAGGCCTCGACCGTCGCGGGCCGGCCGGTCGCCGGACCGGGCCCCGACCGGGCGGCGCCCCCGACTAAGATCGCCGCATGACCCACATCCTCTCGGCCGTGGCGTGGCCGTATGCCAACGGCCCGCGCCACATCGGCCATGTCGCAGGTTTCGGTGTCCCGTCGGACGTCTTCAGCCGGCACATGCGCATGGCGGGTCACGACGTCCTCATGGTCTCGGGCACCGACGAGCACGGCACGCCGATCCTCGTGCAGGCCGACAAGGAGGGCGTGACGCCGCAGGCGCTCGCCGACCGGTACAACCGTGTCATCGTCGAGGACCTGCACCAGCTCGGGCTGTCGTACGACCTGTTCACCCGGACCACGACGCGCAACCACTACGCCGTCGTGCAGGAGATGTTCCGCACGGTCCACAAGAACGGCTACATGGTCGAGCAGACGACGATGGGCGCGATCTCGCCGTCGACGGGCCGCACGCTGCCGGACCGCTACATCGAGGGCACGTGCCCCATCTGCGGCTACGACGGCGCGCGCGGCGACCAGTGCGACAACTGCGGCAACCAGCTCGACGCGATCGACCTCATCAACCCGCACAGCCGCATCAACGGCGAGACGCCGAAGTTCGTCGAGTCGAACCACTTCTTCCTCGACCTGCCGGCGTTCGTCGACGCGCTGGGGGACTGGCTGCGCACGCGCACCGCGTGGCGCCCCAACGTCCTGAAGTTCTCGCTCAACCTGCTCGACGACGTGCGCCCGCGTGCCATGACGCGCGACATCGACTGGGGCATCCCGGTCCCGCTGCCCGGGTGGGAGGAGAACTCGAGCAAGCGCCTGTACGTCTGGTTCGACGCGGTGATCGGATACCTGTCGGCCTCGATCGAGTGGGCGCGCCGCAGCGGCGACCCGGATGCGTGGCGCGCGTTCTGGAACGACCCCGAGGCGCGGTCGTACTACTTCATGGGCAAGGACAACATCACCTTCCACTCCCAGATCTGGCCGGCCGAGCTGCTCGGCTACGACGGCCGGGGGAGCAAGGGCGGGGCGCCGGGCGCCTACGGGAACCTCCAGCTGCCGACGGAGGTCGTCTCGAGCGAGTTCCTCAACGTGGAGGGCCAGAAGTTCTCCTCCTCGCGCGGCGTCGTCATCTACGTGCGCGACATGCTGGCCCGCTACCAGCCGGACGCGTTCCGCTACTACGTCGCGTCGGCCGGGCCGGAGACGCAGGACGTCGACTTCACGTGGGCCGACTTCCAGCGCCGCACCAACGACGAGCTCGTGGCCGGCTGGGGCAACCTCGTGAACCGCACGGCGAACCTGGTCCACAAGAACTTCGGGGCGATCCCGGAGCCGGGGCAGCGGCAGCCGATCGACGAGGGCGTCCTCGCGACGACGACGACCGCGTTCGGCCGCGTCGGCGAGCTCATCGCGACGCACCGCCAGCGCGCGGCGGTCGCCGAGGCGATGAAGACCGTCGGCGAGGTGAACAAGTACGTCTCGGACACCGAGCCGTGGAAGCTCAAGACGGACCCCGACCGGCTCGCGACGGTGCTGCACACCGTGACGCAGGCCGTGAGCGACCTCAACACGATCCTGTCCCCGTTCCTGCCGTTCTCCGCGCAGCAGGTGCACGAGACGTTCGGCGGCACGGGCACGCTCGCGCCCCAGCCGCGCATCGACGAGGTGACCGACCTCGACGACGACTCGCGCCGGTACCCGATCATCACGGGCGACTACCGGGCGGACGGTCTGGCGACGTGGGAGCCGAAGGCGGTCGTCCCGGGCACGCCCGTGGGCAAGCCGACCCCGGTCTTCACCAAGCTCGACGACTCGATCGTCGAGGAGGAGCTCGACCGCCTGCGCGAGACCGCCTGACGGTGGCGAAGCAGCGCGAGCGCGGCTGGCCGCCGGACCCGGAGCCCCTGCCGGTCCCGGTGGTGGACAACCACACGCACCTCGACTCGATCGCCGACGTCCTGCCCGACGACGAGCCGCCGCCGAGCGTCGCCGCGCTCCTCGAGCGGGCGGCAGCCGTGGGCGTCGACCGGATGGTGCAGGTCGGCTGCGACCTGCCCGCCGCCCGGTGGACCGACGCCCTGCTCCGCGGGCGACCCGAGCCGTGGGCGACGGACGCGCCGACGGACGACGCCGTGGCACGCCTGCTCGGGGCGGTGGCGATCCACCCGAACGAGGCGGTGCTGCACGGCGGCGTGCACGAGGTCGGCCCGGACGGTCTGGAGCCCGACCCTCGACCTCACCACGCGGTGACGCTGGACGCCGCGATCGCCGAGATCGCCGAGATCGCGCGCACGAACGACCGCGTCCGTGCCATCGGCGAGACGGGCCTGGACCTCTTCCGTACGGGGCCACGGGGCGCGGCGGTACAGCGGGAGTCGTTCCGCGCGCACGTCGCGCTCGCGAAGGAGCTCGGCCTCGCCCTGCAGATCCACGACCGCGACGCCCATGCCGAGGTGCTCGACGTGCTCGCGCGCGACGGCGCCCCCGAGCGCACGGTCTTCCACTGCTACTCCGGCGACGCGGACATGGCGCGGTTCTGCGCCGAGCAGGGCTGGTTCCTCTCCTTCGCCGGGCCGGTGACGTTCCGCGCCAACGACGAGCTCCGTGCCGCCCTGCGCGCGGTGCCCCTGGAGCAGGTCATGGTCGAGACCGACGCCCCGTACCTCACGCCGCACCCGTACCGCGGTCGGCCCAACGCCCCGTACGTCCTGCCGGCCACCGTCCGTACCGTGGCCGAGGTCGTCGGCCAGCCGCTCGACGTCGTGTGCGAGCGGCTGGCGGCGACCTCGGTCGCGGTCTACGGCGCGTGGTGACGGGCGCGACGACCCGCTGCCGTTCCGGGCGAACCGGAGGTTTCGCCCGGGTCACGTTTCGGCTACGGTCAGGACCGGACGTCGCGCACGACGCAGCGACACCCGCCACCACACCGGACCCGGTGCTCACCAGGGTCCGTTCCCCTGCAGAAGGGACCGCCCGCGTGCTCGCTCCTGACGGAACCGGCCGCCGACGCCTGCAACGCCTCGCCGCCCAGGGAGTCGTCGTCGCGAGCCTGGTCGTCGCGACGGGGGCGTTCGCCACGATGCACAAGAGCGTCACGCTCGACGTCGACGGGGAGCTCCACGACGTCTCGGCCTACGGGCGCACCGTCGCCGAGGTGCTCGACTACCAGGGCGTCGCGGTCGGCACGGACGACCTCGTCGAGCCGGCGCTCGACGACCGGGCGCGGGACGGCTCGACGATCGTCGTGCGCACGAGCCAGGACGTCATGATCGAGATCGACGGCGAGCTCCAGACGGTCTCGACGACCGCGCGGACCGTGGGCGAGCTGCTGGCCCACCTCGGTCCGCGGGCCGAGGGCGCCGTCACGGAGGTGTCGCGCACCCAGGCGCTGGGCCGCGACCCGATCCGCGTCTCGACGCTCAAGACCGTGCACGTGGCCGTGGACGGCGCGGTCCTGCCCATCACGACGGCGGAGCCCACGGTGCGTGGTGTCCTCGCCACCGCGGGGATCGTCCTGGCCGAGGGCGACGGCACGTCGGCCCCGCTCGACGCCGCCGCGGTGGACGGCATGCTCGTCCTCGTGAGCCGCGCCGCCGCGACGTCGGACACGACGACCGAGGTGCTGCCGTTCGAGACCGAGGAGATCGAGGACCCGAACCTGCCCCAGGGGCACCGGGTCGTGGTCCAGTCCGGCCGCGTCGGCGAGGCGGTCACGACCTACTCCGTCGAGACCCTGGGCGGCGCCGAGGTGTCGCGCACGGTCCTCACGCGCAACGTCACGACCGAGCCGCGCAACGAGATCATCAAGATCGGCACGATGGACGTGTCGGTGTCCGTGGACCCGGGCTCGGCGCGCGCCGTCGGGCGCTCGCTCGCCGCGCAGCGCGGCTGGGGCGACGACCAGTTCTCGTGCCTCGACAAGCTCTGGACCAAGGAGAGCAACTGGCGCGTCGACGCCGACAACCCGAGCTCGAGCGCGTACGGCATCCCGCAGGCGCTGCCGGGCTCGAAGATGGCGACCGTGGGCGCGGACTGGCGGACCAACCCGGTCACGCAGATCACGTGGGGCCTGGGCTACATCGAGGGTCGGTACGGCACGCCGTGCTCGGCGTGGTCCCACTCGGTCGCGAAGGGCTGGTACTGACGGACGGCACGCGGCGCGGTCGTGCTCCGGGTGGATGGTGAGCCCGCCGGGTGACGAGCGGGTGGAGAATCCCGCGACATTCGCGGAGAAACTCGGACAGAACCCCTCAGCCTACCGCCCGATGGGTTGGACTCCGATAACGGATCGGTTACGGTCGAATGTCGCTCGCGTGCGAACGGCACTCTCGGCAGTCTCCTCCGGACCGCCCCGAGAGGGCCACGACCGCGCTGGCGGTGCGCCGTCGTCGGGCCCTGGGGAAGGGGTGCCGGGGTGGCGCCGGCAGCCGGATCGGCAGCTCGAGACCCGTGGTCGCACCCCTGGTGCGCCCGCCGCGGAGGACGTACGTCCTCCGCGGGCCGCGGGTGGCGTCCACGCGTCGTCGAGCCCCCGTGCCCGGGACCCCCGACGACTGGACCCGAGTGAAGAACCCTTTCCACCGGACCGCTGACGCGGCTGGCGCCCCCGACGGCGCCGACTCGACCACCCCGACCCCCCTCCACACCTCCACCGACGGCCCCGCGGAGAGCGCTTCGAGCCCCGCGAGCACGGCCACCCGCCGTCGCCGCTGGCCCTTCGTGGCCGGCGCCACCGCCGTCGTCCTCCTCGCGACCGGAGCCGTCGCCTACGGCAACGCGCGCAAGACCGTCGAGCTCGACGTCGACGGTCAGATCACCACCGTCACCACCTTCGCCGGCTCCGTCGAGGGCCTGCTCGCCGAGCAGGAGGTCGCCGTCGGCGACCGCGACCTCGTCGTCCCCGACGTCGACGCCGCCCTGCGGGGCGGGAGCGACGTCGTCGTGCGCTACGGCCGCGAGGTCCCCGTCCAGGTCGACGGCTCCCAGTCTTCCGTCTGGCTCACCGCGCTCGACGCGGACGAGGCCCTGACCACCCTCGCGTCGCGCGGCAGCGACGTGCGCCTCGTGGCCTCGCGCTCCGGCGAGCGTGCCTCCCTCCCGATCCGCCTGGACGCGGACGGCCCCGTCAACGTCGTCGCCGACGGCGAGACGAAGGTCGCGCCCGACGGCAGCATCGGCATCGACGCGATCCTCGACCAGCAGGGCATCGTCCTCGGCGAGCTCGACCGCGTCCACGTCGCCAAGACGTCGGCGATGGAGGCCGCGGCGGCCACCGCCGCGACCGACGAGCCCGAGCCGGCGGAGCCCGCCGACGCCGACGATGCGACCACGGACGCCCCGCCGGTCTCGCTCGTCGTGCAGCGCGTCAAGGTCGAGGAGGTGCCCACCGAGGCGGCCGTGCCGTTCGAGACGGTCACCGAGGAGGACGCGAACCGCTTCAAGGACCTCGACCCGGCCGTCAAGCAGGAGGGCGCCGACGGCGTCCACACGACGGTGCACCGCGTCACCACGGTCGACGGCACCGAGGAGTCGCGCGAGCTCGTCTCCGAGGGTGTCACCACGCCCCCGGTGACGAAGATCCTCGTCCAGGGCACCAAGGAGCGTCCGAAGCCCGAGCCGAAGCCCACGACGACGCGCTCCTCGTCGGGCGGCTCGTCCTCCGGCGGCTCTAGCGGGTCGCCCGCCCCGGCCCCGGCCCCGGCCCCGGCCGCGGACCTCGGGTCCGCTCCCGCGGGCGTGTGGTCGGCGCTCGCCCAGTGCGAGTCGGGCGGCAACCCGGCGACGAACACGGGCAACGGCTACTACGGCCTGTACCAGTTCTCGCTGCCGACGTGGCGGGCGATGGGCGGCTCCGGCCTCCCGTCCGAGGCGTCGGCGGCCGAGCAGACGCAGCGCGCCCAGGCGCTCCAGTCCCGTTCGGGCTGGGGCCAGTGGCCGGCGTGCGCGCGCAAGCTCGGGCTCCTCTGAGCCTGCGCTGAGCGTCCGCGCGAGCGGACGGAGGGCGGGTCGCGACGCGGCCCGCCCTTCGTCGTGCCCGGCGGGTCGGTAGGCTCTCCTCCCATGAGCGACACCCGAGGCGCCCTGCTGGGTCCGGCCGAGATCCGTGACCTGGCGGGGCGCCTCGGCGTCCGTCCGACCAAGACGCTGGGCCAGAACTTCGTGCACGACGGCGGCACGGTCCGCAAGATCGTCCGGGCGGCCGACGTGCGTCCCGGCGAGCGCGTCGTCGAGATCGGCCCCGGGCTCGGCTCGCTGACCCTCGGTCTGCTCGAGGCCGGTGCGAGCGTCGTGGCGGTGGAGATCGACCCCGTCCTCGCGCAGCAGCTCCCGACCACGGTCGCGGCCCACGTGCCGGACCTCGGCGACCGGCTCACCGTCGTCGGTGCCGACGCGCTCGAGGTCACCACCCTGCCGGGCGAGGCGCCGACCGCGCTGGTCGCGAACCTCCCGTACAACGTCGCGGTGCCCGTGCTGCTCACGTTCCTCGAGCGCTTCGACTCGCTCGAGCGCGTCCTCGTCATGGTCCAGGCGGAGGTCGCGGACCGGCTCGCGGCCCCGCCCGGGTCGCGCACCTACGGCATCCCCTCGGTCAAGGCCGCCTGGTACGCGGACGCCCGCCGTGCCGGGACCATCGGGCGCAGCGTGTTCTGGCCGGTGCCGAACGTCGACTCGGCGCTCGTCGCGCTCGACCGGCGCGAGCCGCCCACCACGACGGCGACGCGCGAGCAGGTGTTCGCCGTCGTCGACGCCGCGTTCGCCCAGCGCCGCAAGATGCTGCGGTCCGCGCTCGCGGGGATCGCCGGGACGTCGGCGGCCGCCGTCGCCGCGATCGAGGCGGCAGGGGTCGACCCGCAGGCGCGCGGCGAGGTGCTGGACGTGGGGGACTTCGCGCGCATCGCCGAGCACCTCGTGGTGGCCGACCCGCCCGGCGACGCGACGCCGTCGGCTGCGCAGCGCCGCCCGGGCCGACCTGGCACAGTGGACGCGTGAGTCCCGCGTCCTCCTCGTCCATCACGCTCGCGCCGCCCCCGTCCGTCCGCGTGCGCGCGCCGGGCAAGGTCAACCTCTCGCTGCGCGTCGGCGCGCTGCAGGACGACGGCTACCACCCTCTCGTGACGATCTTCCAGGCGGTCGGGCTCAGCGAGGAGGTCGTCGCCCACCAGGTGCCGCCGGGCTCCGGCGTGTCGCTGAGCGTGAGCGGTCTCCAGGCCGACGTCGTGCCGACCGACGCGACAAACCTCGCCTGGCGCGCGGCCGTGGCCCTCGCCGAGCACGTCGGCGTCGACCCCGACGTGCGCCTGCAGATCGTCAAGGAGGTCCCCGTCGCCGGTGGCATGGCGGGAGGCTCGGCGGACGCCGCCGCGACGCTCGTCGCGTGCGACGCCCTGTGGGACACGGGGCTCTCGCGTCCCGAGCTCGCGCGCCTCGCCGCCGGCCTCGGGGCGGACGTCGCGTTCGGCCTCGTGGGGCACACGGCCGTCGGCACGGGGCGCGGCGACGTGCTCACGCCCGCGATGACGCGCGGCGAGTTCCACTGGGTGTTCGCCGTCCAGGCCGAAGGGCTCTCCACGCCCGCGGTGTACCGCGCCTTCGACGAGACCGTCGGCGGCCCCGCCGCGCTCGATCTCACGGAGGACACGGCCCTCATGCAGGCGCTGCGGGCGGGCGACGCCGTCGGGCTCGGCCAGGTCCTGCGCAACGACCTCCAGGGCCCCGCGCTCTCGCTCCGGCCGGAGCTGCAGCGCACGATCGACGTCGCGACCGACGCCGGGGCGCTCGGCGCGGTCGTCTCAGGGTCCGGCCCGACGGTCGCCGCCCTCGCGCGCAGCCGGCAGCACGCGCTGGCCATCGCCGCGTCGTGGACCGCGAACGACGCGTGCGACAGCGTCTGGTGCACCACCGCCCCCGCCGGGGGAGCGCGCGTCGTCGCGCACTGACCTCCGCCCGTCGTCGCCCGACGCCACCCACCGCTCGGCGTCAGTCGGTGCCTCCCGGTGCCTCCCGGTGCCACCCGGTGCCACCCGGTGCCACCCGGTGCCGACAGGGCCGGTCCGCGATCCGGTTCCGGATGCGCTCTGATACATCACGGTTTATCGTGTCGTGTCCGTTTGGGTGCATTGTGAGAGGTATGACATGGTAGAGGTCCATCATTTCACCTACGGGGTCGTGACTCCGGTCATCGCCTACGTGGCGGCGGTCGCGGGCTCGGCCTGCGGGCTCTCCGCGGTGTCGCGGTCCCGGGTCGACGCCCCGTGGGGGGTACGCTCCGCGTGGCTGTGGCTCGGGGCCGCCGCCATCGGCGGGACGGGCATCTGGGTGATGCACTTCGTCGCCATGCTCGGGTTCACGGTCACCGGCATGCCGATCCACTACGACGTGCCGCTGACGATCGTGTCGGCGCTGGTGGCGGTCGTCGTGGTCTCGATCGGCCTGCACGTCGTGATGCTGTTCGAGTACAGGCTCGCGCGCCTGCTCGTCGGAGGCGTCGTCGCCGGGCTCGGCGTGGCGGGCATGCACTACATGGGCATGGCGGCCATGCGGATGCACGGCACGATGCACTACACGATCATCTCCGTCGTCCTGGCCGTGCTCGTCGCCGTCGTCGCCGCGACGGCTGCGCTCTGGCTCTGCATGCACGCGCGCGGCGGGCTGCCCCTGACCGTCTCCGCCCTGGTCATGGGCGTGGCCGTCACGGGCATGCACTACACGGGCATGTCCGGGGTCACGGTGTCCGGCGAGATGGGCCCGCCGCAGGACGGCGTCCCGATGCTGGACCTGCTGAGCCCGCTCCTCGTCGGCGGTGCCGGCTCCGTCCTGCTGCTCACGTTCATCGTGGTCGGGTCGCGCACCGAGAGCGAGCGGCGCCGGTACGCCGCCTTCAAGGAGCGCATAGCCGACGAGAGCGTCTCGGCCGACCGGTAGGCGCCGGGAAGGCGCCGTCGGAGGGCGGGCAGGTCGAGCGGAGCCCTAGCTCGCGTGCTTGCGCAGCCACGCGAGCTGGCGCGCGAAGCGGTATCCCTGCCCGCCCTCGTGCTCGTTGAAGCGGTACACGTCGATCTCGCGCTCGACGGCGCCGGCGTCGGCGGCCGAGCCCCACGCGTTGTACGCCGCGTAGACGGTGGAGGGCGGGCACACCGGGTCCATGAGGGCGACGGAGAAGAGGGCCGGGGCGCTCGCGCGCCGGCCGAGCAGCGCACCGTCGAGGTAGGACAGCGTGCGGAACACCGTGTCCTCGGCGTCGCGGTGGACGGCGAGGTAACGCGTGATCTCGCGGTACGGATCGCGGTCGGTGATCTCGACCGCACGGCGGTAGTGGCACAGGAACGGCACGTCCGGCATGGCGGCGACGAGGCCGTCGGCGAGGCCCGCGACGGCGATCGCGATGCCGCCGCCCTGGCTCGTGCCGAGCACCGCGACGCGCGCGGCGTCGATCCCGGGGACGGAGCGCACGGCGTCCACGGCGCGCACGCCGTCGGTGAAGACGCGGCGGTAGTAGTGGTCGTGCGGGTCCTGGATGCCCCGCGTCATGACGCCGGGCGTGGCGGGGCCGGACCCGACCGGGTCGGGCGTGTCGCCCCCGGTGCCCCAGTGGCTGCCCTGCCCGCGCGTGTCCACCACGAGGTGGGCGTAGCCCGCGTTGGCCCACACGAGGTGCTCGTGCGCCAGCCCGCGGCCGCCGCCGTACCCGATGAACTCGACGACGGCGGGCAGCGGCTCGCTCTCGCCGGCCTCGACCGCGCGTGCGGCGGCCGCGGGGCGCACGAGCCAGGCCTTGACCGGCTGGCCGGCGAACCCGGGGAAGGTGACGTCGTCGACGACGACCAGGCCGAGGCCGGTGTCCACGCGCTCGAGCCGCACCGCGTCGGCCAGGTCGCCCCCTGCAGCACGGGACCCGGCGAGGGTCTCGGCCCAGAACGAGTCCAGGTCGGCGGGCTCGTCGAGCGTGGGCGCGTAGGCCTCGAGCTCGGCGAGGGGAAGGTCGAAGAGCGGCACGGGGCGATCCTCCGGAGGTCCAGGCGGGCCTGATGTCAGACGCCGAGGTCGGGTCGGGTCGACTCTAGCGCCGACGGGCCCGCGCCGGGACCGCGCTAATAATGCGCATCATCCCTTTGACCTGCGCGGTGCCGGTGCGGGGACACTGCCTCCAGCCGCCACGTCGCGCGTGGCGCCCGGACGGCGACGACGCCGCCGGTGAGGAACCGATGGAGGTCCCCCTGTGAGAAGCCGAGCAGCAGCACCCCGCAGCAGACCCCGCGCCGCGGCGACGACGGCGGTCGTCGCCCTGACGGCGGTGCTGGCCGCCGCGGCGGTCGTCCCCGCGAGCGCCGCGCCGAGCGCGGTCGGTCCCGCGAGCGCCACGGTCAGCACGGCCGCCGACGCCCCCTCCGCGTCCGACCTGCCGGTCTTCGAGTACCGCGGCGTGGTCACCGACAAGGAGTCGATGAGCTGGAACCCGACCGACGAGTTCATCTTCCCGAGCGTCTTCCACGCCGGGGCCCACCTCGACGACGCGCTGGGCGAGTGGTACCTCTACTACGCCCCGCACGAGAACCCGGGCGGGATCGCGCTCATGTACGCCGACTCGCTCGAGGGCCCCTGGACGGAGTACGCGGCCAACCCGCTCGTCACGAACTCGTGGCCCCCGCACTACGCGAACGTCAGCCACGTCTCGTCGCCCGACGTCCTGTGGGACGCCGAGGGCGAGCAGGTGCTCCTCTACTTCCACGGCGAGAACTCCACGACCCGCTGGGCGACGTCCAGCGACGGCGTCACCTTCGACGACACCGGCGTGGCGCTGACGAACGCGGACGGCGGCGCGGGGACGACGGAGACGTCGTACGCGCGCGTCGTCGAGCACCCGGACCCGGCCTCGCCGTACCGCTTCGCGATGACGTACATGCAGAACCGGACGGACGACATCCGGCGCATCCGGCTCGCCGAGTCGGTCGACGGCACGACGTGGGTCGTGCGCCCCGACCCGCTCGTCGTCCCCGACGCGGCGACCGGCACCAACGTGTCCGGCGGCAACCTCTGGGAGTGGGACGGTCAGCTCTACGTGATCTACCACGGCTCCACGGGCATCACGTTCGCCCGCACCCTCGACCCGACGATGACCCAGGTCGGGCCGCGGTGGGAGCTCCACCGGGCCACCGGGGTCGGCGACGACGTCGGCCGGGTGGCCGCGCCCGAGATCGTCACCGACGGCGACGAGACCTACCTGTTCTACGAGTCGGGCGACCGGCTCGGCGCGACGGTCGCGTGGGCCAAGCGCGACCCCGACGCCGTCCGTCCGCCCGAGGAGGGCGTCGACCCGGACCCGCTCCGCGAGCAGTGCAGCGGGGCCGGGTCGGACGAGTTCGACGGCGACGCCCTCGACCCGGCCGTGTGGTCGGTCGTCCGCGGCGGCACGGCCGGCCATCAGCTGGCCGACGGCGCGCTGCACATCCCCACGTACCCGACGGGCGTCGCGGGAGCGTCGCTGCCGCTGCAGCCGGTCCCGGGCGGACCGTGGGAGGTGACGACCGCCGTCTCCGTCTCCCCGGCGGCGACGTTCCAGCAGGGCGGTCTGCTGCTCTACCGCGACGACAGGAACTACGCGAAGCTCGACCTCGTCCACGGCTCGCAGGGTCCCCGCGTCGAGTTCATCTGGCGTCAGAACGGCACCGACCGCAACACCGGGTTCGACTCGGTCGTCCCCCCGGCCGGCCTCGGCGACACGTTCTGGCTCCGCCTCGCGAGCGACGGGACGACCGTCAGCGCGTCCCTCTCGGTCGACGGGGTCGAGTTCGCGCCGTGGGGCCGGACGGTGGACGCGGCGGCGCTCGGCGCGACCGGCGTCGGGCCGTTCGCGATGCGCGGCTCCGCCACGCCGCCGGAGATCACGGCCTCGTTCGACTGGTTCCGATGGACGCCGACCGTCGAGGAGGCGGCCGCGTGCGGGGACGAGGAGCCCGCCGTCGAGGTGCAGGTCGCGACGCGGTGCCTCGCAGGCCGCGCGTACGTGGCGGTGACGGCGCGCAACGAGGGCGACGCCCCGGCCGCCGTCCGGCTCGTGACCGCGTTCGGGGAGCGCACCGTCGCGGACGTCGCCCCCGGCCGCAGTGCCTACCAGTCCTTCACGTCGCGCTCGACGTCGGTCGCGGCCGGGGAGGCGACGGTCGAGGTCGTCGCGGACGACGGCGTCGTGCGCGGCTCGACGTCCGCGCCGTACGACGCGCTGACCTGCGGGTAGTCGCGACGGGTTCCTGTGACGCTCGTGAGGCCCTCGGCGCTGCCGGGGGCCTCACGAGCGTCCGGGGGTCGCCGTCGGCATGACGCCCCGAGCGGTGCGCTGCCGTCCGAGAGATGCACCCCGGAGTGCATCTCCGGGCTCGGAGCGGCTCTCTCGGCACGGCTGGTAATGCGGATCAGCAGGCAGGCGATGACGCCCGCCGCAGAGCGGCTCAGCGCTAATAATGCGTATTACCTCGTTGACCCGGGTGCACCCGGCTGGCGAGACTCCTTCCCACGTCACCGACGACGTGATCGAGGAGGATCCATGCCGAGGCACCGCATCACCCAGGCCGACGTCGCCGCCATGGCCGGCGTCAGCCAGGCGACGGTCTCGTTCGTGCTGAACGACTCCACGCCGGCCGGGGTGCGGATCAGCGAGGAGACGCGCCAGCGCGTGCTCGACGCCATCCGGATCACGGGGTACTCGGCGAACCCCGTGGCCCAGCGCCTCGCGGGCGGGCACAACCAGATCCTCGGCGTCTTCACCTACGAGGCGACCTTCCCGCGTGCCGGCCGGGACTTCTACGGCCCGTTCCTCGTCGGGATCGAGCACGCGGCGGAAAAGCTGGGGATAGACATCCTGCTCTTCACGAGCGCGCGCGTCGTCGACGGGCGCCGCCGCCTCACGCGCGACGGCTGGCAGCGCCTCGGCATCGCCGACGGCTGCCTCCTGCTCGGCCAGCACGAGGACCGTGGCGAGCTCCAGCACCTGCTCGACACGAACTACCCGTTCGTCTTCATCGGCAAGCGCGGCAGCGACGGCGGCCGCCTGCCCTACGTCGGCGCCGACTACGTCGCGGCGACCGCGCGCCAGGTGGAGCGCCTCGTCGCGCTCGGCCACGAGCGCATCGGGTACGTCGGCCCGCGCGGCACCGACCAGCCGACGCTCGACCGGGTCGACGCCTACCGCGCGACCATGAAGGCGCACGGGCTCACCGTGCGGTTCGTCGAGCTCGACGACGTGCCCGGGACGGCGGCGGAGATCGTCGACCAGCGCCTCACCGCCGTCGTCGTGGCGCCGGAGAACTCTCCCGAGGAGCTCGTGGACGAGATCGAGCGCCGCGGCGTGCGCGTGCCGGCCGACGTCTCGGTCCTCCTCCTCGGCCAGCCGCACCACGGCCGCCCCGGCGGGCGCCGGTGGTCGGGCTTCTCCATCCCCCGCGAGGAGATGGGTGCCCGGGCCCTCGTGCTGCTGTCGCGTCTCGTCGCCGCGGAGTCGCGCTCGGGCCGGTCCGACCGACGGTCCTCGCGCGCGGTCGCCGTCCCGGAGGACGAGCTCCACCAGCTCCTCGAGTGCGTGGACGTCGACGGCGAGACCGTCGCCCCGCCGTCCTCCACCGCACCGGTGGGCGCGCGGCCCGCGTCCGCAGCCTCCTGACCTGAACCACGAGCACCAGAGAAACGGAAACCCCAGCGTGACCCATCCAGACCTCCAGGCAGACGTCCTCGTCGTCGGCGGCGGGCTCGGCGGCGTGGCCGCCGCGCTCGCCGCGGCGGAGCGGGGCGCCCGCGTCGTCCTCACCGAAGAGCACCCGTGGATCGGCGGGCAGCTCACGTCCCAGGCGGTGCCGCCGGACGAGAGCGCGTGGGTCGAGCGGTTCGGCGTGACCGCGCGCTACCGCGCGCTGCGCGACGGCATCCGCGACGTGTACCGCCGCTCCTACCCGCTCACCGATCCCGCGCGCACGTGGGACGCGCTCAACCCCGGTGCGGGCTGGGTCTCCAAGCTGTGCCACGAGCCGCGCGTCGCGGTCGGCGTGCTCGAGGAGATGCTCGCCCCCTGGCGGTCCGCGGGCCGGATCCGCCTGCTCGAGCGCGTGCGCCCGACGGCGGCCACGACCGACGGCGACCGCGTCACCTCGGTCACGCTCACGCCGGTCACCGAGGCCGCGGCCGGCGAGAGCGTCACGGTCCACGCCGCGTTCGTCGTCGACGCGACGGAGACCGGCGAGTTGCTCCCGCTCACGGGCACCGAGTACGTGACGGGCTTCGAGTCGAACCGGGAGACCGGGGAGCCGAGCGCGCCGGACGAGGCGCAGCCGGAGAACGTGCAGGCGTTGAGCGTGTGCTTCGCCGTCGAGCACGTCGACGGCGACCACACCATCGACCGGCCCGAGCGCTACGACTTCTGGAGCACCTACACCCCGGGTCCCTGGAACGGCCGGCGGATGCTCTCGTGGGAGGCGCCCAACCCGCGCACCCTCGCGATGGACGTGCGGTCGTTCACGCCGAACCCGGGCGACGACGCACGCGCCGTGGACGCCGACCAGTCGAAGAACCCCGGCGACGGCAACCTGTGGACGTTCCGGCGCATCGCGGCGCGTGACCTCTTCGCGCCCGGCCACTACGCGAGCGACCTGTGCCTCGTGAACTGGCCGAGCATCGACTACTTCCTCGCACCCGTGCTCGACGTGCCGCGCGACGTGGAGGAGGCGCGGATCGCCGACGCCCGTCAGCTCAGCCTGTCGATGCTCTACTGGATGCAGACCGAGGCGCCGCGTGTCGACGGCGGGACCGGCTTCCCGGGCCTGCGCCTGCGCCCCGACGTCATGGGCTCGGCCGACGGCCTCGCCCAGGCGGCGTACCACCGCGAGTCCCGCCGCCTGCGCGCGGTGACGACCGTGACGGAGAACGACGTGTCGTACGCCGTGCGCGGCGACCACGGCGCGACCCGCTACGACGACTCCGTCGGGGTCGGCATGTACCGGATCGACCTGCACCCCTCGACCGGCGGCGACACATACATCGACGTCGCGTCGACGCCGTTCGAGATCCCCCTCGGCGCGCTGCTCCCGCAGCGCGTGACCAACCTGCTCGCCGCCAACAAGAACATCGGCACGACGCACATCACGAACGGCTGCTACCGCCTGCACCCCGTCGAGTGGAACATCGGCGAGGCCGCGGGCCACCTCGCGGCCCACTGCCTCGCGACGGGTCGCACCCCGCACGCCGTCCAGTCGAAGGCCGACCTGCTCGCCGACTACCAGGACGAGCTGGTCCGGGCCGGCGTCGAGCTGCGCTGGCCGGCCGAGGCCCACCCCTACTGACCCGGGTGCCCACGGCTCCCGAACCCCACTCAGTCCGAAGGAGAACTGATGAACCCCCTGACCCTGTCCGCCGGGCGGCGCCACGCCCCCCGCAGGACGTCGTCCCGGCGCCGCCTCGTGAGCGTGCCCCTCGCCGCAGGCGGCGCGGCCCTCGCGCTCGTCCTCACGGCGTGCTCCGGAGGGAGCGGCGACGTCGCCGGCGAGCCCAGCACGCCGAGCGAGCCCGTGGACCTGCGCATGACGGTCTGGACGGCCGACGAGACGCAGCTCGCCCAGTTCCAGGAGATCGCCGACGCGTACGTCGCCCAGAACCCCGACCTCGTCTCGGGCGTGACGTTCGAGACCATCCCGTTCGAGGACTACACGACGTCGCTCACCACGCAGCTCGCGGGCGGGAACGCGCCCGACCTCGCGTGGATCCTCGAGAGCTACGCCCCCGAGTTCGTGGCGAGCGGCGCGCTCGTGGACGTGGCCCCGAAGCTCCAGGAGACCGAGGGGTACGAGTACGACGACCTCCTGGACTCCTCGCTCGCGCTGTGGGAGCAGGACGGCGGGCTCTTCGCCTACCCGTTCTCCAACTCGCCGTTCGCGCTGTTCGTGAACACCGACCAGGTGGCCGCGGCGGGCCAGGCGAACCCCGCCGACCTCGTCGCGTCGGGCGACTGGACCTACGACCAGGCGCGCGACATCGCGGCGGCCGCTGCCGCGACGTCGGGCAAGCAGGGCCTCGTGGTCCGCGACTTCGACTACAAGGTCTGGGAGAACCTGTCGACGGTCTGGGACGGCTGGGGCGCCGCGCCGTGGAGCGAGGACGGCACGCAGTGCACGTTCACCGATCCCGAGATGGTCGACGCGCTCACGTGGGTCCACGACGCGACGTTCGTCGACGCGGCGATGCCCGGACCGGGCACGACCGCGGACTTCTTCGCGGGCGACTCCGCGATGACGATCACGCAGATCAGCCGCGCGTCGGCGCTCGACGACTCGTTCGCGTGGGACGTCGTGCCGCTGCCCGCCGGTCCCGCGGGTCAGCAGAACGTCATCGGCCAGGCCGGCATCGGCGTCTTCGCCGCGGGCGAGCACCCGGACGTCGCCGCCGACTTCCTCGCGTTCTTCACCAACCCGGAGAACGCCGAGACCCTCGCCGCGTACTTCCCGCCGCCCCGCGAGTCGCTCCTGAACGCCGAGACGCTCGGCGCGGCGAACCCGAAGCTCAGCGAGGCCCAGCTCCAGGCGGTCGTCGTCGACGGCATCCAGGGCGCCGTGACGAAGCCGTCGCACCAGAACTTCGCCAAGCTGCAGGACACGGTGCGCGCCCAGCTCGACGCGCTGTGGACCGCGGACGCGGACGTCGAGGGCGTGCTCGCCGACACCTGCGCGACGATCCAGCCCCTGCTCGAGGACTGAGCGTGGCATCCTCCGCACTCGCACGACGGGACGCGGCCGTGGGGTACACCATGGTCGCGCCCGCCGTGCTCGGCGCGCTCGCGTTCGTCGTCGCGCCGCTCGTGGCCGTCGTCTGGTACTCGCTGCACGAGTGGAACGTCCTCGCGAGCACGTTCACGTTCGCGGGCGCCGACAACTACGAGCGCATGCTCGCCGACCCCGGGCTGCGCGACTCGCTCCTCGCGAGCCTGTGGTTCTCGATCGGGCTCGTCGTGCTGAACATCTCGCTCGCGCTCGTCCTCGCGGTGCTGCTCAACCAGCGGCTCCCGGGCACGACGACCTTCCGCACGTTCTTCTTCTCGCCGGTCGTCGTGTCGCTCGTCGCGTGGACGATCGTGTGGAGCTTCCTGCTCCAGGCGGACGGCGGGATCAACGGGTTCCTGTCGCTGCTCGGCATCGAGGGCCCGAACTGGCTGCGCGGCGAGACGACGGCGATGCTCTCGGTGATCGTCGTGCAGGTCTTCAAGAACGTGGGCCTCAACATGATCCTGTTCCTCGCAGCGCTGCAGGGGGTGCCCGAGGAGATCCAGGAGGCCGCGCGCATCGACGGAGCGGGCGCGTGGCGGCGGTTCCGGTCGATCACGCTCCCGCTCATCAGCCCGACGGTGCTGCTCGTCTCGATCCTCACGATCGTCGGCTCGCTCGAGGTCTTCGCGCAGATCGCCGTGCTCACCGGTGGGGGGCCGGGGAGCTCGACCACGGTGCTCGTCTACTACCTGTACCAGCAGGCGTTCCGGTTCAACGACTTCGGCTACGCGAGCGCGATCTCCGTCCTGCTGTTCGTCATCGTCCTCGTCCTGACACTCGTGCAGTGGCAGACGCGCAAGAGGTGGGTCTTCCATGAAGTCTGACGTGATGCCCGGCCCGGCCACGCTCCCGGGCGCGGACGACGGCCGGTCCCGGCCCGCGGCGTCAGGCCCGGGCGGCGCCTCGGGTGCCGACGGACCGCGGCACGCGCCCGCGCGCCGCGACCGGGCCGCGCGGTCGCGGCGCCGGTGGGGGCGTCGGGCCCTCGTGGCGCTGCTCGTCGTGCTCAGCGTGCCGTTCGTGTTCCCCACCTGGTGGATGGCGACGTCGAGCCTCAAGCCGATGAGCGAGATCCTGCGGGCCGTGCCGACGCTGTGGCCGCAGGACCCGTCGTTCGCGGCGTACGGCGAGGTGTTCCGGCTGCAGCCGTTCGCGCAGCAGTACTGGAACAGCCTGTACATCGCGGCGCTGGTGACGGTCGGGACGATCCTCGTGTCCTCGATGGCCGGGTACGCGTTCGCGCGGATCCGGTTCCGGGGGGCGAACGCGCTGTTCCTGCTCGTGCTCGTCGGGCTCCTTGTGCCGTCCGAGGTGACGATCGTCCCGCTGTTCCGCATGGTCAACTCGCTCGGGCTCATCGACACGCACTGGCCGCTCGTGGTCATCCCGATCCTCGGGGCGCCGAGCGTGCTCGCGACGTTCATCATGCGCCAGTTCTTCCTCGGGCTGCCGGGCGAGCTCGAGGAGGCGGGGCGCATGGACGGCCTCGGGCGGTGGGGGATCTTCTGGCGCATCGCGTTCCCGCTGTCGCGCTCGGCGATCTCCGCCGTCGCGATCTTCACGTTCCTCAAGTCGTGGAACCTGTACCTCGAGCCGATCGTGTACCTGTCCAGCAAGGACCGGTTCACGCTCCCGCAGGCGCTGACGCAGTACGTCGACGCCTACGGCGGGCCGATGTGGAACGTGCAGCTCGCCGCGACGACGCTCACCGTGCTGCCCGTGCTCGCGGTGTTCCTCGTCGCGCAGAAGCAGTTCGTCCAGGGCCTCGCCCACTCAGGCCTCAAGGGCTGACCGCCCCGCCCGTGAGTGCATGAAATAGTCGCGGTCTCGTCGGAGATCCGCGACTATTTCATGCACTCACCGGGAGCGGCCTAGGCTCGTGGGTGTGGCCCATCTTCTCGGCGCCGACGGCATCTCGCTGACCGTCGGCACCCGCACCCTGCTCGACGACGTCTCGCTCGGCCTGGACGACGGCGACCGCGTCGGCATCGTCGGCCCCAACGGGGCGGGCAAGTCCACGCTCCTGCGCCTGCTCGCGGGCACCCAGCAGCCCGACGGCGGCCGCGTCACCCGGGTGGGAGGGCTGCGGGTCGGCCTGCTCGACCAGCGCGACGACGTCGGCACCGGCGCGACGATCCGCGACCTCGTCCACGGCGACGAGGAGACGCACGCGTGGGCGTCGGACGCGAGCATCCGCACGGTGCACGCCGGGCTCCTGGGAGACCTCGACCTCGACGCCCCGGCCGACACCCTGTCGGGCGGACAGCGTCGGCGCGTCGCGCTCGCGGCGCTCCTCGTGGCCGACCACGACGTGCTCTTCCTCGACGAGCCGACGAACCACCTCGACGTCGAGGGCGTCGCGTGGCTCGCGGGTCACCTGGGCGACCGGTTCGCGCGCCCGGGCGCCCGCGGGGCGCTGGTGGTCGTCACGCACGACCGGTGGTTCCTCGACGCCGTGTGCTCGCGCATGTGGGAGGTGCGCGGCGACGGGTCCGGCGAGGTCGAGGGTTACGAGGGCGGGTACGCGGCGTACGTGCTCGCGCGCGCCGAGCGGCAGCGGACGGCGGCGGTCGCGGCCGAGAAGCGCGACAACCTGCTCCGCAAGGAGCTCGCGTGGCTGCGTCGCGGCGCGCCCGCGCGGACGTCGAAGCCCAAGTTCCGGCTCGACGCCGCCGCCGCGCTCATCGCCGACGTCCCGCCGCCGCGCGACTCGCTCGAGCTCACGCGCACGGCGACCAAGCGCCTCGGCAAGGACGTGCTCGACCTCGAGGACGTGACCGTCACGGTGCCTCGCCGGGACGGGCAGGGGGAGCGCGTCCTGCTCGACGACGTGACGTGGCGGCTCGGCCCGGGCGACCGGTACGGGGTCGTCGGCGTCAACGGTGCGGGCAAGACGACGCTCCTCGCCCTGCTGGCCGGGCGGCGCGAGCCCGACGCCGGCCGGGTCAAGCGCGGCAAGACGGTGCACGTCGCGGAGCTGTCGCAGGACGTGGACGAGCTCGACGACATCGCGGGCCTGCGCGTCGTGCAGGTCATCGAGAGCGAGAAGCGCTCGGTCGTCGTGGACGGCAAGGAGCTCACGGCGTCCCAGCTCGTCGAGCGGCTCGGCTTCACGCGCGAGCGGTCGCAGACCCTCGTGCGCGACCTCTCGGGCGGCGAGCGCCGCCGGCTCCAGCTCCTGCGGCTGCTCGTCGCGGAGCCCAACGTGCTCCTGCTCGACGAGCCGACCAACGACCTCGACACGGACACCCTCGCCGCGCTCGAGGACCTGCTCGACGGCTGGCCCGGGACGCTCATCGTCGTCTCGCACGACCGGTACCTGCTCGAGCGCGTCGCGGACCGCCAGGTCGCGCTGCTCGGCGACGGCAAGGTGCGCGACCTGCCGGGCGGCGTCGAGCAGTACCTCGAGCTGCGGCGGGCCGCGCTCGTGGGCGCGGGGACGGCGTCGACCGGCTTCGCGCCGACGGCGGCCGCGGGCGACGTGGCGGAGCCCGCGGTGGCGGCCCCGGCGGGTCCGAGCGCCGCGGACCTGCGCGCCGCGAAGAAGGAGATCAACCGGATCGAGCGGCGCCTGAGCAAGATCGCGGAGGCCGAGGCGCGCCTCCACGAGAAGATCGCGGCGAACGCGACGGACTTCGCGGCGGTCGGCGAGCTCGACGCCGAGCTGCGGGCGCTCGCGGCCGAGAAGGACGAGCTCGAGGCGGCGTGGCTCGAGGCGGCGGAGATCGCCGGATGACGGGCGCCCGGATGCGGGTCGGGGTGTCCGCGCGGGGTGTGGAGGTCGACGACGGGATGGGCGGCGTCGTGGCGCCCTGGGCGGACGTCGACCGGGTCACCGCGTTCGCGCTCGACGCCGTCGCGCGCGTCGCGCGGTACGTCTCGTTCGACCTCGTGGACGGGCACAGCGTCGAGGTCGACGACGCCGCGCCCGAGTGGGGCGAGGTGGTCGCCGCGCTCCCGGAGCACGTCGAGCTCGCGGTGGAGGACCTGCCGGTGGCGCTGGACGCGCTCGCGCCCGGCGAGAGGCTCGTCGTCGCGGCGCCCGTCCGGGCACGCTGACCGAGCCCGTCCCGGGGTCCGCCCTCAGCGCCGCAGGAACCCCATGCGGTCGTCCGGGTCGACGCGCTCGAGGATCGCGCCCGCGATGGCGTCGAGCTGCTCGACCTGCTCGGGCGTCAGGGCGTCGATCACGTGGTCGCGGACGGTCGCGACGTGCCCGGGCGCGGTGGCGACGACCTTGTCCCACCCGGCGTCCGTGAGGTGGGCGTTCGTGGCGCGGCGGTCCTCGGGGCACGGCACACGCTCGACGAGCCCGCGCTTCTCGAGGCGGGCCACGACGTGCGACAGCCGGGGGAGCGTCGCGTTCGTCGCGCCTGCCAGGCCGGTCATCCGCAGGGTGCGGCCGGGCGCCTCGGAGAGCATCGCGAGCACGTAGTACTCGAAGTGGCTGAGGTCGGCGTCGCGCCGGAGCTGGGAGTCGAGGACTCCGGGGAGCAGCTCGACCACCGCCACGAGCCTCTTCCACGCGTCGAGCTGCTGGTCGTCGAGCCAGCGGGGTTCCGTCGTCATCGAGCCGCCTCCTCCGGTGGGTCCATCGCCATAGTTGACGCTGCAAGTTTAGCGGCGTAGCGTCATGGTTGTAGCAACAACCAATGCCGACCGAGCGGCCGGCGCACGAAGGGAACTCCATGAGCAGCATCACCATCATCGGCGCCGGCAACATGGGCTCGGCGATCGCCGGTCTCGCGCTCGCCGCGGGCAGCGACGTGCAGGTCCTCACGCGCGAGGCGACGGACGTCGACCCCCGGGTCGCGGCCGGCACGGTCGGCGACGAGCTCACGGGGGACGTCGTCGTCCTCGCCCTCCCGTACGAGGCGGTCGCTGAGGTCGTCGACCTCTACGCCGACCGGCTCGACGGCAAGGTGCTCGTCGACATCACCAACCCGCTCGACTTCGCGACGTTCGACGCGCTCGTCGTGCCCGACGGCTCGTCGGCCGCCGCGCAGATCCAGGAGCGCGTCCCCGGAGCCCGCGTGCTCAAGGCGTTCAACACGAACTTCGCCGCGACGCTGGCCTCCGGCCAGGTCGGTCCGCTCCCGACGACGGTCCTCGTCGCGGGCGACGACGCGGACGCGAAGGCCGCCCTCGCCGCTGCCGTCTCGGGCGTGCGCGTGGTCGACGCCGGGTCGCTGCGGCGTGCGCACGAGCTCGAGGCCCTCGGCTTCCTGCAGCTCACCCTCGCGGCGTCGGAGAAGACCTCCTGGACGACGGGCTTCGCGCTCGCCGAGTGACTCCACCGCTCCGCGCGACGGCGCCCGGCCACCTCGGGGTGACCGGCCGTCGTCGTGCTCCGGCTAGGGGCGAGCCTTCTCCACCGCGGCCCGCGCCGCCTCGCGCTCGGCCTTCTGCGCCTCGCGCAGCGCCTTCTCGAGCTCGCGCAGCTTCTTGTGCTCCTCGCGCACGCGCCGCTCGGCGTCGCGTCGCCTGAGCGTCGCCTTCTTGACCTTCGGGTCCTTGACGTGGACCGCTACCTCGACCGGGGCGACCGCGTCGAGCGGGTCGGCCGTCGGGGCGTCGTGCTCGGCGCGGTCCGAACGGTCGGGCGAGGCGGCCGGCACGGTGGTGCGCCCCGCGCCCGGGGCGCCGGCCGCGCGCGCGTCGACGTAGACCGCGAGCCCGTCGAGCACGCGCTCCAGACCCCAGGCCGTGTCGTCGATCTCCCCCTCGCCCGCGTACGTCCCCGCCTCCACGAGCGGGCGCAGGTAGGGGAAACGGACCTCGTCCACGAGACCGCGCAGCGCCTCGGCCCACGCGCCGCCCTGGACGGACTCGTCCCCGTCCGCGGCGGCGACCGCGCGCGCGAGGTCGGTCTGCAGCCGGGCCGCGTTCCGCGCGTACCCGCTCACGAGGAGGATGGCGGACATCTTCTCCTCGTCGTCGAGCGGCGTGGACCGCAGGGCGCGCAGGCCGCTGTCCGCGCCGCGCAGGTTGTTCGGCGTGAGCGGCGCGCCGGTCACCGGGATGTCGAGGAACCACGGGTGGGACGCGAACACCGCCATGGTGAACTGCGCCCACTCGCGCAGCTCGGCACGCCAGTCGGCGGGGTCGTGCGGCGGCGGGTACTCGACGTCGAGCGCCGCCTCCTGCATGAGGAGCAGCAGGTCGTCCTTGCTCGTCACGTAGCGGTAGAGCGACATCGTCGTGAAGCCGAGGCGCTGCGCGACCTTCGCCATGGACACCGCGCCCAGGCCGTGGGCGTCGGCGAGCTCGATCGCGGCGTCGACGATCCGCTCGATGCTCAGCTCGCGCTTCGGGGCACGCTCGGGGCGCTCGGCGACGCCCCACGCGAGCGCGATCCGGGGCGGCAGGTCGGGTGCGTCCGTCATGGGCACATCATCCCCGACCCCGGCCCGACGGTGCCGCGGCGGACGGGCCCGCGGCGCGCGCTGCGCCGTCGGCGCGGAAGGCGTCGAGGAGGTACCCGACGAGCCGGCGTGAGGACGCCGCCGCCGACGCGGGTGAGCGGTTCCTCCCGGCGACCACGGCGTTGTTCGCCAGGAGCACGAGCCACAGGTCGTCCGGGTCGAAGTCGCGGCGCAGGGCGCCGGCGTCCTGCGCCCGGCGCACGAGGGTCGCGAAGCCGGCGAGCGCCCGGCGCTGCCGCTCGCCGAGGTCCACCGCGTCGGGGAACGTGCGCTGGAACGCCGCGGTGAAGCCGCGGTCGGCGAGCTGCATCGCCGCGATCCGCTCGATCGCGGTGGCGAAGCCGTGCCACGGGTCCGGGTCGTCGAGCGCGTCGTCGACGAGCGCCGCGCACGCCGTCGCCTGGTCGGTGAAGACCTCGGTGACGAGCGCCGCGCGCGTCGGGAAGCGGCGGTAGAGGGTCGCGGTGCCGACGCCGGCTCGCCGTGCGATCGTCGACATCGGCACGTCGATGCCGTCGGCGGAGAAGGCCTCGCGCGCGGCCCGGAGGATGCGCTCGCGGTTGCGGACCGCGTCCGCCCGCAGCTCGGGCGCGGCGGCCGGCGCCGGTGCGGCGGGGGTCGGGGCGATCTGAGACGCGGGGGCGGGCATGTCTCTCAGGTTAGCCACAAGTGGGTACCTGTCTCCGTCTCGGTGGATAGCGTCCGGGCGAGGTCGACCACAGCGCGTGCGCCGGACGCCGGGTCCGGTGCCGGTCGGCCCACGGACGGAGGACGACACGGTGGACGAGACCCGAACGATGCGCGCGGCGGTGTTCGACCGCTACGGCCCGCCCGAGGTGCTCTACGAGGGCACGGTCACGCGGCCCGTGGCCGGTCCCGGCGAGGTCCTCGTCCGGGTGCGTGCGACGAGCGTCAACGGCGGCGAGCTCGCCGGGCGGGCGGGCCGGCTGCGGCTCGTGACCGACCTCGCTCAGCGCGGCTTCCCCAAGCGGGTCGGGACCGACTTCGTCGGCGACGTCGTCGAGGTGGGTCGTGACGTCACCGCCGCCGCGGTCGGGGAGCGTGTGTGGGGCCTCCTCCCACGCACGTTCGGCAGCACGGCGCAGTACGTCGTCGTCCCGCCTGACCGGTTCGCGCCCGCGCCGGCGGGCCTCGAGCCTGCCGAGGCGGCCGCGCTGCCGGTGGGGACGACGTCGATCACCGCCCTGCGCGATGTCGCCCGGCTGCGTCCCGGCGAGCGCCTGCTCGTGCGCGGGGCGGCGGGCGGTGTGGGCGTCACCGGCGTGCAGCTCGGACGCGCCTACGGGGCGCACGTCACGGGGCTCGCGCGCGCCGAGCACCTCGGCCTCGTGCGAGGGCTGGGCGCCGTGGAGGCGCTCGACTACCGCACCACGGACCCGGCCGACCTGGAGCGCTTCGACGTCGTGCTGGACACGGTGGGGACGGACCTGCGTTCCTACCGCCGGCTGCTGGCGCCCGGCGGTCGGATGGTGACGATCGCGTTCGACCTCGACCGCGCGGTGCGCTCGCTCGGCTACGTCCTGGGGTCCGCCGTGCACGGCCGGCGGCGCGTGCTGTTCTTCAGCGGGAATCCCCGCCGGGACCTGTTCGAGGAGCTGACGCGCCTCACGGAGTCCGGTGCTCTGCGCCCCGTCGTGGATCGCGTGCACCCGATGTCCGAGATCGCCGCGGCCCACCGCGCGCTCGAGGAGGGCGGGGTCCGGGGGAAGGTCGTCGTCACCGTGCCGTAGGCGACCGGTCGCCCGCCCCGGGACGAGGGCGGGCGACGGTCGGACGCGGGGCGACCGGGGGCTCAGCGGGCGGTCCGACGCCGGTACAGCAGGGACCCGGCGGCGCAGCTCACGACGAGGAAGCCGACGAGCCAGGCGACGGCGGTGAGCGCCGTCGTCGTCTCCGGCGCCCCGGACAGCAGGCCGCGGAAGGTCTCGATGACGGGCGTGAACGGCTGGTTCTCCGCGAACCCGTGGAGCCACGAGGGCATCGTGTCGACGGGCACGAAGCCTGAGCTGAGGTAGGGCACGAAGAGGAACAGGAAGTTCACCGACTGCGCGGCCTCGACGCTCAGGACGAGCCCGAGCGCGACGCTGAGCCACGTGAACGTGAGCACCGCGAGGACCGCGAACGCGACGACGCCCAGCCAGTCGCCGAGCCCGGCGTCGGGCCGGAAGCCCAGCGCCAGCGCGACGGCCACGACCACGACGGCGGACGCGAGGTTGCGCACGACGCTCGCCACGACGTGGCCCCACAGCGCCGAGGTCCCGAAGATCGGCAGCGTCTTGAACCGGTCGATCGTGCCGGACGTCATGTCCTGCGCGACCCCGACGGCGGCCGTCGCGGAGCCGAACCCGAGGCACATGACGAGCACGCCCGGCACGACGTAGTCGATGTAGCCGTCGCCCCCGATCGCGCCGCCGAAGATCACGACGAAGACGAGCATGACCATCACGGGGAGGAAGAACGCCGTGATGAGCCCGTCGATGCTGCGCAGCTGGCGGCGCGTCTCCCGCACGACCATCGTGCGCACGTCGCGCGCGGCGGTGGCGGAGCTCTGGCGGGGCCGGACCGGGTCCCGGCGCGGCGGGCGGGCCAGGGCGGGGACCGTGGTGGGGGTGGCGCTCATCGGGCGCTCTCCTTCCGGGTGAGGGCGAGGAAGACGTCGTCGAGCGTGGGCCGGACGACGCTGACGCCGCTCACCGCGAGCCCGTGGGCGTCGGCGGCGGCGAGGACCTCGCGGATCGTGCGGACCGGGTCGGCGCTCGCCGCCGTGAGGGACAGGTCCTTGTCGTCGGTCTCGGTGGTCGCCAGCCCGAGCTGCGGCGCGAGCCCGCGAGCCGTCGCGAGGCTCGCCGGGTCCTCGAACGCGACCCGCACGTGGTCGCCCGCGACGAGGGACTTGAGCTCCGCCGCGGTGCCGCGCGCGGCGACGCGGCCGTCGTGCAGGACGGCGATCGTGTCCGCGAGGCGGTCGGCCTCCTCGAGGTACTGCGTGGTGAGCAGCACCGTGGTGCCATCGGCGGCGAGGCCCCGTACGACCTCCCAGAGCTGGGACCTCGACACCGGGTCGAGCCCGGTCGTCGGCTCGTCGAGGACGAGGACCGTCGGGTCCGCCACGAGGCTGATCGCGAGGTCGAGGCGACGGCGCATGCCGCCCGAGTAGCTCCCGACCCGGCGGTCGGCGGCGTCCGCGAGGTCGAAGCGCTCGAGGAGAGCGGCCGCGCGGGTGCGCACGGCGCGGCGGGGGAGGTGCGCGAGCTCGCCCATCATGACGAGGTTCTCGCGGCCGGTCTGGAACCCGTCGACCGAGGCGTACTGGCCCGTGAGCGCGATCGTCTCGCGCACCCGCGCCGCGTCGTGGACGACGTCGGCGCCCGCGACGCGAGCCGTCCCGCCGTCGGGCCGCACGAGGGTCGTGAGGATGTTGACCGTCGTGGTCTTGCCCGCGCCGTTCGGGCCGAGCAGCGCGAAGATCTCGCCGCGGCGCACGGACAGGTCGACGCCGCGCAGCACGGCGTGGTCGCCGTAGGACTTCTCGAGCCCCTGCACGGCGATCATCGGTTCGGTCATCGCCTTCTCCTTCGGTCATGCGTGGCGTCCGTGTGCGGCGCACACGAGCATATATGGCATAAACAGCGTGTACACCATAAACACGTGCTGGCGTGCGGGTCAAGGACCTGTTCCGGCGAGGAGGGAGCTACGCCGTGCGCGGGCGCGGGGTACCGGTGAGGGCGAGACCGATGCCCGCCATCACGACGAGGGCCCCGAGCACGACGGCGACCGGCGTGGTCCACGTGCCCGTCGCCGTCCGGAGGGCGCCCGCGAGCGTCGGCGCGACCGCCGCGAGGCAGTAGCCCACGGACTGCACGGTCGCGGACGCCTGCCGTCCGCGCCGGACCGTCGGGAAGCGCTGCGCGACGAGCGTGAAGATGACGACGAAGTTCGCTGCCTGCGCGACGCCGGCCATCGACGCCCACACGGCCCACAGGCCCGGCGCGACGAGGAGGCCCACGGGCAGCGTCAGCCAGAGCACGGCGATCACGGCGAAGGTCGTGCGCAGCGACCAGCGGCGCGCCGCGAGCGGCACGGCGAGGCCCCCGACGATCGCGAAACCCTGGAACAACGACGCCGCCCCGCCCGAGGCCGAGCGGGGGATCCCCGCGAGGTCCTCGAGGATCAGCGGCAGCCACGCCGTGAGCGCGTAGAAGCTCGACGACTGGAGCGCGAACATCGCGCACAGCCACCACGTGAACGACGTCGCGAGGACGTGGCGCTCGCGGACGGCGGCGGGGTCGGTGCCCGTGACGCCCTCGGCGGCCGCGGCGGCGAGCCCGGCGCCGTCGGCGGTGCTCGCCTCGCCCGCCGGGACCCGTGCGCGTGCCTCGCGCGGGACCACCCGCAGCCACCACCCGAGCGCGACGACGGCGAGGACGGACCACGACGCGAGCGCCCAGCGCCACCCGACGGCGTCGGCCAGCGGCGCGGTGAGGGCCGTCGTCGCGACGGTCCCGACGTTGATCGCGGCCGTGTACAGGCCCGTCACGGTCGCGACGTGGCCGGGGAAGTCGCGCTGCGCGATCATCGGGACGGCGAGGTTCGCCGTCGTGATGCCGAGCCCCAGGAGCACCGTCCCGGTGAACGTCCCGGCGGCACCGGTCCCGGCGTGGTCGACGACGGCGGCCAGGTCCGCGGACCGCAGGAGCGTGCCGGTGAGGATCATCCCCAGCGCGACCGCGATCGCCGTCCGCAGCGACGACCGGCCGAGCAGCCCCGCGACGGCGGGCGTCGCGAGTGCGAAGCACAGGACCGGGATGCCGGTGAGCAGCCCCGCGGCCGCCGCCGTCAGGTGGAGGTCGGCCGCGACGTCCGTGACGACCGGCGGCAGCGCCGTGAGCGGTGCCCGCAGGTTGACGGTGACGAGCAGCACGGCGACCAGGAGCACGCCGTCGATCCCGCCACGGAACGTGCTCGGGCGGGACGGCCGTGACGGCATCGGGCGGGGACCTCCGGGTGCGGGCGCGGGCGACGCCGCCCACCCGGTCGGCCGGGCCGTCGGTCAGTCGTCGAACTGTCCTACGACTGTACGCAGGAGCGCCGCGAGCGCAGGTCGGCCGCCGGGCTCGAGCGCGTCGAGGATCCGGGCCTCCACCTCGAGGAGGTCCGTCATCGCCGCGTCGACGCGCTCGAGTCCTTCGGGCGTGAGCTCGACGAGCACGCCGCGCCGGTCGTCGGGGGACCGCCGGCGCAGGACGAGCCCGCGCTCCTCGAGCCGGTCGATGCGGTTCGTCATCGTGCCGCTCGTCACGAGCGTCTGCGTGACGAGCGCCCCGGGCGACAGCCGGTACGGCTCGCCGGCCCGGCGGAGCGCCGACAGGACGTCGAACTCCCAGGTCTCGAGGTGCCCGCGCGCGAACGCCGTGCGGCGCGCGCGGTCGAGGTGCCGTGCGAGGCGGTCGACGCGCGAGAAGACGGTGAGCGGCTCGACGTCGAGGTCGGGGCGCTCGCGCTGCCAGGCCGCGACGATGCGGTCGACCTCGTCCTCGGGCTGCTGCTCCATGGCGCGAGCCTACTCGACGTGTCTCGACATCAAGACTCTTGACGCCGGTGCCGTCCCCCGGTCGGCCCGTCTCTCGGGGCGACCGGGGGCGACCGGGGGCGGCGGTGGTCAGGCCGAGCGCAGCGCGTCCTTGAGCCGCACGCGGGCGCCCGTGCGCAGGACGGCGTTGGAGTAGATCTTCGCGGCGAGCCACACGAGCACCGGGATGACGGCGACCGACAGGCCGAGCGCGACGAGCGCCTCCCACGTCTCAGCGCTGCCGAGCGCGATCCGCACGGGCATGAGGAGCGGCGAGCACAGCGGGACGTACGACAGCCACACCACCAGGGGGTTGTCCGGCGCCCACGGGGCCACGGACACGCCGACGATGTAGGGGATGACCATGAGGAACGTGACCGGCGTGGTCACGGCCCCGACGTCCTCCTGCCGCGAGACGAGCGCCCCGAGCCCCGCCATGAGGAGCGCGTAGCTGACGAACCCGACGACGAACCACACGAGCGCCCACGCGGCGGCGGTCCCGAGGTCGATCGTCGACGTGTCGACGAGCCCGAGGCCCAGCGCCGTCCCGACCCCGGCGAGCACGACGAGCGCGACCTGCCCGAGGCCCACCAGCCCGATGCCGAGGACCTTGCCCGCCATGAGCTGCCACGGTCGCACGGTCGAGAGCAGGAGCTCGACGACGCGGCTCGTCTTCTCCTCCACGACGCCCTGGGCGATGAGCTGGCCGCTGATCATGATGGCCATGAACAGCAGGATCCCGGTGACCAGGCCCGTGACGTAGCGGGTCGGGTCGAACTCGCTCGCCTCGCCGATCGTGCGCACCGTGGGCTGGGCGGTCGCCATGTCGCCCGCCACCTCGGCGGGGTCGCCACCCAGGGAGGTGACGGCGTCGGACAGCGCGGCCTGCTGGGCGAGCGTGGTGAAGACGGCAGTGAGGCCCGGGGAGAGCTCCGACTCGACGACGACCGTCGGGTCGTCGGCGGACCCGGTGACGAGCGCGTCGAGGTCGCCGTCACGCACCTGGGCCTCGCCGGCCGTGTCGTCGGCGACGTCGACCGTCTCGACGTCGGTCCCGAGCGTGGTCCCCGTGGACTCGATGCCCTGCGCGAGCGACGCCGTCTGCGGCGTGACGCCCACGCGCTCGGCCGTGGGCCCCGACGAGCTGGCGAGGTTCAGCGCGAACCCGCCGAGGACCACCGCCCCCACGAGGATCACGGTGAGCCACACGAAGGACTTCGAGTGCAGCCGCGTCATGATCTCGCGTCCCGCGACGAGCCGGATCGCGCCCCACGACGTCAGCGAGCTGCGCGCGCTCATGCGACCACCCCCACGGTCTCGGCGGCCGTCCCGGCCGGCTTCTCCTCCGCGCTCACGACGTCGCGGTACAGCTCGGTGAGCGACGGCCGCACCAGCGCGAACTCGCGCACCGGGCCCGCGGCGAGCGCCGCGCGCAGCACGGCCTGCTCCCGGCCCGCCTCGCCGTCCGTCCCGTCGGCGCGCGGCGTGAGCTCCACGACGGTGCGCGACCCCTCGAGGCTGACGGCGCGCCCGTCGGGCACGGCCCCGATCCACGTCGCCCCGGGTGGGCCGTCGACGACCCATCTCTCGGTCTCCGTCCGGCGCAGCTCGTCGATCGTGCCGACCTCGACCATGGACCCGTCCTTGATGATCCCGACCCGGTCGCACAGACGCTCGACGAGGTCGAGCTGGTGGGACGAGAAGACGACGGGCACGCCGGCGTCGGCGCGGGCACGCAGCACGCCGCTCATGACGTCCACCGCGACCGGGTCGAGGCCGCTGAACGGCTCGTCGAGGACGAGGAGGTCGGGGTCGTGCGTGAGTGCCGCCGCGAGCTGGACGCGCTGCTGGTTGCCGAGCGAGAGCTTCTGCACCTCGTCGCCGCGACGGGCGTCGACGCCGAGCGTCGTGGTCCAGCGCTCCATCGCGTCCTTCGCGTCCGCGCCGGACAGGCCGTGCAGCCGGGCGAGGTAGACGAGCTGCTCGCCGACCTTCATCCGCGGGTACAGGCCGCGCTCCTCCGGCATGTAGCCGATGCGGCGGCGCGCGGCGAGGTCGAGCGGGCGCCCGTCCTGTCGCACCTCGCCCGAGTCCGCGGCGAGCACGCCGAGCACGATGCGCATCGTCGTCGTCTTCCCGGCGCCGTTGGACCCGACGAAGCCGAAGATCTCACCGGCGCGCACGTCGAACGAGGTCCCGCGCAGGGCCTGCACGTCGCCGTAGGACTTGGTCAGCGAGTCGATCTCGAGTGTCGCCATGGCCTCAGACAACCATGTCGCGACGTGTCGGTCCCACGACAAATGTCACGACCTGCCCCCTCCCGGCGGCGGGGGTCGCTCCGCCGCCGGGAGGGGGTCTCTCCCGCCCCGGTCCGTTCAGCGCGAGTACTCGTCGCGGGCGCCGAGCCGCGACGTGGTCGCCCGCACCGCGAGCCGCAGCATGGCGGCCGTCGCGTCCTCGAGCGCGGGCGCGTCGCCGGTGCGGACGGCGTCGAGGGCGGACCAGAGGAGCTCGCGCGCGACCGCCTGCTGCTGCTCGTCGAGGTGCTTCTCGACGTTCTCCACCGCCCGCATCGCCACCAGGACGCGCATCCCCGCGGACGTCGGCGGTGCGACCCGCAGGCGGTGGATCTCGACCGCGTCGCGCAGCGCGCGCCGCTCGACGCGGCTCAGGACCGGGCCGCCGACGCGGGCGAGCAGCCCGGCGAGCGCACCGGAGGACACCGCGGCCGCCACGACGCACAGGGCGAGCGTCTCGGCGGGCAGGGCGTGCCCGACGGCGAACGTGGCCACGGCGGCGACGGCACCCGTGACCAGCGCGAGCCGGATGCCGTCGACCGACGCCTGCCGCTCGGCGTGCCGCTGGACCCGGCGCAGCTCGCGCGGCGTCAGCCCCCGGACGAGCACGTCCGAGCGCCGCACCAGCCTGCGCGCCACGCCCGGCACGTCACCCTGCAGCGGACGCGCGAGCGAGACGGTCGCGTAGCCCCAGACCGTGGGACGGATCGCTTCCCGGTGGTCGGGTCTCGGGCGCTCGTCCTGCGGGTCGTTCCCGTACATGTGCTGCCCCACCTTCACTCGACGGTCGTACGGGGAAGAGACGGGAGAGCGCGTCCTTCATGACGCGGGTTCGGGACGGTTCAGAGACCGACGGCCGCCGGCACCTGCGACGGCGGGCCGCTCAGCCCTTGGCGGTGGTGATGAGGTGCGGTCGCTTCTGCATGTCCGCGAGGCCGTTCCAGGCGAGGTTGACCAGGTGCGCCGCGACCTCGGTCTTCTTGGGCGAGCGGGCGTCGAGCCAGTACTGCCCCGTGAGCGCGACCATGCCGACGAGCATCTGGGCGTAGATGGGCGCGACCTTGGGGTCGAGCCCGCGGGTCTTGAACTGGTCCGCGAGAAGGTGCTCGACCTGCGTCGCGACGTCGCCGATGAGGCTCGAGAACGTGCCGGTCGCCTGGGCGACGGGAGAGTCGCGCACGAGGATGCGGAACCCGTCCTCGGACGTCTCGATGTAGGTCAGCAGCGCGAGCGCGGTGCGTTCGAGCAGCACCTTGGGGTGGCCGCCCTGGTCGAGCGCGCCGGACAGCGCGGCGGTCAGCGCCTGCACCTCGCGGTCGACGACGACGGCGTAGATGCCCTCCTTGCCCCCGAAGTGCTCGTACACGACCGGCTTGGAGACCTCGGCGCGGGCGGCGATCTCCTCGACGCTCGTCCCCTCGAATCCCTTCTCGGCGAACAGGCCGCGGCTGACCGCGAGCAGCTGCTCGCGGCGCTGGCTGGCGGTCATGCGGGAACGGGGAGGACGTCTGGACTCTGCCACGAGGCCCATCATGCCGTGACGCCCTGTCGGCCGGGGGTCCCGTCCACCGGGGGGTGTGGCGCGGCCCACGCCGCGCACGGGGGGCGGATGGGGCGAGACGGGCAGCCACGTCGTCGTGCACGGGGGCCGACCTGGCAGACTGTTCCCGGACCCACCTCGCCCGCCGTGGCCCGGGAACGCGCCGGGGCTGCTCGCATGGCCGGGTCCGATCCGCCTTGGTGTAATCGGCAGCACAAGGGTTTTTGGTGCCCTTGGTCCAGGTTCGAGTCCTGGGGGCGGAGCTCGTGCCACCGATCCCGAGGGGAACACCCATGGAAGCTCAGCAGGGAACCGGCTCCGCCGTCACCCCCGCTGCCGTGATCGTCCTTGCCGCAGGCGAGGGCACGCGGATGAAGTCGTCCACCCCGAAGATGCTCCACACGCTCGCGGGCCGCAGCCTGCTCGGGCACGTGCTCGTGGCGTCGCGCTCGCTCGACCCGGCGCGGCTCGCCGTGGTCGTGCGGCACGAGCGCGACCGCGTGGCGGAGCACGCGCTGGCCGTCGACCCGGACGTCCTCGTCGTGGACCAGGACGACGTCCCCGGGACCGGCCGCGCCGTGCAGTGCGCCCTCGCCGCCCTCGACGCGAAGGCCCACGCGCAGGCGCTCCTGCACGGGGTCCCGGACGGCGAGGAAGGGCGTGGGCTCGGGGACGGGCTCGAGGGCCCCGTGGTCGTCACCGCGGGCGACACGCCGCTGCTCGACGGCGGCACGCTCGCCCAGCTGCTCGCCGCGCACGTCGCGGACGGGAACGCCGTGACGATGCTGACGACCGAGCTCGAGGACGCGACCGGGTACGGACGCGTCGTGCGTGACGCGTCCGGCGACGTGCTGCGGATCGTGGAGCACAAGGACGCGTCCGTCGAGGAGCTCCTGATCCACGAGGTCAACGCCTCGATCTACGTGTTCGACGCCGCGGTGCTGCGCCGGGGTCTCGCCACGCTCGGGCGCGACAACGCGCAGGGCGAGGTCTACCTGACGGACGTCGTCGCGGCGGCGCGTGCGGAGGGCGGCGCCGTGCGGGCGCTGGTCTCCGACGACCCGACGGTCGTCGAGGGCGTCAACGACCGCGTGCAGCTCTCGGTCCTGCGGGCGGAGCTCAACCGTCGCCTGCTCGAGGACTGGATGCGCGAGGGCGTGACCGTCGTCGACCCGGCGACCACGTGGGTCGACGTGGACGTGGAGCTGGCGCGCGACGTGACGCTGCTCCCGGGTACGCAGCTGCACGGCGCGACGGTCGTCGCCGAGGGCGCGACGATCGGGCCCGACACCACGCTCACGGACACCGAGGTGGGTGCCGGCGCGACGGTGACGCGCACGCACGGCACGCTCGCCGTGCTCGGCGCCGGGACGAGCGTGGGCCCGTTCGCCTACCTGCGCCCGGGCACCGTGCTGGGCGCGAAGGGCAAGATCGGCACGTTCGTCGAGACGAAGAACGCGGAGATCGGCGAGGGGTCCAAGATCCCGCACCTGTCGTACGTCGGCGACGCCACCATCGGCGAGCAGACGAACATCGGCGCCGCGTCGGTCACGGTGAACTACGACGGCGTCCACAAGCACCGCACCGTCATCGGCTCGCACGCGCGCACCGGCGCGGACAACATGTTCGTCGCCCCGGTGACCGTGGGCGACGGCGCGTACACGGCTGCAGGTTCCGTGATCCGCCGCGACGTGCCCGCCGGCGCGCTCGGGGTGAGCGGGGGCCAGCAGCGCAACATCGAGGGCTGGGTCGCACGCCGCCGTCCCGGCACGGCCGCCGCGGACGCCGCGGCCGCCGCGCGCGCGAGCGACCCGGACGCGCCGCCGCTCGGCGCGCAGGCCCAGGCGCAGCTCGCCGACCAGAGCGCGGCGGCGACCGCCGAGCGCCCGACCCCGCCGCCGCCCGGACCCGAGCTCGAGCACACGCTCGAGGCGCTGCGCCACGACCGGCCCTCCACCGCGACGGACTGACGCGCGGACCTGCCGCGCCCTCCCCGACCCACTCCCCGCACCCGGAAACACCACCGAAGGAACCACTCGTATGAGCAGCACGATCGCCGGAAACGGGGAGAAGTCCCTCGTCCTCGCCTCGGGGCGAGCACACCCCGAGCTCGCCAACGACGTCGCGCGGGAGCTGGGCATCGACCTGCTCCCCACCACCGCGTACGACTTCGCGAACGGCGAGATCTACGTCCGGTTCGGCGAGTCCGTCCGCGGCGCGGACGTCTTCATCCTCCAGAGCCACACCGCCCCGATCAACCAGTGGATCATGGAGCAGCTGCTCATGGTCGACGCCGCGAAGCGCGCCTCGGCCCGCACCATCACGGTCGTCCAGCCCTTCTACGGCTACGCACGCCAGGACAAGAAGCACCGCGGTCGCGAGCCGATCTCCGCGCGCCTCATGTCCGACCTGTTCACCGCCGCGGGCGCGGACCGCCTCATGAGCGTCGACCTGCACGCCGCGCAGACGCAGGGCTTCTTCGACGGCCCGGTCGACCACCTGTGGGCGATGCCGATCCTCACGGACTACGTGCGCACGCGCGTCGACACGTCGAACGTGACCGTCGTCTCGCCGGACGCCGGCCGCATCCGCGTCGCCGAGCAGTGGGCGGCGAAGCTCGGCGGGGGCCCGCTCGCGTTCGTCCACAAGACGCGCGACATCACGCGCCCCAACCAGGCCGTCGCCAACCGCGTCGTCGGTGACGTCGCGGGCCGCGACTGCGTGCTCGTCGACGACCTCATCGACACCGGCGGCACGATCGCCGAGGCCGTGCGGGTCATCCTCGCCGCGGGGGCGAAGTCCGTCATCGTCGCCGCGACGCACGGCGTGCTCTCCGACCCCGCCGCGCAGCGCCTGTCCGAGTGCGGCGCGAGCGAGGTCGTCATCACCGACACCCTGCCGATCGCCGCGGACAAGCTGTTCCCGCAGCTCAAGGTCCTGTCCATCGCGCCGCTCCTCGCGCGCGCGATCCGCGAGGTGTTCGACGACGGGTCCGTCACCTCGCTGTTCGACGGCAACAGCTGACGCCACCCGGCGCCCGGACGCCCCGTCACGCGACCGCGTGGCGGGGCGTCCGTCTGCCTGCGCCACCTCCGGCCGCCCCGCGCGTCGGCCCGCGCGCGTCGTCCCGTCCTCGACCCCGGCGCCCCGGGCGGTCCGCGTGCCGGGCTCGGGTTCGCCCGGCGCGCCGCGGTGACGGCCCGGGCGGCAGGACGCCGGCGCGCCGCGTAGCGTGGGCGCGTCTCCGGCGGCTGCCGGCGACGTGCGGACCGGGAGGACGGGTATGAGCACCTCAGGCGTGACGACCACCGGGCAGGGCGCGGTGACCGCCGCACCGGACGTCGCCGTCGTCGAGCTGGGGGCCGAGGCGAGCGCGCCGGGCGTCCAGGCGGCGCTCGACCGCGCGAACGCCGGTCTCGCCGCTGCGCGGGACGCGCTCGTCGCAGCGGGGGTCGCCCCCGCAGACGTGCGCACCTCCCAGACCTCGACCTGGACCGAGCAGCGCGAGGACGGTCCGCGCACGACGGCGCGGCTCACCCTGCGCGCGACCGTGCGCGACGTCGCGGCGTGCGGCGAGATCGTCCGGGCCGCGCTCGACGCGGCCGGGCCGGTCGCGCGGCTGGACTCCACGAACCTCGCCGTCGGCGACCCGGGACCGCTCGCCGTGGCCGCGCGCGACGCAGCGTTCGCCGACGCGCGCTCGCGCGCCGAGCAGTACGCGCACCTCGCCGGCCGCTCGCTCGGACCCGTCGTCGAGATCCGTGAGGACTCCGGCGGTCCGGGCCCGATGCCGCGGATGATGGCGGCCAAGGCCGTGAGCGACGCGCTCGTCGTCGAGCCGGGCACGCAGGAGGTCCGCGCGAGCGTCACCGTGCGTTGGGAGCTCGCGGACTGAGCAGGGCTCGCCGTCCGCCGGAGCAGCCGTGCGGTGTGCGCCGTGCCCGGTCTCGTGATGACATTCCGCACCTGTCGCTCGCCGGAGGCGCCCCCTAGCGTGGAGGCATGCTCATCCTCGAGGACCACCTGCTGCTCACGCTCGACGACGTGACCGGGAAGGCCGTCGTCGACGCCTCGTACCGTGAGCAGGTCGCCGCGGGCGCGCTGCTGGTGGAGCTCGCGCTCCTGGGTCGTGTCGATCTCGCGGGCGACGGCAACGGCGGACGGGTCGGGCGGATCGTCGTGCGTGACACGTCGCCCACCGGCAGCGTCCTGCTCGACGACGCGCTCGTCGTCGTGCGGTCGCGCGAGGGCTCCACGCCGAAGGCCCTGATCGGCCCGATCGCCAAGACCAAGCCCGCCGACGCCGCGCTCGAGGCGCTCGCCGCACGCGGGATCCTGCGGCGGGAGCACGGACGGGTCCTCGGGATCTTTCCCACCACGCGCTGGCCCGCCGCGGACTCGCGCCACGAGGACGCCGTGCGGGCGGACCTGTGGCGCGTGCTGGTCGACGGCGCGGCTCCGGCCGAGCGGACGGGGGCGCTCGTCGCGCTCCTCGCCGCGACGAACCAGGCCGGTCGTGTGCTCGCCGCGGGGGGCATGCGTGGAGCGCCCGCCGGGACCGGCGGCGGCCGGTCCTGGACGCTCGCCGAGCGACGGGCGGTGGACCGGCGTGCCGAGGAGCTCGCGAGGAGCAGCTGGGCGGGCGAGGCGGTGCGCGCCTACGTCGAGGAGGTCACCGCGGTGATCCTCGCGGGAGCGACCGTCGCCACCGCCGCCGCGGCGACGAGCTGACGGTCGGACCGCCGCGCGACCGCGCCGGTCAGGGGCGACCCAGCGCGCGGTACGTCCAGCCCGCGTCGCGCCACACCCCGGGATCGAGCGCGTTGCGCCCGTCGAGCACCCGACGGTGCGCCACGTGCTCGCCGAGCGCGCGCGGGTCGAGGTCGCGGTACTCGCGCCACTCGGTGAGCAGCACGACGACGTCCGCCTCCTGCACCGCCTCCTCGACCGTGGCGGCGAACTTCAGCTCGGGCGCGGTGCGCCGCGCGTTCTCGACGGCGCGGGGGTCGGTCACGACCACGTGCGCGCCCTGCAGGTGCATCTGCATGGCGACGTTGAGCGCGGGGGAGTCGCGCGTGTCGTCGCTGTCCGGCTTGAACGCGGCGCCCAGCACGGCGACGTTGCGGCCCACGACCGACCCGCCGCACACCTCTCGCGCGAGGTCGACCATGCGCACGCGGCGGCGCATGTTGATCGAGTCGACCTCGCGCAGGAACGACAGCGCCTGGTCGACGCCGAGCTCACCGGCTCGTGCCATGAACGCCCGGATGTCCTTCGGGAGGCACCCGCCCCCGAACCCGAGGCCCGCGTTGAGGAAGCTGCGCCCGATGCGCGCGTCGTGACCGATCGCGTCCGCGAGCACCGTGACGTCGCCGCCCGTGGCCTCGCACAGCTCGGCCATCGCGTTGATGAAGGAGATCTTCGTCGCGAGGAACGAGTTCGCCGCCACCTTGACGAGCTCGGCGGTGGCGAAGTCCGTGACGACCTTCGGCGTGCCGTGGGCGAGCACGCTCGCATAGACCTCGTCGAGGACGCGTTCCGGGACGTCGTCCGCCGCCGGGTCGAGGCCGTAGACGAGGCGGTCGGGGTGCAGCGTGTCCTGGACCGCGTGGCCCTCGCGCAGGAACTCCGGGTTCCACACGAGGTGCGCGTCCGGCTGGGCCTCGCGGACGCGTGCGGCGAGGCGCAGCGCCGTGCCGACGGGAACCGTCGACTTGCCGACCACGACGTCGCCGGGGGACAGGTGCGGCAGGAGGGACTCGACCGCCGCGTCGACGTAGCGCAGGTCCGCCGCGTACTCGCCCTGCCTCTGCGGGGTCCCGACGCAGACGAAGTGGACGCTCGCCCCGGCCGCGCGGGCGACGTCGGTCGTGAACGCCAGCGCACCTCGGGAGACCTGCTGCTCGAGGAGCTCGGGAAGCCCGGGCTCGAAGAAGGGCGCGCGTGCCTCGGTGAGGGCGGCGACCTTGTCCGGGTCGACGTCGACCCCGACCACGTCGTGCCCGAGCGAGGCCATGCTCGCGGCGTGGACGGCACCGAGGTAGCCGCACCCGATGACAGAGATTCGCATGGCGGTCCTTCGGTGGTCAGGTCGAGTGGTCGTCCACGCTACTCGCCGCGCGGACGCTCGGTGCGCGGCCTCCGGGTGAAATGTCGGGTGCACGCCGCGGCCCCGGTCACCGGCACGTGTGTCCGTGTGCCCGTCCGCGCCTCGGGACGAGCGGGTGAACTTCCCCCGAAGTCGTCGCGCGAGGGACCTCGCGGGTGGTTCGATCGTCCGAGAGCCGTGTGCGGGGGGTGACGCATCGGTCGATCGCGTCGCTGCTCCTCAGGTACGGACGCGGAAGCAGGACTGAGCACGATGGACGACTCACAGGGATCGGGCGACGCACCCCGGAACCGACGGCGGTGGCCGGTCGTCGTCGCCTCCGTCGTCGCCGTGGCTCTGGCTTCCGTCGGCCTCGGCGCAGCGCTCCCCGGTCTCCCGTGGGGGTCAGGCACGTCGCAGGTGACGGCGATCGTCGGTGACACCGAGGCGGAGAGCACCGAGATCGGTGGCTCCACCGGCCAGGAGGTCACGGCCAACTTCGACCCCGCCCAGAGCGGACCCGAGGGGCCGGACACGACGGCGGCGTCCATGTGGTGGCGCTGGCGCGCCCCCGAGAGCGGACCGGTCTCGTTCAGCACGCACGGCAGCGAGATCGACACCGTCCTCACCGTCTACCCGCAGAGCGCCGACAACGACCCCGTCGCCACGAACGACGACGAGGGCGACGTCGTGACGTCGTCGGTGACGTTCGACGCGGTCGCCGGCCAGGAGTACGTCGTCGAGGTCGGGTCCAGGTCCCCGGAGCCCGGACTGCTCACGCTCTCGTGGCAGCCCGCCGTGACGGCCGCGGCCGCCGCGCCCGAGCCGGCCGTCGCCTCGATCACGAGCACGACGATCCCCCTCACGGGGAACACGGGCGAGAAGCCGCAGTCGAAGCTCTGGTACGCGGGCGGCACGTGGTGGACCGTCCTCGCCTCCTCGACGACGTCGCCGGCCGGCACCTGGGTCTGGCGCTACGACGGCGCAGCCAAGACGTGGACGAACGTCACCCGGATCTCCGAGCGCACGGACGTCCGCGCCGACGTCAAGACCGTCGGCGACGTCGCGCACGTCCTGCTCCACGGGCCGACCACGACGCTCGTCTCCCTCCAGCGCGACGCCTCCTCCCACACCTACGTCCCCTGGACGCAGCGGACGGGCGCCACCGCGGTGTCGCTGCCCGGGAGCGAGACCGCGACGATCGACATCGACTCCACGGGCCGGCTGTGGGTCGCGTGGGACACCGCGAGCCAGGTGCAGGTCCGGTACAGCGACTCTCCCTACGCGTCCTTCTCGGCGCCGGTCACCGTGGCCTCGGGGATCACGGACGACGACATCGCCGTCGTCACCGCGATGGCCGGCAACAAGATCGGCGTGCTCTGGTCGAACCAGAACACCCAGCGCTACGGGTTCCGGACGCACGCGGACGGCAGCTCGCCGTCGACCTGGACGGCCGACGAGGTGCCCGCGGCAGGGTCCGCGCTGTCCGTCGGCGACGGCATGGCCGACGACCACCTCAACGTCGCGCTCGCCGACGACGGCACGCTCTACGCGGCGGTCAAGACGTCGTACGACTCGTCGAGCCTGCCGGTGATCGGGCTGCTCGTGCGGCACCCGAACGGCACGTGGGACCCGTTGCACGAGGTCGACCGCATCGGCACGCGCGGGATCGTCGTCGTCGACGACGTCACCGACCGGCTGCGCGTCGTGTACACGCGCAGCACGAACCTCGACGACATCCTCGTCAAGGAGACCTCCCGGCTGGCGCCGGACTTCTCCGGTGCGGCCGAGACCGTCCTCGACGGCTCCTGGAACAACGTCACGGCGGCGAAGTCGAACGTGCCCGGCGAGGTCCTCGTCATGGCAGCCTCCGCCTCGTCCGCGCGCGCCGCACGCCTCGCCTGGACGCCCGCGGGGGCGCCGAAGGCCCTGGACGCGACGGTCGCCACGACGCCGGGCGGGTCGGTGAGCGGACAGCTCACCGCGCAGGCGTCGACGGACGGCCCCCTGACCTTCGAGGTCGTCGCGCAGCCGGCCACGGGCGCGCTCACCGCCTTCAACGCGGCGACGGGCGCCTTCACGTACCGTGCGGGGAGCTCCAGCGGGGTCGACTCGTTCACGTTCCGTGCGGGCAGCGGCGGCGTGTGGTCCAACGTGGCGACGGAGAGCGTGCGCGTCTCGTCGGGCGACGGGCTGGTCGGCGCCTGGAACCTCGACGAGGGCCAGGGCCTCGCGACGGCCGACGCGTCGGGCTGGGGCAACGGCGGGACGCTCGTCGGCGGGACCTCGTGGGTGCCCGGGGTCTCGGGGTCCGCGGTGCGTTCCGACGGTTCGACCGGATACGTCCGGGTCCCGGACTCCGCGGCGCTCGACCTCACGTCTCGGTTGACGGTCGCCGCGTGGATCCGCCCGGAGCAGCTGGCGACGCAGTACGCGGTGAAGAAGGCGGCACAGGGCGAGACGGACGGCTACGAGCTCGGCCTGGCGTCCGGAGGAAAGCCGTTCCTGCGGCTGAACCACGGGTCGTCGGGCGACACCTACCGTCTTGAGGCCACGTCGTCCTACCCGACGAACGGGACCTGGATGCACCTCGTGGGCACCTACGACGGGACGCGCATGCGCATCTATGTCAACGGCGTCGAGCAGGGGTCCAAGCCGGGGCCGGCAAGCATCGCAGCGAACTCGCTGCCCCTGGGCATCGGTGCGGAGCCGAACGGCTTCCGGTCGATGAAGGGCGCCGTCGACGGAGTACGCCTGTACGACCGCGCGATCTCGGCGGCCGAGATCACGGCGCTCTACCAGGGCGGGACGACGCAGCCCGCGCCGGCTCCCGTGGCCCAGGACCTCTCGGTGTCGACGGCGCTGGGCCAGGCAGTCTCCGGGACGCTGAAGGGGACCGTCCCCCAGGGGGCGACGCCGCAGTTCCAGATCGTCGCCCAGCCGACGCGGGGGACGGTCACGCTGAACAGCGCGACGACCGGGGCGTTCACGTACACGCCCGGCGCCGCGGCCGGGGCGGACTCGTTCACCTTCCGCGTCGGCGCCGGGGGCCAGTGGTCGACGACGGCGACCGTCCGCGTCTCGGTCGCGTCGCCCGACGGTCTCGTCGGGGCGTGGGACCTCGACGAGAACCAGGGCATCGTGGCTGCGGACTCCTCGGGCTGGGCACACACCGGCTCGCTGGTCGGCGGCGCGAGCTGGGTGCCCGGTGTCGCGGGGTCCGCGGTCCGGTCCGACGGTTCGACCGGCTACGTCCGCGTCCCGGACGCGCCCGCGCTCGACCTCACGACCCGGATGACCGTCGCGGCGTGGGTCCGGCCCGAGCAGCTGGCCACGCAGTACGTCGTGAAGAAGGCTGCCCAGGGCACGACCGACGGCTACGAGCTGGGCCTGGCTTCGGGTGGCAAGCCGTTCCTCCGGCTCAACCACGCGTCCTCGGGTGACACCTTCCGTGTCGACGCGACGTCGTCGTACCCCACCGACGGGGCGTGGGTGCACCTCGTCGGGACGTACGACGGGACACGGATCCGCATCTACGTGAACGGGGTCGAGCAGGCGTCGAAGGCGGGGCCCGCGACCATCGGCACGAACTCGCTGCCGCTCGGGATCGCGGCCGAGTCGAACGGGACGCGCCCGACGAAGGGCCGCGTCGACGGCGTCCGGCTGTACGACCGTGCGCTCTCCGCCGCCGACGTCGCGGCGCTCTACGCAGGCGACGACCAGACAGCGTCGGATCCCGCGCCGGACCCGACGCCGGACCCGACCCCGAGCCCGGACCCGACGCCGAGCCCGGACCCGACCCCGGATCCCACGCCGAGCCCGGACCCGACGCCGAGCCCGGACCCGACCCCGGATCCCACGCCGAGCCCGGACCCGACCCCGGACCCGACGCCGACTCCCGACCCCACGCCCACGCTCCCGACGGGCGCGGTCGGGGCCTGGTCGTTCGACGAGGGGCAGGGGGCGACGGCCGCGGACGCGTCGCCGTCCGCGAGCACGGCGTCCCTGCGCTCGGGCGCCACGTGGACGACCGGCCTGAGCGGCAGCGCGCTGCACCTCGACGGCGTGGACGACCACGCGCGCGTGGACGACACGGCCGCGCTGGACCTCTCGGGCCCGATGACCGTCTCCGCCTGGGTGCGTCCCGAGCAGAAGGCGACCCAGTACGTGCTGAAGAAGGCGGCGCAGGGCGTCACGGACGGGTACGAGCTGGGTCTCGCGAACGGTGGGACGGCCTTCCTCCGGTTCAACCACGCGTCGTCGGGCGACACCTACCGGGTCGACGCGACGAGCGCCTACCCGACGAACGGGACCTGGGTGCACCTGGTCGGGACGTTCGACGGGACGCGCATGCGCCTCTACGTCGACGGCGTCGAGCAGGCGTCGAAGGCGGGACCGTCGAGCATCGGGACGAACTCGCTGCCCCTGGGCATCGGCGCGGAGTCCGACGGGACGCGCCCGACGAAGGGCGCCATCGACGGCGTGCGCCTGTACGACCGCGCGCTCAGCGCGGCCGAGGTCGCGCAGCTGTTCGCCGCGACCGGGCAGTAGGCCGCGACCGCGCCGCAGGCGGCGACGGTCCCGCGGGTTTCGCGGGGCCGTCGCGGCCGGGTACAGTAGTCAGGTTGCCTCGGCGAGGGACGTCTGACGGCCGGCAGCGCTGGACCGGTGAGCACACCGGCGGCGCGGGACCGCGAGTGTCAGCCAGACCTGTTGGATCTCCGTTATCGACTGGGCGGTCGTCCTCCTGCGCGCCCGTCACACGTCCCGCGCCGACGCAACCGCCCGTCCGGAAGGCCCTCTCACCGTCCGGACAGCCGACCGCTCCCCACTGGTGGCCGGCCCGCATCGTCCTTCCAGGAGTGATCCACGTGTCCGAGATCAAGCTCGTCGCCGAGGCCCGCACCGAGTTCGGCAAGGGTGCCGCCCGTCGCATCCGCCGCGCCGACAAGATCCCCGCCGTCCTCTACGGCCACGGCACCGCCCCGCTGCACGTGACCCTCCCGGGCCACCAGACCATGCTGGCGCTCAAGCACTCGAACACCCTGTTCTCGATCGAGCTCGAGGGCGAGTCGCAGCTCGCGATCACCAAGGACGTCCAGCGCGACCCGGTCCGCAACGTCATCGAGCACGTCGACCTGCTCCTCGTGAAGAAGGGCGAGAAGGTCGCCGTCGACATCCCCGTCATCGTGACCGGCGAGTCGGCTCCTGGCACGATCCACCTCGTCGACCTGCAGACCCTCGCGGTCGAGGCCGAGGCGACGCACCTGCCGGAGTCGATCGAGGTCTCCATCGAGGGCCTCGAGGCCGGCGCGCAGATCCTCGCGGGCGACGTGCCGCTCCCGCAGGGCACGACGCTCACCGCCGACGCCGACCTCCTCGTCGTCTCGGTCACCGAGCCGCAGGGCGAGGCGACGACCGGCGAGGCGGCCGAGGGCGCCGCGGAGACCGCCGCCGAGGCCGCTGCGGAGTGACCTCCCGCGTCGTGGCCTGACGCCACGACGAACCTGCGTCGGACGCCCGGTACCGTGACGGTGCCGGGCGTCCGCGCGCCCACGGCGGCACGTCGTGTGCGGCGCACCGCACGACTGAGGACCGGACGAAGGACGAGGCGACATGACCGACCAGCCCTGGCTCGTCGTCGGGCTCGGGAACCCCGGGCCGACGTACGCGGGCAACCGCCACAACGTGGGCCACATGGTCCTCGACGTGCTGGCCGGACGCGCGGCCGCACGGTTCGCGCGGCACCCGCGCGCGCAGGCGGCCGTGGCCGAGGCCCGGATCGGCATGCTGCCGGGCGGTCGGCCGGGGCCGCGCGTCGTGCTCGCGAAGCCGACGACGTACATGAACGTCTCCGGCGGCCCCGTCTCGGGCCTCGCCCGCTACTACGGGATCGACCCGGACCACGTCGTCGTGGTCCACGACGAGGTCGACATCCCCTTCGGCACCGTCAAGCTCAAGATCGGCGGCGGGGAGGGCGGGCACAACGGCCTGCGCGACATCTCGAAGGCGCTCGGCACCAAGGACTACGTGCGGGTGCGTGCCGGCGTCGGCCGCCCTCCGGGCCGCCAGGACACCGCGGACTTCGTGCTCAAGGACTTCAAGGGTCCCGAGGCCAAGGAGCTGCCGTTCCTGCTCGACGACGCGGCGGACGCCGTGGAGATGCTGCTCACCGAGGGTCTTCTCGCGGCGCAGGGGAAGTTCCACACGAGGGCCTGAGCAGGCGAGATGGTCAGGACGCCCGTTTTCACCCGGGTGAGGTCCCTTCGTCCCCCTCCTCCGTGCCGTGCGCGCACCTAGTCTGGGACCTCTGCGCTCGCGGAGGGAGGACCGATGACCCAGGGTGTCGCGCTCGCGCACGACTACGCGACCCAGCGGGGCGGCGCCGAGCGGGTAGCGCTCCTGCTCGCCGAGGCGTTCCCCGGCTCGCCGATGTACACGACGCTCTACGACCCGGCCGGCACGTTCCCGGAGTTCGACGGCGTCGAGCTGCGCACGTCCGCGCTCGACCGTCTGAGCATGCTGCGCCGCCACCACCGGGTCGCGCTCCCGTTCCTGGCGCCCGCGGTCGACCGCCAGCGCGTCGAGGCGGACGTCCTCCTCGCGTCGTCGACCGGGTGGGCGCACGGCTACCGAGGTGCGCGACGCACCGTCGTCTACTGCCATGCGCCTGCGCGCTGGCTCTACCAGCGCGACCGCTACCTCGGCCTCGCCGAGGGGTCGGCCACGCACCGTGCCCGACGCCGGGCGGCGGCCGCGGCGCTCGGCCTCCTCTCCCCGGCGCTGCGCCGGTGGGACGGGGCGGCAGCGCGGCGCGCGGACGTCTACCTCGCGAACTCGACCGTGACGCAGCGCGCGATCCGCGACGCGTACGGCATCGAGGCCGAGGTGCTCCCGCCCCCGCCCGCCATGCTCCCCGAGGGTGAGGAGCGCGCGCTCCCGGGCGTGGAGCCGGGCTTCCTCCTGTGCGTGGCGCGGCTCCTGCCGTACAAGAACGTCGACGTCGTGGTCGAGGCGGCGCAGGAGACCGGGCGCGAGCTCGTCGTCGTCGGCGACGGTCCCGACCGTGCCCGGCTCGAGGCGCTGGCGGCGCGCACGACGGCGCCGTCCGGCCGGGCGGCGCCGGGCCGCGTCCACCTCCTCGGGCGCGTCGACGACGCGACCCTGCGCTGGGTGTACGCGAACGCGTCGGCGCTCGTCGCCGCGTCCTACGAGGACTACGGGCTCTCGCCGCTCGAGGCGGGGGCGTTCGGGCGGCCGAGCGTCGTCCTGCGCGACGGCGGGTACCTCGACACCGTCGCGGAGGACGTCACCGGTGTGTTCTTCGACGCTCCGCGGGCCGACCTGGTGGCGCAGGCGATCGAGGCCGCGGTGGCGCGCCCGTGGGATGATGGCGCGGTGACGGCGCACGTCGCCACGTTCGGGCGGGAACGGTTCGTCGAGCGGTTGCGAGGCGTCGTCGCCGAGCAGCAGGACCGCACGGTGAGCGCGGGACGACCCGGTGGGGGGAGAGCGCAGCGATGACCATCAGGGAGTTCGCCCGGACGATCTGGGTAGGCAAGTACTACGTCCTCGCGGCCGTGCTGGTCGTCGTCGCGGGCGCGCTGTTCTACCTCGACCGTCAGGAGACGCAGTACCGGGCGACCTCCACGGTCCAGCTCTACGGCGTGCAGAGCGCGCAGGGAGGCGAGTCGCTCGTCGAGGTGACGGTGGCGACGACCGCCGACGACGTGACGTCGTCCGAGGTCGCCGACGCCGCGGCGACGGCGCTCGGTGAGCCGGGCTCCGGCGACGAGCTCGCCGACCTGGTGTCCGCCGAGGTGGACGGGGAGAGCCGGACGGTCGACGTCGACGCGACGAGCCCGGACGAGGCGCGGTCCGTCGAGGTCGCGAACGCCTTCGCCGAGGCGTATGCCGCGCAGCTGGTGACGATCCAGGCGGACCAGGCCGCCGAGCTCGAGGCGCGCCGGCAGGCGCTCGCCGACCAGCTCGCCGGGGTGCGCCAGCGGCTGGCGGTCGACGGCGACGACCCCCTCGCCCTGGCCGAGCAGGACATCATCGTCGACGACTACTCGGCGCTCACGGTGCAGATCAACTCGTTGCGCGGGATCGCCGTGCCGGGCGAGGTGATCTCCCCGGCGACCGGTGCCGAGGCGCTCGGCCTGTCGAGCGCGACGGTGCTCGCGATCGCGGTGCTCGTGGGACTGGTCGCGGGGGTCGGGCTGGCGTTCGCGCGCCGCGGCCTGGACATGCGTGTGCGCAGCGCGGCCGAGTCGACGCGGCTCACCGAGACGCCGGTGCTCGCCGAGCTGTACGGGACGCGCCCCGCGGAGAAGGAGTTCGTGCACACGCACGCGCTGCCCGTGGCGAGCAAGGTCGCCACGCCGTTCACCGAGTCGATCCGTGAGCTGCGCACCGCGGTGCAGGTGTCCACCGCGACCATGAAGCACGCGGTCGTCGTCGTGACCGCCGCCGACCCCTCCGCGCCCCGCTCCTTCATCACCGCCAACCTCGCCGCGTCGTTCGCGCTGAGCGGGCGCCGCACGGTCGCGCTGTCCGGCGACCTGCGTCGACCGCAGCTCGACCGCATGCTCCCGGCCCCCGAGGGGTGGGAGGGCGAGGAGCAGGAGCTGCGCCCGACGATGGTGCCGAACCTGCGCGTCATGCCGGTCCCCGAGGAGGAGATGGACCCGGCCGACTTCCTCGCCACGGCACGCGCGCGCGAGCTCGTCCAGAGCCTGCGCGAGCACGCGGAGGTGGTCGTCGTCGACGCGCCGCCCGTGCTCGCGGCGGCCGACGCGACGATCCTCGGCGGCTACGCGAACGGCGTCGTGCTCATCGCCTCCGCCGGACGCACGGACCGTGCGGTGCTCGCCGAGGCGACCGAGCGTCTGCGGGTGAGCAACGTCCCGCTCCTCGGTATCGCACTCACCGGCGTCACGGGCGACCGCCGCATGCTCTACGCGTCGACCTACGGCGACGACACCCAGCCGGAGCCGGAGATCCCCGGCAGCGGTGCAGGGACGGGGACGCCCGCGCCGAAGGCCGGCGACACGGGGGCAGCGCGCTCCGGCCCGGCCACCGGGTCCGGGGCGGACCCGAGGACCACGGGCCCCGCGCCGGCCGAGACCGGGGCGCGCGCCGTCGGCACCCGTCGCGCGTCGGTGGTCGCCGCCGCGGTCGCGGTCGAGGACACCGCCGCCCGCCAGCAGCCCGCGGCCGACGCCGCGCCGGCGAGCCGGCCGGAGCAGACAGGGCCGGGCAAGCGGCACCCCGTCCTCGCCCCGGCATGGAGCAAGGTCGAGCCCGCGACGCCGGACGAGGCCGAGGACGGGCCCACGGACGACTCGCGCAAGCGCCCCTTCCGGTGGTGACGGGTCCGGACGCTCGCCCGCTCCGGGTCCTCGTCCTCGACCACACGGCCGAGCTCGGCGGCGCCGAGCTCGCGCTGCTGCGCACGTGCGCGGCGCTCGACCCGGCCCGCGTCGACGTGCGCGTCGTCCTCTTCGCCGACGGTCCGCTCCGGGACCGTCTCGAGGCGTCCGGGGTGCGGGTCGAGGTCGTCCCGCTCGCGTCGTCCGTCGCGACGACCGACCGGACGAGCGCCGGGCGGCTCTCGCTCTCCACGGTCGTCGGCGCGCTGCGCACGGTCCCGTTCCTGTGGCGGCTCGCGCGGCGCACGCGTGCCCTCCGGCCCGACGTCGTGCACACGACGTCGCTCAAGGCGGACCTGCTCGGGATCCTCCCCGCCCGTGCGGCGCGCCGGCCGCTCGTGTGGCACGTGCACGACCGTGTCGCCCCGGACTATCTGCCCGCGCCCCTCGTCCGCGCCGTCCGTGCGCTGGCCCGGAGAGTCCCCGCGGCGGTGGTCGCGAACTCGCGCGCGACGTCGGCCACGCTGCCCGTGACGACGGCGATCGCCTACCCGGGGTTCGCCCCGGAGCAGGCGCAGGGGTCCGACGACGCGCTCGCCGCACGGCCTGCCGACCCGGAGCCCGTGGTCGTCATGATCGGCCGGATCAGCCCGACCAAGGGCCAGCTCGAGCTCGTGCGCGCGATGCGCGCGGTCGTGGACGCGGTCCCCGCGGCGCGGCTCCGGATCGTCGGCGAACCGGCGTTCGGCGCGGACGACTACGCGGCCGACGTCCGCGCCGAGGTCGGGCGGCTCGGGCTGGACGGGCACGTGGAGCTCGTCGGCTTCGTCGCGGACCCCCGAGCCGAGCTCGACGGCGCGGCCGTGTGCGTGCACGCGTCCCCCGTGCCCGAGCCGTTCGGGCAGGTCGTCGTCGAGGCGATGGTCCGCGGCGTGCCCGTGGTCGCCACGCGCGCGGGCGGGGTCGAGGAGATCCTCGCCGACGACGGAGCCGACGCCGACGGAGGAGCCGACGCGCTCGGTCTGCTCGTCGCCCCCGGCGACGCCGACGCCCTCGCGACGGCGGTGCGGGACGTGCTCGAGCACCCCGAGGCGGCGCGCGAGCGCGCGGGCCGTGCCCGGGGGTCGGCTCTGCGCCGGTTCCCCGTCGAGCGCACGGCCCACGTGCTCACGGACGTCTGGTACGCCGTGTCCGCTCGACCGCCTCGCGCATGAGCACCGCCTGGCCGCGCCACGTCGGGACGTCGGGCGGCTCGGTGCCCAGCCGGGCGCCGCGCGGCGGCGTGGCGTCGTCCAGCGCAGCGAGGACCTGCGCGGGGAAGACGGCGGCGTCCGCGACACGCACCCCGGCCGCGTCACGGAAGCCGGCGACCGGCGTCGAGACCACGGGCCGCTCGACGGCCCGGTACTCGTAGAGCTTGATCGGGTCCAGGCTGTCCGTGAACGCGTCGACGACGTGCGGGACGAGCAGCACGTCGGCGTGGCGCAGGTAGGCGGGCACGTCGGTCCAGGGCCGCGGCCCGAGGAGCACGACGCCCTCGCGGGCGAGGTCCGCGTGCTCGTCGGGCGAGAGGTCGACGACCGGGCCCACGAGGACGACCCGCGCACGACCCTGCAGGGCGCGCACCGTGGCGAGCAGCAGCGGCACGTCGAAGCGGTCGGGGTGGACCGTCCCGACGTACAGGGCGACGCGGCCCGGCGGGAGGTCGTGCGGGCGCTCGTACGGCCCCCGGTACCGCTCGAGGTCGACGCCGTTGGTCACGAGCACGACGTCGCGCTCGGCACCCTTGCTCGCGACGAGCCCGGTGGAGCACACGACGACCTCGGCGCACCGGTCGAGGAGGGTGCGCTCGTCGGCGACGAGGCGCGCGTGCTCGGCCGGGGAGCGGTCCGCGGCGAGCCAGTCGTCGGTGACGTCGTAGAGCGCGGGCCAGCCCGTGCGGCGCACGACGGCGGCGCCTGACGGGTCGTTGACCCACAGCACCGGACGGCGCAGCCCCGCGCGCTGGACCGCACGCTCCACGCCGCGCGCGAGGCGTGGGTCGACGCGCGGGTCGAGCTTGCGGGGGAGCCACTTCGTCGGCTCGTGGAGGAGGAGCTGCCCGTGCGCGAGGTCGTCCACGACGGGCCCCGCGCGCAGGCCGCGGCCCGGCCGCGGCACGCCCCGCCGGCTGAGCCGGTGCAGCGGGTCCGCCGCCGGCTCGACGAACAGCACGCGCGTCCCGGGGTCCGCGCGGCACAGCTCCGCGACGAGGTACTGGTTGCGCCGCCACACGTCGTCCCACCGCTCGAGCGACAGGACGACCAGGTCCCCGGCGCCGCTGCTCATGCCAGCACCGAGCGGTAGACGGCGTCGGTCGCGACGACCTGCGCGGCCGGCGTGAAGCGTTCGCGCTGTGCGGTACGCCCCGCCCGCGCGCACGCGTCGCGGCGCCCCGGGTCCGCCGCGAGCGCCGCGAGGCTGCGGCCGGCCGCCACCGGGTCGAGCGCGGGGTAGAGCGCGAGCGGGTCGACGCCCTCCAGCGTCTCCCGGTGCCCGCCCGCGGACGACGCGACCACGGGCAGGCCGCTCGCCATCGCCTCGAGGACGCTCAGGCCCAGCCCTTCGACCGGGCACGGTGCGACGAGCAGCCCCGCGCGGTCCATGAGGGCGTCGACGTCGCCGCGCGCACCGAGGAACGTCGTCGCGCCGTCGATGCCGAGCGTGCGGGCCTGCGCCTCGAGCGCGGCCCGTTGGGCGCCGTCCCCGGCGATCTCGAGCCGCCAGCCCTGCGCGCCGAGCCCGGACGCTGCGAACGCCGCGAGCGCGAGGTCCGTGCGTTTCTCGGCCTCGAGCCGCTGGACCACGAGGACGACGTCGTCGCGCTCGGTCGCGCGGCGGCCGTCGGGCCGGTCGTCGACGCCGGGGTGCACGACGACGCTCTCGCCCTCCACGTGCGCGGCCACGTACCGGCTGATGGAGATCTGCGCGCGCACGGCGGAGGACGCCACGGCGGCCACGAGCCGGCCCCGTGCGCCCGTCCCGCGGGTCCGCGCGAAGTGGCGCGTCGAGACGACCGGCGGGAACCCGCGTGTCGTCCGGGCCGCGACGGCGGCGGCGACCTCGGCAGCGGTCATGTGCACGTGCACGACGTCGGCGGCCGCGGCGGAGGCGCGCAGGGCGCGGACGACGTCGCCCGTCGTCGCCGCGGGCACGAGCGGGACGGTGGGGTCGGCGACCGTGGCCGCCATGCCGTCGGGCGCCCCGCCGATCACGGCCACGTCGTGGCCGGCGGCGGACTGGGCGCGGGCGAGGCGTGCCACGTGCCGCTCGACCCCGGCGAACCCGTCGGACCGCACCGCGTGGAGGATCCTCACCGGTCGACCTCCGCGAGCTCGGCGGCCAGCGCGAGGTACCGGCGCGCGACGGCGTCCCAGCCGTGCCGCTCGGCGGTCGCCCGTGCGGCGCGCGCGGCGTCGAGACGCGCTCGGTCGTCGAGCGCGACGACCGCGGCGAGGCCCTTGCGGACGCCGTCGACGGTCCGGTCGACGAGCCAGCCCGTCCGTCCGTCGTCGAGCACGTCGGGCGCGTACCCGACCGGCGTCGCGACGACGGGGACGCCGCACGCGAGCGCCTCGAGGACGACGAGCGCGTTCGCCTCGTACGCGCTCGGGAGCGCGAGCGCGTCGGCCGCGTGCAGCCACGGGCGAGGGTCGGGCACGCGGCCGGCGAGGTGCACCCGGTCGGTGGTCTCGAGCCGGGCGACCCGGGCGCGGACGTCGGCCAGCATGTCCGGTGTCCCGCCGACGACGCTCACGTGCACGTCCGGGAGGTCGGCGGCGGCCTCGAGCACGAGGTCGAGGCCCTTGCGGTCGAACTCGTGCCCGACGAACACGACGTGCGCCGCGCCGTCGGGCACGCCCGCCGCGGCGCGGGCCGCGGCGCGCTCGGCGGGGGAGGGCGGGGCGAAGCGCGTCACGTCCACGCCGTTCCCGATCACGACGGCGGGTGCGCGCAGGTGCGGGTACGTGGCCCGCAGCGCCTCCCGCTCGGCGCTCGTGAGGTTGACGACGACGCGGTGGGTGCGGCCGCGGTAGCGCACCGCGTCGCGTGCCGCGGTGAACAGGTGCAGCGGGTTGCGGACCATGCGCCACACGTACCCGCCCCGCGCGCGCATCGCGACGCGGAGGATGCCGTGGTTGACGTAGACGTCGCCCGCGAGGACGTCGTTGTGGCAGATCGACACGACCCGCGCGCCGGGGGCCCGGCGAGCGCGCGCGAGGCGGCGGTGCGCGAGCGCCGTGCCGACGGTCGAGAACCACACGACGCGCGCGAGGAGGACGAGCCGGCCGCGGAGGCCCGGGCCGGGCTCGGGCAGCCACGTGCCGCGTGCGTCGGCGAGCGTGAAGCGCTCGGTCGGCACGCCCGCGCGCTCGAACGCCTCCTCGAGGTGGTGGGCGACGCCGCCCACCCCGCTCCCCGGCGCGATCTCGGGGGCGATCTGCAGGATCCGCAGGTCTGTCATCGTTCGGCCATCTCCCGGACGGATCGCAGCTCGTCGAGAGGAAGCTCTCGACCGGTCTCTTCTCGCGCGTCCTGCCGGGACCGGGCGTACGACTCGGCGCCCAGGCACACGCCGACGATCACGAACGGGACCGTCACCTGGACGGAGACCCAGAACAGGTCGAACTGGCCCTGGACGAAGCGCATCATGAGCATGGAGAAGGCGAGGGTGCCGAAGCGCGGGTTGATGCGCCACAGGACGCCCATCCCGCCCAGGAAGAGCACGAGGAAGCCCACGAGGCCCACGATCCCCGCCGAGGTGAGGACCTCGAGCTCGACGTTGGGGGGCTGGAACACGAACTCGGTGACGCCTGCCGTCCACCACCGCAGACCCATGCCGACCCAGGGGCTGCGCTGCCACACGTCGAGCGAGTCGGCGTACCAGGTGAGGCGCTGGTTCGCCGAGTTGAACTCGTTGCCGGACGCGAGCTGCTCCTGCACGGCGAGCACGACGAAGTAGATGGCCGGGATCGCGGCGAGCAGGATGATCTTGGAGCGCTTGCGGTCGGGGTCGCCGCGGAGCGTGATGAGCATGATGCCGATCGCGAGCCCGATGAGCGCCTGGCGTGCCTGGGCGGCGAGCACGCCGAGCGAGCACAGCCAGAACGCCCCGAGCGAGAACCAGCGCGGCCAGCCCACCCACCAGGGGCGCGCGTAGGCGGTGAGCGCGGCGAACGCCAGGACGCACCCGATGAAGTTCTTGTGCATCGCGATCGGGGACTCGACGTACACCGGGCCGGTGTTGCCCGCGGCGAGCTGCTGCAGCGCGATGAGGCACGTCTGCGCCGCGATCGCGAGGCACGGCACGAGGAAGAGGGTGAGCCCGAGCCGCGCGCGACCGGAGCGGCCCACCGCCCAGCCGAGCACGAGGGCTCCGGCGACGGACAGCCAGGCGTGGAACCACTCGACGACGTTCGCGCTGAACGGGTTGACGATCACCGTGAACAGCGTGGCGACCTGGTAGACGAGCGAGAGCCACAGCATCGCGCGCATCGGCCCGGAGAAGGGCCGCGGCGAGAAGAACAGCGCGAACCAGAACGCGCCGAACAGCGCGAAGTCGCTCAGCGAGAGGTCGACCCCGCCTCCGCCGACGCGCTGGACGACGACCAGCGCGGGCATGGCGAGGATGGGCAGCGCGACGGGCTCGTACGCGGTGAGCCCGACGACCAGCACGAGCAGCGCCCCTCCGACGGCGACGGTCTGGAGCTCGGGCACGACGAAGCCGAGGACGCCCAGCAGGGCGACGACGAGCGCGCCGCCCGCGACCCACCCGGCCACCGTCCGCGTCCGCGTCAGCACGGCACCGGGGACGCGCGGGGCCCGGTAGCGGACCGGACGGCGGTGCGGGACACGGGCACGGAGGTCGGTCACAGCGCGGACTCCGCACGGACGGGACCGGTGACGTAGAGGCGCAACCGGCGTCGGGCGCTCTCCCGGGCCTCGCCGCGCAGCGCGACGCTGCGTGCCGCGGCCCCGAGCACGGCGCCGACGCGTGCGACCGCCCAGCCCGCCGCGCCGTGGTGCTTGCGCAGGTAGCGCTCCTGGGACGCGTGGAAGTGCGTCTCGCGCCGCGTCGGGTCGGTGCTCGTCGCGCCCCCGAGGTGCAGGGCCCGCGCGTCGGGCACGACGGCGTGGCGCCAGCCCGCCCGCACCGCGCGGTAGGACCAGTCGGTCTCCTCCGCGTAGAGGAAGAAGCGCTCGTCGAACCCGCCCACGTCGTCGACCGCCGCGGCGTTCAGGAGGAGCACCGAGCCGATGACGAACGACCGGTCCGCGGGGGTGCGCCGCAGCCGTGCGAGCCCCAGCGCCTCGATCCACGTCGCCGCGGGCGACGGGAACGGCCACACGACGCGCGCCGCGGTGCCCTCGTCGTCGACCTGCTCCGGGCCCACGCTCGCGAGGCCGGGGCGCGCGTGCAGCGCGCGGTGCAGGGTCTCGACGTCCTCGGGTGTCACGACGGCGTCGGGGTTGAGCAGCAGGACGTCGGTGCCGGGCGCCTGGCGGTGCGCGAGCGCGTGGTTCACGCCCGCGGCGAAGCCGCCGTTGCGCCCGGGGTCGAGGTAGCGGCCGCCCACGAGCTCGGTCGCCTCCCGGATCGCGGGCAGCGACGAGTTGTCGACGACCGTGAGGGGGTACTTCCCGGCGAGCGGCGCGAGCGCGTCGCGCACCAGCCCGGGCGACCCGTACGCGACGACGACGACCTCGGGGGGCGCGCCCGTCGCCGGAGCCGCCGCGCGGGCCGCGCCGCCCGCGCCGGCCGCGGTCTCGTAGAGCTCGACGTAGCGGCGCGCGACCTCGTCCCACGCGCAGGACGCCGCGCGCTCGGCGCCCGCGGCGCGCAACCGGCCGGCGAGGCCGTCCTCGTCGAGGACCCGCACGAGCGCGTCGCGCAGCGCGGCGGGGTCCTCGGGGGCCACCAGCAGGCCCGCGCCGCCGACCACGTCGGGCAGGGCGCCCGTCCGGCTCGCCACGACGGGGACGCCGCAGGCCATGGCCTCGACCGCGACCCGGCCGAACTGCTCGACCCAGCCGACGGTCTCGCGCGACGGCACCGCGAGCACGTCGAGCGAGCGGTAGAACGCGACGAGGTCGTCGCCGTCGAGCGCGCCGACGAACCGCACCCGGTCGCCCAGCGGGCGCGCGGCGGCCTCGAGCGCGGCACGGTCGGGCCCGTCGCCCGCGAGGACCAGGTCGAGGCGGTCGTCGCCGGCCACGGCCTCCAGGAGCAGGTCGACGCCCTTGTGCTGCGCGAGCCGGCCGGCGTACCCCACGCGGAGGCGACCCTTCCCACGGGCCGCGGCGTCGTCGTCGGGCACCGGCGAGCCGGGGGAGAACACCGCCGGGTCGACCCCGAGCGGCACGGTCTCGACGCGACCGCGCGCACCCTTGGCGCGCACGATCCGACCGGCCTCGTCGTTGCAGACGGACACCGCCGCGGCCCCGCGCAGCGCACGGGCCTCGAACCACCGGAACGGCCACGGGTAGCGCTTGGCGATGTTCTGCGCCGAGTACAGGACGTACGGCGGAGCGGGGCGCCGGGACACGACCGCGCGCAGGCGGCGCAGCGCCAGGATCTCGGCCGTGGCGAGCGCGAACGGCTCCTCGTGCACGTCGAGGACGTCCCACTCCTCAGCGAGCGCGCGCCACAGCGGCCGGGGGTCGTAGACGAACAGCGCCGGGTGGGACCCGAGGGTCCGCACGCCCCGCACCGGCTCGCCCGGTCGCGGCACGAGCCGGACGGTCGTGCCGCCCTCGTCCCAGACGCTCGCCGACAGGAGGCGCACGTCGAGGCCCCGGGCGCGCAGCGCGCGCTCGCGCTCGCGCCAGGCGTCGACCACGGCGCTGTGCGAGACGCGAAGGACCTTCATGTGGGAGATTGTCCCCCAGCAGAGGGTGGATCCCGCATGAACCAGCCGATTTCACCCCGCCCGCCCGGACCCCGGCACCACCCTGCGCGCAGCGGTCCGCGACGACCCGACGAACACCCGCGACGCAGGAGGAGCCACGTGAGCGACGTCCCCCCGGTCGGCGACCGTCCCGCCGCACGCGTGAGCGTCGTCGTCGCGACCAACCGCGGCGGACCGTTCCTCACCGAGGCGCTCGCGTCGGTCCTCGCCCAGACGTACCCCGCGGCGGAGCTCGTCGTCGTCGACGACGGGTCGCCCGACCCGGACGCCCTGCGCCGCGTCGTGGAGGCGGTCCCGGCCGGGCCCGGCGCGCCGCGCCCTCGCGTCCTGCGCCGTCCGGCCTCGGGCGTGTCCGCCGCGCGCAACGCCGGCGTCCGGGCCACGACGGGCGACCTCCTCGCCTTCCTCGACGACGACGACCGCTGGCACCCCGACCGGCTCCGCCGCCACGTCGAGGCCATGGCCACCCAGCCCGACGCCGTGGTCAGCTACTGCCGGATGCGCACCGTCGACGCGAAGGGCGCAGAGCTCGTCCCGGGCGACCAGCACCCGGCGCCCGACCGGCGCGCCGTGATCCGCGGGCCGGGCGTCATGCTGCCCAACCTCGTGATCCGGCGCGAGACGTTCGACGCGGCAGAGGGCTTCGACCCCGCCTACCGGCAGGGCGAGGACCTCGACCTCGTGCTGGCGGCCGCGGCGCACGGGTCCTTCGCGTTCGTCGACGAGGTGCTCGTCGACTACCGGCACCACACGTCCAACACGACGCGCTCGCACCGCGACCTCGCAGGGAGCATCCGGACGATCCTGCGGCGTCACCGCGCCGCCGCGCTCGCCGCCGGCCGGCGCGACCTCGTCGACGCCTACGACGACCGTCTGCGCGCCAACGACCGGTTCGCCTGGTGGAGCGCCGGGCGCGCGGCCCGGGCCTCGTGGGACCAGCGGTCGGTGCGCGCGGCGCTCGCCGAGGCCGTGTGGGCTGTGCGCTTCGCCCCGGTCACCCCGCTCGTGCGTGCCGTCCGTTCGAAGCCGGCCGACCGGCGCTGAACCGGTAGGCGCGGCGCGGCCGTGCGGTGGCCGTCACACCTCGCGGTGCTCGCTCGCGGGACGGGGCGCGACGCCGGGCGTCTGGGCGCGTCGCCTCGCCCACACGGTGTAGCGCCACAGGACGGTGCCCTTCGCCCCCCGCGCGGCGTCGTAGGCGCGCCGCGCGAGCCCGCTCGCCCGTGCTCGGGGAGCCGCGGCGAGGCTCCGGGTGCGGTGACGGCGGCGGTGCGACCGCTGCTCGTGCTCCGAGCCGTCGAGGAGCACCGCGAGCGGCATGCCCGTGTACGGCAGCCAGCGCTTCTCGTACGACATGTCGCCGACGGGTCGGTCCGGCGTGGAGCCGGGCGGTACGTCGACGAAGCTCGCGCTGCGGTCGAGCGGTGGCGGGTCGCCGTCGTAGCGATGCATGAACTCGAAGTCGACGACCCGGAGGCCCAGGGCGCGGTCGACGACGAAGTTCTGCGGCTTGGCGTCGACCAGGTCGTACCCGAGCTCGTGGAACCTGCGGAGCACGGCGACCATCTCCCGCAGGACCCCGAGGGGGACGAGCCGCGGGCCGCGTGGCGTGTCGAGCGGGCCGAGGACGTCGTCGTAGAACGGGCACGTGAACCAGTTGGACCCGGTGTCCAGGACCGGCGGGACGGCGTCGACGACGCCCGAGAGCTCGCGCATCGCCCAGACCTCGCGCTCCATGAAGCGCAGGAATCCGCGGGCGAAGGTCTTGCGTACGGCGGGGCCGTCCGGACCGGCGACGACCTCGACGCGTGCGCGCCGGCCGCGGCTCAAGGTGCGGAGCACGGGCACCTCGGTACGGAGCTCCTCGCGGCGTTCGTCCACGTCGGCACGGATCCTGGCCGCGGCCTCCGGCACCGCGATCTCGAGGTACTCCCAGGCTTCCTGCTCGTTGTCGGACGAGTGGATGGGGTTGAACGCGCCGGCGGCGTCGGTCCGCGCCTCGACCGCGCGCCGGACCCGCTGCTTCGCGACGGCCACCTCGGCGTTGGTGAGGTGCGGGTAGCGGGACAGGAGGTCCGGCTGCGGAGGGTCGGGATCGTGGTGGAGCGCCGCGACCACGACGACCGGGTCGCCGCCGCTCACCGGGAACGGCCCCTGCCCCCAGTTGCCGCCCCGCAGGCTCCGGGCGGTGCGCGCACGCGCCTCGTCGTCGAGCTCCACCACGTCGACGACGTCGAAGCCGACGTGCTCGAGCTCCTCCAGGACGGCCGCGGTCGTCAGGGTGGCGAGGGTGCGCTCACGGACGAGGAAGACGGTGAGCTCCGAGTCCTCTGCCCGAGCCACCGAGGTCGTGCCGACCGCCGCCTCGATCCACGGGTTCGAGGGGGCGAAGCGACGCAGCGCGTCCAGCGGAGGCCGCCAGCCCTCCGAGGCGAGGTAGGCGTCGACGTCCTCGAGCGTCCGCAGCACGGGAGCGCCGAGCTGCGCCGTCAGCCGGGCCAGCTCTGCCGGGTAGTCGTGCTCGGGATCCTTCTCGGTCCGTCCGAGGAGCTCGGAAGGAAAACCTGAGCCCGGCCCCTTGTGGTAGACGGCGTGGTACGCCAGCGAGCGCAGGTGGTCCCCCGGGGCGGGTGTGAGGAACCCGCTCGCGTGGACCACCGCGCGGTCGAGAAGTCCTGTCGCGAGCGAGGGCGGGTAGTAGGCCGCGCCCTGGAAGTCCGAGTGGTCCAGGCCCGAGGCGCTGTACAGGTCGACGGGCTGGACGCCGGGCTCCGACTCGAGGAGCGCTCGCAGGGCGTCGACGTCGTCGTCGGCGACGAGGACGTCGAGGTCCTCACCGGGCGCGATCTCCGGGAGCGACTCGAACCACCGCAGCACGGCGTAGCGGAGCCCCGTCTCCTTGAGGCGCTCCGCCAGACCGGACGGGCCCCAGACCGGCGAGAAGTACGTCCGCGGCGCGGGCTCGCCGTCCTGCGGCACCTCGTAGACGTCGAGTCGGGCGCCCTCGCACACGACGAGGCCGCGTGGCCGGAGGCGGCCGATCGTCCTCCCCGCGAGCGCGGCGGCACGACGCTCGAGGTCGCGGGGGCCGGTGCCTCTCTCCACGAGGAGCAGCCGGACGTGCCGGAGGTCGCGGTGCGCCCACAGGACGCGTGACCACGGCCCGCGCAGGACGAGCACGTCGGTGCTGTTGCGGACGGCCTGCTCGGGCGCCGTCAGCGGGTGGACGCGGTGCGCGACGTCGTCGCCCACGTCGGACCGGACCGCGTCGAGACGGTCCGGCGGGACCAGCCCCAGGTACCGGACGGCTCTCCCGGCACCCTCGAGGGCACGCAGGACCGACCCGTCCGTGGCCCCGATCTCGAGGACACGCGCACCGGGTGGCACGACAGACGCGAGATCCACACGGCGACCCTATGGCAACGGAAACCGTGCACGCGCCGCTCGCGTCGAATTCACCCGGCCCGGGTCCGGCTCTGCGCGCCGACGGCGCCGTACGCCGAGGTGGAGGGGAGATCCACCGCTATGCTCGGCGAGTCGTGGACGCCCCACGATCGTGGGACGAGGAGAGGCGCATGGAGGACGCTCCCCGTCGGGCTGAGGGCCTGCCGAGAGTCACGGTCATCATCCCGGTGTACAACGACGTCGAGCGCCTGAGGCTGTGCCTCGACGCCCTCGCGGAGCAGGACTACCCGGCCGACCTCGTGGACGTCGTCGTGGTCGACAACGCGTCGACGACGGACCTGCGCCCCGCGCTCCCCGACGACGAGCGGTTCACCATGATCGGCGAGCGGCGCAAGGGGTCGTACGCCGCACGCAACGCCGGACTCGAGGTCGCGACCGGCGAGGTGCTCGCCTTCACCGACGCCGACTGCCGCCCGTGGCGCGACTGGCTGAGCACGGCGGTCGCCACGCTGCGGGGTCCCGACGCACCCGACGCGGTCGGCGGGCGGATCCGCCTCGTGTTCCGGGACGGGCCGGACCCGAGCACGGGTCCCGAGCTGTACGAGTCGGTGCACGGGTTCGACCAGGAGCGCTTCGTCACGACGTTCCACTTCGCGGCGACCGCCAACCTCGTCGCGACGGCCGAGGTGGTCCGCGGCGTGGGCGGGTTCGACCCGACGCTCCAGTCCGGCGGCGACGACGACTTCGGTCATCGCCTCGCGGCGGGCGGCCGCCGCCTCGTCTACGCGCACGACGCCGTGGTCGACCACCCCTCGCGGCCGACGTGGTCCGAGCTCACGACGAAGTCGGTCCGGATCGCCAAGGGGATGGCGGACCTCACCGAGTCCGCACCGCTGCGGGAGTCCCTGCGGGCGGCGGTGGGAGAGCTCCGGGCGGGGACGACGGTGTGGCTGACGATCTGGCGCAAGCCGTGGCCCCCCACGCCGCGGGGCCGGGCGGGCTACGCCGCCGCGCTGAGCTGGGTCAGCCTGATCCGGCTCGTCACCTGGACGCCGAGGCTGGTCCGTCGAGCCCTGCGCCGCGGCTAGCTCGCCGAACGGTCACGACGGCAGGCGGCCGTCGCTGCGGGCTCCGGGTGGGGGCACCTGAGGCGCCGACGTCGAGGGCACGACCCGGCGCCCGCGCGCCCAGCCCGCACGCCACACGACGTCGGCGACGTCGGTCGGGTTCCACAGGCGTGCGACCTTGCGCAGGGCGCGAGCCGTGAGCGCGGACGCCCGCCGGGGGACCGACGCCACGGTGGTGGCCCGGACCACCGGTGCGGTCTCGCCGTCCCGTCCGCCCGGCTCGGTGGGCGCGGGCAGCGCGCGGGCGACCAGGGCGTACCGGTGCTCGAGCCAGCGCGAGCCGGCGCCGTAGGCGTACGCCTGCCGGTAGACCGCCCGGACGCCTTCTCGGCGGCGCACCCGCAGCACCAGCGTCGGGTCGAACGCGAGCCGGTACCCCGCGAGCTGCAACCGGAGGCAGAGGTCGTCGTCCTCGCGCGCCGCCGCCGTCGGGTCGAAGCCGCCCACCGAGCGGAACGCCTCGGCGCGCACCCCGAGGTTGCCGGCCCCGGCGGTGACGAACCCCGGAAGGAGGTCCAGCGCGGTCAGGCCGTGCTCCTGCGGTGACCACGACACGGCGACGTGCCACCGCGACGTCGGGACCGTCTCGAACCGTCCGGCGACCACGTCGTGGACGTCGAGCGCGCGGCGCATGCCCGCCACCCACCCCGGGCCGACGCGGTCGTCCGCGTCGCAGAACGCGAGCCGTGGGGACCTCGCGGCCGCCGCGCCCGCGTTGCGCGCCGCGCCCGGGCCGCGGACCGCCGACGCGTCGACGAGCCGGAGCTCCGGCATGCGCCGCCCCCAGCGGCGCACCAGGTCGGGCGTCCCGTCCGACGACCCGTTGTCGCAGACGAGCACCTCCCACGGGTGGTCAGGGCGCTGGTCGAGCAGCGCACCCAGCTGGACCTCGATCGTCCGGGCCGCGTCGAACGCGGGGACGATCACCGAGAGCTCCGGGGCGTCGGCCGCGTCGCGGCTCATGGGCGGACCATCCGCTGGCGCGCGATGCTGACCACGCGCCGGTGGCGCTCGACGAGCTCGCCGGCGGTGACCTCCCGGAAGCCTGCGCCCCGGGTCCGGGCGAGCAGGCGCTCCAGCACGGCCGCGCGGTCGAAGGCCGGCAGACGCTCGCCGGGCCGGATCGTCTCGGGGTCGGCACGGGTGTCGTGCAGGAGCAGGATGCTGCCCGGGAACACCGAGGCGGCGGCCCGCTCCGCGATGGTCGCCACCTCGCCGTCGAGCCAGTCGACGGCGTCCCCGGACCACAGGGTGAGGTCGAGCCCGAGCCGGCGCAGGCCGACGGCCTGCCGCAGGGTGTGCGCACCGTAGGGCGGTCGGTAGAGCCGCACGGGCGTGCCGACGACGTCCTCGACGAGGTCCTTCGCCCCGCGCACGGCCGTGATCGCCTCACGGTCGGAGAGCGTCAGCAGCGACCGGTGGTCCTGGCCGTGGAGAGCGAGCTCGTGCCCGTCCGCGACGATCCGGGCCGCGACGTCCGGGTGCCGGCGCACCGCGTCCGCCAGGACGAAGAAGGTGGCCCGCGCACCCCAGCGTGCCAGCACGTCGAGGATGGGCGGCGTCTGCACGGGGTCGGGGCCGTCGTCGTACGTGATCGCGTGCACGCGGTCGTCCGTGTCGACGCAGAACGTCCCGAGCGGCGCCGTGATCAGCCGCGGGACGCGCCCGCGGGCGACCGCGACGTCGCGGAGCCGGCCGCCGGTCGCGCCGGCGGACTCCACGTCGCCGAGCCGGACGAGCAGGGGCCGCGACGGACGGGTGCTCACGCGTCCACCCGGTCCCGTGCCGTGCCGCGACGGCGCTCGCGGACGGTGGCGCGGATCGCGCCGGCCTTCGGGAGCGCGCGCACCAGCGAGCGGTTGACGACGCCCCGCGGTGCCAGGAGGAGCCCGACGAGCGCCCGACGCTGGGGGTAGAGTGCCGAGCTCTCGACGTTCTTGGGGTGCATGCACTGGTCGAACACCTCGACGCCCTGCGGGTCCGCCAGGAAGTGGTCGACCTCCGCGGCTCTCCCCACGATCCCGGGGCTCAGCCGGGCGAAGCGCTCGTCGTAGGTGTCCATGAGCGCGAACACACCACCCCCGCACACGAGCGACACGGACATGAACAGCGTCTCCTGCCCGGCGCTCAGGGTGAAGAGCCGCAGGAGCCCGCGCTCCCTGAAGCCGTCGGCGACCTCGGTGAACCACTCCACGCCGTTCGGGGTGACCCGCAGCGCCCCGCCACGTTCCGTCGTGCCCTTCCACCCCGCGGCCTCGAGGTCGAGGAACTGCTCGAACGCCCGGGGGTCGGCGGCGCGGTCCTCGCCGACGAGCGGTGCACCCAGCTCCCGCTCGAGACCGCGGGCCAGCCGACCGAGCTTCTTGCGCCGGTTCGCACTGAGGTCGTCGCGCCAGCTCGCGCCCCCGGGGACAGGCCGCATGGTCGCCCGCTCGAAGCGGTAGCGCTCGAGGAGCGGGGTCCGCGTCCGCCGGGCTGCCTCGAAGATCCCGTCGTAGAGCGCTCCGGTGCCGGGAAGGAGCGTGAGCTCGACGAGGCCGGGGAGGCCGGCTCCGCGCCCGCCCAGGTGCCGCAGGAGCGCGGTGAGGGCGTCGACCGTCCGGTCCCGGTCGACGAGCGGCGCGCACAGGGGAGCGCGACGTGACAGGAACGGGCCGGCCGTCGTCGCGTACGGGAGCGGCAGGCCCTGGAACCGCGGCTCGACGCTCAGCGGCAGCAGGGCGAGCATGCGGTCCTCGTCCTCGACGACGACCACCCGGATGCCCGCGGCCGTCGGGAACCAGCGCTCGGCGGTCCGGAGGAACGCAGGGTCGAGGAACGGGTTGGGCTCGGCGGCACGCGCTGCCAGGTCGCGCCAGCGAGCCTCCTCCTCCGGCGTCACGTCTGAGAGCAGGACCGTGCGGGCGTGCGGTGTCATCGTGCCTCCGTCCCGGTGCGGGCGGCGCCGGACAGCACCTCGTCGAGACGTGCTCGTGCGTGCGCCCAGCTGAGCATCCCTGCGCGGCGTCGCCCGGCGGCCTGGGTGCGCTCGAGGAGACCGTCGTCGTCGGCCAACGCCTCGAGGGCCTCCGCGAGCGCCGCGACGTCGCCGGGCGGGACGAGGATCCCGCCGTCGCCCACGGCCTCGGGCAGCCCGCCGACGTCCGAGGCGACGACCGCCGCGCCGGCGGCCATGCCCTCGAGCGCGGTGAGCCCGAAGGGTTCCGGCCACACCGACGGGACGACGAGGACGTCGGTGCGGCGCAGGATCTCGGGCAGCGCGGGCCGAGGGACGAACGACGCGAACTCGACGGTCGACCGCGTGCCGGTGGCCGCGCGGCGCAGGTGCTGCTCATAGGCGGTGAGGGGAGCGTCCGCGGCAAACCCCGGTCGCCCGACCACGGTGACGTGGAGATCCGGACGATCGAGCCGGCGTACGGCGTCGAGCAGGACCTGCACGCCCTTGTCCGGGATCACACGACCGACGAACGTCACCCTCGTCGCCACCTCGCGAGGTCGTCGGGGACCCGCGAACTGTTCGACGTCGACGCCGTTGGGCACGGCGTGCACGCGGGCCCGCAGGCGCGACGGCAGCATCCCCGCGGTCTCCTCGGCGAGGTGCTCGCTCACGCAGACGACGGCGGCGACCGGGTCGAGCACCCGCCCCGCCGCGCGCCTGCCGTAGGTCCGCAGCAGCTGGTTGTGGGCGTAGAGCACCGGGGCGTGCCGGGCGGACACGAGCGGGACGGCCTGCGGCGCGTTGTGCGCGAGGACCACCGACTCCGGCCAGGACTCCTGGTCGCGGAGCGCAGCCGCCAGACGTCGGCGCGTTCCCGGTCGCGCGACGCCGAGCACGCCCCCGGCGAGGTCGGCGTAGCGGTCCGTCCGCCGCGCCCGGGCCTGGTCGTACTCGACGACGTCGGCGCCGGGGTAGTGCGGCGTGTAGGTGCCGCGAGCCACGAGCACGCTCGCTCGGGGACCGGTGCCTGCGGACGCGAGACCGTGCACGACGGTCGGCACCGCGCTGCCCGTGCGCGGCGAGAAGTGGTCGCCGGGCGTGATGAGGTGGACGTGCCGGGTCGTCATGGCGTCAGCCCGACGCGGACGGCGTGGCGACGCCGTCCCGGACGTCCCGGCGTCGGGCGACGGCTGCCGCCGGGACGCCCGCGACGAGTCCGGCGAGCTCGGCGACCGACCGCGTCAGGACGACAGGCGCGAGCACCCGTACGCGGGTCGCGCGCGGGGTGCCGTCCGGCTTGTGCGCGCGAAACCTGTCGATCGCCGTGTGCACGTAGTCGGTCTGCTGGTGCAGCGTCGTGCGGGCGTAGCGGCGCACGAACGGGCTCCGCCACCCGAAGTTGCGCACGAGCATGACGACGTGGTTGCGGCGCAGGTAGTAGAGGTACCGGCGGTCGAACCGCTTGCCGCCGATGCCGTACGGCGCCGCGACGTGCCGCACGACGGCGCGCGGGGTGAAGACCAGCTTTCCACCGGTGGCCCGGAGCCGTAGCGAGATGTCGGACTCCTCGCACAGGCACGTGCCCGGGTAGCCGCCCCGGATCCCGCCGATGGCGTCGAGGGAGGTGCGACGGAACGACATGTTCGCGCCGAGCAGGTGGTCGACCTCGACGGCGCGGCCCGGGTCGGCGGCGAAGTTGCCGGTGAGGCGCCCGTCGGGCAGCAGCCTGCCGATCTGACCGAGGCCCTCGGACTCCTCGCCGGGGATCCCGTTGTCGGCGCGCCCACCGACGGCGACGACGTCGGGGTCGGCGTACGGTGCGACGAGCTCGTCGAGCCAGTCGGGGTCGACGTACGCGTCGTCGTCGATGAACGCGACGACGTCGCCGCGCGTGACGGCGAACCCCATCTGCCGGGACTCCGGGGTCGTGCCGCGGCCGAGCGTGCTGTGCAGGAGGCGGACCTCGGGGAAGCGCTCGCGCACGAGCCGGCGCGTGGTGTCCTCGGGCGTCGCGTCCACGACGACCACCTCGAGCGGCGGGGTCTGCAGACGCTCCAGGTGCTCGAGGCACTCGCGCACGCTGTCGGGTCGTCCGTACGTCACGACGACGACGCTCACGGTGGGGCTCATGGCTCGCCTCCCGGCGGCTCGGGGACGGTCACGAGGCGATACCAGTCCTCGCGTCGCAGCGGCGACGTCAGCGCCGCGCGCCGAGGGTGCCGGGTGCGCTCCACCCACGACTCGTACACACCGGGGCGCGAGTAGTGCGCGGTGTGCCCGGACCAGCCGAACTTCTGACGCATGGCCTCCGGCCGGCGGACCCAGGAGAAGTGCAGCACGGCGGACTCGGGGTCCACGACCTCGTGCACGATCGCGTCGTGGCGCCGTGCGGGGTCCGTGCTCCAGGGTGCGAGGTCCACGCGGTACAACGGGACGTCCGCCTGCCGGGCGTGGGCGAGCCGCGTCCCCGCGCGCACGGCGAGGGGCCCGGGGTAGGAGGCGCTGGGGCGTCCCCACCGGCTGCTCGCCTCGAGGTAGCGGCCCGGCGCGACCCGCGAGTACAGCCAGCGGGAGGGGTAGTCGAGCCCCGACGCCCCGGCGCCCTCGGCACGGCGGACGGCGCCGAGGAACGTCGCAGGGTCGAGGACGACCTCGTCCGTGTCGAGCTGCAGGACCCAGTCGGCGTCCTCGGACGCCAGGTCGAGAGCGGCCTGACGCTGCAGCGTCTCGCTGTCGAGCGGCGCCTCAGCGGGCCGGGCGTAGCGTCCGGGGGCGCGCACGCACTTGCCGTCGACGTCGAGCTCGTCGATCACCGCGAGGCACTCGTCGACGGGAAGCGGCGTGCCGGTCCAGGACGTCGCCGTCTCGTCGTAGGACAGGACGATGCGGTCGACGTGCGCGTAGTACGAGCGCAGGCTCGTGCCCAGGAAGCTGGGGTCGGCGACGAGCACGTACGCGGTGAGGCGCATCAGATGAAGTCCGCGAACTCGCGCTCGTTCTTCTGGAAGACGAGCGTCCCGGCGAGAAGGACGAGCGGTGCTGCGACCACGAGCGCGACCACCTGCCACGTGACCGGCGCCTCGGTGCCGAGCAGGGACCAGCGGAAGCCCTCGAGGAACCACGTGATGGGGTTGATGTCGAACAACCAGCGCAGGTGCTGAGGCACCTCCGAGAGCGCGTACGCCACCGGGCTCGCGTAGAGCAGGATCTGCACGAGCCACGGCAGCACGTAGCCCACGTCGCGGTACTTGACCATGTACGCCGCCGACGCGAGCCCGATGCCGGTGCCGATCATGAGGATGAGGAGGATCCACACCGGGAGGAGAAGGATCGGCCACCCCGGGTTGATGCCGTACACGAACAGCAGCACGATCGCGAGGACGAGCGCGACCAGGAAGTCGACGACCACCGACGCGAGGCTCGAGATCGGGACCAGCAGCCGGGGGAAGAACACCTTCTGCACGAGCGACTGGTTGCCGACCATCGATCCGGACGCCTTGCCGAGCGACCCGTTGAAGAGGTTCCACGCGAGCATGCCGGCGAGCGTGAAGAGGAAGTACGGGATCCGTTCGTCGCCCGTCGAGAGGTCGGCGATCTGCCCGAAGACGACGGTGAAGACGCCGGCGCTGACCAGCGGTTGGGCGACGACCCACGTGACGCCGAAGATCGTCTGCCGGTACCGCACGATGATGTCGCGCTGGGCGAGCCGCACGGCGACCTCGCGGGCACCCCACAGCTCGCGCCACGCCGGCAGGTTGAGACGGCCGGGCGGCGTGATGACGGTGCGCTGCACTGTCGGCTCCACGTCAGACCCCCTCATAGTCGAAGTTCACGAAGACCATGCCCTTCTCGGTGCCCGAGGACTCCGTGAACTCCGGGTACGGGAGGTCGGGCAGCACCTCGAAGCGCCACGCGCCCTCCCACGCGTCGAGCACCCCGGCCTGGCACGCGTACACGTCGACGGTGTACTGGCCCGGCTTGAGCCACAGGTCTCGGATGACGAGGCGGCCCTTCTGGGGCTCGTCCGGGTCGAACCACTTGCCCACGAGCCGCGAGTCGCACTGCGCGATGACGGTGCCCTGGTCGTTGTTGATGTGCATCGAGACGAAGTACGTGCCGATGAGGTGCTTGCTCGGCGGCGCCTCGAACTCGACCACGACGTCCTGCGAGGACTTGACGAACTCGTCCTCCATGCGGACCGCGGACAGGCGCAGGTTGCCGTTCCCGGGCCGCTTGTCGGGGTCGGACTGCGCGGCGGCGAAGCTCTCGAAGCTGTCGCGGTACGCCTGGAGCGTGCCCTCGACCGTGCCCGAGTACGTCAGCGTCCCGCGGTCGAGCAGGACGGCGGAGGTGCACAGCGCCTGGACGGTCTGGAGCTGGTGGCTCACGTAGAGCACGGTGCGACCGCCCTGCGCGGCCTCGCGCATCTTCTGGATCGAGCGGCGCTGGAACTCGGCGTCGCCCACCGCGAGGACCTCGTCGATCGCGAGGATCTCCGTGTCGAGGTGCGCCGCCACGGAGAACGCGAGGCGCACGTACATGCCCGAGGAGTAGCGCTTCACGGGCGTCGCGAGGAACTTCTCGATCCCGGAGAACTCGACGATCTCGTCGTAGCGCTTGTTGATCTCCTTGCGCGTCATGCCGAGGATCGCGCCGTTGAGGTAGATGTTCTCCTTGCCCGTGAGCTCGGGGTGGAACCCCGTGCCGACCTCGAGCAGCGAGCCGACGCGGCCGTTGATCTCGATCCGCCCGCGCGTCGGGGCGGTGACACGCGTGAGGATCTTCAGCAGCGTCGACTTGCCGGCACCGTTGCGTCCGACGATGCCGAGGGCCTCGCCGCGGGGGACCTCGAAGGACACGTCGTCGAGCGCGTCGAACAGGGTGTACTTCTGCTTCCCGGTCGACCGGATCCACTGGATCGCGGCGGCCGCCGCCGTCGAGGGGCGCTCGCCGAACGCGCCGAGCCGGTACGTCTTGCCCAGCTCGGCGACGCGGATCGCGGGTTCTGTCGTCGCCTGCACAGATGAAACATAGTCGTCCGTCCGGTACCGCCGGACGGGTCGATCGGGTGAATCACGCGCGAAACCGGACGAACGCGGGTGAAAGTACGCCGACACCCCCGACGGGACGGTGCCGCGGTCCTACGATCAGCCCAGCGGCACTCGGTGCCGGGCCCATGACGGCAGGGACGCAGATGACTTCCCACGAGGACGGCAGGCGGCCGGACGGCCGCGTGGACATCACCGCCGTGAGCGGCGCCGTCGCCGCGGTCCTCGGCCTCGTCGTCGCCCTCGCGCTCGGCGGCGACGAGGGCGCGACGCCGGGCGTGCCCGGCGCGGCGACGGCGTTCACCCCCTCGGCCGTCCCGGCGGCGGCGCCCGTCACCCAGGTGGGGGCCCTGCCGCTGTGCGGCTTCCCCCGGCTCGAGCAGGTCACCGACGACGGCGTCGACACCGGGGACCTCGGTGGCGTCCGCACGGTCGTCGACGACGTGGTCACGCTCGACGACGGTGCGCTCGTCACCTTCCGCGTGCTCGACGGCTCCGCCTACGTGCTCGAGTGGGACCGCGAGGCGACGTACACCGTGACGCGCTACGACCTCGCGAGCGGGGACGTCACGGCGACCACGCCGATGGAGCTCGACTGGGACGGCGCGAGCGAGACCTTCTCCACCGACTCGTTCGAGGTCGACGCCGAGGGCAGCGTCTACCTCCTCGACACCCTCATGCACCGTCGCGACCTGCTCAAGGTCGCGCCCGACGGCACGACGACCTGGTCGGCGACGATCCCCGAGGGCGAGCACACGACGGGCGACCTCCTCGACCTGTACGGCACGGTCCGCTGGGCGGTCGACGGCCGGACCGTCGTCGGGGTGCAGGAGGCGGGAGACGTGCTGCACCAGGTCTCGGGGGACGGGGAGCTCCTGGAGACGGTCCCGTTCGACGGCGCGGTCCTCGCCCAGCTCCCCGACGGCACCGCCCTCGTGGAGACGGACGGCCGCGACGACGAGCGCCGGTCGCTCGACCTGCGCTCGGTCGGCCCGGACGGCGACGACGGTGCCGTCCACCTCGGGGCCTCGTGGGAACGTGGGCGGCCCTTCGGGGTCCCGCGCGTGCCGTGGCTCGACGACGCGGCGGGCCTCGCCACCGGCCCGGACGGCGTCGGTCTCGTCGCGGCGCAGGAGAACCTCGGATTCCGGTGGTGGGGGAGCGACGGCGTCTTCCGCGGCGTGTGGCCGGACACGCACAAGGACCTCGAGCAGCCCTTCGCGCTGTGGGAGAGCACGCCCGTCCTGCGCGACGGCGCCGACGGGGACGCGCCGTACTACGTCCTCACGCACGGCGAGGACGGGGGCTTCTCGGTCACCGAGATCTCCGCCGACCGCATGGCGTACCAGCTCGGCGCGCCCGTGAAGTACAACGCCGCGAACGAGGAGCTGTTCGGCGGCCTGGGGCTCGGTGCGGGACTGCTCGTCGACGCCCCCTACGGCGTCTTCCCCGACGGGACCCCGCCGCGCGTCGTCGCGGCGTTCGACGACGCGTGGGCCGCCCACGCGGGCACCTACGCGCTGCGGTACCAGGTGCGCGGCGACCCGCGCGTGTGGGACCCGGTCGTCGGCGAGGAGACCGTCGTCGACCTGCCGGCGGACGGCGGCGAGGTCCCGCTCGACCTCCCCGCCGCGCGTCCCGGGGTCTACGAGGTCGACGCCGCGCTCGTGGACACCGCGACGGGCGAGGCCGTGTCCGGCACCTGCCTGCGGTACACCGTGGCCGCGGAGGGCAGCGACCTCGACCCGGCGGTGCTCGCGGACGGTGCCGACTGGGGCGGGGCGGGACCGCTGCGCGGCGTGCAGCTCGCCGACCAGCTCGGCGTCGGCAGCCACCGCACGCAGCTCGACTTCGGCGCGATCGTGCCGGACCCCACCGCGCGGCCCGACGCCGCCGGGCTCGTGTGGGACTCGCTCCCGGACGCCGCGTTCGAGCCGGACGAGGAGGAGGGCGAGGAGCCCGTCGACGTCGACCCGTTCGCCGAGCTCGCGGCGGCCGCCGAGCTCGCCGACGAGACGGGCGTGATCCTCACCCTGCAGCTCGGCTCGGGCGGCGAGGCCGAGCAGGCCGCCGTCGAGGCGGGCACGTGGGAGGGCTGGGCGCGCGAGATCGTCGCCGCCGTGCACGAGCGCGCACCCCAGATCCGGTACTGGCAGCCGTGGAACGAGCCGAACAACACGGGCTACGAGGACGCCGCGGCGTACGAGGCGGAGGTCGGCGCGCCGTTCGCCGCGGGCGCGCGCGACGCCGTCGGCGACGTCGTGGTGGTCGGCGGCAACACGCTCGGTGTCGAGCCCGCGTGGTGGACGGACCTCGTCGCGGCCGGGGGCTGCGACTCGCTCGACGTCGTCGGCATCCACCCGTACACCGGGTTCAACCGGTCCTGGGAGGAGGAGGGGTTCTCCGCGGACGGCGCCGAGCTCGACGCGCTGCGCGAGGCGGTCGCACCCTGCGGCGACGTCCCCGTGTGGGACACCGAGACGGGTTGGTGGTCCGACGGCGTCGCGAACTTCTGGGCGGGCGGGTCCGACGTCGTGCGCAAGCTCCTCTGGTACGGCGTCGAGGGCGTCGAGGAGTGGACCTACTTCTTCTCCGAGGGAGGGTTCGGCGAGGCGGGGAACTCGTGGTCGCTCCTCCAGTTCGGCCAGTACGTCAAGCCTGCGGGCGCCGCCTTCGCGGCGAGCGCGCCGTTCCTCGACGGCTTCGTCCCGGGGATGTCCGTGGAGACCGGGACCCCGGGGGTGCACGGCGTGCGCGCGCCGGGGACCGGGGAGCAGGCGGGGGCCGAGCTCCTCGCGCTGTGGAGCGAGGACCTGTCGACCGACGTGCGCCTCTCCGCACCGGGCGGGGCCGTCACCGTCACGGCGCGCGACGCGTACGGTGCCGAGCGCGGGCTCGACGTCCCGGCCGACGGTGTCGCGGTGCCGGTGAACGGGGCGCCCGTGCTGCTCGTCGCTCCCGCGGGCACCGCGCTCGAGGTGGCGCCCGTCGAGGCGTTCGGCGACGACGTGCTCGCGGGCCGGCCGGTGACCGCGACCTCGACCCACGAGGACGCGAACGACCCGGACGTCGTGACCTCGGGGACGTTCGCGGTGCGCGAGCCGTGGCGTTCGGGACGCCTGCCGGACGGCTCCGTCGACGAGGCCCCGGGCCTCGAGGTCACCACCGACGGCCCGCGCACGGTCGACCGCGTCGCGGTCGCGACCGCGGGCATCCGGTGCTGCACGTCGGGCCTGCGCGACTACACCGTGTCCGTCCGCACGCCCGACGGCGCGTGGCAGGACGTCGCGCAGCAGACCGACCAGTTCCTGGACCGGGTCGCGCTCTTCTCCTTCGACCCGGTCGAGGTGACGGCGGTGCGGGTGACGCTGCCGCTGACGACCGAGCGCGACGTGCCCGTGCTCGCCGCGAACTACACCGGGATCGTCGGCGGGCTGCACCCGGACTTCGTCCCGCTCGCGACGGAGAGCGACTGGATCGCGACGATCAGCGCCGTCCAGGCGTGGGAGCCGGCGGGCTGAGCGCTGCGTCGCGGCGGCGAGCGGGGGAGCCGGCGTCGGCCGCGGGGCCCGTCGGGCCAGTCCGCCGCAGGTGGTCAGCCGCGCGCGGCGACTGCGCGCCAGATCGCGGCGTGCTGGGCGGCGCTGCGCTCCCACGTGAACGTCGCCGCGCGCTCGCGGCCCCGCTCGACCACCGCGTCGACCTCCGCGTCGCGCGCCGTCACCCACAGCAGGGCCTCCGCGAGGCTCGCGCCGTCGGGCTCGGCGAGCACGCCGCCGTCGCCCACGACCTCCGGCAGCGAGCTCGTGCGCGCCGCCACGACGGGCACTCCCGCCGCCATGGCCTCCAGGGCGGGCAGCCCGAAGCCCTCGTAGCGCGACGGCACGACGACGGCCGCGGCCCCGGCGACGAGACCCGGCATGAGCTCGGCGGGCAGGCGACCCACGAGCCGGGTGCCCGGCAGGTCGGCGAAGAGCGCGCTGCGTCGCGGGTGCGGCGGGCCGCTCATGACGAGCGTGAGGTCGGGGCGGGCGGAACGGACCGCGCGCCAGGCGACCGCGAGCTCCTCGAGGTTCTTGCGACGCGACGCACCGCCCGCGTGCAGCACGTACGGGCCCTCCACGCCGAGCGTCGCGAGGCGCTCGCGCGACAGCGGCCCGGCCGTGAAGTACACCGGGTCGACCCCGTTGTACGCGACCGCGGGCCGCTCGGTCAGACCCAGGACCTCGGCCGCCTCGTCGGCGCTGAACTCGGACACGCACACGACTGCCGCGGCACGGCGCACCTCCTCGGCCGCCGCACGGACGGGCGCGGACTCGTCCTCGTACCGCCACGACACCACGTCCTGCACGGCGACGACGTCGCGCGTCGGGTGCGGCGGGAGGTCGAGCCCCACGCGGTGCACGACGGCGCCGCGCGGGTACACCGCGCGGCCCACGGCGCGGCGCACCGCCGCGCCCGCCGACCCGAGCCGGCCCAGCGGGAGCCGGTGCGTGCCCGCGAGCGGCGAGCGCAGCGACCGGAAGACGGCGCGGTCGACGGACCAGGGGTCGCCGACCGCCGGCGCGGCGCCGTCCGGGCCGGCGGTCGCGAGCGCGCTCGCGGCACGTCTCGCGACCTCCTCCTGGTACACCTGGGCGCCCATGGGCACCTCGACCGCGACGGTCGCGACGACGAGCTGCGGCATCCGGCGGTCTCCTCGGAAGGTGGCGTCCGGCCTGGTCGGCGCGGTCGGTAGAGTGGCCCCACTCTAGTGGCGTGGGCGCCCCGCGGACCGGCGGGAGCGGGTGATGATCGGGTGATCGTGGGTCGGGTGCGAGCCGGACGGCGAGAGGGTGGGGAACCTATGGCCGGACGTCGGGTGGCGCTCGTCGCGAGCTCGTTCGACCCGCACACGGGCGGCGTCGAGTCGCACGTGCGCCAGGTCGCGCGCGTCCTGAGGTCGCGAGGGACCCCGGTCGAGGTCTGGACCGTCGACCGGGGCGAGCATCTCGGCACGCGCCGCGTCGACGGCGTCCTCGTGCGCTACCTGCCGACCCCGCAGCCGTCGAGCCGCCCGGGCGACGTCGCGCGGTTCGCGCTCGCCGCGCCCCGCGCGGCGCTCGCGTGGGGCCGCGCCTACCGGGCGTTCCGACCCGACGTCCTGCACGTCCAGTGCTTCGGGCCCAACGGCGCCTACGCGCTCGCGCTGCGCTCTCTCACGCGCACGCCGCTCGTCGTGAGCTCGCACGGGGAGACGTTCGCGGACGACCACGACGTGTTCGAGCACTCGCGGATCCTGCGGGCCGCGCTCGAGCGCTCGGTCGCCGTCGCCGGCGCCGTGACCGGGTGCTCGCGCGTCGTCGCGGACGACCTCGTCCGCTTCGGGGCGCGCGACGCCGCGGTCGTGCCGAACGGCGTCGACCTCGCGGGGTCCGACCTCGCCGCACGCCACGAGGGCACGCCGGAGCCCGTGGTCGTCGCCGTCGGGCGCATCGAGCACGTCAAGGGGTTCGACCTGCTGGTCGACGCGTTCGCGACCTCGGCGCTGCGCGACCGCGCGCGGCTCGTCGTGGTGGGGGACGGGAGCGAGGCCGGTGCGCTGCGGCGCCGGGTCGCGTCCGCCGGGCTCGAGGACCGCGCCGAGCTCCCCGGACGGCTCGACCCGGCAGACGTGGCGGCGCGGCTCGCGTCCGCGGACGTCGTGGTCGTGCCGAGCCGCGCGGACGCGGCCCCGCTCGTCGTCCTCGAGGCGTGGCGGTCGGGCACCCCGCTCGTCGCGACCGTGCGGGGCGGCCCGCCGGAGATCGTCACGGACGGCGTCGACGGTGTCCTCGTCGACCCGCAGGACACGGCGGCGCTCGCGGGCGCCGTGCTCGGCCTGCTCGACGACCCGGAGCGGGCGGCACGGATCGGCGCCGCCGGTCGGCAGCGGGTCGAGGACTTCACCTGGGAGCGGGTCGTCGACCGCTACGAGGACCTCTACGCCGGTCTCGACGGGCGCCCTGCGAGCGGCTAGGACGAACCGGTGTCGCGCGGCACGTCGAACACCCACGTCACGACCACCGTCACGGCCGCCGTGACCAGCAGGGAGCCCACGACGTCGCTCGGCCGGTGCGCGTAGGTCACCACCGAGGCCAGCGCCGCGACCGCGGTCGCCGCGAGGGCGACCCAGCCGACGGCAGCGCGCGAGGACGGCCACGGCCACAGGATCCAGGCGGCGACGGCCAGACCGCCGACCACCGCGACGTGCCCGCTCGGGAACGTCTGGTACGGGTAGCCGAACCCGCCCAGGTCGGGCCGGACGAGGAGCTCGCGGATCCCGAGCGCGACGCCCACGGTGCCGACCGCGACGAGCGCCGCCGCGAACAGCTCGCGCCACCGCCCCCGGACGAGCGCGACGACCCCGAGCACCACGACGACGCCCGCCCCGGCCACGGGCAGCCCCCGGCGCAGCGCGCCGGCGAGGTCCCGGCCGGCGTCGTGCAGGGGCGCGAGCGTGCGGAACGCTCCCGCGTCCGCCTGCTGCCCGGAGACCGTGAGGTGCGACGCCGCCCACAGCGCGACGAACGCGCCGACGGTCAGCGCGAGGAGGACGAGCGGCGCGCGGGAGCGGGACCGGGCCGACCGGGCGGTCGGCGCCGCGGAGGTGGGCACGCCCCGAGCATGGCGGAGCGCCCTCGCGGTGTCACCGGGCCGCACCGTTCTCGCCGGGTGAAAACCTGCGCCCGTGGTCGCCCGCGGTGTGGGTCCCCGGGCGTACCCTGGGATCCGTCGTGCTCGCGCGACCCCAGCCCGGACCCGTTCCCCACCTCGGGGGTACCTCGGTCCGGGCCGCTCGTGCTGCCTCCCGGTACGCCCGAGCCACGATCTGACCGCTCGACCGACCGCCCGACCCGACGCCGCCGCTCCCGACGGCCGTCCTCGACGCCGTCCTCGGAAGGAACCCATGAACCTCACCGGCATCCTGCCCGCGCTGCTCGCCGACCCGGCCGTCGCGGCGGCGGTCGAGCACGTGCGCGCGCGCGGCGAGGCGGACGTCGTCGGTCCGGCCGGCGTCCGGCCGCCGCTGCTCGCGGCGATGACCGGCGCGCGCGCGACCGGTCCCGTGCCCGACGGCGAGGGGCCCGGCGCGGGCGGACGGACGCCGTCGGGCACGGCGGCCTGGGCCACGGGGGCGCGTCCCCTCGTCGTCGTGACCGCGACCGGGCGCGACGCCGACGAGCTGGCGGCGAGCGTGCGCGCCTACCTGCCGGACGAGCTGGGGGACGTCGTGGCGGTCCTCCCGAGCTGGGAGACGCTGCCGCACGAGCGGCTGAGCCCGCGCGCCGACACGGTCGCCAGGCGCATCGCGGTGTTCCGCCGCCTGGCCCATCCGGACGCCGAGGTCGGCCCGTCGGGCCCGGTGCGCGTCCTCGTCATGCCGGTGCGCGCGCTCCTGCAGCCGGTCGTGGAGGGGCTGGGCGAGCTCGAGCCGGTCGAGCTGCACGCCGCGTCGACGGCGGACCTCACCGACGTCGCGGAGCGGCTCGTCGCGGCCGCGTACACCCGGGTGGACATGGTCGAGCGACGCGGGGAGTTCGCCGTCCGGGGCGGGATCCTCGACGTGTTCCCGCCGACGGAGGACCACCCGCTGCGCGTGGAGTTCTGGGGCGACGAGGTGTCGGAGATCCGCTGGTTCTCCGTCGCGGACCAGCGCAGCCTGGAGATCGCCGAGCACGGGCTCTGGGCGCCGCCGTGCCGCGAGATCCTGCTCACCGAGCCGGTGCGGGCACGCGCCGCCGAGCTCGTGGAGCAGCTCCCGGGCGCCGCCGAGATGCTCGACAGGCTCGCCGCAGGCGTCGCCGTGGAGGGCATGGAGTCGCTCGCCCCCGTGCTCGTGGACCGCATGGTGCCGGTCCTCGAGCTCGTGCCCGACGACGCGCTGCTGGTCGTGGACGACGCCGAGCGGGTCCGCCGCCGGGCGCACGACCTCGTCGCGACGACCGAGGAGTTCCTCGCCGCGGCGTGGACGGGTGCCGTCGCGGGCGGGAAGACGCCGGTCGACCTCTCGGCCGCGTCGTTCGAGACGTTCGCCGAGGTGCGTGCCGTCGCGCAGCGTCGCGGGCTGGGGTGGTGGACGCTGTCGTCGTTCGCGCTCGACAACCCGGACCTGGACGTGCCGCCGGACGCGGCGGCCGGCACCTCGGCCGGCACCTCGGCCGGCACCTCGACCGGTACAGCGGGTGCTCCGGGAGCGACGGGTGACGGCACGACGTCGGGCACGACGGCCGCGCACGTGGGCGAGAGCGCCGACGGCGTCCCGACGTTCACGGTCGGCGCCCGCGACGTCGAGTCCTACCGCGGGGACGTGTCGCGCGCGCTCGACGACGTGCGGGGCCTGCAGCACGCGGGCTGGCGCCTGGTGCTCACGACGGAGGGCCACGGTCCCGCCAAGCGCATGGTCGAACAGCTCGGCGCGGTGGACACGCCCGCGCGGCTCGTCGCGCGCCTCGACGACGAGCCCGAGGGCGGCATCGTCTCGGTCACGCCGGCGATGGTCGGCAAGGGGTTCGTCGCGCCGGAGCTGCGCCTCGCCGTCTTCTCCGAGGCCGACCTGACGGGCCGCGCGGGCACCAGCACGCGCGACATGCGCAAGATGCCGAGCCGGCGTCGCAACGTCGTGGACCCGCTGCAGCTCAAGGCGGGCGACTTCGTCGTGCACGAGCAGCACGGCGTGGGGCGGTTCGTCGAGCTCGTGCAGCGCACGCTCGGCACGGGCGGCAACGCCGCGACGCGCGAGTACCTCGTCATCGAGTACGCGAGCAGCAAGCGCGGCCAGCCCGGGGACCGGCTCTTCGTGCCGATGGACCAGCTCGACCAGGTCACCAAGTACACGGGCGGCGAGTCGCCGAGCCTCAACAAGATGGGCGGCTCCGACTGGGCGAAGACCAAGTCCCGGGCGCGCAAGCACGTCAAGGAGATCGCGGGCGAGCTCATCCGGCTGTACTCGGCGCGCATGGCGACCCAGGGGCACGCGTTCGGTGCGGACACCCCGTGGCAGCGCGAGCTCGAGGACGCGTTCGCGTACGTCGAGACGCCCGACCAGCTCGCGACGATCGACGAGGTCAAGGCCGACATGGAGAAGACGGTCCCCATGGACCGGCTCGTGTGCGGCGACGTCGGCTACGGCAAGACGGAGATCGCGATCCGGGCCGCGTTCAAGGCGGTGCAGGACGGCAAGCAGGTCGCGGTGCTCGTCCCGACGACCCTCCTCGTCCAGCAGCACTTCGAGACGTTCTCCGAGCGGTACGCGGGCTTCCCCGTGAAGGTCGCGGCGCTCTCGCGCTTCCAGACGGCCAAGGAGTCGGAGGAGACGATCGAGGGGCTGCGCCAGGGGACGGTCGACGTCGTCATCGGCACGCACCGCCTCATCACGGGCAACATCCGGTTCAAGGACCTCGGGCTCGTCATCATCGACGAGGAGCAGCGGTTCGGCGTCGAGCACAAGGAGACGCTCAAGCAGCTGCGCACCAACGTCGACGTGCTCGCCATGTCCGCCACCCCGATCCCGCGCACGCTCGAGATGGCGGTCACGGGGATCCGCGAGATGTCGACGCTCGCGACGCCGCCCGAGGAGCGCCACCCCGTCCTGACCTACGTCGGTGCGTACGAGGAGAAGCAGATCGCCGCCGCGCTGCGCCGCGAGCTCCTGCGCGAGGGCCAGGTGTTCTACGTGCACAACAAGGTGGAGACGATCGAGCGCCAGGCGGCGCGGCTGCGGGAGCTGGTGCCCGAGGCCCGCGTCGGGGTCGCGCACGGCAAGATGAACGAGCACCAGCTCGACCAGGTGATCCGGGCCTTCTGGGAGAAGGAGCTCGACGTCCTCGTCTGCACGACGATCATCGAGACCGGCCTCGACATCTCCAACGCCAACACGCTCATCCTCGAGCGCGCGGACATGCTGGGGCTCTCCCAGCTCCACCAGCTGCGCGGTCGCGTGGGCCGCGGTCGTGAGCGCGCGTACGCGTACTTCCTCTACCCGCCGGAGCGGCCGCTCACCGAGACGGCGCACGACCGTCTCGCGACGATCGCCGCGCACACGGACCTCGGTGCGGGCATGCAGGTCGCGATGAAGGACCTCGAGATCCGCGGCGCGGGCAACCTGCTCGGGGGCGAGCAGTCCGGGCACATCGCGGGGGTCGGGTTCGACCTCTACGTGCGGATGGTGGGGGAGGCCGTGGCGAACTACCGCGGCGACGGACCCGAGGAGCAGCCGGAGGTGTCGATCGAGCTCCCGGTCGACGCGCACCTGCCCGAGTCGTACATCGCGACCGAGCGCCTGCGGCTCGAGGCGTACAAGAAGATCGCCGCCGCCGCCGACGCCCCGCAGCTCGCCGAGGTGCGGGCCGAGCTCGTCGACCGCTACGGCGCGCTGCCCGACGTCGCGTCCGCGCTGTTCGACGTCGCCGACTTCCGCAACCACGCGCGCCGCGCCGGGCTCACCGACGTCACCGCGCAGGGCAAGTTCATCCGGTTCGCGCCGGTGGACCTCGCCGAGTCGGCGCAGCTGCGCCTCAAGCGCCTGTACCCGGGCACGCTGCTCAAGCCCGCGATCCGCGCGTTCCTCGTGCCCTACCCGACGACGGCCCGCATCGGGGGCCGTCCGCTGCGCGGTGCCGAGGTGCTCGCCTGGGCGCGCCAGCTCATCGACGCGGTGGTCCTGGGGGAGGTGAGCGCCGCCGCCTCGGTCGGGACGTCGTCCGCCGCCCGCTGACCGTGGCCGGGCCGTCGGCGGGGCGACCGCCGACGGCGCCCGGGCCGCGTCCGCCGGGCTCGTGGCGGTCTCAGTCCTTGCGGCCGTCGAGGAAGTAGGCGATCGGCCCGACCCAGTTGACGAGGAGCGCCAGGCCCCACGCGAGCTTCGTCCCGTTCACCTGCTCCGCGGGTCGCCGCAGCAGGTCGCGGTACGCCGCGGCGGTCAAGGTGACCTGTGCCGCTCCGACGACGCCGACGGCGACCTTCTGGCCCCTGGTCAGGTCCTGCCACCTGCGCTTGCCCATCGTGGTACCTCCCGTGCTCGTGGTCAGTCCCGACCGTATGCCCCGCCGTCGACGGCCGCACGCTCGTCCGTCGGGACCGTCGGGACCGTCGGGACCGTCGGGACCGTCGGGACCGTCGGGACCGTCGGGACCGTCGCCACGGCGAGCGCGGTCCGCAGGCGCGGCGCCACCACGAGGAGTGCGAGCGTGCCGACCCCGGCGACGAGGAACGGCAGCCGCAGCGCGCCGTCGCGACCCAGCCACCCCTCGGTCGCGGAGACGAGGACACCGCCGAGCAGGGTGCCCAGCGCGATCGTGCCCCAGCCGAAGAACCGGTACACGGAGTTGACGCGGCCGAGCAGGTCGTCCGGGACGAGGCGCTGGCGGAGCGAGACCGTGATGACGTTCCACAGCACGATCCCCAGACCCAGGCCGAACCCGGTCGCCCAGAACACCGCGGCGGACGACGTCGCGCCCATGAGCGCGAGCATCGCGCCCATCACGGCGACGGACACGACCAGGCTCGTCCCGGAGCCCAGCCGCCGGCTCACGCGCGCGCTGACGAACGACCCGAGCAGGGCGCCCACCGCCGTCCCCGTGGTCACCAGGCCGAACTGCCAGCCCTCGAAGAGCCCGAGGACGTCCTGGACGAAGAGGACCGCCACGGTGAGCGCGAGCGCGCTGAGGAAGTTCATCGCACCGAGCAGGACCGCGAGCAGCCGCAGCGCCCGGTGCCGCCACAACCAGCCGAACCCCTCCGCCGTCTGCGCACGCCATCCCGGGGGCGCCGTGCGCGCGGGCCCGGGCCGCGGCGACCGGCGCAGGGTGAGCAGGAGGACCGCGCTGGCGGCCAGCAGCGCGGCGTCGAGCGCGAACGGCAGGACGAGGGCGAACGCGAGGAGCGCGCCGCCGAGCGGGGGCCCGACGAAGCTGTTCGTCGTGATCTCGGCCGCGGACAGGCGCCCGTTGGCGGTCTCGAGCCGGTCCTCGCGCACGAAGGCGGGCAGGAGGGTCTGTGCCGCGTTGTCCCGCACGACCTCGGCGACGCCGAGGACGAACGACGCGGCGCACAGCACGGCGATCAGGAACCCCGCGTGCTCGGGCTCCGGGGCGCCGCCCGCGAGCGCCGCGGGGGAGGGCAGCGAGTCCTGGACGGCGAGGACGACGGCGGCGAGCGCCACGGTGACGACGGTCCGCGCGACGTCCGTCCAGCCCACGAGCAGGCGCCGGTCGAGACGGTCCGCGAGCACACCCGCGGGCAGCGACACGAGCAGCCACGGCAGGCGTGACGCGAGCGCGACGAGCGCGACGAGGGTCGCGTCGCGCGTCAGGGTCGAGGCGAACCAGACCACGGCGACGGACAGCAGACCGTCGCCGAGGTTCGTCGCGGACTGCGCGGCGAGGAGCCGGGCGAACCGCGGGCCCAGCCCGCGCGTCCCGGCCGGCGGGGCGTCCTGCCCGACGGCGGTCACGCGCCGGGTCCCTCGGCCGCGGCGCCGGTGGTGGGTGCGTCGCCGGAGGGCGGCTCGTCGGCGGCCGGCGGGTCCGGGAGGCGCGCGGCCTCGACGGGGTACAGCGCGACGACGACGGAGAACGTCGTGTCCCCGGCGGCAGGCTCGCGCGTGAGCTCGACGAGGAGCTCGTCGAGGCGGCGCTTCCACTCCTCGGCACGCGCGGCGGGCAGGCGTGCGTACCGCTGGTTCGCGGTGAGGGGCACGTCAGTGGCGCCGGCGGCGGCCCGGACCTCGTCCGCGGCGCGGGCGAGCACGCGCTGCGGCTCGCCGACCGCCTCGCCGATCTCCTGGAAGAGGAAGACGCGCGCGGTGCGGCCGTAGTAGCGCGCCTCGAGCGCACGGACCCGCCGGGTGCGCACGACGTGCACGAGCCCGGCGGCCTCGAGCACCTTGAGGTGGTGCCCGACCGTCCCCTTGGGGCGACCGAGCGCCTCGGCGAGCTCGCTCGTCGTGGCGGCGCGCTCGAGCAGGAGCTGCACGATCCGCGCTCGGGTGTCCTCGAACAGCGCGCGGTACTGCGCGCGCTCGGTGAGCTCGAGCGTCTCGGGGAGGTCGTAGTCCGGAGAATGGTCCGTCATTCCCAAATGGTCGGCGAATGCCGACCGTTTCGTCAAGCACCGGGCCGACGGGGCGTCCGCATCGGCCCGGTGGCGCTCGCGCCGGACTGCCGGGACGAGCCCGACCGTTGTCGTGGCACCCCGGGCGCCCCTAGGGTGTGCCTCGGCGCACCGAGGCGCAGGGGGCGGCTCGCCCGACGGAGCCGATCGCAAGGGAGCGATGATGGGACGAACGTGGAGGACCGCGGTCGCGGGGGTGCTCGCCACCCTCGTCGCCGGTGGGGGAGCGAGTGCCGCGATGGGCGTCGACGCAGGAGCAGGGCAGACGTCTGTCCAACTCGATAACGGTATCGATATCGTTCTGGAGAACGATTTTGAGGCGGGGGGCGCGCCACCCTGGGGCCCCCGGGGGCCGGTGACCGTCGCGGTCACCGACGCCGAGGCGCACACCGGCGCGGCGAGCCTCGCGGTGACCGGACGGACCGCGGACTGGCACGGCGCCGCGACGGACGCCCTCGCGCTGCTCGACGCGGGCGTCGCGTACGAGATCGAGGCGTGGGTCAAGCTGCCCGACGGCACGGCCGGGTCCTCCGGCGTGCACCTCACCGTCCAGGAGACCGGCACCTCCGGCGACGCCTACACCTGGGTGGGCGACGCCGTCGCGACCACCGCCGACACCTGGGTGGAGATCGGCGGGACCTACACGCTCCCGGCCGACCTCACGGCCGCGACGCTCTACGTCGAGGCGGCGCCCGTCGACGGCGCGCACCCGTCCCTCCTCCTCGACGACGTCCGCGTGACCGCGCTCGCCGTCGACCCGGGCGACGTCGTGCCCGGCGGAGCGGTGCACCCCGTCGCGACCCCCGTCGCGCTCGCCCAGGGCACGGGCGACGTGTCCGCCCTCACCTTCGACGACGGCCCGAACCCCGGCACGACGCCCGCGCTCCTGGACTTCCTCGCCGAGCACGACCTGCACGCCGTGTTCTGCGTCATCGGCCAGAACGTCCAGGCGCCCGGCGGGGCGGAGATCCTGCGTCGGATCGTCGACGAGGGTCACGTGCTGTGCAACCACTCGACGGGCTACGCGGACATGGGCGCGTGGACACCCGAGGAGGTGCGCTCCGACCTCGTCGCGAACCTCGCGATCATCCGCGGCGCGCTGGGCGACCCGGCGTACCCCGTGCCGTTCTTCCGCGCGCCCAACGGGTCGTGGGGCGCGACGCCCGCCGTCGCGGTCGCGCTCGGCATGCAGCCCCTCGCCGTCGTCAACACGATCTCGGACTGGCAGACGCAGGACGTCGCGACGCTCACCGAGAACCTGCGCGCGGCGATGAAGCCCGGCGAGGTCGTGCTCGCGCACGACGGCGGCGGTGACCGCGCGGGCACGCTCGCGGCGGTCGAGACGGTCGTCGGCGAACGCCTCGCCGACGGCTGGACGTTCACCTTCCCCGCCGGCACGCCGCCGCGCGCCGGCGAGATCCTCCTGGAGACGGGCTTCGAGGACGGGCTCGGCGGCTGGGTACCGCGCGCGGGCGACGCGACGGAACCCACGCTCGGTCTCACGACCGTCGCGCACGGGGGAGCGCAGGCCGCGGTCGTCACCGGCCGCGACGGTCAGGGCGACGGCATCGGTCACGACGTCACCGGCCTGCTCGCCGCGGGCACGACGTACGAGCTCACCGCCTGGGTCCGCTTCGCCGACGGCCAGCCCGTGGACGACGTGTGGCTGAGCATCGCGCGCACCGTCGACGGGACGACGGCGTACTCGACGCTCGCCCAGCTCACCGGCATCACGAACGACGGCTGGACCCCGGTCACCGCGACGTTCCAGGGCGCCGACGCCGACGAGGCGCTGCTCTACCTCGAGACGGACTACAACGGCGCCAACACGTCCGACCTCCTCGTCGACGACGTCGTGCTGCGCGTCCCGCCGCCGCCCGCGGTCGAGGACCTCACGGGGATCAAGGAGACCGTCGACGTGCCGGTGGGCGTCGCGATCGACAGCCGCGAGACCGCGGGTGCCGCGTCGGAGCTGCTCCTGCGCCACTTCGACCAGGTCACGGCCGAGAACCACATGAAGCCCGAGGCCTGGTACGACGAGGACCGGACCTTCCGGACGCACCCCGAGGCCGTCGAGCTCATGGACTTCGCGGCCGCGAACGACCTGCGCGTGTACGGGCACGTGCTCGTGTGGCACTCCCAGACCCCGGCCTGGTTCTTCGAGCGTCCGGACGGTTCGCCGCTGACGGCCTCGGAGTCCGACCAGCAGATCCTGCGCGACCGGCTGCGCGCCCACGTGTTCTCCGTCGCCGAGGCGCTCGCGGAGTCGCACGGGCCGTTCGGCGGCGGCAACCCGGTCACGGCGTTCGACGTCGTCAACGAGGTCGTGTCCGACGGGGGCGAGAACCCCGACGGCCTGCGCCGCTCGGAGTGGTTCCGCATCCTCGGGGAGGAGTACGTCGACCTCGCGTTCGCCTACGCCGACGAGGCGTTCAACGACGTCTACGCCGCCGAGGGCGCGGACCGCCCCGTCGCGCTCTTCATCAACGACTACAACACCGAGCAGGGCGGCAAGCAGGACCGCTACCGCGCGCTCGTCGAGCGGCTCCTCGCGCGCGGCGTGCCCGTCGACGGCGTGGGCCACCAGTTCCACGTGAGCCTCGCGATGCCCGTCTCGGCGCTCGACGGCGCGCTCGGGCGGTTCGCCGACCTGCCGGTGACGCAGGCGGTCACCGAGCTCGACGTGACGACCGGTACCCCGGTGACGCAGGCGAACCTCGTCGAGCAGGGCTACTACTACCGCGACGCCTTCCGCGTGTTCCGCGAGCACGCCGACGACCTCTACTCGGTCACGGTGTGGGGGCTCACCGACGGCCGGAGCTGGCGTTCGGGCAGCGGTGCCCCGCTCGTGTTCGACGACGCGCTGCGGGCCAAGCCGGCCTACGTCGGGGTGGTCGACGGCGACCTGCCTGCCCTGCTGCGCACGGCGGACGTCTTCGCGGGCGACGTCCCGCTCGACGACGCCGCGACGACCTCGCCGCAGTGGGAGCGGCTCCCGCTGCACACGTTCGCGGCACCGGGCGCCGGGGGCGGCGAGGTCGCGTTCCAGCTGCGATGGGCACCTGACCACCTCACGGCGTACGCGAGCGTCGACGACCCGACCCCCGCGACGTCGTCGGCCCCGGACGCGGTGACGTTCGCCGTCGAGGGGGAGGACCACGTCGTCCGGCGGGACGGGAGCGTCGCGGGAGACGGCGCGTCCGCCGTGGTGACCGAGCGCACCGGCGGGTACGACGTCGTCGCGCACCTGCCGCTGGACGGCGCCGCGCAGGGCGGCACGCTCGCGCTCGACGTGCGGGTCGCCGACGACGACGCGACCGCGGGGTGGAACACACCCGGGTCGACCGGCACGCTGCGGCTGCTCGAGGAGCTGTCCTACCTCGAGGTCGCGCACGCGTCGGCCGCGCCGCAGGTCGACGGCGAGGTGGACGCCGTCTGGGCCGCAGCGGGCGACCCCGTGACCACCGCGAAGGAGGTCGAGGGCAGCGGTGGCGCGGTCGCGACGGTGCGGACGCTGTGGCGCGACGGGACCCTGTACGTGCTCGCGGAGGTCGCCGACCCGGTGGTCGACGTCAGCGGGTCCGACCCGTGGGTCCAGGACTCCGTCGAGGTCTACGTCGACGCGGGCAACGCCAAGAACGGCGCGTACCGGGACCTCGACACGCAGATCCGCGTGAGCGCCGAGAACGCGCTGTCGTTCGGCACCGGGGACGAGGCCGCCCAGCGTGCGCGCGTCACCAGCGCGACCACCCGGACCGCCGACGGGTACGTCGTCGAGCTCGCGGTCGACCTCGGTGACCAGGGCGGCGAGGGCACCTTCCACGGGCTGGACGTCCAGGTCAACGACGCGTCGGGCGGAGCCCGCACCGCGATCAGGAACTGGGCCGACCCGTCCGGGGCGGGCTACCAGTCGACGGCGCGATGGGGAGTCGCGCGGCTCGTCGGGGAGGCGGGTACCGCGGTCGCGCTCGACGTCGAGGCCGCACCCCGGTGCCTCGCCGGCACGGCCTACGTCGCCGTCCGTGCGACCAACGACGAGGACGTCGCGGTCGACGTGACGATCTCGACGCCCTACGGGTCGCGGACCTTCCCGGCGGTGGCCCCGGGGGCGAGCGCCTACCAGTCGTTCGCGGTGCGGGCCACGTCGGTCCCGGCCGGCACCGTCACGGTGACGGGCACGCTCCCCGGGACGCCCGACGGCGATCCGGTGACCTCGGCCCGGGACGTCGCCCACGAGGCCCGGACGTGCTGACCGCCGGCTCGGCGGGTCGCGCCCGCCCCGGGGCGACGGCCCCGGCCGCCGCGCGGCCGAACCTACGATGGGGCGATGACCGCCCCCGAGCCTGCGAGTGCCCCCGACCCCGCGACGACCGGGGACCCGCTGCGCGACGCCGTCGCCGTCATGGACCGCCTCTACTCGCCGGGCGGGTGCCCGTGGGACCGCGAGCAGACGCACGAGTCGCTCGTGCGCTACCTGCTCGAGGAGGCGCACGAGCTCGCCGAGGCGATCGAGACCGGCGACCGGGCGGGGACCCGTGAGGAGCTCGGCGACCTCCTGCTCCAGGTCCTGTTCCACGCACGTATCGCGAGCGAGGAGCCCGAGCCCTACACGGTCGACGACGTCGCCGCCGACCTCGTCGCGAAGCTCGTCCGGCGGCACCCGCACGTCTTCGCGGACGCCGAGGTCACGGACCTGCACCAGCAGTGGGACGCCATCAAGAAGGCCGAGAAGCAGCGCACGTCCGTGCTCGAGGGCATCTCCCACACCCAGGGATCGCTCGCCCGGGCGCAGAAGGTCCTCTCGCGGGCCGCGCGCGGCGGCCTCGGCGACACGGTCCGCACGGCGCTCGCCGCGCCGTCGGGCGCCGCGGCCCCCGCCGAGACGGGCGGCCCGACGACCGCCGAGCAGCTCGGGCGGGAGCTGCTCGCCCTCGTCGCGCGCGCCGATGCGGACGGGCTCGACGCGGAGGCCGCGCTGCGCGGCGAGCTGCGGCGCGTCGAGGCCGCGATCACCGCGGCCGAGACCGGCGGCTGAGGGACGTACGTCCCGATCGTCGCCCGCGCAGGTCCTCGCCCGGAGCCCACGGGACGGACGACGCGGCGCGGGTCACGACCGGGCACTAGGCTGAGGCCGTAAACCCACCATCGTCGCGGGCGCGCACGCGGCCCCGGGTTTCCCTGCCCGGGTCGGCCGCCACCGCAGCCTGCAGCCCTGCCCTGAAGGAGCACCTGTGGCCAGCATCGAAGCCGTTGGAGCGCGCGAGATCCTCGACTCCCGCGGAAACCCGACCGTCGAGGTCGAGGTCGTCCTGGACGACGGGACGTTCGCCCGCGCGGGAGTGCCGTCGGGCGCCTCGACCGGTGCGTTCGAGGCCGTCGAGCGCCGTGACGGCGACAAGTCCCGCTACCTGGGCAAGGGCGTCGAGGGTGCGGTCAACGCCGTCATCGACGACATCGCCCCCGAGCTCATCGGCTTCGAGGCCGAGGACCAGCGCCTCATCGACGCCGCGCTCATCGACCTCGACGGCACCCCGAACAAGGGCAAGCTCGGCGCGAACGCGATCCTCGGCGTCTCGCTCGCCGTCGCGAAGGCCGCCGCGAAGAGCGCCGGCCTGGACCTGTACCGCTACGTCGGCGGCCCGAACGCGCACGTCCTGCCCGTCCCGATGATGAACATCCTCAACGGTGGGTCGCACGCCGACTCCAACGTCGACATCCAGGAGTTCATGGTCGCCCCGATCGGCGCCACGTCCTTCCGTGAGGCGCTGCGCACCGGCGCCGAGGTGTACCACTCCCTCAAGTCCGTGCTCAAGGAGAAGGGCCTCGCGACGGGCCTCGGCGACGAGGGCGGCTTCGCCCCGAACCTGCCGAGCAACCGTGACGCGCTCGACCTCATCGTCGTGGCGATCGAGAAGGCGGGCTTCACGCCCGGCACGGACGTCGCGCTCGCGCTCGACGTGGCCTCGACCGAGTTCTTCGAGGACGACAAGTACACGTTCGAGGGCAAGGCCCTGCAGGCCGCCGCCATGATCGAGTACTACGAGCAGCTCGTCGCCGACTACCCCCTGGTCTCCATCGAGGACCCGCTGGCGGAGGACGACTGGGAGGGCTGGTCCGCGCTGGTCCAGCGCATCGGCGACAAGGTCCAGATCGTGGGCGACGACCTGTTCGTCACCAACCCCGAGCGCCTCGCGAAGGGCATCGAGCTCAAGGCCGCGAACTCGCTCCTGGTCAAGCTCAACCAGATCGGCACGCTCACCGAGACGCTGGACGCCGTCGAGCTCGCGCAGCGCAGCGGCTTCACCGCGATGGTGTCGCACCGCTCGGGCGAGACCGAGGACACGACGATCGCCGACCTGGCGGTCGCGACGAACGCCGGCCAGATCAAGACCGGCGCGCCCGCCCGCGGCGAGCGCATCAACAAGTACAACCAGCTCCTGCGCATCGAGGAGGCGCTGGACGACGCCGCGCGCTACGCCGGGCGCAGCGCCTTCCCGCGCTGGGCGGCTCGGGCCTGACGCCCTGACCCGCGCGCCGGGGGCGCCCGCCTGACCGGGGTGTCCTGACCCGGGCGTCGTCGACGCCCGCCGAGGCCCGGTGGACCGCAACAGGTCCACCGGGCCTTCGCATGCCTCGGCCGAGCCGCGGTCGGGCGGCGCGTAGGCCCGGTCCTCGGCGCGCAGGCGCGTCCCCGGGGCTGCGCGCGGGTGAAGATGTGGTGACGATCGGCTCACCTCGTGAGAACCCCGCGCGTGCTGCCCGTGCGGACGCGGGGCCGACGGCACAATCGGGGCATGCCGTCCTCGCGCCGTCCGCCACGTCCGGGGGCTTCTGCGCGCCCGGCCGGGGGTTCGGGGCCGTCGCGGGGGACGTCCGGGGCGAAGCCGGCGTCCGCCAAGAAGCCCCCGGTGCCGAGGAAGCCGTCGAGCCCGAAGAAGCCGTCGGGGTCGAAGACCGGCGCGTCGGGGTCGTCGTCGACGCCGAAGAAGCCCGCCGCGCCGAGGGCGTCGAAGCCTGCGACGCGCACCGCCACGGGGTCCGTGGGCACGGGACGGTCCTCGGGCACCCGTGCGGGCTCGCGGGGCCGCGGGTCGTCGCCGCGCCGCCGCGCCGCCGGTCCGGCCCCCGAGGACAGGCGCCGGAGCAGGTACGGGTTCCTGCTGCCCGAGGTGGTGACCGTCCGGACGCTGGTGCTGTCCGTCGTCGTGCTCCTCGCCGTGGTGCTGCTGCTGCCGACCGTGCGCGCGTACGTCAACCAGACGGGCGAGCTGCGTGAGCTGCGCAACGAGCTGGCCGAGGCGCAGGTCCGCCACGACGACCTCGAGGCCGAGCTGGACCGCTGGGACGACCAGGCGTACGTCGAGCGCGAGGCGCGCGACCGGCTGAACTTCGTCATGCCGGGGGAGCGCCCGTGGCGCGTGCTGGACCCGGAGGTCGTCGTGGACGACATCGATCCGCAGACGGGCGAGGCCATCACGGACGGGCCGGTCCAGGGCTACGAGACGGGGACGCCCTGGTACGAGGCGATCTGGACGTCGGTGCAGGTCGCGGGCGAGCAGCCGGCGCCGGCGGGTGCCGACGTCGTGGACGACGGCCCGGTGGACGACGCCGCGCCGGGTACCGAGGACGCGGCCGACGACGGGTCGGCGCCCGGCACCGGGGAGAATGGGTGAGGCGTCGCCCGGACGCCACCGACCGACCCGAAGGAACCGCCGTGCCCGACGCCCGCCTGGCCATCCCCGCAGACGACCCGGACGCCGTCGTCTCCGAGCGCGACCTCGAGACCCTCGCGGAGCAGCTGGGGCGCACGCCGCGCGGCGTCGTGGGCATCGCCGCCCGCTGTGCGTGCGGTCGTCCGCTCGTGGTCCGCACGGCGCCGCGGCTGGAGAACGGCACGCCCTTCCCGACGACGTTCTACCTCACCCACCCCGGGGCGGTCGCCGCGGCGTCGACCCTCGAGGCGAACGGCGTGATGAAGGAGATGACGGACCGTCTCGGCGAGGACGAGGAGCTCGCGGCGGCGTACCGGCGCGCGCACGAGCACTACCTCGCCCAGCGTGCGGCGCTCGGGCACGTCGACGAGATCGACGGCATCTCCGCAGGCGGGATGCCCACGCGCGTCAAGTGCCTGCACGTGCTCGTCGGGCACGCCCTGGCGGCGGGCCCGGGTGTGAACCCGCTCGGCGACGAGGCGCTCGAGCGGGTGCGCGACGTGTGGCGGCCCGACCGCTGCGCCTGCTGACCCCGGCTGGTGGCAGGCTTGGCCGCATGACCTCTGGCTCTCTCCCCGCCCCCGGCGCGCCCGCCGCGCCGACCTCGGCGCCCGCTCCCGGCGTCTCGCGCGTCGCCGCGATCGACTGCGGCACGAACTCCATCCGCCTGCTCGTCGCGGACGTCGACCCCGCAGCAGGCACGCTCGTGGACCTCGACCGGCGCATGGAGGTCGTCCGCCTCGGGCAGGGCGTCGACCGCACGGGCCGCCTCGCGCCGGAGGCCCTCGCGCGCACCCTCGACGCCGCCCGGCGCTACGCCGCCGTGATCGCGGAGCTCGGCGCGACGCGCACCCGCTTCGTCGCGACGTCGGCCACCCGGGACGCCGAGAACCGCGGCGAGTTCGTCGCGGGGGTCCTCGACGCGCTGGGCGTCGAGCCCGAGGTCGTCTCCGGCGAGGAGGAGGCCGCGCTGTCGTTCCGGGGTGCGACGTCGACCGTCGCCGCGGTGCGCCCCGGCCCCTACGTGGTCGTGGACCTCGGCGGAGGCTCCACGGAGCTCGTCGTCGGCACGACCACGCCCGACGCCGCGTTCTCCATGGACGTCGGCTGCGTGCGCCTGACCGAGCGGCACCTGCGATCCGACCCGCCCACCGCCGCCGAGGACGCCGCCGCCCGCGCGGACGTGCGCGCCGCGCTCGACGAGGCGGCCGCCGTCGTGCCGCTCGGGACGGCCGCGACGCTCGTCGGCCTCGCCGGCTCGGTGACGACCGTGACGGCGCACGCGCTCGGTCTCGCGCGGTACGACCGTGACCGGATCGACGGCGCCGTCCTGCCCCTGGATGCCGTGCTCGCGGCGTGCGACGACCTGTTGCACCGCACGCGCGCCGAACGTGCCGCGCTCGGCTTCATGCACCCGGGGCGGGTGGACGTCATCGGCGCGGGGGCGCTCGTCTGGTCGGAGGTCGTCCGGCGTGTGCGCGACGACGTCGCGGCGGCCGGCGGGTCGCTCACCGAGGTGGTCACGAGCGAGCACGACATCCTCGACGGGATCGCCTGGTCGATCGCCTGACCGCGTCCCGACCCTGCCGAACCCGGGGTTGTGCGTCACCGGCACGTCCGGGTGGCCCGCAACCCCGGGTTCGGCGTCTGCCGGGGGCGGGGTTCGGCGTCTGCCGGGGGACTGCGTCGGCGTCGTTCCGTGGGGCCCGGCGTGTCGCGGTGCACACTACTGTGCATCACGCGGTACTGTGCACCACGTGAGCCGCCGACCGCGGCGGTTCGCGAGACCAGGACCATGCCCCGACGGAGGGTCGGATGGACACCACGCAGCTGCTCAAGGGAGTGCTCGACGCCGCGGTGCTCGCCGCCGTCGCGGACGAGGACGGGTACGGGTACGACGTCGTGCGGCGCCTGCGCGCCGCAGGGCTGGAGGACGTCGGCGACGCCTCGGTCTACGGGACGCTGCGGCGCCTGTACGCGAGCGGGGCGCTGACGACGTACGTCGTCCCGTCCGACGCCGGGCCGCACCGCAAGTACTACGGCATCAACGCGCAGGGCCGGGCGATGCTCGACCTGCACCGCAAGGAGTGGCAGTCGTTCGCGGGCACCGTGTCCGCGCTGCTGCGGACCCGAGAGGTGGCCGCCTGATGAGCACGACCACGCCCACGCCCGCGCAGCCGCCCGTCGGCCTCGCCTTCTACGGGCACGTCCACGCCTACGCGCAGCAGGTGCGCGCGCACCTCGCTGACCTGCGGCCCGAGCAGGTCGAGGACCTCACCGACGGTCTCGAGGCGGATCTCGCCGAGGCGGTCGTGGACGCGCCCGGCGCCCTCCCGCGTCGGGCTGCGACGCCCGGGACCATGGGCGCCGACCCGGTGGACGGGGCGGACGACACGCCGCTCGACCTCGTCGCGTTCTTCGGGCTCCCGGCGGACTACGCGGCCGAGCTGCGCGGCGCCGCCGGGCTCCCGCCCGCCGTCGCCCTCGGCAGCGGTGCGGGGGAACGTCGACCGCGCATCGGCGCGCGCGGCGGGCTCCTCGTGCTGGGCGGGATCCTCGAGTCCGGCTGGCGGTCCCTGTGGCGACCGGTGACCTCGACGCCCCAGTGGGCGTCGGTGACGGAGTTCCTGCGGACCCTCACGCCCGCCTGGTGGATCGTGCGCGGGTGGGTCGTGGCGACGCTGGTGCTGTGGGCGTTCGGCGGCTACGCGATCGCGGTGCTGCCCCCGGACCTCTCGGCGAGGTTCGTCGTGCTCGCCGCGGTCGTCGTGAGCGTGCAGTGGGGCCGGGGGCGATGGCTCCCGACGACGTGGCTGCCGAAGGTCGTGCGGCCCCTGTCCGTGGTGGCGGCGGTCGCGGCGGTCCCCGCCGTGCTGTACGTGGCCTCGGCGAGCGCGTCGGTGTCGCCCTACGAGTGGGACCGCGGCTACGAGCAGGGTCGTGCCGACGCGAGCCACGGGGTGAACCAGGTCGCGTACGACGGGAGCCTCGGCACCGGGGCCGACGGGGTGTGGGTGGACGGCACGCAGGTGTCGAACCTGTTCGTGTACGACGCCGCGGGGGACCCGGTGCGGGACGTCCAGATCTTCGACGACCGGGGCCGTCAGGTGCGCACCGTCACGGAGGACGGCGCCCACGGGGCCTGGGTGGTGCCCGACGTCGAGGGGTCGTGGTACTTCCAGCCCACGCTCTCGACCGACGGGCGCGAACGCTGGAACGTCTACCCGCTGCGCGCCGTCGCCGACGACGACGTCGAGTACGCGGAGGACGACGGCCGCCCGGTGCCGGCCACCGGCACGCGCACGCACGAGATGCCGTGGCCGTTCCTCAAGGCGCCGACCGCGGTGCCGTCGAGCGCGGGGTCCCGGGACGCGGCGTCGGGCACGGACGGGCCGTCCGGCACCGACGCACCCGCCGGCTCGGACGCCAGGCCCGGGGAGGGCGACGGTCCGCCCGGGGGGACCGGGCCCGCGCCAGGGTCCGATGCCGTGGAGCCGGCCCCGGCGCCGACGGGCCCCACGCCCGTCGTGGGCGCGATCGGGTGACCGGCCTCGCCGCGACGCGCGGTATGTCGGCTCTGCGAGGTGCGGACCGCGCGTCGCGGTCGGGGTGGGGCGCGTCACGCCCGTCTGACGGACGCTCCGGCTCGCCAGTGCCGCAACCAGTAATACTCTGGAACCATGCCTCAGAATGACCTGACCTCGGTCAGCCGTGCCCAGACCGCTTCGCCGCGGCCCCGCAAGGTGCCCCGCGTCGTCGTCCTCGGGGGCGGCTCCGTGGGTCTGTACGCCGCGCGCCGGCTGCGCAAGAAGCTGGGTCGCCGCGAGGCGGCGATCGTCGTCGTCGACCCGCGCCCGTACATGACGTACGCGCCCTTCCTCCCCGAGGCGGCCGCGGGCTCGATCGACGGCCGCGACGTCGTCGCGCCGCACCGCCGTGCGCTCAAGGGCGTCGACGTGCTGCAGGGCAAGGTCGTCGCGATCGACCACGGCGACCGCCGCGTGACGATCCACCCGGAGGAGGGCGACGACTACTCGGTCACGTACGACCACCTCATCGTCGGCCTCGGCTCGGTGTCGCGCACGCTGCCCATCCCGGGTCTCGCGGAGAACGCGATCGGCTTCAAGAACGTGGAGGAGGCCATCGCGGTCCGCAACCACGTGCTCAACCGCATGGACGTCGCGTCGTCCACGTGGGACGAGAAGCTGCGTCGCCGGATGCTGACGTTCACGTTCGTCGGCGGCGGGTTCGCGGGCATCGAGGCGATGGCCGAGATCGAGGACATGGCCCGCTACGCGACGCGCAACTACGCGACGATCGAGGAGAAGGACCTCCGATTCGTCATGATCGAGGGCGCGGGCCGCATCCTGCCCGAGCTCAGCGAGCCCATGGCGGAGTACGCGCTCGAGGAGCTGAAGAAGCGCGGCATCGAGTTCCACCTCAGCACGTTCCTGTCGTCGTGCGTGGACGGCCACGTCGTCACCTCGACGGGTGTCGAGTTCGACTCCGAGACGATCGTGTGGACCGCGGGCGTCAAGGCCAACCCGGTCATCAAGGAGGCGTCGGACCTCCCGGTCGACAAGCTGGGCCGCATCACGGTGCTGCCGACGCTCCAGGTCGCGGACGCCGACGGCAACGTCGTGCCGAACGCGTGGGCCGCGGGCGACTGCGCCGCCGTCCCGGACGTGCTGAACCCGGGCAAGTTCTGCCCCCCGAACGCGCAGCACGCGATCCGTGAGGCCACGCGCCTCGCCGACAACGTGGCGCTCGAGCTGCGCAGCGAGCCGCCCGTGGAGTACCGCCACAAGAACGTCGGCACCGTCGCGTCGCTCGGGCTGTACAAGGGCGTCGCGGAGCTGTTCGGCGTGTTCAAGCTCCGCGGGACGCCCGCGTGGCTCATGCACCGCAGCTACCACGTCATGGCGATGCCGACGGGCAACCGCAAGATCCGCATCTTCATCGGCTGGATGGGCCAGTTCCTCATGGGCCGCGAGCTCGTGTCGCTCGGCTCGCTGCACGACCCGCGCGCGGAGTTCCGCGCCGCATCGGTGCCGCCCAAGAAGGACGGGGAGCCGATCAAGCAGACCGCGCAGGGGTCGGCGGCCGCGGCCGAGTCAGGCGCCGGCACGGTCGACGCGGACGACAAGACGCCGGCCGCCAAGGCGTCCTGACCGTACGCCGGGACTCCCGGCGTCCTGCCCGACGACGAGGGGCGAGCCGCACGCGCGGCTCGCCCTTCGTCGTCTCCCGCCCGGGCCGGTCCGCCGGGCGGCGGCCCGCGGTAGATTCGGGCCCGCGCCCCCATGGCCCAACTGGCAGAGGCGGCCGGCTTAAACCCGGCGTGTTCCGGGTTCGAGTCCCGGTGGGGGCACCGGGTCCGCGACGCCCACGGTCTGCAGGAACGCGCGCACGTCCGCGAGCTCGCGCGCGTCGATGCCGTGGCCCAGACCGGGATACACGCGCTCGGTGGGCGTCGCGTGCCCAGGGAGCCAGGCAGCGGTGCGCTCGACGGCACGGGCGGCGATGACACGGTCGTCGGCGCCCCGCCCCCAGAAGACGGGCGGGCGGGCGCTCGCGAGGTCGGCGTCGGCGGGTTGCTCCGCGGCCTGGACGAACCCGCCGAGGACGACGGTCGCCGCCACGCGCGCGGGCCGGGTGCGCAGGAGCTGCGTGGCCATGAGGCCGCCCTGCGAGAACCCGACGGGGGTGACCGCGACGTCGGCACCGAGCTCGGCGTCGATCCACGCCCAGACGGCGTCCGTCGCGTGCGCGACCGGCTCAGGGTCCGGGTCGCCCGGCGTGACGATCGGGAACCACGCGAACCCGCCGTGCGGGAGCGCCAGCGGCGCGCGCAGCGAGACCCACGGCGCGTCGAGGTGCGGGCCGAGGCCCGCGAGGTCGTGCTCGTGCGAGCCGAACCCGTGCAGCAGGACGACGACGGGGCCGTTCGACGGCCGGGCGGGTGCCGGGGTGCCCGGCCGCCCGTCGGGCCGGACGGCGTCGGAGCGGACGGCGACCAGGCGTGCGGGTGCGCTCATCGAGCGAGCAGCTCGTCCGTCGTCGTCCCGGGCACGGAGAGCGTGACGCGCGTGCCCCACGGGTCGTGCGCGACGACGGAGCGGCCGTCGTCGGCGTGGTCCAGGCCGCGGGCACGCAGCCGCGCGACGAGCGCGTCGAGGTCCTCGCGTCCCGGCACGGTGATCGCCACGTCGCCGAGCCCGAGGCTCGCGGCGCGCGGGCCCGCGCCCGCGCTGTTCCAGACGTTCATCGCGACGTGGTGGTGGTAGCCACCGGCGGAGGCGAACAACGCGCCGGTGTACTCGCTCAGCGTCGCCTCGAAGCCGAGCGCGTCGACGTAGAACTCGCGCGCCGTCGCGACGTCGCCGACCTGGAGGTGCACGTGGCCGACCTGGCCGGCGAGCGACGGGCCGGCGTCGACCGCGTCCTGGGTGAGGTGCGAGCGCAGGTACGCGTTCGGGTCGAGGAACTCGGTCGTCATGACGATCTGCCCGCGGTCGCGCACCCACGTCTCGCGCGGGCGGTCGGTGTAGAGCTCGACGCCGTTGCCCTCGGGGTCGGTGAAGTAGAACGCCTCGCTGACGAGGTGGTCGCTCGACCCGACGAAGGAGCCGCGACGGTCCTGTGCGGCGCGGTACACGGTGGCGGCGAGGCTCGTGGCGTCGTCGAACAGGAACGCGGTGTGGAACAGGCCGGCCTGGCGCGGGTCGACGGCCGGGAGGCCCGGAGTGTGGACGAGCCGCAGCATGGGCGTCGTCCCGCGGCCGAGCACGCGGTGCACCTCGGACCCCCGCGAGCGCTCCTCGAGCGGGGCGAGCGCGAACGCGCCCGAGTAGTAGGACGTCATCTGCTCGAGGTCGCCGACGCGCAGGGTGACCGCGTCCATGCTCGTCGTCGGGGACAGGAGGCGGTCGGTGGGGGAGGTCTGGGGCTGCGTGGTCATGTCCACTCCAAGTCGTTGTTGCTACAACTATATTCCCTGGATCGTCCGCGCGGCGAACCGGCCCGGCTTGCTAGGGTCGCCACGAACCACGCGGGGTGTCCCGCTCCGGCGAGGAGCCGGTGCCGAGGGACTGAGACGAGCGGTACGGCCGCCCGGACCCGTCGAACCTGATCTCGCTAGCACGAGCGGAGGAACGTGGGCATGACGACGCCTGCTGCCATCACCCCCAGGACCGTCCTCGCGGACGACCCGACCGTCCTCGTCGGCCCCGACGAGAACGGCTTCACCGCCGACCTCGGCCGTCGGTACGCGCACCTGTTCGCCGACTTCTACGACCACCCGTTCCTCGCGGGCCTGCGCGACGGCTCCGTGGAGCCGGCCGCGGTGCGGCACTACGTCGGCCAGGACCACCAGTACCTCACGGCCTACCTGCGCTGCTACGGCCTCGGCATGGCGCTCGCGCCGGACCGTGACTGGGCCGCGTACTTCCACGACAAGGCGGGCTTCCTGCTCGACGACGAGTCGCACGCCCACCACGCGATGTGCGACTTCCTCGGCGTGACGTACGAGGAGGCGCAGACGAGCCGCCTGGCGCCGAGCGCCCAGGCGTACGTCGACCACATGCTCGCCGCGGGGCGCGACTCGCTCGGCGTCCTGCTCGCCGCGCTGCTCCCGTGCCCGTGGACGTACATCTGGTCCGCGCGCCGGTTCTGGCTCGCCGAGCGCGCGTCGACGCCCGGTGCGGTCGCGGCCGACCACCCCCTCGCGGGCTGGTGGGAGTTCTACGCGGCCGAGCGCACCGAGGGCGTCCTGGGCGACCTGCGCGCACGGCTCGACGCGCTCGCCGGCGACGCGGGGGACGCCGAGCGCGCGCGCATGGAGCACGCGTTCGAGCTGAGCTGCCGGCACGAGATCCGGTTCTGGCAGATGGCGTGGTCGCTCGAGAGCTGGTGACGCGCGTCCCGCCGCCCGGCCCGACGTCGCCCCTTACGCCGTGAGCAGATCCTCGCCCGGGCCCCTCGGCGCCCGGGCGAGGCGCGGGTAGCGTGGCGGTCACGACGAGGGACGGGGACGACGATGGAGCGGACGACCGACGGCGTGGCGGGGCCCGCGGCGCCAGCCACCGCCGAGCGCACGGACCGGCGCAGGGAGCCGTTGCTGCGGCACGTGATCGGCGGCATCCTGCGCGGTGCCCGCCTCGCGCAGGGCCGCACGCTCGTGGACGTCGCGGCGTCCGCCCGGGTGTCCACCGCCTACCTCTCCGAGGTCGAGCGCGGACGCAAGGAGGCGTCGTCCGAGGTGCTCGCCGCGGTCTGCGCGGCGCTCGGCATCCGGCTCGTCGACCTCGTCGCGCGCACGGGCGAGGAGCTGCGTCCGGCCGCCCCCGTGGTGCTCAGCTCGGTCCGCGACCGTGGGTCGCTCTCCGGGGCGGTGCACCGCACGGCGCGACGCGTGGGACCGGTCCGCCCGACGCCGGCCGCGCGGTCCGTGGTCGGCGCCCTCCTCGTCGCGGCCTGACGGGTCGCCCACGTCGGAGCGCGACCTCGCGCGGCCATCCCGCGCGACCTCGCGCGCGTCGCTCCCCGGCGGTCCGGGCCCCCCGTCCTACGGTCGACCCATGACCTCTGTGCCCTCGCTCCAGGAGCTCGTCGACGACGCCGTGTTCCTCTCCCACGAGCACCAGCTGCACCTCACCGACCTCCACGGTGAGGACGCATGGAACGCCGACATGGCGACGGGGGCGTTCCTCTTCACGGACTCGTCGGGCGGGGTCGTGGAGTGCCGGCTGCAGTTCCTCGGCACCGCGGCTCCGGGACCGTCGAGCTGGATGTGGGGCTGGCACAACGTCAACGGGTTCCCCGAGCTCGTCCTGGAGGCCGCCGCGCGCGCCCACGGCACCGGCGTTCCGGAGCTGAGCACCGCCGAGCTCCCGCTCGACGACGACCTGCCCCACCGGCTCGCCCTCGCGACCAAGGTGCTCACCGGCTCCTGGAGCCACTACTCCGCCCCGGTCGGGGGAGGGACGCGTGCCTGGATGCTCGTGGAGCACCCGACGTTCGGGCTGCCCGCGCCGAGCGTGCCGCGCGTCGTGCGCACGCTGAGCGAGGGGCTGCTCTCCGTGACCGTGGTGGACCACCGGCGGGCCGTGGCCGCCTACGCCGAGGCCCGTGGCCTGGCGCCCGAGCAGGGTCCCGACGGGTCCGTGCTGCTCTCCGTCCCCGACGGGTCCGTGACCGTGCGGTTCGACGACGCCGGCCGCATCGCGGGCATCGCCGCCACCGCCCGCGCGGCACAGCCCGCACCCGATCCTCACCCGGGCGTCGCCGCCCCGGCCGAGCCGGTCAGCCCGTCCCGACCGGTGGCGTCGGCAGAGCCGGCTACTCCGGCAGAGCCGGCCGCTCCGGTCGAGCGGGCCGAGCCGGCCGCGGCGGCGGCGCCGGGCGAGCCGCGCCGTCGGTCCTGGTTCCGACGGCGCGGCTGACGGTCGTCAGGCCGCCGCGGCCGTGCGCTTGCGCGTCGTGACGACGGCATCCGCGATGCCGTACTCCACGGCGCGGGGCGCGGTCAGCACGAGGTCGCGGTCCGTGTCCGCGCGTAGCCGCTCGACGGTCTGACCGGTGTGCCGGGCGAGGACCTCCTCGGTCTCGGACCGGATGCGCAGGATCTCCTCGGCCTGGAGGGACAGGTCCGAGATCGTGCCCTCCCCGCCCCCGGAGGGCTGGTGGAGCAGGACGCGGGAGTGCTCCAGGACGAACCGCTTGCCGGGCGTCCCCGCGGCGAGCAGGACCGCCGCGGCGGAGGCCGCCTGGCCCATGCAGATCGTCGAGACGTCGGAGCGGATGAACTGCATGGTGTCGTAGATCGCCATGAGCGCGGTCGCCGAGCCGCCGGGGGAGTTGATGTACAGGCCGATCTCCTGGTCCGGGGCGTCGGACTCCAGGTGCAGCAGCTGGGCCATGACGACGTTCGCGACGCCGTCGTCGATCTCCGTGCCGAGGAAGACGATGCGTTCGGACAGCAGCCGGGAGAAGACGTCGAACGCGCGCTCGCCGAGTGGGGTGCGCTCGACGACGGTCGGGATCGTGTAGCTCGCCATCACAGGCCCACCTTCCGGGACGCGCGGGCCGGGCGGACGTCGTCGACGGACTCGACGATCCGGTCGACCATCCCGTACTCGAGCGCCTGCTGGGCCGTGAACCAGCGGTCCCGGTCGGAGTCGTCCGCGATCGTCTCGACGCTCTGTCCCGTGCTCTCGGCGGTGAGGCGATGCATGAGGCCCTTGGTGTACACGAGGTTCTCGGCCTGGATCGCGATGTCGACCGCGGTCCCGCCGATGCCCGCGGACGGCTGGTGCATCATGATCCGCGCGTGCGGGAGCGCGTACCGCTTGCCGGGCGTGCCTGCGCACAGGAGGAACTGGCCCATGCTCGCGGCGAAGCCCATGGCGACGGTCGACACGTCGTTGGGGACGAGCCGCATCGTGTCGTAGATCGCGAGCCCGGCGCTCACCGAGCCGCCGGGGGAGTTGACGTAGAGCGCGATGTCGGCGCGCGGGTCCTCCGCCGAGAGCAGGAGGAGCTCGGCGCAGAGCCGGTTCGCGACGGCGTCGTCGACGGCCGTGCCGAGCACGACGATGCGCTGGTGCAGCAGGCGTGTGGTGAGCTGGTCGTCGAACGACGACGCGGACGCCGCGGCGACGTCGGACCGGGAGGTCGGCGGTGCGCCGCGGGGGCGGTCGGTCGGGCTGGTCGTCGGGTGTGTCGTCATGCGACCACCGTGCCCCTCCGCGCGATCCCGCGGGACCCCGATCTGCCGTCGGCTCATTCGCCGACGGCAGATCGGGGCCCTCACCTCTGCGTCAGAGGATGGGCCACGGTCGAGGTTCGACCACGACCCCGTTCGCGGGCGAGATGCTCACCGTGACCTGCGCCGTGCGCTGCGTGCCGTAGGGATTGCCGAGGATGCACCCGAGGTCGACGTAGCCACCGGCGGAGAGGTGCTCGGTCCAGGAGTAGCTGCCGACCCGGTTGCCGTCGTAGTAGCACTGGAAGGTGTAGGTGCCCGACGGGAACGTCGCGTTGGCGTTGACGCGGAACACGGTGCACATGCTGCCGGTGCAGTTCCCGTAGCCGGGCTGGGTGTTCCGCTGCGGGCCGCGCGTCACCCAGATGGTCGGCGGGACCGGGGTGGGGTCGGTCCGGTGCGTGACGCCGGAGCTCCACGGGCCGCAGCCCGCGGCGTTGCACGCCTGCGCGACGAGGGTGAACGTCTGGTCGTAGTTGCTGCCGACGTTGATCGTCTGGCCCGTCCCCGACGTGTTCTGGCTCCCCGTGAGCTGCCAGTTGTACCGGGTCACCGCGTTGCCGCCGTTGGACGACGGCGCGGAGACGGTGAAGCGGCCGGTCTTCTCGCCGGTCCGGGTCACGCTCACCCCGGGCGCTCCGGGCTTCCCGTACGCACCGATCGAGGGCGACGCCGCGCTCGACGGCGACGTCCCGCCGGCGTTCGTCGCAGTGACGGTGAACGTGTACGTGCCGGGCCCCAGGCCCGTGAAGTCGACCGACGTCTCGTTGACCTGCTTGGTCGCCCCGCCGGGCGACGCGGTCACGAGGTAGGACGTGATCGGGCTGCCGTTGGCGTCGGCGGCACCCCAGGACACGCGGGGGATGCCGCTGTCCTGCGAGCCGGAGCCCACGTTCTGCACGCTGGGTCGCGGCGGCGCATCCGGGCGACCGTAGGGGACGACGGCCGCGGAGGCCGGGCTCTGCGCCGTCACGCCGGCCTTGTTCTCGGCCGTGACGGTGAACGTGTACGACGACTCGTTGTCGAGCCCGGTCGCCTTGTGGCTCCGCCCGGTGAGGGTCAGCGGGGCGCCGTCGGCCGAGCCGTTGCGGTACCGCTGCAGGTGGTACGCCTTGATCGCGTCGCCGTTCTCGAACGGCTGCGACCACGACACGTCGATCGAGCCGCCGTTGATCGGCGAGTCGGAGGCGCGGTTCGCGCTCGGCGTCGCAGGCACGTCCGGCAGGCCCGCGGGGATCTCCTCCGCGGAGTACTCGCCCCACTCCGACGGGTCCGGGGCGAGGTTGATCGCCTGCACGCGCACGCGGTACGCCTTGCCGTTCTCGAGCCCGGTCCACACGGTCTGGTTTCCGGTGAGGGACTGCATCTGGATGGCGCCGCTCGGTGGGGCGGGCGAGATCTCGAGGTTGACCGTCTCGATCGGCGAGCGGTCGGTGTAGGTCTTGTTGGTCCACGTGACGGTGAGGGAGCGGTCGCCGAACTCGAGCGAGGGCGCGGCGGGCGGGTCGGGCTTCTCGTCCGGGCGGGCCTCGGCGGACGCGGGCGACGCGGGCCCGTCGCCGACGGCGTTGGTCGCGAACACGGTGAACGTGTACTTCACGTTGTTGGTCAGGCCGTCGAGCGTGCACGTGGTGGTGCCGCAGGACTTCTCGTAGCCGTTCTGGGAGCGCACGGTGTAGCCCGTGATGTCCGCGCCGTTGTTGTTCGGCGGGTCCCACGACAGCACGACGGTCTTCGAGCGCACCTCCTCGACCTGCGGGGTCGCCGGGGCGTCGGGCTTGCCGAGGACCTTGAGCTGGACCCGGCCCTCGACCATGCGGTCGGGGTCCTTCGTCGCGTCCTGGATCCGGTAGACCGCGACCATGACGCCGACGAAGGACTCCGCCGGGGTGACCACGACGTCGCCGCCGCTGTAGCTCACGTCACCGCTGCCGGTCTCCAGGCTCGCCGCGACGATCTCGAGCGGTGTCTCGGGGAACGGGTTGGAGTCGTTCGCGAGCACGGGGACCGACGTGGCCTTGCCCTGGTGGGCGTCGTCGACCGTGTCCTGGTTGGCGCGAGCGAGCGGGCGGGTCGAGGCGACGACGGTGAGGGTCGCGGTGCCCTCGACGGGCGGGTGCTCGCCGTCGGTCACGGTGATCGGGACCTGCACGACCGAGCCCTTGGGGACCCCGGGCGTCGCCTGGGCACGCAGCGTGCTGCCCTCGACGGAGACCGTGACGCCCTCGGCGCCCCCTGCGGCCTTGAAGGTGAGGGTGTCCCCGTCGGGGTCCGTGGCGAACCGTGCGAGGTCGACCGTGGCCTCCTCGCCTGCCGCGACGTCGAGCGTCGGCGTGCCGAGCTCCGGGGGCAGGTTCTCGGGGGGCAGAACGCTGATCGGGATCGTCAGCAGCGCGGTGTGACCCTCGGGGTCGTCGGGGCCGGAGCCGTCCGTCACCTCGAACGTGACGGCCGCCGGTCCCACGTAGCCCGTGGTGGACGTGTACGTGATCTCAGTGGTCGACGTGACCTCGCGCGAGCCCTCGAGCGCGGTGACCTTGTCCTCGGTCGTCAGGCGCGGGGTCTTCCCTTCGACGACGAGCACGTGGTCCGTGATGTCGATCGCCAGGGCCTCGCCGCTGTAGACCTCGAGCGGCGTGATCCCCGGACGCAGCGTGGGCGCCTGGTCCGTGAGGCCGGGGACCTTGACGAACGCCTTGGCGGTGAGCCCGTCGACGTCGGTCACGGTGTAGGTCACGACCTGGCGTGTCTCGGTCAAGGTGACGGTGAGCTCGCCGTCGGTGACGGTGGCGGTCTCGGCGTCGCTGGTGACGGTGAGCTCGGTCGCGGCGCCGTCGGGGTCGTCGTCGTTGTCCAGGACGGGGACGGTCACCTCGGTCTTGCCGAGGATGTCCTCGACGGGCACGGTGTCGTCGCGCGCGATCGGCGGCAGCAGGGGCGCGTCCGCGGCGACGTTCACGGTGACCGCGCCGCTCGCCCGGGCGCCGTAGGCGTCCTGGATCGCGTAGTAGAACGTGTAGGACCCGTCGTCCGCCGGGCTCGTGAGGACGATGCGGTCCCCAACGACCTCGGCGTCCATGCCGTGCGTGTCCTCGATCCCGGCAGGCACGAGGCCGACCTGGTCACCGTCGGGGTCGGTGTCGTTGGCCAGGGCCGCGACCGCGACCGTGCGCCCCGGGCGGACCGTGATCTCGTCGTCCACCGCGACCGGGGGCTGGTTCGTCTCCGCGGGCCGGGCGATGCCGACCTGGACCGTGCCCGTGGCGGTCGCCCCGCGCGCGTCGAGCACGGAGTACGTGAACGTGTCGGCGCCCGTCGAGCTCTTGGACGCCGCGTACTCGAGGTACCCGTCCACGACGCTCGCCGTCCCCTTCGAGGGTGGTGACGCGATCCCGGTCACCTGCACCGAGTCGCCGTCGGGGTCGATGCCGTCCAGCGGCACCGCGATCCGCACGCTCGCCCCGGACAGCACGCGGGCCTCGATCTCGCGCGGCTGCGGAGGTGCGTTGTCCTCGCCGTCCCGGATCCGGATCGTGACCTGGGCGGAGTCCTCCTGCCCGTTCACGTCGCGCACCCGGTAGATCGCGTACGCCGTCCCGGCCTCGGACCCGGCCTTGAAGCGCAGCGTGTCCTCGGACACGAACGCCTCGCCGAGCGCCGGGTCGACGTCCTGCTCGAGCTCGGGCTGCAGGAACAGCTCCAGACCGTCGGGGTGCGTGTCGTTCTTCAGCACGGGGACCGTCACGACGTCCCCGGTGTGGACCGTGACCTCGTCGGCCGCCGCGTTCGGCGGCTGCAACCGCGTCGGCGCGGGCACGGGGATGACCCGGACCTGGCCGGTCGCCGTCTCGGTCCCGTTGGAGGCCGTGTACTCGATCGTCACGGCCGCGTCGAGGCGCCGGATCTCGGTGATCCGCAGCATCTGGTGCGCCAGGATCGCCACCGACACCCCGGCGTCGGCCGGGACCTTGACGGACTGGACCACGAGCACACCGCCCGCCGGGTCGGTGTCGTTCGCCAGGACGTCCACCAGCGTCGACCCGCCCGTGGGCAGCAGCGCCGTGTCGGTGACGACGATCGGCGCGCCCTCGGCCGCGGACGGCGGCAGCACGTCGACACGGACCAGACCCGTGGTCGCGTCGGGGCCGTCGGTGACCTGGTAGGTGAGGTCGTAGGAGCGCGGCTCCATGGACAGGAAGGTGAACGTGCCCGCGTCGTAGTTCGGCGTGATCTCGGCCGGCGCGGACTCGGAGACCGAGGCGAGGCGCAGCTCGTCGCCGTTGGGGTCGGTGTCGTTGCGCAGAGGCTCGACCGTGACGGGCTGTCCCGCGGGCACGACCACGTGGTCGTTCACCGCGACGGGCGGCTGCGGCCCGGGGACCACGTCCACGAGGAGCCTGCCCTCGAAGGACATCTCCCCGTCCGAGACGAGGAGGGTGACGATCTTGCGGCCCGTCGACCCGCCGCCGTCGCGCAGCTCGACCGTGCCGTCCGGGCGCGAGCGCACGTCGTCGCCCGCCACGGTCGCGGTCGCGGAGGCGAGGTAGAGGTCGTCCCCGTCCGGGTCCTTGAAGAAGGGCAGGACCCGGATCGTCGCCTCCCCGCCCTGCGCGACACGCAGGACGGGGTCGCCCGTCTGCTCGGGCGCGGCGTTCTCGCCCCAGGGAGAGACCTTGATCGTCACCCCGGCCTCGGCGACGCCGCCCCGGCCGTCCGAGACGGAGTACCGGAACGAGCCTGTCCCCTCGGCGTCCTCGGGCACGACCGCCTGGACCGCGGCGCCGCCCATGATCGCCTGCACGGTCGCGTTGCCGGGCGACTCGCCCGCGAGCGAGGCCGTCATGACGTCGCCGTCGGGGTCCACGTCGTTGCCCAGCACGGGCAGGATCGTCGTGCGGCCCGGCCGCACCCCGAACGAGTCGTCGGCGGGCTGCGGCGGGCGGTTCGGCTGCGACCGGTCGGCGATGAACTGGTCCACCTGCTCCGGGTTCGTCAGCTCGGCGTCGGACTCCTCGCCCTCCGCCTCCTCGGGAACCTGGAGGTCCCAGTCCTCGACCTTCTGGTACTCGTCCGCGGCCATCCACAGCGTCCCGGCGGACAGGTCGTTGAGCACGATCACCTGCCGGTTGACCCGGTACTCGAGCCGCGACTGGGGGTCGATGCCCTCCAGCCGCGTGTCGAGGTCGCGGTCGGTGCCCTCGCAGTCACGGACCACCTGGCCGGTCGACGCCCACGCCCCGTAGGTGCACGTGCCGAGCTGCACCGGGGCCGCCGGCACGCCCTCGGCGGCGCGCCGCTGCGCGTCCCCACCCTTGAGCGGCTGGGACACGAGCGCGTCCGACGTCGCCACCACGACGACGCTCGACGCCTGCGACGGCTGCTGCAGCCGCGCGTCGCCGCCGCCCTCGATCGACTCGGACCGCCCCCCGGGCAGGACGAGCCGGGACGCGGACCGGTCGAGGACGACCGGGTCCTCGCCCACGGCCGTCACCTCGACCTCGGCGCCGGTCCCCATCGCGAGCGACGTCGTCGACGGCTCGCCCTCGGCGACGCCGTTGGCCGTGGTCGCGACCGTCCACAGCGTCCCGGTCGACGGCACCGCGGCGAACACGGTCCCGCCCTGCGACACCGTCAGCGCGCCGTCACCGCCGATCTCCGCGGTCGGCTCGAGCTTCTCCGCGTCGAAGGAGGTCGCGCCGTCGAACGGCAGGACCCACAGCAGCCCCTCCTCGCCGTCGAGGATCGCCGTGGTGGCGCCCCCGGACGCGACCTGCGCACCGGCGGGCAGGCGCACCTGCCCGTCCAGCTTGAGGTGCGCGATGTCGACCGGGGAGGCGGACCCGGCGCCCTGGTCGTCCAGGAGCACCCGCCCCTCGTCCTGCTGCACGTCGAAGGACCCGCTGCCGGCGTTGAGCGACCCGTCGAGGGCCTGCGACGCGTAGTTGAAGCGCCCGAGGAGCCCGGCGGACGTCTTCGTCACCCACACGCCCGAGTCGTTCAGGTCGACGTCCGCCGTCGCCTCGCCCTCGTAGAAGAAGGCGAGGCCGACCACCGCGGTCGAGAACACCGTCACGGTGCTCACGGACGCGACGGCCCGGCGATGCTCGCGGATGCCCGAAAGAAGTCCCACCACTGCTCCTCGTGTTCTGGGCCGGGGCGTGCGGAGCACATCGGTCTGCCGAGCCGGGGACGGCGAGGAGAGGGAGACGTGCGTTCACGCCCACGGAACGCCCAGTCGAGGGTAACCGAGCAGGTCGGGGCCCCGTCATGGGGAGAAGTCCCCGGGGCGGGTGGAATCAGGGGATCATCAGGGCAACAGTGATGTTCGAGACATCGCGGCGTGATCGCGCGTGCGCTCGGTCGCGGCCTCGAACGCGTCGAACGCGTCGTGCGCGTCGAGCGCGGTGCGCCCGGGCGGTGTGGCGGTCGCGGGGCTCGGGGCGTCGACCGTCCGGGACCGCGCCGCGGCGCGGCGGCGGCCGAGATCGGCCAGCGCGGATCCCACGAGGACCAGCAGCCGGTCCGTCCCGTGGAGGTCGGTGGTCCGGGGAAGGGTGGGGGAGAAAGCGCTCACGAGGGGTTCTCCTTGCCGTCGATCGTGGGGAAGAGGTTGAAGTGGATCTGCACCGGGCGGGCGTTCGGGAGGTCCTCCTGCCCCTCGAACCGGCGCAGGGTCGTGTCGAGCGCGTCCCACGCCTCGGCGACCTCGGCCATCTGCTCGGCCGTGAGCCACAGGCTCGCGGTGGAGAGGCGGGCGCTGTCGACCCACCGGGTGGGCAGCTCGGACGCCCGGTCGAGGAACGCCTGGATCTTGCGGGCCCGCACGTTCTCGAACTCGCGGCTGACCATCGTGGTCGCGAGCGCCGCGGCGCTGTCCGTGCCGGGGTCGTCACCGCCATCGGGGAGGCTCACGGTGAAACCGCCCGGCATGCGCTCCCACCAGCGCTCACGAGCCGTCCCCTTGTCGGCGACCTCGCGGACGAAGCCGTGGCTGGCGAGCTGGCGCAGGTGGTAGCTGGTCGACCCGCTCGACTCGCCGACGAGCTCGGCGAGCCTGCTCGCCGTGAGAGAGCCGTGGGTCGAGAGCAGGTCGAGGATCTGGATCCGCAGCGGGTGCGCGAGCGCCTTGAGCTGCGCCGGGCCCAGTGCGGGGTGGGACGCGGCAGCCGTGGCCGCGGCGGGGTCGTCGGTGCTCATGGTCGTGAACCTACCTGTGCAAAGAGAAGTTTGCAAGAGTTTCTTTGCAGAGGACTCTTTGCGAGGGGAGGAGCCTCTGCCGGGATCGCGCGGAGGTGCGAGCATCGGAGGATGGTCGACGTGGCGGGCAGGGTCCGGGACGCGGCGCAGGGCGCGATCCTCCGCCGGGTCGCCGGCCCCGACGCCGCGGCGACGCGGGCGCGCATCCACGAGACGCCCGGTCCTCGGTGGTTCCCGGCGGGCTCGCCGATCCAGCGCGTCCACGGGGACGCGTCGATGTTCGTGGGAGGTCTGCGCGCGCTGCTGCTGCAGAGCCTGCACCCCCTCGCGATGGCGGGGGTGGCGGCCCACTCGGGCTACCGGGGCGACCCGTGGGGGCGGCTCCAGCGCACGTCGGCCTTCATCGCCGTGACGACCTTCGGGACGTCGGACGACGCCGCGCAGGCGGTCGACGTCGTGCGCGCCGTCCACCGTCGCGTCCGGGGGCGCACCCCGGACGGGCGGCCCTACGCCGCCGGCGACCCGGACCTCCTGCGCTGGGTGCACGTCGCGGAGACCCAGAGCTTCCTCGTGGCGCACCAGGCGTTCGGGCACCGTCCGCTCGACGCGGCGGGGTGCGACGAGTACGTGGCGCAGGCGGCCGTCGTCGGCCGGGCGCTCGGCGTCGAGGAGCCTCCGCGCACGCACCGCGCGCTCGACGCGGCGGTGCTCGGGTACCGGGGCGAGCTCGAGCTGACGCCGGCGGCGCGCGACGCCGCGACGTTCCTGCTCCTGGAGCCGCCCCTGCCGCCGGTCGCCCGGCCCGTCTACACGGGCCTGACGCTCGCGGCGCGCGAGTCGCTGCCGCCGTGGGCACGCGACGGCCTGCCCCGGGTGCGTGGGCTCCCGGCGCGCGCCGCGCACCCGGTCGGCGTGCTCGTCACGCGGCTCGTGCGGTGGGCGCTGAGGCCGGGCTGACAGGGCTGGGGGTCAGACGGCGTCCCGCCCGCGCCGGAACGCGTCGAGGTCGGCGTTGAGTCGCCCCAGGAGCTCCGCGAGCAGCGCGCGGTCGAGGCGCGACCAGCCCCCGAGGACGCCTGCGTAGAGGTCGGTGCGCGCCACGCGGTGCGCGGCGAGCTCGGCGAGCCCGGAGCCGGTCGCCTCGACGACGACCGCACGCCCGTCGCGCGGGTCGCGGGCGCGGTGGACGTGCCCCTGGCGCTCGAGCGCGACGACCTGGCGTGTCACGGTCGACGCGTCCAGCCCCAGGGCCTCGGCGAGGGCGTGGACGTTGCGCGGCCCGTGCGTGCCGAGCGTGTGGAGCAGGAGGTAGCCCGACCGGTCGAGGGTGCCCCCGCGCCGCGACGCGCCCGGGCCGCCCGAGGCCCGGGTGCGCTCCGCACGGCGCAGCAGCTGTGCCACCTCGAGCTCGATCGTGCCGAGCGCGTCCTGGGCGGCGAGATCGTCCGCCTCGGCACCGGTCATCGCTGTATCCTCCAGGTAATCACGTGCACCATACAGGCATCTTCCGCGACAGGTCACCGGTCGCGGTCCGCGACCCCGGAGACGGCTGTGCGGCCGGCGTCGAGGGCGGCGGCTGCTCCCCTGGAAGCTGCGGCGGTCGCGCGGGGGCCGTGGGGGCGTCTCACCGGCGGACCGGGAACCATCCAGAGACGCCTCGCGTTACGCTCACGCAGTCCGCGACGCCGACGTCGTCCCCCCTTGACCTGGAACCCTCTGGAGGCTCCGTGTCCCGTCTTGCCCGGCTGTCGCTCGCCAACCGTGCGCTCGTCGCGCTCGCCACGGTCGCGATCGCGATCTTCGGCGTCGTCAGCCTGGGGTCGCTCAAGCAGGAGCTGATCCCGAGCCTGCAGATCCCCACCGCCGCCGTCGTGGGGGTGTATCCCGGTTCGGCGCCCGCGATCGTCGAGCAGCAGGTCACCGTCCCGGTCGAGACCGCCGCGCGCGCCGTCAAGGGCGTCGAGGACGTCACCTCCACGTCGTCGACCGGCATGTCCGTCACGACCGTGCAGTTCGCCTACGGCACCGACATGGACGCCGCGGCCTCCCAGCTCCAGACCGCGATCACGCGGCTGCAGTCCCAGCTCCCCGAGGACGTCGAGCCGCAGGTCGTCACCGGGTCGATCGACGACCTGCCCGTCATCCAGCTCGCGGTCTCCGGCGGGGACGACGACGCGGGGCTCGCCGACACCGTCGAGTCGAGCCTGGTCCCCGCGCTCGAGGACGTCGAGGGTGTGCGCGGCGTGGCGGTGAGCGGTGTCGCCGACCAGCAGGTGACGATCGACCTCGACGTCGCGGCGCTCTCCGCGGCCGGGCTCAGCCCCGCACAGGTGAGCACGATCCTGCAGGACAACGGCGTGGTCCTGCCCGCGGGCACCGTGTCCGAGGGCGACCGCACGCTGAGCGTGCAGATCGGCACCGCGGTCACGACCGTCGACGAGCTCGCCGCGCTGCCGCTGGTCTCCCCGGTCGCAGCGCCCGGGACGCCGCCCGTCACGCTCGCCGACGTCGCGACCGTCACCGCCGGGCCCGAGCCCGCGACGTCGTACTCGCGCCTCGACGGCGAGCCCGCTCTCGCCGTCGCGATCACCAAGACGCCCGCAGGCAACACGGTCGACGTGTCGCACGCCGTCCAGGACGCGGTCGACGACCTCTCCGGCGTGCTCGAGGCGCAGGACGTGCGTGTCGAGGTCGTGTTCGACCAGGCGCCGTTCATCGAGGAGTCGATCGAGGGCCTCGCGACGGAGGGTCTGCTCGGCCTCGTGTTCGCCGTCGTCGTGATCCTGCTCTTCCTGGCGTCGCTGCGCTCGACGCTCGTCTCGGCCGTCTCGATCCCGCTGTCGCTGTTCGTGACCTTCATCGTCATGAACGTCACGGGCTACACGCTCAACATCCTCACGCTCGGGGCGATGACGGTCGCGATCGGTCGCGTGGTCGACGACTCCATCGTGGTCATCGAGAACATCAAGCGGCACCTGTCGTACGGCGAGGCGAAGATCGGCGCGATCCTCGGCGCCGTCAAGGAGGTCGCCGGCGCGATCACCGCCTCGACCGTCGCGACCGTCGCCGTCTTCCTGCCCATCGCGCTCGTCGGCGGCATGGTCGGCGAGCTGTTCCGGCCGTTCGCGCTGACCGTCGCGATCGCGATGCTCGCGTCGCTGTTCGTCGCGCTGACCATCGTGCCCGTGCTCGCGTTCTGGTTCCTCCGGACGCCGCCCGTCCCGGCCGACCCGGAGGCCGCCCGGGTCGCGGGGGAGCGCATCCGCGCCGCGGCGGAGGAGAAGGAGCGCCGCAGCCTGTGGCAGCGCGGCTACGTGCCCACGCTGCGTGCGGCGCTGCGACACCCGGTCGTCACGCTCGGCGTCGCCGTCGTGATCCTCGCGGGCACGCTCGCGCTCGTGCCGCGGCTCGAGACCAACTTCCTCGGCGACACCGGCCAGGACACGCTCACCGTCACCGAGACGTTCGCACCCGGTACGTCGCTGGACGTCCAGGACGCGGCGGCGCGCGACGTCGAGCAGGCGCTGCTCGACGTCGACGGCGTCGAGACCGTGCAGACGACCGTCGGCACCGCGGGCGGCCCCGAGGCCGCGTTCTTCGGGGGCGGGGGGTCGCCGTCGGCGACGTTCGCGGTCACGCTCGGCGAGGACGCCGACGCGGTCGACGCCCAGCAGGACGTGCGCGACGCCGTCTCCGGCCTGGGCGGGGACGCGAGCGAGGGCATCGAGGTCGCCGGGGCGGACGCCGCGTTCGGCAGCTCGACCGTCGACCTCGTGGTCCGGGCGCCCGACACGGACACCCTCGCCGCGGCCGCGGCCGAGGTGCAGGAGCTCGCGGAGGGGACCGACGGCGCCGCGCAGGTGACCAACAACCTCGCCTCGGCCCAGTCGACGGTCCAGGTGACCGTCGACCGGGACGCCGCGGCCGCCGTCGGGCTCACCGAGACGCAGGTCGCGGGCACGGTCGCCGGGACGATGACCCCGGCGCCGATCGGGACCGTCGACCTCGGCGAGGGGCCCGTCCAGGTGCGCGTCCTCGCCGGGCAGGCACCCGCCACGGTCGCCGAGCTGGAGCAGGTCCTGCTGCCCACCGCCGCCGGACCGGTCCCGCTCACCCAGGTCGCCCAGGTCGCCGAGGTGGAGGTCCCGACGTCGATCACGCGGGTCGACGGCGAACGCAGCGCCACGATCGCCGTCACCCCGGCAGGGCAGGACCTCGGGGCGCTCACGGCCGAGCTCACGACCGCGATCGACGGCCTCGAGCTCGAGGGCGGGGCGACGGTCGAGATCGGTGGCGTCGCGTCCGACCAGGCCGACGCCTTCGCCGACCTCGGCCTCGCGCTGCTCGTCGCGATCGCCATCGTCTACCTGGTCATGGTGGCGACGTTCCGCAGCCTCCTGCAGCCCTTCATCCTCCTCGTCTCGATCCCGTTCGCCGCGACGGGCGCGCTGCTCCTGCTGCTCGCCACCGCGACACCGCTCGGCGTGCCGGCGCTCATCGGCCTGCTCATGCTCGTCGGCGTCGTCGTGTCCAACGCGATCGTGCTCATCGATCTCATCAACCAGTACCGCGAGCAGGGCAGGGCGCTCGACGACGCCGTCATGGAGGGCTCGCGCAAGCGGCTGCGGCCCATCGTGATGACGGCGGCGGCGACGATCTTCGCGCTGACGCCCATGGCGATCGGCGTCACGGGCGGCGGCGCGTTCATCTCCCAGCCGCTCGCCCTCGTCGTCATCGGCGGGCTGCTCAGCTCGACGCTGCTCACGCTCGTCGTCGTTCCGGTGCTCTACACGCTCGCCGAGCGTCGGGGCGAGAAGCGTGCCGCCCGGCGGGCGGCCAAGCAGGAGGCGGCGGCGCAGGCCGAGGCCGAGAAGGCCGCCGCCGGGGTCGCCGCCCAGGGGTAGCCGCTGCCGAGGCAGACTAGGGCTCCCGCACGGGGCCGGGGTTCGCGGAAGGCGGGCGGCGGCCTCAGGACGGGCGGGCGACGCCGGTCTCGTAGGCGAGGACGACGGCCTGGACGCGGTCGCGCAGCCCGAGCTTGCCGAGCACGCGGCCGACGTGGGTCTTGACCGTCGCCTCGGACAGCACGAACCGCTCTGCGATCTCGGCGTTCGTCAGCCCTTCGCCGAGGGCCTCGAAGACCTCGAGCTCGCGGGCCGTGAGCCCGACCAGCCGGGGGTCGTCCCGGCCGGTCGGCGACTGGTCGGGGCCGGTCGAGCCGTCCTGCGGGAGCTGGCCGGAGAACATCTCGAGCATGCGGCGCGTGATGCGCGGCGAGACGGCCGCGTCGCCGCTCGCGACGGCACGGATCGCCCCGACGAGCTCGCCGGGCTTCGCGTCCTTGAGCAGGAACCCGCTCGCCCCGGCGCGCAGCGCGGCGAAGGCGTACTCGTCGAGGTCGAACGTCGTGAGGATGATGACGCGCGACTCGGGCTGTGCGGCGACGATGCGCTCGGTCGCCTCGATGCCGTTCGTGCCGGGCATGCGCACGTCCATGAGCACGACGTCCGGCCGGAGCGCCGCCGCCTGCGCGACGCCCGTCGCGCCGTCCCCGGCCTCGCCGACGACGTCGATGTCGTCCTCGGCGGCGAGGATCATGCGGAAGCCCATGCGCAGCAGGGCCTGGTCGTCGACGAGCAGCACCCTGGTCGGTGCCGCGGTTCCCGTCATCTGCGTTCCTGTCGGTCGTGGCGTCGGAGGTCCCGGCCGGGTTCCCGGCCGCGGTCGAGGTCGAGCCGCAGGCGCGCCCGCACCTCCCACCCGGTGCCGCTCGGCCCCGCGACCACCGTACCGCCGTGCATCGCGGCCCTCTCCTGCATGCCGATGACGCCCCGGCCGGTCCCGATCGGGAGGCCGGGCGGGTGCTGCTCGGCGACCGACGGCGGCAGCGCCTGGTCGGCGGGCCCTTCGCCGGGCCGGCGGCCGGCGTGGTTGACGACGCGCAGCTCGAGCCAGTCCCCCTCGCCGGAGCCCGACCGGTCCCACCGGACGACCTCGACGAGCACGACCGGCGCGAGCGGGGCGTACCGGAGGACGTTCGTGAGCGACTCCTGGACGATGCGGTGCGCGGTCTGGCGTACCGAGGGCTCGAGCGTGGGCTGGGGTCCGCGTCGGACCAGGCGTACCGGCAGCCCTGCGGTGCGGAAGCGCTCGATGATCTCCTCGAGCTCGGGGGTCTCGTGCGCAGGCGCGAGCGGAGCGGACGTCTCGCCGCCGGGCTCGCGCAGGACGCCGAGCACGCGGCGCATGTCGGCGAGCGCGGCGCGGCCGGTCTCGGTGAGCTCGTCGAGCGCGTGGCTCGCGAGCTCGGGGTTCTTGGCCCCCGAGGCCTTGGCGCCGTCCGCGAGGGCGACCATGACGGTCAGGGAGTGCGCGACGACGTCGTGCATCTCGCGCGCGATGCGGGTGCGCTCGGCGGCGGCGGCGAGCTGCGCCTGCTGGTCGCGGTCGCGCGCGATCGAGTTGGCGCGCTCGACCAGGTCGGACACGTGCTGGCGCCGTGCCCGCACGTTGGTGCCGATGGCGAGCGCGACGAGGCACAGGATGGTCGTGACGAGGATGCTGACGACCCGGTCGACGGTCATGCGGCCGGGCTCGACGCTCTGGCGCAGGAGCTCGCCGTCGTCGGTGGTGACGACGTCGTACCAGAGGAGGGTGGCCGCGGAGAGGGCGAGCACCACGATCGCGAGGACGGGCCAGGCGATGCGCGACGGCTGCGACGCCGCGACCGCGTAGACCGCGAACATGGCGGCGACCTCGAACCCTGCGGTGTCGCCGGTGAACGCGACCGTGGCGACCCCGAGCCCGGTGAGGGCGAGCGCCACCGTCACGGGGCGTCGTCGGCGCCAGTACAGCAGGGCGCCGCCCACGAGGAAGAGGGCGAGCGACACCCACGTGGAGCCGCGTGGCCGCTCCGCCCCGAGGGCGTAGAGCACGCCCGGCACGGCGAACACCGCGATGACGACCCAGTCCATGACGACGGGGTGGCGCGCGAAGTAGCGGCGCACCGGGCCCAGCCGGCGCGCGTCGAGCTCGGTGAACGGCTCGGGCGCGGGTCGCATCGCCAGCGCGCCCGGCGCGTCCGGGCGCACCACGGCCGACGCCGGACGAGCGGTCTGCTCGTCCGGCGTCGGCGGGGTGGTGGGCCGGGAGGTCACGCGTCCCGGCGCTTGAGCACGACGGCGGCCGTGACGGTGAGCGCGGCGGTCCACGCCGCGAGCACGGCGTAGCCGGGCCACGGACCGATCGCGTCGGGGGACGACATCCCGCCGCCGAGCACGACCTGCTCGCCCGCGGAGGCGGGCAGCGAGTTCATGAGGGTCTGGACCCACTCGGCGCCCGTCACGCCCAGGACGATGCTGAGCACCATCGACAGGACGAAGAACACGGCGACGAGCGTGAAGATCGCGCCGGCCGAGCTGCGGAGCAGGACGCCGACGGCGACGGAGAACAGCGCGACGGTCGTCAGGTACAGCACGACACCGATCAGGGCGCGCTGGTCCTCCGCGGACGAGAAGTCGACCGTCATGTCCTTGCCGGACAGGATCGGGTACGTCACGAGGTAGGAGAGGCCGACGGCGACGACTGTCGAGACGGCCGTGACGACGCCGGTGACGATCATCTTGGCGGCGAGGGCGGGCAGCCGTCGCGGCACCGCGGAGAGCGTCGAGCGGATCATCCCGGTGGAGTACTCGCCCGTGACGGTGAGCGCGCCGAGCACGGCGACCGCGAGCTGGGCGAACGTGTAGCCGACGGTGACGACCATGACGCCGACGCCGTCCGCCGCACCCATGCCGGCCTCCTCGGCCGACACGCCCGCCGACTCCATCGAGGAGACGACGGCCGCGAACATGAGCGAGAAGCCCACCATGACGAGGACGGTGATGCCGAGGGTCCACCACGTCGAGCGCAGCGAGCGGAACTTGATCCACTCCGAGCGCAGCACGTGGCCGAACGTGAGGCGGTAGGGGGAGGTGCGGGACGCCGTCGGGCTCGTGGTCCCGGGGGCGAGGGTCGTGGCGCTCATCGCTGCGCTCCTTCGAGGGAGTCGGAGGTGGCCTGGGCGCCGGCGGACGTGCCCGCCGCGCCGTGGCCGACGTGGTTCTGCGCGGACTCCGTCTGGTACTCGACGGAGTCTGCGGTGAGGGCCATGTAGGCGTCCTCGAGCGTGGACGTGACGGGCGTGAGCTCGTGCAGGACGAACCCCTTGGCCGCGGCGAGCTCGCCGATCCCGGCCGCGTCCGCGCCCGTGACGACGAGCAGGCTCGGCTCGTCGCTCGTGACCGTCGCGCCGTCGCCCGTGAGGAGCTCGGCGAGCTGCGTGGCGTGCGGGGTGCGCACGCGCACCGTGCGCTGCCGGGTGCCGTCGACGATGTCGCTCACCGGGGCGTCCGCGATGATGCGGCCCTTGCCGATGACGATGATGTGGTCGGCGGTCAGCGCGACCTCGCTCATGAGGTGGCTCGACAGGAAGACCGTGCGGCCCTCGGACGCGAGGTAGCGCGCGAGGTTGCGCACCCACAGGACGCCCTCGGGGTCGAGACCGTTGACCGGCTCGTCGAGGATGAGCGTCTTGGGGTCGCCGAGCAGCGCCGACGCGATGCCGAGGCGCTGGCCCATGCCGAGGGAGAAGCCGCCGACGCGCTTCTTGGCGACCGACTGCAGGCCGGTCATGTCGATGACCTCGTCGACGCGCTTGGTCGGGATGCCGTGCGTCGCCGCCATCGCGAGGAGGTGGTTGTAGGCGGACCGGCCGGTGTGGACGGCCTTCGCGTCGAGCAGGGCGCCCACCTCGGTGAGGGGCGAGCGGTGCTGGGCGTACGGGCGTCCGTTGACGGTGACGGTCCCCGCGGTCGGGCGGTCCAGACCCATGATCATGCGCATGGTCGTGGACTTGCCGGCGCCGTTGGGGCCGAGGAAGCCGGTGACGGTCCCGGGACGCACGGTGAACGAGATGCCGTCCACCGCCGTCTTGGGCCCGTACCGCTTGGTCAGGCCGCGTGCTTCGATCATGACTTCGCCCCTCCGAGGGTCGTTCGTCGTGGCTCTGGTGCTCGCGTGGCTCCCGTGTCGAGGCGGACCACCGCGAGGTATGCCCCGAGCCTAGGGACGTGCCCGACGTCGGGCAGCCCCCTTGCGGCGTATCTTGCCCGCCGCAGGGGTCGGGCGGCGTACACCGCGCGGCGTACACCGCCCCGTGCGGGGTGGTCCGGAGGTCGGGAATCCGGGCGATATCCGCTCGAAGATCGCCGGGAACAGTGGCCATCACTCGCGCGTTCCCTAGGATGAGCACACGGCCGGCGACACCCGAGTCGAGGCAGACGCCGATGACGAGGCCCGCTGCGAGAGTGGATGCCGCGACCAGGAGGAGCCCATGAGCAACCCCGTCTTCAACAACAGTGCGATCTTCGGCGAGCCGAAGAACCGCCGCGGGGGTGCGGCCACGCAGGCCGGCCCCGCCTACGGGACACCGCCCGCCCAGGGCCAGGGACCCGCGTACGGCACGCCGGAGCAGGCCGGCCGGTGGGGCCAGCACGGCGCCCAGGCCACCGATGCGGCGACGCTGAACCAGATGTACGACGCGCCGGCCGCGACCACGGCCGACACCAAGCGCCTCACCTACGACGACGTCATCATGAAGACCGGTGGGCTGCTCGCGCTGCTCGTGGTCGTGGGGGCGGCGACGTGGGTCGTCGCGCCCGGGATCTGGCCCGTCGGCGCGATCGCCGGCCTCGTGCTGGGTCTCGTCAACGCGTTCAAGCGCACCCCGAGCCCTCTCCTCATCACGCTGTACACCGTGGCGCAGGGCGTGTTCCTCGGCGGCATCAGCGCGTTCTACGAGAGCTTCTACGACGGTGTCGTCCCGTCCGCGGTCGTCGCGACCGTCGCGACGTTCGCGGCCGCGCTGTTCCTCTTCAAGTCCGGCAAGGTGCGCGTCACGCCGAAGTTCACGCGGTGGCTGCTCATCGCGATGGTGGGCTACCTCGCGTTCTCCCTCGTCAACGTCGTGCTCCTCATGTTCGGCGTGCTCGACGGCTGGGGTCTGCGCGGCGGGGCGATCGGCATCGTGATCAGCCTCGTCGCCGTGGGCCTCGCGGCCGCGTCGCTCATCGTCGACTTCGACTCCATCAAGCGCGGTGTCGAGGGCGGCGTGCCGGCCAAGTTCGCCTGGTCGGCCGCTTTCGGCCTGCTCGTCACGCTGGTCTGGCTCTACCTCGAGTTCCTGCGCCTGTTCGCCATCCTGCAGAGCAGCGACTGACGGTGGCGCGCACGTCTCGTGAACCGGCACCCGTCGCGGGAGACATCCCGCCGCGGGTGCCGGTCTTTGTCGCCGGCCTCGTCGTCGCCGCGGCGGCGATGCTCGGCATCCAGGTCCTGTACATGGTCGTGTCCGGCTCGCCGCCGTCGTGGCTGCCGTTCGCGGCCCTGCTCGTCGTCATCAGCGTCCCGACCGCGGGGGCCGCGGTCGCGTGGCTGGGCTCGCGCCTCACACGGGACGCCACCGAGGGCCGCGCCGCGCTGGTCTTCGCCGGCCTGGGTCTGGTGGCGGGCGCGTTGTGGGGATCGCTGCTCGCCGGCGGCCTCGCCGCCCAGCTCTCCGACGTGGGCGCGGGAGCGGGCGGAGGGCTGATCGCCGGCGCGGCGGTCGTCGCGGGCATCACCGCGGCGGTCGGCGCCGGGCTCGGCCGGCTCACCGCTCGCGAGGCCTCGGGCCGTCCCGTCCTCGTGGTCGTGCTCGCGGTCGTCGTGGTCGCCGTCGCCCTGCTCGGCTTCCTCGGCTGACGCGCCAGCCCCGTGAGTGCATGAAATAGTCGCGCCCGAGCACCTCGGGCGCGACTATTTCATGCACTCACGGGGTGGGGCCCCGGTCAGGCGGAGAGGCGGCCCGAGGCGGAGGCGAAGCCGAGCCAGGTGTGGCGGTTGCCGGCCCAGCACCACCCGACCTTCGGGGCGCCCCGGCGCTCGCGGCCGTCGCGGCCCGTGCCGTTCGAGACCCAGATCGCGGGCGTTCGGGTGTCGAGCGTCCCGCCGGGCCTGCGTAGGCGCGAGCCGATCGTCATGTAGCAGCGGTTGCGCGCGACGACGGCCGGTGTCTGCAGGGCCCAGTGGATCCCCTCGTGCAGCAGCAGCGGCGTGCGGCCCCGGGCGGTGATCTCGGGCAGCGCCTCGTCGGGCGACCAGCTCGCCATGTCGTCCCCCCGGTCGGGGTCCGTGACGACGTACGCCGGGCCCCCGGGCACCTCGACGCCCTCGATCGGCGCGAAGTCGTCGACGTCCGCCATGTCGGCCACGACGAACCCCTCCTTCTCGCCGTCGCGGACCGGGAGCCGGAGCAGGGGGGCGAGTGCCGACGGCGGGGCGAGCCTCGGGTCGACGACGAGGAGCGATCCGTCCGGAGCGGTGGCGGCGAGCGCGGCCGCCGCCTCGCGGATCGCGCCCGCGGTGAGGCCGGCGATCGCGGGGACACCCAGCGCGACGAGGCGCTCGGCCTGGGTGCCCAGGTCCGGGAGCCGCGGGAGCGTCGGGGAGTCGGCGGTCACGGTGGCGGTCGTGGTCTCGGGCACAGGACACCTCTCGGTCGGGGACGGTCGAGAACCTCTAACGCTCTACACCGTACGGGAATTCCCGGCGTGCCGGACGGCGTCCCACCCGTCGCGTGGCGCCCGCCCGGATCGGGGATGATCGGGGCATGAGATTCGCAGAGCACGTGTCCGAGCTCGTCGGCGGCACCCCGCTGGTCCGGCTGTCCCGTGTCACCGAAGGCCTCAGCGCGACGATCCTCGCCAAGGTCGAGTACGTGAACCCCGGCGGGTCCGTGAAGGACCGCATCGCGCTGAAGATGGTCGAGGCCGCGGAGGCGTCGGGCGAGCTGCGCCCCGGCGGCACGATCGTGGAGCCCACGTCGGGCAACACCGGCGTCGGGCTGGCGCTCGTCGCGCAGCGCAAGGGGTACGACTGCGTGTTCGTGTGCCCCGACAAGGTGAGCCAGGACAAGCGGGACGTGCTGCGCGCGTACGGCGCGCGCGTCGTCGTGACGCCGACCGCCGTCGCGCCGGACCACCCCGACTCCTACTACTCGGTCTCGGACCGCCTCGTCCAGGAGATCCCGGGCGCGTGGAAGCCGAACCAGTACGCGAACCCGAACGGGCCCGCGTCGCACTACGAGTCGACCGGTCCCGAGGTCTGGGCCGACACCGACGGGCGCGTGACGCACTTCGTCGCGGGCGTCGGGACGGGCGGCACGATCACGGGCACCGGCCGGTACCTCAAGGAGGTCTCCGCGGACCGGGCGGAGAGCGACGGCGGGCGCGTGCGCGTCGTCGGTGCCGACCCGGCGGGCTCGGTGTACTCGGGCGGTGACGGGCGGCCGTACCTCGTCGAGGGAGTCGGCGAGGACTTCTGGCCCGGAGCGTACGACCCCACGGTGCCCGACGAGGTCATCCCCGTGACCGACGCCGACTCGTTCGCCATGACCCGGCGCCTGGCGCGCGAGGAGGGGCTGCTCGTCGGCGGGTCGTGCGGCATGGCGGTCGAGGCGACGCTGCGGTTGGCGCGCCGGCTCGAGGAGGAGGACCCGGAGGCCGCGGCGCGGGCCGTGATCGTGGTCCTGCTGCCCGACAGCGGCCGCGGCTACCTGTCGAAGATCTTCAACGACACGTGGATGCGGTCCTACGGGTTCCTGCCCGACGAGGAGGGCGTGACCGCCGGCGACGTCCTCCGTGCCAAGGACGGCCGACTGCCCGACCTCGTGCACACGCACCCGAGCGAGACCGTGCGCGACGCCATCGAGATCCTGCGCGAGTACGGCGTCTCGCAGATGCCCGTCGTGGGGGCGGAGCCGCCGGTGAAGAGCGGCGAGGTCGCCGGCGCGGTGAGCGAGCGGGCGCTGCTCGACGCGGTGTTCTCCGGCCGGGCGTCGCTCGCCGACCGCGTCGAGGCGCACATGGAGGAGCGCTTCCCGCTCATCGGGGCGGGCGAGGGCGTCGAGGCCGTCCGCGCGGCCCTGCACGACGCCGACGCGCTGCTCGTCGTCGAGGACGGCGACCCCGTGGGAGTCCTCACCCGGCACGACCTCCTGGGCTTCGTCGCCGCCCGCTGAGCCGCCGCCCGCCGACCCTGCCGGCGGCTGCCGGGCGCACGAGGGTGCCGTCGTCCCACGGGCGGCGGCACCCTCGTGCTGCGGCACCCTCGGACTGCGGCCGGGGTCAGGCCCGTGACCGGCGCAGCGCGACGAGCGCGAGGAGCGCGCACCCGACGCCGAGCACGACGCCGTGCGCGATGCGCAGCCCGGGGGCGCCCCAGAACTGCGGCAGCAGCAGGACGAGCCCGACGGCGAACGGCAGCGTGGTCCACCACGGGGCGACGCGCCGGAGCGCGACGGCCGTCAGCAGCCCGCCCGCCGCGAGGAGGACCAGGCCGCCGCCGAAGAGCGTCACGGCGAGCGATCCCGTGCGCAGGTCGGTGACGACCTCCAGGTACCCGGTCGCGGCGGGGTCGCCCGCGGCGGTCGCGGCGCGCGCGACCGCCTGGATGCCGAACATCTCCGCCCCGAAGTACAGCGCGGCGAGGAGCCCGCCCGCCCAGACCAGCCCCGTCGCGGAGGCGAGCAGGTCGGTGGTGCGCCCCGGGGCCCGCGCGGCGAGCGCGGAGCGCAGGCCCAGGAGCGCGGGAGCGAGCAGGCCGATCGCGAGGATCCCGCACAGGTGCGCCACGACCCACCGGTCCGACGCGAGCGCGGCGGCGAGCTCCGCCGTCGGGCGGGCCTCGTCGGGCCAGGGCCGCAGGACGGGGAACAGGACGAACCCGGCGCCGGCAGTGGCGAACGCGGCAGCGGTCCGGCGCCCGGTCCGGCGGGACGAGCCGGCGGTCGTCGGGGCTGCGGTGGTGGTCGAGGTCATGGGGTGCCTCCGGCGTGCTGGTCAGGACGGGCGGGAGAGGGACGCGAGGCCGGCGAGGACCTGGTGGACGTGCACGTCGAAGCTCCGGTCGAGGTCGTCCGGGAGCCGGTAGCCGCCGCCGAGCTCGAGGGCGACGAACCCGTGCAGGCTCGCGCGCACGGACCGGATCGCGTCGATGGTGCGGTCCTCGGGGAGGTCGAACCCGCGCAGCACGGCCGCGACGACCTGCACGCTCCGCCCCGCCGCGACGGAGAGCGCGGCGTCGGCGGGGTCGTCGGGGTCGGGTGCGACCTGCACCGCCGCGTACCGCCCCGGGTGGGCGTGGGCGTAGCGCCGCGTCGCGTGCGCGAGGGCGGCGACGGCGTCCGGCCCGGCGAGGCCGACCGTCGCGTCCGTGAGCACGCGGGTGAAGTCCTCGACGGACACGACCGACACCTCCCGCCGCAGCGCGGCGAGCGACCCGACGTGCTTGTAGAGGCTCGGGGTCGCCACGCCCGCCTGCGCCGCGACCTTCGCGAGCGAGAGGTCGGCGAACCCCGTCGGTCCGCCGGCGTCGACGAGCTCCAGCGCGATGGCGACGACGGCCGCGCGGGACAGCCCGGCCCTAGCCACGGGCGTCGACCGCCTCGGTGCTCGCGGGGAGCCCGGCGAGGAAGTCGAGGACCGCGGCCGTGACCTCCTCGGGCGCCTGGAGCTGCGGGTAGTGGCCGACCTCGGCGAGCACGAGCGTCGTCGCCCCGAGCGCCTCGTGCGCGAAGGCGGCCTCGGCGGCCGGGTCGGCGTAGTCGGGGTCGAGCGCGCCGAAGACCGCGAGCGCGGGGGCGTGCACGTGCGCGACGCGCGGCTCGACGACGCGGTGGTCGAGCTGGAGGGCCAGGTGCCGGAACGAGCGGAGGCGGCCGGGCTCGGAGAGGTTGGCTCGGATCGCTGCCTGGTGCGCCGCGAGGCGGCCGGGCGTGCGCCCCTTGTTCAGCGAGCCGTAGAAGGACGCCCAGAGCGCGGCGCCCCATGGGCGGACGAAGGCGAGCCGGTACAGGGCCCGCATCGCCCGGAGCCTCGCGGGGGAGGACGGCTCGCGCAGGAACCCGTCCAGGAGGACGAGCCCGCGCACGAGGTCGGGCCGCTCGGCCGCGGCGACCACGGCCGCCGACGCCGCCATCGAGCTTCCGAGCAGCACGGCGGGGCCGGCGGCGAGGTGCTCGACGAGCGCCACGTAGTCGGACGCGGTCGCCTCGTCCCCGTGGGTGGCGAACGTGGTGTCGCTGTCGCCGTGACCGCGCAGGTCCATGACGGCGACGCGGTGGCCCGCGGCGACGAGGTGCGGGACGACGTCGTCGTAGGTCGCGCGCAGGTCACCCATGCCGGGGGCGGCGACGACGAGAGGGCCGGTGCCCTCCACGGTGTAGGCGAGGCGCCCTTCGGCGCGGGCGAGGTGCTGGATGCTCGGTTGGCTCGTGTTCATAGCCCGCAGGCTAATATCATTAGCCAGAAAGTGCAAGAGGTCGCCACGACCGGCGCGGCGGGCCCGCACGTAAGGTAGGAAGAGCCGCGCCAGCGCGCGGCCGACCCCGCACCCGACGAGAGGCAACCCCGTGACCGACCAGCCCACCCTCCCCACCGCCTCGGGGACGTTCGGCGACAAGCCCACGCTCACGTTCCCCGAGACGGACGCGCCCGCCGGCCTCCAGGTGGTCGTGCTCTCCGAGGGCGACGGCCCCGCCGTCACGTCCGGGCGGAACATCGTCGTGAACTACCTGGGGCAGACCTGGGGCGGCCACGTCTTCGACAACTCGTACGACCGTGGCGACACCATCGCCTTCCCGATCGGCGTCGGCGCCGTCATCGGCGGCTGGGACAAGGGCCTCGTCGGCCAGAACGTCGGCTCGCGCGTGCTGCTCTCGATCCCGCCGGAGCACGGCTACGGTCAGCGCGGCGTGCCGCAGGCCGGCATCGGCGGTACGGACACGCTCGTCTTCGTGGTGGACGTCGTCGACGTGCAGTGACCCCTCACGTGCAGTGACCCCTCACGGACCGGTGGCCGGCGGCCGATCGCCGGCCACCGGCGCGTCGCCGCGCCAGCGGCGACGTCGGACAGCGTGTCCGCTCCTGCGGGACGGGGCGAGACCCGTCGTCCCGCGCTCTGCCGTCACCGCTCCGCGGCGCGTCGCTCCACGCCTCGACGCAGGTCAGGGCTGGTGCGTGACGTGCTCACGACCGGGTGCTGCGTGTCACCGTGAAGCGCGGGTCCCGTGCGACCTGCACCGTCGGGCCGACCGCCCGCTCGATCGCCGGCCGGTAGCGCAGGTGCGAGTTCCACACGCACCACAGCGCGCCGCCGGGGCGCAGGATCCGGCCCGCGGCCGAGAACATGCGGTGCGCCGCGTCGGTGCGCACCGCCGCGCCGTCGTGGAACGGCGGGTTGAGCAGCACGACGTCGGCGCTCGCGTCCGCGAGGGAGGCGCCCACGTCGTCGCGCGCGACGCGCACCCGGTCGCCGACGCCGTTCACGCTCGCGGTGAGCGCGGCGGAGCGGACCGCGGCGTCGGAGCGGTCCGTCGCGACCACCCGCGCGTCCGGCCAGCGGCGGGCCGCCCAGGCTGCGAGCAGACCGGTCCCGCACCCGAGGTCGACCACGTCGCGCGGTCCGGCGCTCGCCGGTCCGCCGAGGTTCGCGCTCGCCGGTCCACCGAGGGCCGCGCCGGCGGACCGTTCGAGCTGCTCGAGCAGGAGGCGGGTCCCGAGGTCGAGGCCCGCCCCCGCGAAGGCGGCCCCGAACGCGGCGACCGTGAGCCCGACGTCGGCCAGGTCCGTCGTCACGGGGTAGGTGAGCTCGCGACGCCCGGGGCGCGGCGCCGTCGCGACCAGCACGCGCGCCTTGCCTCGGGCCAGGCTCGCGCGGACGTCGCCGAACGACTCGGCGAGGACGTCGTTCATCGCGCGGGTCATGTGCTTGACCCGGCCCGCCGCGAGAAGCACGACGTCGGGGTCGGCCTCGCGTGCGACGTGCTCCGCGACGTCCCGCAGCGCCGCGAGCCCACGGGGCAGCCGGAGCAGGACGACGCGCGCGCCCGCCAGCAGGTCCGGGCCGAGAGCCCGGCGCGCGTAGGACCCCGTCCGCCCGAGCGCCACCGCGTTCGCGTCGAGCGCGGCCTCGGCCGTGCACGCGTCCTGGTGGACCCGGACCGTTCCGCCCGGCGCGCTCGACCCGCCGTCCAGGGCAGCGGTGCCGGCGAGGAGCGACGCACCGAGCGTCAGCGCGCCGTACCGGTCGTCCACGACGGCGACCGTGCCGGGTCGGGCGCTCGCGAGCAGGGTCGCGGCCTCGTCGAGGAGGAGCCGGTCGGCGGCGTCGACGGCGACGGGTGCGTCCTCACGGTCCGGACCGTCGGTGCGCAGGCGCGCGAGCAGCGCGGCGAGATCGGGCGGGGGAGTGGTCACCGCCCCAGTCTCCCCGACCGGCACGCCCCGCCGCGCGGACCGTTCCCGCGCTGCCTGGCGACGCCGGCGCTAGGGTGCGGAGCATCGGCCGCGAGGAGGCACCGGTGGACATCCCGCGAACCCTGGACGAGTCGTGCGCCGCCGGACGTGCGCTGCGCGACCGCACGCCGCGTCGCGCGCACGAGGCGCTCTCGTTCCCCGACCGGGACCCGGTCGCGATCATCGAGGAGCAGAACCGCGACCGGTTGCAGGACCTCGTGCCGCTGCGGATCGGGCGCATGCTCGAGTCGCCCTTCGCGTTCTACCGCGGCACCGCCGCGACCATGGCGCACGACCTCGGCCACGGCCCGCGGTCCGGTGTGCACGTCGTCGCGTGCGGCGACGCGCACGTCTCCAACTTCGGGCTGTTCGCGTCGCCCGAGCGTCGGGTCGTGTTCGACCTGAACGACTTCGACGAGGCCGCCGACGCCCCGTGGGAGTGGGACGTCAAGCGTCTCGCGACGAGCATGTACGTCGGTGGCCGCGACAAGGGGATGTCGGAGGCCGAGTGCTTCGAGGCGGCGCTTCTCGCGGTCCGGGGCTACCGCGAGGGGCTCGAGATGGCCTACGAGCGCAGCGCTCTCGACCGGTTCGCCTACCAGGTCGACACCGAGGCGATCGAGCCGCTGCTGCGCAAGGAGGGCCGCGAGGAGCTGCGCCGCACGGTGCGCAAGGCGCGGCGCCGCACGTCCGAGCAGGTGGTCCGCAAGATCACGACGCGCGCCGAGGACGGCCGGACGCGGATCGTGGACCAGCCGCCGGTCACGCAGCACGTGGACACCGCGCGCGTCGAGGAGCTGATACCCCTCTTCGAGGCCTACCGGGAGCCGCTGCGCGCCGACGTGCGCCTCCTGCTGAGCCAGTTCGAGCTCGTCGACTTCGTGCTGCGCGTCGTGGGCGTGGGCAGCGTCGGCACGCGCTGCTACATCCTCCTGCTCGAGGGCCCCGCGGGGGAGCCGCTCGTCCTGCAGGTCAAGGAGGCCTCGCGCTCGGTCCTGGCTACGTACGGCGGCATGCCGGACGCGCTGCCCGCGGGCCTGGTGCCTGCCGGTCGGGTGCACGCGCAGGGCCGGCGGGTCGTCGCCGCGCAGCGGATCCTCCAGGCGCACTCCGACCCGTTCCTCGGCTGGATCGACATCGAGATGCCCGAGCGCACGGGGCGCCCGCGCGTCGACTTCTTCTGGCGCCAGTTCCGCGACATGAAGGGCGCGGTCGAGCTCGACCGGCTCACCACCGCCCAGCTCTCGCGGTACGGGGAGCTGTGCGGGCGCGTCCTCGCCCGGGCGCACAGCCAGTCGCCGGGAGCACGCGTGGCGCGCGGCTACCTGGGCCGCTCCGAGGTGTTCGACGCGGCGGTCGCGCGCTGGGCCCGGACCTACGCGGACGTCGTCGAGCAGGACTTTGCCGCGCTCGAGGCGGCGGTCGCGAGCGGGCGGCTCCCGGCCGAGCGCGGGGCGTGAGCACGGACGGGAGCGCGCTCGGTGCCGACCGTAGGGTGGGCGCCATGACGGACGACCTCGCGCTCCCCGGCCCCGCCGAGACGACCGTGCCCACCGTCTCCGGGCGCGGGACCGCGCGCGTCGCGGTGGAGTACTGCACGCAGTGCCGCTGGTTGCTGAGGGCGGCGTGGGTCGCCCAGGAGCTGCTGCAGACGTTCCGCACGCGCCTGGGCGAGGTCGCGCTCGTGCCCGGCACGGACGGCGTCTTCCGCGTGACGCTCGACGCCGGCGACGGCCCCGAGCTGTTGTGGGACCGCAGGACCGACGGCGGCTTCCCCGAGATCCCGGACCTCAAGCGGAGGGTGCGCGACGCCGTCGCGCCGGACCTCTCGCTCGGTCACACGGACCGCGCCGCCGCACGGGAGGCGGACGACGACGCCTCGCCGCCGGCCGCGGACTGACTCCGGGACGGCACCGGACGGAACCGGGTGGGGAGGGGCGCTCAGCGCTTCTTCGCGCGGGCGGCGGCGAGCCGCTCCTCCTCGGCGCGGACCTTCTTCTGGACCTCGCGCTCCTCGGCCAGCCACGCGGGCGGGTCCTGACGCAGCGCGTCGATCTCGTCGGTCGTCAGCGGCTCGGTGAGCCCGCCGCGCGTGAGGCCGGAGATGGAGATCCCGAGCCGACCCGCGACGACCGGCCGCGGGTGCGGTCCGTTGCGGCGCAGCTCGCTGAGCCACTCGGGCGGGTTCTTCTCGAGCTCCTCGAGCTGGGCCCGCGTGATCGTGCCCTCCTGGAACTCGGACGGCGTGGCGGGCAGGTACACCCCGAGCTTCTTCGCCGCGGTGGCGGGCTTCATGGTCTGCGCGGACTGCTTGGGGGTCATGGGCTCCAGGGTAGTCGGCCGGGCGTGGGCCGGTGCGCCGCGCTGCACCTAGGGTTGAGGCGTGGACGACGACGCGGGCACGCCCCCTCCCGGACCGGTGGACGACGGGCCGACAGGCGAGCGGCCGGACGAGGTGCCCGGCCCTGCCGACGGGCCGCGGTTCCGGCTCGCGTACGTGCCGGGCGTGACACCGGCGAAGTGGGTGCGCACGTGGCGCGAGCGCCTCACGGACGTGCCGCTCGACCTCGTCGCCGTCGAGGCGGGGGACGCCGAGCGCGCGCTGCGCGACGACGAGGCCGACGCCGCGCTCCTGCGCCTGCCCGTCGACCGCGACGTGCTCAGCGCGATCCGGCTCTACGAGGAGACGCCGGTCGTGCTCGTCTCGCGCGACCACCTGCTCGCGGCGCTCGAGCCCGACGAGGCGGTCGCGCTCGAGGACCTGGGTGACGACGTCCTGCTGCGCCCGCTCGACGACGTCGTCGCCTGGGCGGGGGAGCCCGGCGCTCCCGAGGACGCCCCCGAGCCGCCCGGCATCCCGGCGACCGAGCGGCCCGCGACGACCGCGGACGCCGTCGTGCTCGTCGCGGCGAACGTCGGCGTGGCGGTCGTGCCGCAGTCGCTCGCGCGCCTGCACCACCGCAAGGACGTCACGTACCGGCGCCTGGACGACGCGCCGGCCGCCCCCGTCGCGCTCGCCTGGCTCGCGGACCGCGACGACGACCTCGTCGAGGAGATGGTCGGCATCGTGCGGGGACGTACGGTCAACAGCTCGCGCGGCCGTCGCGGCGAGCCCGCCGAGAGCCCGACGCCGGCCGACGGGCCCGGCGGGCGCGGCGACAGCGGGGCCGGGCGCCAGGACGGCCGGGGCACGGGCCGGTCGGCGGGAGCGCGGAGCGGGTCACGGAAGGGCGGCGGCTCGGGGAAGCCCGGAGCGTCGGGGAAGTCCGGAGGGTCTGGCCGGGCCGGCGGCCGGGGGGCGTCGGGCTCGCACGGCAGGGGTGGCGGACAGACCGGCCGCCCGGCCCGGGGCCGGGGCGGCAAGCGCCGGTGACGGGGGTGGCGGACATCGAGCTGGTCCTGCTCGACGCGGAGCCGGCCGACGAACGCGCCCGGCTCCTCGAGGCGGCGCTCGCGCTGCGTCTGCGTCCGGGGCAGGAGGAGTTCGTCTCCCCTCCCGCCGGCGTCGTCGCCGCGGCGCGGGCCGACCCGGACCGGCACCTCCTCGTCGCCCGGCCG
>Ga0233385_1000003_pt1 | contig 137833 bp, 103 predicted proteins | sample ElkDunMinimDraft_16_FD_191543 | JGI IMG/M metagenome (GOLD analysis project Ga0233385, IMG submission 191543) | Fecal eukaryotic communites from dung pellets of Tule Elk in California, USA - Elk Dung G36 | ecosystem: Host-associated > Mammals > Digestive system > Large intestine > Fecal...
CGAGCACGCGCGTGCGCAGCTCGCTCTGGGCGTGCGCCCGCAGGTAGGGCAGGAGCGCCGGGTAGATGCCGCCGAGCAGGACCGTGTCGATGTCGACGAGGTTGACGTAGTCGGCGAGCGCGCTCCCGAGGGCCGTGCCGCCGCGCTCGACAGTGCGCAGCGCCGCCGGGTCGCCCGCGTCCAGCGCCGCGACCAGGGTGGCCGTGTCCGCGTCGACGGGCAGGCCTGCCCCGCGCAGGAGCGCGTCCTTGCCGGCGTACTGCTCGAGGCAACCGGTCGCGCCGCAGCGGCAGCGCGGTCCGCGCGGGTCGACGACGACGTGCCCGACCTCACCCGTCCAGCCGTGGCGGCCGTGGAACAGGCGTCGGTCGACGACGATCGCGGACCCGATGCCGACGTCGCCCGACACGTACAGGTAGCTGGCCGGCACCGGCGTGTCCGCCGTGTCCACGAGCACGACGCCGCGGCCCGACTGGGCGAGCGCCGCGAGCTTGGCCTCGTTGCCGACCCGGGCCGGGAGGTCCGGGTCGAGCCCGAGCAGGGCGACCGGGTCGAGGTGCGACCAGCCCAGGTTGGGTGCGACCTCGAGGCGTCCGGCGCGCGGGTCGACCAGGCCGGGCAGGGCGAGGTGCGCCCCGGCGACCCGCATGCCGTCGGCGCGCACGGTCTCGAGGAGGTCGCGCGCGATGCGGCCGAGCCGGCCGAGCACCTCGACGGGGTCGCTGTCGTGCAGGTCGTCCGGGTCGACGTGCTCCGCGACGACCTCCCCGGTGAGGTCGAGCACGCGCCCGCCGAGGTAGTCGACGTTGACCTCGAGGCCCAGTCCGACGATCGTGCGGGCGGCCGGTGCGAGGGGGACCGCGGGGCGGCCGGCGCGCTGCGGCGTGGCGGGCGGCAGCTCGGCGACGATGCTCGCGGCGACGAGCTGGTCGACCAGCGTCGACACGGTCGCGCGCGTGAGCCCGCTCGCCGCGGCGATGTCCGCGCGCGAGCACGGTGCGGGCGACTCGAAGACGGCCCGGGCGACGAGGGCGAGGTTGTGCTCGCGGAGCGTCGCCTGCCGGGCTGCGGGGGGACCCGTGCGGGTCGCGGCGCTGCGGTTCACGGTCTTGACCTTACCGACTCCGGGGGATAAGTTCATCCGTACGACATAAATAGGCCGACGGCGACGCAGCGCGCCGCGGCCCTCTCGACGAGGAGACTCACCGTGGCCGACGAGACCACCCAGGACATCAACTTCTCCTTCGGTCTGTGGACCGTGGGCTGGACCGCGCAGGACCAGTTCGGCAGCGCGACCCGGCCGGCGCTCGACCCGGCCGACTCCGTGCGCCGCCTGGCCGACCTCGGCGCGTGGGGCTTCACGTTCCACGACGACGACGTCGTGCCGTTCGGCTCCGACGACGCCGAGCGCACCAAGCGCCTCGACGCGGTGCGCCAGGCGGCCGAGGAGACCGGCCTCGTCATCGAGATGGTGACGACGAACCTGTTCAGCCACCCCGTGTTCAAGGACGGCGGCCTCACGTCGAACGACCGCGGCGTGCGCCGCTACGCGCTGCGCAAGGTGCTGCGCAACGTCGACCTGACCGCCGAGCTCGGCGCGAAGACGTTCGTCATGTGGGGCGGGCGCGAGGGCACCGAGTACGACGGCGCCAAGGACCTGCACTCCGCGCACGAGCGCTACGCCGAGGGCCTCGACCTCACCGCGGCGTACATCAAGGAGAAGGGCTACGACCTCAAGATCGCCCTCGAGCCGAAGCCGAACGAGCCCCGTGGCGACATCTTCCTGCCGACGATCGGCCACGCGCTGGGTCTCATCGCGAAGCTCGACAACGGCGACATCGTGGGCCTGAACCCGGAGACGGGCCACGAGCAGATGGCGGGCCTCAACTACACGCACGGCCTCGCGCAGGCGCTGTGGGCGGGCAAGCTCTTCCACATCGACCTCAACGGCCAGCGCTCCATCAAGTTCGACCAGGACCTCGTGTTCGGCCACGGCGACCTGCTCTCGGCCTTCTTCACCGTCGACCTGCTCGAGAACGGCTTCCCGAACGGCGGCCCGACGTACACCGGCCCGCGCCACTTCGACTACAAGCCGTCGCGCACCGAGAACGAGGTCGGCGTGTGGGACTCCGCGCGCGCCAACATGGAGACCTACCGCCTGCTCGCGCGCAAGGCCGCGGCGTACCGCGCGGACAGCCGCGTCCAGGAGGCGTTCGCGCACTCGGGCGTGTTCGAGCTCGGCCAGCCGACCCTCGCCGAGGGCGAGTCCGTCGCCGACCTGCTCGCGGACCGTGGCGCGTACGAGGAGTTCGACGTCGACGCCGCGGCGAACCGCGACTTCGGCTTCGTGCGCCTCAACCAGCTCGCGCTCGAGCACCTCATCGGCTGAGGTGGCCACCGACGCCAGGACGTCGGACGCCGGCGGCGAGCGCACGCTCGTCGCCGGCGTCGACACGTCCACGCAGTCCTGCAAGATCGTCGTGCGCGACGCGGAGTCGGGCGTCCTCGTGCGCACCGGGTCGGCGAAGCACCCCGACGGCACCGAGGTCCACCCCGACGCGTGGTGGGACGCGTTCCGCGAGGCCGCGGCCGCAGCGGGCGGGCTCGCCGACGTCGCGGCGCTCGCCGTCGGCGGTCAGCAGCACGGGCTCGTCGCGCTCGACGCCGAGGGGAACGTCGTGCGCGACGCGCTCCTGTGGAACGACACGCGCTCGGCGCCCGCGGCGCGCGACCTGGTCCGTGAGCTCGGCGAGGCCCGCCTCGCCGACGGCTTCCCCGACGCCCACGACCGCGTCGAGTCCGCTGCCGAGGCGGGCGCGCAGGCGTGGGCCGACGCGATCGGCTCGGTGCCGGTCGCCTCGCTCACGGTGACCAAGCTGCGCTGGCTGCGCGACGCGGAGCCGGAGAACGCGGCCCGCGTCGCCGCCGTCGCGCTCCCGCACGACTGGCTCACGTGGCGCATCGCGGGCTACGGGCCCGCGGGCGACCCGTCTGCGCCGCTCGGTCCCGACCTCGGCGCGCTCGTCACCGACGCGTCCGACGCGTCGGGCACGGGGTACTACGACGCCACGCGTGCGGACGGCGACGACGGCCGGGGCGCCTACCGCCTCGACCTGCTGGAGCTCGCGTTCGGGCGGACGGACGTCGTGCTGCCGCGCGTCGTCGCGCCGTCGGCCGTGGCGGGCGTCGCCCATGCGTCCGTCGCAGGTGCCGAGGTGACGGGCGGGGCCCTGCTGGGCCCCGGCGCCGGCGACAACGCCGGGGCCGCGCTCGGGCTCGGCATGGTCGCGGGCGACGTGGCGGTGTCGATCGGGACGTCGGGTGTCGTGTCCGCCGTGACCGACGACCGCACCGCCGACGGGTCCGGCCTGGTCAACGGGTTCTCCGACGCGACCGGGCGGTACCTGCTGCTCGCCGTGACGCTCAACGCGAGCCGCGTCCTCGACGCGGCGCGCGCCGTGCTCGGGGTCGACCACGCGGGGCTGTCGCGGCTCGCGCTCCAGGTGCCCGCCGGTGCGGACGGGCTCGTGCTCGTGCCGTACCTCGAGGGCGAGCGGATGCCCAACCGCCCGGACGCGTCCGGCACGCTGCACGGCATCCGCCTCGGCACGTCGACGCCGGGGCACCTCGCCCGCGCGTACGTCGAGGGCATGCTGTGCGGCCTCGCGGACGGGCTCGACGCGCTGCGCGCCCTGGGCGTGCAGGTCGAGCGCGTGCAGCTCATCGGCGGTGGGGCCCAGTCGGAGGCCGTGCGCCGCATCGCGCCGCAGGTCCTCGGCCTGCCCGTGACGGTCCCCGAGCCCGGCGAGTACGTGGCCGACGGCGCAGCGCGCCAGGCCGCATGGGTCCTCGCCGCGCGCTCCGCGGACTCGGGCGACGTCGCCCCGCCCAGGTGGGGCGGCGCGTCGTCGGCGACGGTGTTCGAGGCGGAGCCGGTCGCGGCGATCCGCGAGCAGTACGCGGCGGTCCGCGACCTCGTCTGACCCCACCCGCTGAGTGCATGAAATAGTCGCGGTCGAGCGCTTCGACCGCGACTATTTCATGCACTCACGGGGGCGGGGTGGTCGTCCTCAGGCGCCGCCGGCGAAGCCGGTCTGCCGCCACGTCTCGTAGACGGCGATCGATGCTGCGTTCGTGAGGTTGAGCGAGCGTCGGCCCGGCAGCATGGGGATCTTCAGCTGGCCGGTGAGGCGCGGGTGGGCGAGCACGTCGTCGGGCAGGCCGGTCGGCTCGGGGCCGAACAGCAGCACGTCGTCGGGCCGGTACGCGACGTCCGTGTACGACGTCGTCGCGCGCGTCGTGAAGGCGAACACCCTGCCCGGGAGCGTGGCGAGGGCCGCGTCCAGGTCGGCGTGCACCTCGACGCTCGCGAGGTCGTGGTAGTCGAGGCCCGCGCGCCGCAGCTTCGGCTCGTCCAGGTCGAAGCCGAGGGGCTCGACGAGGTGCAGGCGTGCCCCGGTGACCGCGGCGAGACGGATCGCGTTGCCCGTGTTGCCGGGGATGCGCGGCTCGAAGAACACCACGTGGGGCAGGCTCGACGGCGGTCGTGCGGCCGGGTCGGCGACGTGCGGTCGCCAGTCGGTTCCGGAGTCTGAGGTGTCGCTCACGCGACCGATTCTCCCAGCCGGCGCGTGCGCGCGGCGCCTTCGCGCCGCCGCGCCCCGGCGCCGCCGCGCCGGGTGCGGGTAGCGTCGAGGTCCCCGTCGACGACCGAGGAGGAAACATGACCGAGGACCGCGAGCGTGTCATGGCGTGGGTCGCCGCGTACGAGGAGGCGTGGCGCGCGGGCGACCAGGACGCCGTCGGGCGGCTCTTCACCGAGGACGCGCGCTACCTCCGCTCGCCCTACGACGACGCACCCCTCGTCGGTCACGACGCGATCCGTGGCTTCTGGGACGCCGACGACGGCGCGACGTTCACCGTGACCGCGGAGGCCGTCGCGGCCGAGGCGCGAGACGCCGTCGTGCGGCTCGAGGTGCACTACCTCGAGCCCGAGCGGCAGGAGTACCGCGACCTGTGGGTGCTGCGGTTCGCCCGGGACGGGCGGGTCGAGCACTTCGAGGAGTGGGCGTACTGGCCGGGCAAGCCGTACACGGCGGCAGCGACCACCGGCGGACAGCCGTCCGCCGCGCCGTGACGGCACCTCACGCGTCGAGCGCCGCCGCCTTGCGCCGCAGCAGCTCTCGCTCGCGCGCGTTCGGGCACAGCCGTACGGCCAGCGCGTACTCGGCGCGGGCCTCCTCGACGCGGCCGAGCCGCGCCAGCAGCTCTCCGCGCACGCTCGGTACGAGGTGGAACCTGGGCAGCCGGTCGGTCGCGACGAGCTCGTCGACGATCCGCAGGCCCGCGGCCGGTCCGTGCGCCATCGCGACCGCGACCGCCCGGTTGAGCTCGACGACGGGGGACGGGGCGAGGCTGCCCAGCGCCTCGTAGAGGAGCACGACGCGCTCCCAGTCGGTCTCCTCGACCGACGGCGCGACGGCGTGGCACTCCGCGATCGCGGCCTGCAGCCCGTACGCGCCGCGCCCGTGCCCCGGCGCCCCCACCGCGTCGGCGCGGGCGAGCGCAGCGCGGCCGCGCCGGATCGCGGAGCGGTCCCAGCGCCGCCGGTCCTGGTCCGCCAGGAGGACGGGTTCGCCGTCGGGCGTGGTGCGCGCCGGGAAGCGCGCCGCCGTGAGCTCCAGGAGTGCGACGAGCGCGTGGGCCTCGTGCTCGTCGGGGACGAGGCCGGCGAGCACGCGCGCGAGCCGGAGCGCCTCGTGCGCGAGGTCGGGGCGGAGCCACGCGTCGCCCGACGTCGCCGTGGACCCCTCGGTGAAGATCACGTACAGCACGCCCAGGACGGATCCCAGACGCTCGCGGCGTTCGTCGGCGGGCGGCACGCCGAACGGCACCGCCGCCGCGGCGAGGGTCTTCTTCGCGCGCGTGACGCGGGCCTGGACGGTCGCCGTGGGGACGAGGAACGCGCGCGCGACCTCGTCGCTCGTCAGGCCCCCGACGACCCGGAGCGTCAGCGCGACACGTGCCTCGGGCGACAGCACGGGGTGGCACGCCACGAACATGAGGGCGAGCACGTCGTCGTCGACCTGGTCGGGGTCCCACAGGACGTCGGCGTCCGCCCGGGCAGGGGTGCCCGACGGCGGTCCACCGGTCACGGTGCCGCCCTCGCCCAGGCCGTGGGCGAGGGCGGCGTACCGCTCGTCGAGCGCGGACCGTCGCCGGAAGGTGTCGATCGCGCGACGTCGGCCGACGGTGAGCAGCCAGCCGGACGGGTGGCGCGGCACGCCGTCGCGCGGCCACGCGACGAGCGCCTCGGCGAGCGCCTCCTGCGCGAGGTCCTCGGCGAGCGCGAAGTCGCCCGTGTACCGGGCGAGCGCGCCGATGATCCGTGCCGACTCGATGCGCCACACGGCCTCGACGGCCCGCCGGCCCGGGTCGACCGTCCGACCCGGGCCGGGGACCGCGTCGGTGCCGGGCCCGCCGGCGCCGACGACGGCGCCGCGCGCGCCGGGCCGGCTCACAGCTGGCCGGTCGCCTCGCGCCACGCCCGCTCCTTGCGGATCCACTCGTTGTCCTGGGGGAACTCGTCGATCGACGGGACGCGTCGGATCTCGATCTTCGACCCGGGAGCGGAGAACGGCAGCCGCTTGGCCCACTCGACGGCCTCCTCCTGGGACGCGACGTCGAGGAGGTAGTAACCGCCGAACAGCTCCTTCGTCTCCCCGTAGGGGCCGTCGGTCACGACGGGGACCTCGGCCGAGAGGTCCACGACGACGCCCTTCGCCGCCTCGTCCAGGCCCTCGGCGGCGAGCAGCACGCCCGCGCGGACGAGCTCGTCGTTGAACCGCCCGACGGTCTCGAGCATCTCGTCGAACGGGACGCTCTCGAAGGCAGCCTGGCCCTCGTCGGTGTTCCGCATGATCAGCATGTACTTCATCGTGGTCTCCCGTGTCGGCGGGCCGGTCCTTCCGACCCTCTCACCCTCAGGTCGAACGGGACAGGGCGGGATCGACACGACCGGCGACGACCGTGCGGAACGTGTCGAGCACCGCGCGCCCGGGTGGCGTGCCGGCGACGGCGTCGCGCAGCACCACGTGGATCGACCGCACCGGCGCGGGCCGCACCACGCGGACGGCGACCAGGCACGGCGGCAGGTGGGCCGCCCCGAGCTCGGGCAGCACCGTGACCCCGACCCCGGCGCCGACGAACGCGATCGCGGTCGGGTAGTCGTGCGCCTCGACGTGGAACGGCGGGCTGAACCCCGCGGCCGTGCACGCCTCCACGAGGTTGCGGCGGCACCAGCCGCGCGCGAAGTCGTTGTCGACCCAGCGCTCGTCGAGCAGCTCCGTGAGCTCGATCTCGTCGCGGTGCGCCAGGGGGTGGTCGTCGCGGAGCACGACGACGTACGGGTCGTCGAGCAGGTGGTGCGCGCGGAACCCGCTGCCCGGGTCGAAGCCTCGCGGGGCGACGACGACCTGCACGTCGGCGCGCCCGTCCGGGTCGTCGGGGATCGTCTCGCGCAGCGCGAGGTCGAGCCGGACGCCGGGGAAGTCGGTCGTGAGGCGGCGCACGACCTGCGGCAGCCACGCCGCGCCGACGGACGCGAAGTACGCGATCGAGAGCGACCCGGTCCGGCCCGCACGCAGGTCGGCGACGACGGCCTCGACCTCGCCGAGGCGCGCGAGGACCCCGTCCGCCTCGGCCGCCAGCGCGAGCCCTGCCGCCGTGGGACGCACCCCGCGCCCGGCGCGCTCGAGGAGCGCGAGCCCGGTCTCGCGCTGCAGCGCGGAGACGTGCTGGCTCACGGCCGACGGGGTGTAGCCCAGGTTGGCCGCGGCGGACTGGACCGAGCCGCTCGCGACGACGGAGCGGAAGATCCTCAGGCGGTGGACGTCGAGCATGGACTGACCGTACAGCCCAACTGAATCGAACGGAAGGAACGCGTGCTGGTGCTGAAGAGTCGAGCGGAGGACCATCGAGACATGACACCGCCCGAACCCGCCCCCGCCCCCGACCCTGACCTTCGACCGGACACCCGCCCGCGGCCGGCCCCCGACGGCCGACCGGGCGGCGGCGGTCTGGTCGTGGCCGCGGTCGCGGTGACGGTGGTCCTGTGGGCGTCGGCGTTCATCGGGGTCCGGGCGGCGGGCGCCGACTACCAGCCGGGCACCCTCGCGCTCGGTCGCCAGCTCGCGGGCAGCCTCGGGCTCACGGCGATCGTCGCCGTCCGTTGGCTGCGGCGGGGCGCGCGCCCTGTCCTCCCGCGCGGGCGCGTCCTCGTCGCCGTCCTCGCGTGGGGCGTGGGCTGGTTCAGCCTCTACAACCTCGCGCTCAACGCCGCCGAGCAGCACCTGGACGCGGGGACGACGGCGCTCCTCGTCAACGTGGCGCCCGTCCTCGTGGCGGTCCTCGCCGGCGTGCTGCTCGGCGAGGGCTTCCCACGCCGCCTCCTCGTGGGCATGGCGTCGGCGTTCGCCGGGGTCGCGCTCATCGCGGCGGCGACGTCCTCGGGGGAGCGCGACGTCGTCGGGGTCGTGCTCGGGCTGGCGGCCGCCGTCCTCTACGCGGGTGCCGCGACGTCGCAGAAGCGCCTGCTCGCACGCGTCGACGCGCTGACGATGACGTGGGTCGGGTGCCTGGCAGGGACCGTCGTGCTCCTGCCCTTCGGCCCGGCGCTCGTGGCGGAGGCGACGGCGGCGCCCGCGGCGTCGACCTGGGCGGTCGTGCTCCTCGGCCTCGGCCCGACCGCCGTCGCGTTCACGACGTGGGGCTACGCGCTGTCGCGCCTCAGCGCGGGCCGGGCCGCCGCGACGACCTACCTCGTGCCGCCGATCGTCGTGCTGCTCTCGTGGCTCGTCCTGGCCGAGGTCCCCGCGCCGGTCGTCCTCGCGGGCGGTGCGCTCTGCCTCGCCGGGGTCGCCGTGGCGACGGCGCCGCGACGCCGGATGGCCGTCGCGACGCCGTCCGGCGGTCAGTCGCCGACGGTCAGCGTGGCGAGCCAGTCGTCGAGCGTCGTGGGAAAGGTCTGAGCACCGTCCCGGGCGAGGAGCGTCTGCTCCTCGATCCGTGCGCCGAAGTACGGGGCGTCGGCCGCGGTGACGACCTCGTGGGCGACGCCCTGGGCCGCCAGCGTCCGACGCACCAGGTCTCCGAACGAGAGCACCTCCGGCCCGGCGATCTCGACGTCTCCGACCGGCTCGCCGGCGGCCGTCCGTGCGACGGCGGTCGCGACGTCCTCCGCCGCGATGGGCTGGATCGACGCGCTGGGCACGCGCACCGTGCCGTCCTGGGTGGACGTGCCGATGATGGCGGGCGTGAACTCGAGGAACTGCGTCGCGTGCACGAGGGAGTACGGCACGCCCGACGCGCGCACGACCTGCTCCTGCGCGGCCTTGGCGTGGAAGTAGCCGATGTCCTGGGGGCGGTCGGTCCCGACGATCGTGAGACCCACGTGGTGGCGTACCCCCGCAGACCTCTCCGCCTCCACGAGGTTCCTCGTCAGGGTAGTGAAGAACTCCCGCGCCTCGTCCGGCACGTACGACGGCGCCTGGGTGACGTCGACGACGACGTCGGCGCCGCGCAGCGCCTCGACGATCCCCTCGCCCGCGTACGCGTCCACGCCGCTCCTGCGGGACACCGCGACGGCGTGGTGCCCGTGCGCGCCGAGCTTCTCGACGACGCGCGAGCCCACGCGGCCCGAGCCCCCGACGACGATGATCTGTGCCATGGTCTGCCTTCCTGAGAACGGTGGGTGCGTCCGCACCCTCGTGATGGTCGACCGGGAGGCACCGGTCCCTGTGACGGCGCACGGACGCACCGCCGGTCGGGCGTAAGGTGGACGCATGATCACGCAGAGCTGGTGGTGGCTGCCCCCGCAGCCGTGACCTGACCTGCCCACGTCCCGAGCTGCGCGCCGCAGCCGGGACGTCGTCATGTCCGGGCCGAACCTCACCAGGACGCGGCGCGCGGCTCCCCACCGAAGGAGAGCCCACCATGAGCCCGACCCTCACCGCGCCCGCAGGAACCCAGCCCGCCGACGCCGCCGCGCCGTCCCTGACCGTGCCGTCCTCGACCGCGTCCGTCGCGGCGGCGCGTGAACGGTCCGCCCAGATCGAGGCGCGTCTCGCGACCGACCCCTCGGGGTTCCGTGTCCTGACCGGCGACCGCCCGACCGGCGCGCTGCACCTCGGCCACTACCTCGGGACGGTCGCCAACCGCGTCCGGCTCCAGGACGACGGCGTGGAGGTCGTGCTCGTCGTCGCCGACTACCAGGTCATCACCGACCGCGACGACGCGGGCGACCTGCCCGCGACCGTGCGGGAGGTCGTCCTGGACTATCTCGCGGCCGGGATCGACCCCGCGCGCACGACGATCTTCGTGCACTCCGCGGTCCCCGCCCTCAACCAGCTCCTGCTGCCGTTCCTCAGCCTCGTCACGACGGCCGAGATCGAGCGCAACCCGACCGTCAAGGCCGAGGCGGTCGCGGCGGCGGCCCGGCAGGGCCGGCCCATGAGCGGCCTGCTGTTCACCTACCCCGTGCACCAGGCGGCCGACATCCTCTTCTGCCACGGCAACCTCGTGCCCGGCGGGCAGGACCAGCTCCCGCACGTCGAGCTCACCCGGACGATCGCTCGGCGGTTCAACCAGCGCTACTGCGCGGCGCAGCCCTACTTCGCCGAGCCCGACGTCCTGCTCGCCCCGGCGCCCACCGTCCTCGGCACCGACGGGCGCAAGATGAGCAAGTCCGCGGGGAACGCGCTCGAGCTGCGCGACGACGAGGACGCGACCGCGCGCTTCGTGCGCCGCCACCGCACCGACTCCGAGCGGCACGTCACGTACGAGCCCGAGCGCCGGCCCGAGGTGGCCAACCTCCTCACGCTGGGCGCGTTCGCCGCCGGGACGACGCCCGAGGCGCTCGCCGACGAGGTCGGCGCCGCCGGGGCGGGCCGCCTCAAGCAGGTGGTGACCGAGGCGCTCGTCGAGCACCTGCGCCCGCTGCGCGCCCGACGCCGCGCGCTCGCCGCGGGCGACGGCCCGGACCCTCTCGACGTGCTCCGGGAGGGCAACGCCCGCGCGAACGCGGTCGCCGACCGCACCCTCGCCGAGGTCCGCGACCTCATGGGCATGTCGTACTGATCGGCGCCGTGGTCAGCCTTCGTCAGACGTCGAGACCGGCGCGGTCCACCTTGCGGTGGAAGCGCATGCCCGCGATCCCGCCCAGGACGGCGCCGACGAGGCTGATCACCGCTGCCGCGACGAGAGCGATGACGCCGCCGGTCGTGAGGTCGCTCGTGCTCACCGGGATCTGGGGGAACGTGTTGAGCTCCGACAGCACGTTGTACTGGCTGCCCGCCACGAGTCCCAGGAGGGCGAGGACGATCGCGAGGACCACGGCCCAGAGCCACACCGCGAACCCCTGCTTCGCGCCGTCGAAGCGCGCCATGCGGCCGGCGACGTACCCGCCGCAGAAGTAGGCGACGAACAGGACGACGACGAGCACGATGCCGCCGACGATGCCGATCGTCTCGGCGTTCTCGGTCGCCTGGTCGACGGCCTCCTGGGCGTCGGTGGTGCCGTTGAGGCCGAAGGCCGCGCCTGCGGCGGCGGCCAGGGCGGTGAGGATGACGGCGGTCCCGGTGGCGGTGAGCCACCCGAAGAACGCGGAGCCGAACTTGATGCCCCCGTACTCCTCCTTCTCCCGTGCCACGACCGACTCGCGGTCGCGCGCCGCCGGTCCGGTTGCGACGCGGTCGTCCCCGGTAGGGTCGCCACCGACGCGGTCGGCCGACCGCTCCGGGTCGCGGGGGTCGTTCTGGGACGGGGTGGCCCCGTAGCTGGTGCTCATGACCGGTGCTCCTCTCGGGGTTCGTCGGCAGTGGGTGTCTGCCCCGCGGTACTCGCGTCGCGAGGCTCGGGCGCCGGAGGTACCTCGTCGGCGGGCACGGTCTCGGTGACGTACTCGGTGACGACGTACCGTCGCAGGCGGTACGTGTCGCCCGAGGCAGCCTCCGGACCGGGCGGGGTGCCGCCGGCGGCGGCGTCGTCCGCAGGCGGACCGGCGGCGTGCCTGCCGACCGCACCCTCGTCGCCCACCCCGTCGTCGCGCGCCGCACCGTCGCCCGCCGCGTCGTCTCGCCGGGCGGTCTCGCCGGTGGACGGGCGGTCGTCGGCGGACGGGCGGTCGTCGGTGGACGCGGAGTCCCGCCCGTAGTAGCGGTAGAGCTCGGCCTCCCCCTCGGGCGAGAGGTGACCCTGGGAGTCGTCGACGCGCGGCGCGCCCTTGACGGTGTCCTTGTCGAACGGGACGCGGATCTCGTCGCCCTGGACGTCGGCGTCGGAGAGCGGGACGAACGACTCGCCCGTGCCGAACAGGCCGGTCTTGACCGTCACCCACTCCGGCTCGCCGCTGCGGTCGTCGAGGAAGACCTGTCCGACCTTGCCGATCTTCTCGCCGCCCCGCGAGACGACGGTGCCGCGGGAGAGAAGCCTCTCGATCTGGTCCGTGCTGATCATGGTGGGTCCTTCGGACGGTTCTGCAGCGAGGCCCGTGTGCTGGAGCCAACGACTTCATCGTGCGAGGACGGGCGGTCGCACGCACGCGGACAGCACTCACCCCCGCGCCGCGACGGCCTCGGGGCGGACGACGTGGCGCGGGGTGGTGCAGGGCGGGTCAGCCCCCGAGCCGGTCGCGCAGGCGCGCGAGCTGTGCCCAGAGCTCGTCCGGCACGCGGTTGCCGAACGTGTCGAAGAACTCGGCGGTCAGCTCGGCCTCGGCGAGCCACTGGTCCGTCGGCACGTCGAACAGCGCCTCGAGGGCGCCGTCGTCCACGTGGATCCCGCCGAGCTCGAGCGCGCCCGGGGCGGGCAGCAGCCCGACAGGGCTCGGCACGGCGCCGGTGTCGGTGCGCACCCCGCGCGAGCGGTCGATCTGCGCCGCGATCCACGCGATCACGCGCGAGTTCTCGCCGAACCCGGGCCACAGGAACCGGCCGTCCGAGTCCTTGCGGAACCAGTTGACCTGGAAGACCTTCGGCCGCTTGTCCGGGTCGAGGGACGCGCCCACGCGCAGCCAGTGAGCCCAGTGGTCGGCCATGTTGTAGCCGCAGAACGGGAGCATCGCGAAGGGGTCGCGACGCAGTGCGCCGACCGTGCCCTCGGCGGCGGCGGTCTGCTCGGACGAGATGGTCGCGCCCATGAACACACCGTGCTCCCACCCGTACGCCTGCGCGACGAGCGGCACGTTGGTCGCGCGGCGACCGCCGAACACGATCGCGTCGATCGGGACGCCCTCGGGGTCCTCCCAGGAGTCAGCGATCGTCGGGCACTGCGCGGCGGAGACGGTGAAGCGCGAGTTGGGGTGCGCGGCGGGGCGGCCGGAGTCGGGCGTCCAGTCCTCGCCGGTCCAGTCGACCAGGTGCGCGGGCGGCTCGGGGGTCAGCCCCTCCCACCAGACGTCGCCGTCGTCGGTGAGCGCGACGTTCGTGAAGATCGTGTCGCGCGCGAAGGTCTCGACCGCGGCGGGGTTGGTCTCGACACCCGTGCCCGGTGCGACGCCGAAGAAGCCCGCCTCGGGGTTGATCGCCCGCAGGCGCCCGTCGGGTCCCGGGCGCAACCAGGCGATGTCGTCGCCGATCGTCTCGACCGTCCAGCCGGGGATCGTGGGCCGCAGCATCGCGAGGTTCGTCTTCCCGCACGCCGACGGGAACGCGGCGGCGAGGTGGTACGCCCGGCCCTCGGGCGACGTCGCGCGGATGAGCAGCATGTGCTCGGCGAGCCAGCCCTCGTCGCGCGCCATCGCGGACGCGATGCGCAGCGCGAAGCACTTCTTGCCCAGGAGCGCGTTGCCGCCGTACCCGGAGCCGTACGACCAGATCTCCCGGGTCTCGGGGAAGTGGGCGATGTACTTCGTGTCGTTGCACGGCCACGGCACGTCGTCCAGGACGGCGCCCGTGTCGTCCACGAGGGGCGCACCGACGGAGTGCACGGCCGGGACGAACGCCGCCCCGGCGTCGATGAGGTCCATGACGGACTGGCCGACGCGCGTCATGATCCCCATGCTGACCACGACGTAGGGCGAGTCGGTGACCTGGATGCCGACCTGGGAGATGGGGCCACCCACCGGTCCCATCGAGAACGGCACGACGTACATGGTCCGGCCGCGCATCGATCCCTCGAAGACCTGGCGCAGCTCGGCGCGCATCGCCTCGGGCTCCCGCCAGTTGTTCGTCGGACCGGCGTCGACCTCGTCGCGCGAGCAGATGAACGTGCGCGACTCGACCCGCGCCACGTCGCTCGGGTCCGACCGCGCGAGGTAGCTGCCCGGGCGCAGGTCGGGGTCGAGGGGGAGCAGGGTCCCGGCGTGGACCAGGAGGTCGACGAGGTGCTGCTTCTCCGCGGCCGACCCGTCGCACCACACGATCGCGTCCGGCTCCGTGAGGTTCGCGATCTCGCGCACCCAGGCCCGGGCGTCTCGCGGCCGTGGGTCGGCGCCGGCGCCGGTGCCGGTACCGGTACCGGTACCGGTACCGCGAGCGTGCGCCGGGAGACCGAGGTCGGTCTCGACGTCGTCGAGCAGCGCGGCGAGTCGCGTGCGGCGGGGGTGGTGAGCGACGTGGGTCATCGGTGCGAGCTCCTCGGTGCGAGGTCGGTGGGCTGTCCCTCCACCCTCGCGCCCATCAAGACCGAATTTCTTGCTCAACCATTGTGAAGATCGGCGGATCTTGGCGTACGGTCAAGGAATGGCCAGCTCCCCCTCGTCGCGGCGCCCGAGCGGACGTCCTGCGGACCGCACTCCCGGCCGGGAACTCGACCGGGCGTCCGACACCGGCCGGCCGCCCGCACCGCAGGCGGACCTCATCACGCTGGGTCGCCGCCTGCGACACTTCCGCACCGCGCGCGGGCTCACGCTCGACGCGCTCGGTGCGTCGGTCGGAACGGCGCCGAGCCTGCTGTCGATGATCGAGAACGGGCGCCGCGAGCCGCGGCTGTCCCTCCTGCAGCACCTCGCGGCGGCGCTCGACGTCCCGGTGACGGACCTGCTCACGGACGAGCCGCCGTCGCGCCGCGCCGCCCTGGAGATCGCGCTCGACCGCGCCCAGCGCGGGCCGCTGTTCGCCGGGCTCGGCCTGCCGGCCGTGAAGGCGAGCCAGAAGCTGCCGATGCCCGTGCTCGAGAACCTCGTCGGCCTGCACGCCGAGCTCCAGCGCCGCGCGACCGAGGCCGTCGCGACGCCCGAGGAGGCGCGCCGCGCGAACACCGAGCTGCGCCTCGAGCGGCAGGCCCGCGACAACTACTACCCGGAGATCGAGGAGCTCGCCGAGGACATGGCGCGCAAGGCCGGGTACACCGTCGGCGCGCTGACGCACCGCACCGTGGCGCGCATGGCGGAGCAGCTCGGCTTCACCATCTGGCACGTCGACGACCTGCCGCACTCCACGCGGACCGTCACCGACCTCGAGAACGGGCGCATCTACCTCCCGCCGGCGTCCATCCCGGGCGGCCACGGCCTGCGCTCGCTCGCGCTGCAGGCGCTCGCCCACCGCGTCCTGGGGCACGAGCGGCCGCGGTCGTACGCGGAGTTCCTGCGCCAGCGCGTCGAGATCACCTACTTCGCCGCCTGCTGCCTCATCCCGCGCAGCGCCGCCGTCGACTTCCTCGAGCGCCGCAAGCGCGAGAAGGACCTCGCCGTGGAGGACTTCCGCGACGCGTTCGGCGTCACGCACGAGGCCGCGGCGCAGCGGTTCACCAACCTCGCGACCGTCCACCTCGGCATCCCGCTGCACTTCCTGCGGGTCGGGGACGACGGCGCCCTGTTCCGCGGGTACGCGAACGACGGGCTGCCCCTGCCCTCCGACGTGACGGGTGCGATCGAAGGGCAGATGGTGTGCCGCAAGTGGGCGGTGCGCGAGGCGTTCACGCGCCGCGACCGCGCGCAGGAGTCGTACCAGTACACCGACACGCCCGCGGGGACGTTCTGGTGCTCGACCCAGACCGGGACGACGACGTCCGGCCAGTTCTCGATCGCTGTCGGGGTGCCGTTCGCGGCGGCGAAGTGGTTCCGGGGCCGGGACACGGCGGTCCGTCGCCAGTCGTCGTGCCCGGACGAGTCGTGCTGCCGTCGGCCCGCGGCCGACGCCGCGTCGCGCTGGGAGGACGCGTCCTGGCCGAGCGCGCGCATGCACCAGCACGTGCTCTCCGCTCTCCCGAGCGGCGCCTTCCCCGGCGTCGACGCGACGGAGGTCTACGCGTTCCTCGCCAAGCACGCCCCGACGCCCTCGAGCCGCTGAGTGCATGAAATAGTCGCGGTCTCCCGCCGGGACCGCGACTATTTCATGCACTCAGGAGGTGGGGAGAGGGCCGCCGCGGGCGGCGAGGCGCTCGACGAGGCGGGCGAGGACGTCGCCGGTGCGCAGGCCGTCGTGCTCGTACTCGTTCGTGACCCACGCGCGCACGTTGCCGACGCGGGCCGCCGTCTCGAGGGACAGGCCCGAGTCGACGAACATGTCGTCGAAGTACACCGCGGCCTCGACGGGCACCTCGTTGCGGCCGAGCACGTCGAGGTCGTACAGGTCCGGCCAGTCCTCGCGCGCGGCGAGCGCCTCGGCCGCGGCGCGGAAGGGTCGCAGCGCGGCGACCTCCTCGAACATCCAGGGGTAGATCATCTCGCCGGTGAGCAGCAGCGGGCGCGCGCCGGGATCGAACGCGGGGTCCTCGGCGCGCACGGCCTCGGCCGCCCACGCCGTGGCGCCCGTGCCGGACTGCGCGTAGATGGACTCGTGCAGGACGGCGTAGAGCGGGTTCGTGCGGAACGACGTCGCGGCCGCCACGTCGGCGAGGAAGGTGTCGGTGAGGTCGTCGGGCACGGCGGCGTCGAACGCCTCGTCGACGACCCAGTGGATCCGCTCGGGGCCCGGCTTCATCCCGAGGTCCATGCCGAGCGACTGGAACCGGCGCACGGTGAGCACGTCGCCGTCGGGCAGCCGCACGCCGCCCGCGGCGAGGCGCTCCGCGACGCGCGCGAAACGGGCCGCGTCGTCCGGGTAGCGCTCGCGGTACTCGGCGTTCTTCGCGACGACGCGCGGCTGGGTACGCCGGTAGACCTCGCGCGCGTCCGCCGTGAGTCCCGGCAGGCCGCCCGTGACGTAGCACGCGGTCAGGCCCTCCGGCGCACGGGAGAGGTAGGTCATGGTGAGGAAGCCGCCGTACGACTGGCCGAGCGTCGCCCAGCGTCGACCCCCGTACACCGTGCGCCGCACGTGCTCGGCGTCGGCGACGATCGCGTCGGCACGGAAGCGGGAGAGGTGGTCGGCCTGCGCCGCACCCGTCCCGCGGGCCGCGAGCGCCGCGCCGCGCACGGCCGACGACCGGCCCGTGCCGCGCTGGTCGAGCAGCACGACGCGGTGCGTCTCGAGCGCGGTGCCGACCCAGCCGTCGGGGCCGGTGGGCCGCGGGCCCTTGCCGCCCGGCCCGCCCTGGAGGAAGAGGAGCAGCGGCAGGTCGTCGCGGCGCCGGGCAGGGTCGACGAGCTCGCGCACGAAGAGCGTGAGGCGGCGGGGGTCGGCGTCGACTCCCCACGCGAGCGGCACCTCGAGCTCGCGGTCGGTCACGTGGATCCCGGGGACGGTGTAGCTGGTCTCGCGCACGACGCTCACCCGGCCACCCTAGCCGTGCCCGCGCGGGCGTCAGAGGGTGACGGTCTCGTTCTCCCCGCCGTCGTACCGCTTGCCGGTGACCTTCGCCTTGACCAGGCTGAAGAGCGTCGCGACACGTCCGCCGGGGGAGTCCCAGTACTCGGCGGACTCCGCGTGCAGCCGGATGAGCACCACGCCGGGCGTGTCCGGCCCGTCGGGGAACCAGGCGTCGGCGACGGCGTTCCACAGCTCGCGGATCTTGTCCGGGTCGTGCACGAGCGCGGCACGCCCGGACAGCGACACCCACGAGCTCGTCCCCGAGAACGCGGCGTTCGCCGCGGAGTCGTGGGCGATCTCGGTGACCTTGTGGGAGTCCTGCGCGGCGAAGAACCACAGGTCGCCGTCGAAGTCGACGGCCTGCACGCCCATCGGCCGGCTGACGAGGCTCCCGTCCGTCGAGATCGTGGTGAGCATCGCGATCCGCTCGTCCTTGATGAGGTCGCGGACCTTCGCGACCTCGTCGGGGTCGGCGTGGTCGAGCTCGTGGTGCGTGTCGGTCATGGCGCCTCCCGTCGGTGACGGCCGCCGTCTCGCGGCCCGTGCTCGACGCTAGGCATGCCGCACCCCGCTCGCGCGCCGAACCTCGCGCTGCCTGGGCGGTCAGGCGTCCCGCACGACGACGACCTTGCCGAGGGCTCGTCCCTCGCCGTGGAGCGTGAGTGCTGCGGGCACCTCCGCGAAGCCGAACGTGCGGTCGATCGGTACCTCGACCTCGCCCGTCGCGCACAGCTCGGCGAGGGGCGCGAAGTGGCGGGGCCCCTGCCGCACGAAGAGGACGCCGAGCCGTGCACCGGTCGCTGCGCCCAGCACGGGACCGACGGTGAGCATGCGCAGCAGCGTGCGCAGCGTGCCGCCCACCATCAGGCACCGTCCGCGGCGGGCGAGCGCGCGCCGGTAGGCGAGCACAGACCGCCGTGCGACCAGGTCGACGACGAGGTCGTAGGGGCCGGTCCGCGTGAAGTCGGTGCGCCGGTAGTCGATCACGGCCTGAGCGCCCAGCCGTTCGAGGAAGTCCAGCTTGCCCGCGTTGTCCACCGCGGTGACGTGCAGGCCTCTCGCGACCGCGAGCTGGACCATGAGGCTGCCGGAGCCGCCGCCGGCGCCGTTGACGAGCACGCGATCTCCCGGTGCCGCCGACGCGAGGGTCTGCAGGGCGATGGCACCCGCCTGGGGGATGGCGGACGCCTCGGCGAAGGTCAACGCCGGCGGCTTGGGGGCCAGCGCATCCTCCGGCATCACCACGAACTCCGCGAACCCGCCCCGGCGCGGCAGGTTGTCGCCGTAGACCTCGTCACCCGCGCGGAACCCCGCGACGCCCTCGCCGACGGCGACGACCCGTCCCGCGACGTCCGACCCCAGGACACGGGTGCGCGGCGCGCGGAGCCCGTCGAGACGGGCGTAGCCCGGGTTGCCGTGGAGCGCCTCCCAGTCCGACAGGTTCACGGACGTCGCGACGACCTCGACGAGGACCTCGCTCCGCCCGGCCACAGGAGTCGGCACGTCCCGGAGCCGCAGCTCGTCGACACCGCCGTACCGCTCGTAGACCCACGCCCGCACCCGACCACCGTAGGGACTGCTGTCCGCCCGAGCGAGCGCACGTGGTGGCTGGTGACGCGAAGTGGAGGGGTGGATGGTGTCGCCGGTCGTGGCGGGTCTGGCGGACGGAAGACCGGCGACACCATCCCACCCCTCCGGACGAGGAGGTGAGACCTGAGTCAGTCGAGCGGGACTACTTCTCCACGTCCTCGTCCACCCACTCGAAGGTCTTCGTCACGGCCTTCTTCCAGTTCCGGTAGAGGCGCTCGCGCTCGTCCGACTCCATGGACGGCGTCCAGCGCTTGTCCTCGGCCCAGTTGTCGATGACGTCCTGCTCGCCCTTCCAGAACCCGACGGCGATGCCCGCGGCGTAGGCGGCGCCGAGCGCCGTCGTCTCCGCGACCTGGGGCCGCACGACGTCGACGCCGAGCTGGTCGGCCTGGAACTGCATGAGCAGCTCGTTGGCGACCATGCCGCCGTCGACGCGCAGCTCGGTGAGGTCGACGCCCGAGTCGGCGTTCATCGCGTCGAGCACCTCGCGCGTCTGGTAGGCGGTCGCCTCGAGCGCGGCGCGCGCGATGTGGTTGCGGTTGACGTACCGCGTGAGGCCGACGAGCGCGCCGCGCGCGTCGGAGCGCCAGTACGGGGCGAACAGGCCGGAGAACGCGGGCACGAAGTACGCGCCGCCGTTGTCCTCGACCTTGCCGGCGAGCCACTCGACGTCGGGCGCGTCCTCGAACATGCCGAGGTTGTCGCGCAGCCACTGGATGAGCGACCCGGTCACGGCGATCGATCCCTCGAGCGCGTAGCGCGCGGGCTGGTCCCCGATCTTGTAGCAGACGGTCGTGAGCAGACCGTTCTGGCTCATGACCTTCTCGGTGCCGGTGTTGAGCAGCATGAAGTTGCCGGTGCCGTAGGTGTTCTTGGCCTGGCCGATCTCGAAGCACGCCTGCCCGAACGTCGCGGCCTGCTGGTCACCGAGGATGCCCGCGATCGGCACGTCGGGCAGGAGGCCCTTCTGGCGGCCCTTGCCGTACACCTCCGACGACGACCGGATCTCCGGGAGCATCGAGAGCGGGATCCCCATGTCGGCGGCGATGTCCTCGCGCCAGCTGAGCGTGTCGAGGTCCATGAGCATGGTGCGCGAGGCGTTCGTCACGTCGGTGACGTGCACACCCCCCTCGACCCCGCCCGTGAGGTTCCACAGCGTCCACGTGTCGGTGTTGCCGAAGAGCAGGTCGCCGCGCTCCGCGGCCTCGCGCGCACCCTCGACGTTGTCGAGGATCCACTTCACCTTGGGGCCGGAGAAGTAGGTGGCGAGCGGCAGGCCGACGATCGCCTTGTACTTGTCGGGACCGTCGGACCCGCCGAGCTCGTCGACGATCTTCTGGGTCCGCGTGTCCTGCCAGACGATGGCGTTGTACACGGGCTTGCCGGTGGTCTTGTCCCACACGACGGCGGTCTCGCGCTGGTTGGTGATACCGACCGCCGCGATGTCGTTGTGGGTGACGTTGGCCCGCGTCAGCGCGAGACCGACGGCCTCGCGCACGTTGTTCCAGATCTGCTCGGGGTTGTGCTCCACCCACCCGGCGCGGGGGAAGATCTGGTCGTGCTCGAGCTGACCCGTGGAGACGATCTCTCCGGAGTGGTTGAAGACGATGGCCCGGGAGCTGGTGGTTCCCTGGTCGATGGCGAGAACGTAGTCGGCCATGGTGCGTTCAGTCCTTCACGTCGGTGTGGGTGTGCGGGTGGTGCGTGGTGAGGAGGGAGGACGCGCTGCAGGACGTCGGGCCCCCGTGCGACGTCCGACGGCGCGGGTCGCGTGGCCGGGACCTGCGGCCCCGGCCACGCACGGATCAGATGTACGCGGCGCCGAGCAGGCCCGCGAGCACGCCGCCGACGAGCGGCCCTGCGACCGGGACCCACGAGTAGGACCAGTCGCTGGAACCCTTGCCCTTGATCGGCAGGAGCGCGTGCGCGATGCGGGGCGCGAGGTCACGGGCAGGGTTGATGGCGTACCCGGTCGGTCCACCGAGGCTCGCGCCGATGGCGACCACGATGAGCGCGACGGCGAGCGGCCCCAGGCCGGACGGCGTCCTGCCCGAGACGACGACGAAGAACACGAGCACGAACGTCGCGATGACCTCCGTGAGGAAGTTCCACCAGTACGAGCGGATCTCCGGCCCGGTCGAGAACACGGCGAGCTTCGTCGCGCCGGGGGCGTCCTCGTCGAAGTGCTTCTTGTAGGCGAGGAAGGCCAGGATCGCGCCGATGAACGCGCCGAGCATCTCCGCGCCGAAGTACATGAACATGTTCCCGACGGTCGGCTCGATCGTCGCGGTGACGACGCCTTCCGGACCGGTGAGCGTCGCGAACGGCTGGTCGGCGGCGAAGAGACCGATCGTCACGGCCGGGTTCAGGTGCGCGCCCGACTTGTGCGCGACGTAGACACCGGCGAAGACCGCGAGGCCCCATCCCCAGTTGATGAGGAGCCAGCCACCGTTGAAGCCCTTGGTCCTCGGGAGGACGACGTTCGCGACGACGCCCGCACCCAGCAGGATCAGGGTTCCGGTGCCGAGGACCTCGGACCAGAAGGCGTTCATGAGGAGTTGATCCATCGTGCTCTCTCTTTCGTGGTGGACTTCGCTGTCTCAACCGTCCCGGTGCGACTGAGCGCCGGGTCCTCGGGGCCGGTCCGCCGTCGGCGTGCGCCCCGAGAGGTAGGTGTGCGGGATGCTCGGGCGCCGTCCACGGGGGACGACGCCCGAGCTCCTCGCGAGCGGTGTTCTGCTGTCAGGTGGTGCGGAGCGGCTGGAGCGGCGACACGTCGTCGGCCTCGAGCCGGATGCGCTCGGCGGACGCGTCGTCGGGCTGCTGCTCGGCGGCGGCCTCCGCGTTCGCGCGGTCGGTGTAGCTGGCGATCTCGGCGTCCCGGGCCGCGTCGTCCCACCCGAGCAGCTCCGCCACCACGGCGGCGATCTCGGGCAGCGCGGCCAGCCCGCGGTCGGACACCTCGTAGTTGAGGCGCGTCCGGTGCAGCAGCAGGTCCTCGAGGTGCAGCGCGCCCTCGTGCGACACGCCGTAGGCGATCTCGGCACGCAGGTACGCCGGAGCGTGCTCGAGCGGCTTCGCGAGGTCGGGCTGCGCCTCGCACAGCTCGACGATCTCGCGGAGGTTCGACCCGTACCGGTGCAGGAGGTGGTCCACCATCGCGGGGGTCCAGCCGTAGCGCGAGGCCCAGGGTCGCGCCTGGCGGCGCACCGCGTCGAGGCCGACGGCACCGAGCAGCGGGATCTTCTGCGTGATCGAGGGCAGGGCGCTCGCGCGCTGGCCGATCGCGAAGTCGACCGCGTCCTTCGCCATGACGCGGTACGTCGTGAGCTTGCCGCCGGCGATGACCGTCAGGCCCGGGGTGGGGGAGGCCACCGTGTGCTCGCGCGAGACCTTCGCCGAGCTGGTGCCCTCCTTGGTGCCGGGCTGCAGGAGCGGCCGCAGGCCGGCCCACGTGCCGACGATGTCGTCGCGCGTGAGCGGGTGCGCCAGGACGGCGTTCGCGTGCTCGAGCACGTAGTCGATGTCCGCGGCGGTCGCGACGGGGTGCTGGAGTTCCTGCTCCCACGGGGTGTCGGTGGTGCCGATCACCCAGTAGCGCGACCACGGGATGACGAAGAGGACCGACTTCTCGGTCTGCAGGATCAGCCCGACCTGACCCTTGATGCGCTCGCGCGGGACGACGATGTGGACACCCTTGGACGCCAGGACCCGCAGCCCGCCCTCGCTGCCGGCGAGCGCCTCGGTGTCCTCGGTCCACACGCCCGTCGCGTTGATGACGGCGCGGGCCCGGACGGTGATCTCCTTGCCGGTCTCGAGGTCCATGAGGACGGCTCCGTTGACGGCGCCCGTCGATCCCTTGGTGAGCGAGACGACCTGGGTCCGGGAGGCCGCGTGCGCGCCGTACGACGCGGCGGTCCGCACGAGGGTCGCGACGAGGCGCGCGTCGTCGACCGAGGCGTCCCAGTACTGGACGGCGCCGACCGCGGCGTCGTGGGCCAGGTCGGGGAACTTCTTCTCCATGCGGCTGCGCGACAGGTGCCGGTGCAGCGGCATCGCGCGTCGGCCCGGCGCGACGCTCGCGAGCGTGTCGTACAGCGCGATGCCCGCGCCGACGTAGGCCCGCTCCCACACGCGGTGCTCGAGCGGGTAGAGGAAGGGCACGGGCCGCACGAGGTGCGGCGCGATGTCCTTGAGCAGGAGGTCGCGCTCGGTGAGCGCCTCCTTGACGAGGTGGAAATCGAGCATCTGCAGGTAGCGCAGCCCGCCGTGGACGAGCTTGCTCGAACGGCTCGAGGTCCCTGCGGCCCAGTCCTGCGCCTCGACGATCGCCGTGGAGAGCCCGCGCGTGACCGCGTCGAGCGCGATCCCCGCACCCGTGACGCCCCCTCCGATGACGAGGACGTCGAGCTCTGCGTCGGCGCTCGTGCTGGCCTCGAGTGCGGTCAGCGCCTGCCGGCGCGACTCCGCGGTCAGTCTCGTGGATGCCATGCGTGTTCCTCTCTCGTCCTTCGGCGCCGCGGGCACACCGAGGACGATCGCGCCCACGGTGCGCTCACAGCGACGGTCCCACGCCCGGTCAGGTAGCGCGAGCGGGAACCGCCGTGCGGTGCCGGGGTCTCCGGCACGACGGCACGGGCTCCAGACGACCACGTTCCGAACGGACGCGCAAGCATCATGCACAAACGTGCAGAATGGGCGAGGGAGAAGGGAGGCCCGCCGTGGTCGATCGAGAGCAGGACGTCCTGCGAGCGGCGTCGATGTACTACCTGCAGGACATGAAGATGGAGGCCATCGCCAAGCACCTGCACACGTCGAGGTCGACCGTGTCGCGCCTCGTGAAGCGTGCCCGGGACACGGGCCTCGTCGAGATCTCGCTGCGGCCGGCGCGGAGCCGGGGACCCGGCCTCGGGCAGCACATCTCCAGCACGTGGGGCGTCGACGCCTACGTCGTGCCGGTGCCGGACCAGGCGCCGCAGGTGGACCGGCTCGAGCAGGTCGCGCTCACGACGGCGCGCCTGCTGTCGACGTGGTTCGACTCCGACATGATCCTCGGCATCGCGTGGGGGACCACCCTCTCGGCGGTGTCGCGGCACCTGCCGCGCAAGCCGACGCGCGGGAGCGCCGTCGTGCAGCTCAACGGCGCCGCCAACACGCGCACGTCCGGCGTGCACTACGCCGGCGACCTCATCGCGGGCTTCGGGGCCGCGTTCGACGCCCACGTGCACCATTTCCCAGTGCCGGCGTTCTTCGACTACGCCGAGACCAAGCGGGCGATGTGGCGCGAGCGGTCGGTGCGGCGCGTCCTGGACGTCCAGCGCCGCGCCGACATCGCGCTGTTCTCCGTGGGGGCCGTGGCGGGGGGCGTGCCGTCCCACGTGTACTCGGCGGGCTACCTGGAGGCGGACGACATCGCGGTGCTCGACGCCGAGGGGGTCGTGGGCGACGTGTGCACGGTGTTCCTGCGCGCCGACGGCACCTACCGCGACATCGCGCTCAACGAGCGCGCGACGGGTCCGGCGCCGGACGAGCTGGAGCGGGTCCCGCGGCGCGTGTGCGCCGTGGCGGGGGACAACAAGGTGGCCCCGCTGCGAGCGGCGCTGCGGGCCGGCGTCGTCACGGACCTCGTGGTGGACGAGATCACGGCCGCCCGTCTCGTGGCGGAGTCCTGAGCGGGACGGGGGGAAGGTATTCCGCGCGCTGCATGAGTATGCATTCGGCGTCTGTCGGACGTAGGGTGTCGCGGTGAACACGACATCCGACGACCCGGCGTCGCGTGCGCCCCGAGGGGCACCCGACGTCCGCGTCCGACCGGCGTTGCCCGCGGACGTGCGGTCGATCCGCGCCCTCGTGCAGCCCTACGCCGAGGCGCGGATCCTGCTCGCCAAGGAGATGGTCGGCTACTACGAGTCGGTCCAGGAGTTCGTCGTCGCGGAGCCGGCAGGCGTCGGCGTGCCCGACGGCGGGGGCACGCCGCGCGTCGTCGGGTGCGGTGCGCTGCACGTCATGTGGGACGACCTCGCCGAGATCCGCACGCTCGCGGTCGACCCGGCGTGGCGCGGCCACCGTGTGGGGCACGCGCTCGTCGTCGAGCTCCTCGCCCGCGCCCGCGCGCTGGGCCTGCGCCGCGTGTTCTGCCTGACGTTCGAGGTGGACTTCTTCCGGGCGCACGGCTTCCGGGCGATCGAGGGGACGCCCGTCTCGCACGAGGTGTACGCGGAGCTGCTGCGCTCCCACGACGACGGCGTCGCGGAGTTCCTCGACCTCGCGCGCGTGAAGCCGAACACGCTCGGCAACTCCCGCATGCTCCTGGAGCTGGGCTGACGCTCAGCTGATCGGCACCGTCGAGGCCCGTGTCACGACGCGGCAGGGCAGCTCCTCGACGCCCTGGCGCACGGTGCCGTCGATGGCCGCGAACAGGCGCTGCGCGGCGACGCGCCCGAGCCGCTCGAGGTTCATGTCGACGCTCGTGAGCTGCGGCCGGGCGTTGGTGGTGAGCACCTCCCAGTCGTCGAACCCGATCACGGAGACCTCGCCGGGCACGTCGCGGCCGAGCTCGCGGAGCGCGTCGAGCACCCCGCGTGCGATCTGGTCGCTGCCGCAGAAGAACGCGTCGACGCCGGGGTGCTGCTCGACGATCATGCGCGCGGCGCCGCGGCCCCAGCCCTCGCTCCACGAGCCGAAGTACGTCTGCCCGCCGACGAGCTCGAGCCCGGCGGCCGCGACTGCGGCCTCGGCCCCGGCGGCGCGGTCCTGCGCGGCCTTGTACCCCGGGTCGCCGGAGACGTGGGCGACACGGCGCCGCCCGCACGAGAGCAGGTGCTCGACGGCGAGCCGCCCGGCACCGACGTTGTCCGCGGTGATCGACACGTCCGCGGGGTCCTCGGACGGCGCGTAGGCGTAGACGACCGGCACGGGGATCTCGCCGCTCAGCCGCGGGCGGGGATCGGTGCGCGAGCCGACGACGATGAGCCCGTCGACACGCCGCGAGAGCAGCGCGCGCACGTGGTGCTGCTCGCGGATGGCGTCGCCTCGCGCGTCGCACAGGAAGACCGACACGCGCCCGGCCCCGAACGCGTCCTCGGCGCCCATGAGGACCGGGATAGAGAAGCGGCCCTCGAGGTCGCTCGTGAGGAGGCCCACCGTCCCGGTGCGGCCCTTGAGCAGCCCGCGCGCGAGCGCGTTGGGGGCGAAGGAGAGGCGCTCCGCCGCCTCGAGGACGCGCAGGCGGGTCTCCGCCTTGACCTGGTCGCGCCCGTTGATCGCCTTGGACGCGGTCGCGATCGACACGCCGGCGAGGCGCGCCACGTCGGTGAGGGTCGCCGCACGCGGTGCCGCCCCGCCGCTCTGGGTGGTCATGTGGCCGTACCCCCTCCTGCCGGGCTGCTCCGCTGCCCCGTCCGTCGAGCCGTGATCGAACTGTAACCCGTCGACCTGCTTGACGAGGCTACCGTGCTGCCATACATTCAGAAAACCTTTTCGGTTGGTTTCGGTGTCTGCGGGGTGGCGAGCGCACCGCTCGCGGATGACGCCAGGGCTACGAAGACTAGCCGCCGTGGGGGAGGCTCGGCTACGTGGGCGCATCGCAGCGCGACACGGCGGCCGAAAACGTGTTCGCGCCAGTGCGGGCACGAGGCGCAGGGGCAACGGCTCGACGACGAGTACGAGGAGACACGAGATGAAGAACCACCGCGGGACCTCGTGGAAGAGGTCCGTGGCCACGACGACGGTCATCGGGCTCGTGGCGCTGGGGCTCGCCGCGTGCGGCGGGTCCGCGTCCGGGGGCGACGACGCCGCCACGGGCGGGACCGGGGCCGGCGGCGCCGAGGGCGTCGACGACGGCAGCACGCTCACGCTCTGGACGCGCGCACCCCTGGAGAAGCAGGCCAACCTCCTCGTGGACGCCTACAACGCGAGCCACGAGAACCAGGTCGAGCTGACGATCGTCCCGAACGACGACTACGTCGCGAAGGTCGGTGCCGCCGCCGGCAGCGGCGGCCTGCCGGACCTCTTCGCGGCCGACATCGTGTACGTGCCGAACTGGGTCGAGCAGGGCCTGTTCCAGGACGTCACGGACCGCATCGACCAGCTCGACTTCGCCGACGAGATCAACCAGGGCCACCTCGAGGCGGGCACGTTCGAGGACGCGGAGTACGTCCTGCCCTTCGTCCTCGACGTGTCGGTCCTCTTCTACAACAAGGACCTCTACGAGCAGGCGGGCCTCGACCCCGAGGCACCGCCGACGTCGCTCGAGGAGTTCGCGGAGCAGGCGAAGGCGGTCGACGCGCTCGGCGGCGGGGTCGACGGCACCTTCTTCGGCGGCAACTGCGGCGGGTGCCTCGTCTTCACGTGGTTCCCGTCCGTCTGGGCGGCCGACGAGGACGTCCTGGGCGCGGACGGCACGGAGTCGCTCCTCGCGAGCGACACCGCGCAGGAGGTCTACGCGGTCTACAAGGACCTCGTCGACTCCGACGCCGTGGGCGCCGGCACCCGCGACGAGACCGGCGCGACGTGGGTCGCCCCGTTCCAGGAGGGCAAGGTCGGCGTCATGCCGTACCCCGCGACCCTCCTGTCGACGGCGGACGAGACCGTCGACGTGGGCGTCGCCCCGATCCCGGGCCCGGGCGGCGGCGGCTCGACGTTCGTCGGCGGCGACGGCATCGGCATCTCCAAGGACAGCGAGAAGACCGACCAGGCCTGGAACTTCCTGTCCTGGCTCATGTCCGAGGACGCGCAGGTCGAGGTGCTCGCGAAGAACGGCGACGTCGTCTCGCGCGCCGACCTGACCGACAACGAGTTCTCCTCGGCCGACCCCCGCGTGGTGACGATCAACGAGGTGGCGAGCCAGGGCCGCACGCCCGTGGCACGCAACTTCCAGCAGGCGTTCAACGCGCCGAACAGCCCGTGGCTCACCCTCGTGCGCAACGCCGTCTTCGGCGACGCGGCGAGCATCGAGCCGGACAACGAGGAGATCACCGCGGTCCTCCAGCAGTGACAGGAGGCTGACCGCCCGGCGAACCGCCGGGTGACCACCGGCCCGCCGCCGCCCGCACGACCCGCGGCGGCGGGCCGGTCAGGCTTCCCCCCGGCCCGAACCAGGAGACCCGTCATGCCCGTGCAGTCCGCGTCCTCGACACCGTCGTCGACGCCGCCCTCGTCCGCACCTCGCGGCATCCCGAGGCCGGCCTCCGCCTCGAGCGACGGCCCGCCGCGCGGCGCCGTCCCCACCGGGGGCGGGCGCCGCCGTCGGCCCGGGCGGTCCCAGGCCGTCCGCGGCTGGGCGTACGCAGCGCCCACCGCGGTGTTCGTCGTCGTGCTCTTCGTCCTGCCCGTGCTGCTCGTCGGCCAGATGTCGGTGTCCGACTGGCCGCTGCTCGCAGGCAACCGCGGCCCCAACTTCCCCGACAACTTCCGCGACGCCGTCGACAACCGGTTCTTCTGGGACTCGGTCGTCTTCACGCTGAAGTACACCGTGATCGCGACCGTGCTCCTCATCGCGCTGGGGCTCGCGTTCGCGCTCCTGGTGCAGGAGTCGAGCCGGTGGAAGAGCTTCCTGCGCACGTCGATCCTCGTACCCAGCGCGCTCGGGCTCGCGTCGGCGTCGCTCCTGTTCTACGCGCTGTACTCGCCGCAGGTCGGGCCGATCTCGCCGCTGCTGGAGCGGCTGGGCGTCGTGGACGAGCCCGTCTCGTTCCTCGGGTCGCCCGACAGCGCGCTCTGGTCGACCGTGTTCCTCATCGTCTGGCGCTTCGCCGGGTTCTACATGCTGCTGCTCATGGTGGGGCTCCAGGGCATCCCGCACGACGTCTACGAGGCCGCGCGCATGGACGGGGCGAACCGGTGGCAGACGTTCGGCCGCGTGACGCTGCCGCTCCTGCGCCCGTCGCTCGCGCTGTGCACGGTCCTGTGCGTGACCGGCTCGCTGCTCGCGTTCGACCAGTTCTACATCCTCACCAAGGGCGGACCGGACAACAGCACGATCACCGTGGTCCAGCTCATCTACAACATCGCCTTCCAGGGCCAGAACGACCTGGGCGTGGCCGCTGCGCTGTCGATCATCGTGCTCGCCGCCCTGGTGCTCATCAACGTCGCGCAGATCCGTGGCATGCGCGCACCCGAGGAGAAGTGACATGGCGGTCACCGCACCCGCTCCCGCACCGGCGGCCCGGCCCGCCCGTGCCGCAGCCCCCGCCCCGCGAGCCCGCATCGCCGGCATCCTCACCCGCACCCCGTACTGGGTGCTCACCGGCGGCCTGGCGATCGTCTTCCTCTTCCCGCTGGTCTGGGCGGGCGTGGCGTCGGTCTCGCCGCAGCCCGGCAGCAACCAGGTCGAGGGCTGGGGCTTCGGCAACTACGTCACGCTCGCGCACTACCAGGCCGGCATCGGGCAGTACGTGCTGAACTCGGTCGTGATCTCCGGGCTGACGGTCCTGTTCACGCTCGGGGTCTCGCTGCTCGGCGGGTTCGCGTTCGCGCGGTTCCGCTTCCCGGGCAGGGACGTGCTGTTCCTCGTGACCCTCGCGATCCTCATGGTCCCGTACGCGACGCTGCTCATCCCGCTGTACGTGCTCCTGAACGCCATCGGGCTGCAGAACTCGCTGCTCGGCCTCGCGCTCGTGCTCACGATGTTCCAGCTCCCGTTCGCGACGTTCATGATGCGCATCGCGTTCGAGTCGGTGCCGCGCGAGCTCGACGAGGCCGCCATGGTCGACGGGTGCTCGTCCTTCGGCGCGCTGTGGCGGGTCCTGCTGCCCGCGGTGAAGCCGGGCCTCATCACCGTGGGGCTGTTCGCGTTCCTCGCCGCCTGGAACGACTTCGTGGCGCCCCTCATCCTCATCACCGACTCCGGCAAGGCGCCCCTGCCGCTGGCCGTGGCCAACATGCGTCAGCAGGTCATGGGCATCGTCGACTACGGCGCGACCCAGGCCGGGGTCGTCGTGCTCGCGGCGCCCTGCATCGTGCTCTTCCTGCTGCTCCAGCGCCACTACGTGCGCGGCTTCATGTCCGGGGCGCTGAAGGGATGACGGCCGACGTCGCCGACCCGGCCGGCCCTGCCCCGGCCCGCGTGCCCACCGACCCGACGGCGCCCGGCGCCGTCCCCGACGAACGAGGCGGCCCGACCGCCCCCGGAGGTTCTGACATGACCACCACACCGACCGCCACCCGGCCGTGGGGTGCCGACGCCGGCCCGACGGACGGCGGGCGACCGGTCGTCCCGGCGACGGGTCGGCTGCAGCCGCTCGGGCTGGCGCAGGTGCGCATCACCGGCGGGTTCTGGGCCGAGCGGCAGGAGGTCAACCGCGCCGCGACGCTCGCGCACGTCGAGGACTGGCTCGAGCGGGCCGGCTGGCTGCCCAACTTCGACGCGGTCGTCCGCGGGGACGTCGCGACCACGCGGCGCGGCCGGGAGTTCTCCGACTCCGAGGTCTACAAGCTGCTCGAGGCGATGTCGTGGGAGCTCGGGCGGCGTCCCGACGCCGGGCTCGAGGAGCGCTTCGCCGCGATCGTGCGGCGGGTGGCCGCCGCGCAGGCGCCCGACGGCTACCTGTGCACGACGTTCGGCAACCCCGGCCAGCCCGCGCGCTACAGCGACCTGGAGTGGGGCCACGAGCTCTACGTCCAGGGCCACCTCATGCAGGCGGCGGTCGCCCGGGTGCGGACCGGGCACCCGGACGACCTGCTCGTCCAGGTCGCGCGCCGGTCGGCCGACCACGTGTGCGACACCTTCGGGCCGGACGGCAACCCGGGGGTGTGCGGCCACGCGGAGGTCGAGGTCGCGCTCGCGGAGCTCGGGCGCGCGCTCGACGAGCCGCGCTACGTGCACCAGGCGGCGCTCTTCGTGGAGCGCCGCGGGCACGGGACCCTCGCGGACATCGAGTGGGGCCGCTCCTACTACCAGGACGACGTCCCCGTCCGGGACGCCACCGTGTTCCGGGGGCACGCCGTGCGGGCGAACTACCTCGCGGCCGGCGCGATCGACGTCGCGGTCGACACGCAGGACGACGAGCTGCTCGCAGCCGTCGCCGCGCAGTGGGAGCGCACGCAGGCCGCGCGGACGTACGTCACGGGCGGGCAGGGCTCCCACCACCAGGACGAGGCGTTCGGCGAGGACTTCGTGCTCCCGCCCGACCGCGCCTACTCGGAGACCTGCGCGTCCATCGGGTCCGTCATGGTCGGGTGGCGGCTCCTGCTCGCGCAGGGCGACCCGCGCTACGCGGACTCGGTCGAGCGCACGCTGTTCAACGTCGTCGCCACCTCGCCCGCGCACGACGGCCGGGCGTTCTACTACGCGAACACGCTCCACCAGCGCGTGCCGGGCGAGGTGGCGGACCCGCACCAGGTCAGCAAGCGCGCCGAGTCGTCGTTGCGCGCCCCGTGGTTCGAGGTGTCGTGCTGCCCGCCGAACGTGGCGCGCACGTTCGCGACCCTCGCGGCGTACGTCGCGACGGTCGACGACGGCGGGGTCCAGCTCCACCAGTACGCCTCGAGCGAGGTCCGCGCGACCCTGCCGTCGGGCGAGCCCGTCGCGCTCGACGTCGAGACCGCGTACCCGGCCGACGGCCGGGTCCGCGTGCAGGTCGTCGAGGCGCCCGAGCGCTGGGCTCTCACGCTGCGCGTCCCGGCCTGGTCGGGGTCGGCGTCGCTCAGGGTCGACGACGGTCCCGCCCGCCGCGTGCCGGCCGGGACCGTCGCGGTGCCGGACCTGCGGGCCGGGAGCGTGGTCGTCCTCGACCTCGACGTGACTCCCCGGTTCCTCGCGCCCGACGACCGCGTGGACGCGGTGCGCGGCTGCGTCGCCGTGCAGCGCGGGCCCGAGGTGCTGTGCGTGGAGTCGGTGGACCTGCCGGACGGCCGCGACGTCGCCGACCTCCGCGTCGACGTGACCGTCCCGCCCCGCGAGGAGGACGGCCGTGTCGTCGTCCGGGGCCTGCTCGTCGACCACGTGACGGGTCCGTGGCCGTACGAGCCGGTCGGCGGCGGCGCGCCCGGTCGCCGGGCGTGGTCGGGCACCGGGCACGGCACGACGACCGTCGAGGTGCCCCTGGTCCCGTACCACGACTGGGCGGGGCGCGGGCCGTCGACGATGCGCGTCTGGCTGCCCACGGTCTAGCGGCGGGCGCCCGGGCCGGTCAGGCGGGGAGCCGGTAGAGCTCGCCGTCGTGCGCGCGGACCTGCTCGACCAGGCCGTCCTCGACGAGGCTCGCGACGCACCGGTCGAGCTGCGCGGCGTCGTGCCACACCTGGGACACGACGCCGCGCGGCACGGGCCCGGGAGCGTCCCGCAGCGCGGCCATGACCCGCCCGCGGACCTGGCGGTCGGTCCCCGCCCAGGACTGGGTGCGCCGTCGTGCGGCGTGCTCGTCCGCGGGTCGCCCGGCGAGCCGCCACGCGCACGTGTCGCGGACCGGGCAGGCCCCGCAGAGCGGCGCGCGGGCGGTGCACACGAGCGCACCCAGCTCCATCGACGCCGCGGCCCACAGGACGGCGTCCGCGTCGTCGGACGGCGTGACGGACGTGGCGAGCGCGCGCTCCGCGGCCGTGTACGACGGGGCGGGCAGGGCGGTGCCCGCCACCGCCCGGGCGAGGACGCGCCGCACGTTCGTGTCGACGACGACGGCGCGACGCCCGTGCGCGAACGCGGTCACCGCCGCGGCGGTGTACTCCCCGACTCCCGGCAGCGCGCGCAGCGCCGCCTCGCCGAGCGGAACCTCGCCGTCGTGCTGCGCGACGACCGCGCGGGCGCACTCCTGCAGGCGCAGCGCGCGGCGGGGGTAGCCGAGCCGGCCCCACGCGCGCAGGACGTCGGCGGTCGGCGCCGCGGCGAGGTCCGCCGGCGTCGGCCAGCGCTCCATCCACGCGCGCCAGGCCGGCTCGACGCGCACGACCGGCGTCTGCTGGAGCATGACCTCGCTGACGAGGACGCCCCACGCCGTGCGGTCCGCCGCGCGCCAGGGCAGGTCACGCGCGGTCTGCCCGAACCAGCGGCCGACGGCGTCGCGCAGGTCGGCGTGCGCGTCGGTGGCGGGCGTGGTCATGGCGGGTCCTCCTCTCGCGGCGGGGCCGGGTCGCCGGCGGGCCCGGACATTGTCCCCCGACCTGCGCGGTCGTCGGCGCGGCACGTGCGGACCCGGGTGCACGGGCGACTAGCGTGGTGGCGATCATCGACCAGCACGACGGAGGACCCGTGAGCACGCCGCGGACGGACCGCGCCCCGAGGCCGAGCGCCGCTCGACCCACGCGCGCCGCTCTCTTCCGTCGTCGCGTCGTCGCGCTCCTCCTCCTCCTGGGCCTCGTCGTCGGGCTCGTCCTGCTCGGGCAGGTCGTGGTGCGAGCGGTGCAGCCGATGCTGGCCGGCGGCGAGACGCCGGAGGAGGGCAAGTCGGCGCCGCCCACGCCCGACGCCTCGGGTCCGCCCCAGGACTGTGCGGCGACATCGCTCGAGCTGGGGCTCTCCCCGAGCGCGGCGGAGTACGAGCCGGGCCGCGTCGTCCAGCTCTCCGTGTCGGTCCGGCAGACCGGGGGCCGGCCCTGCCTGGTCGACGGGTCGGACGCCGGTCGCCAGGTCCTCGTGTACGCGGGGGACGAGCTCGTGTGGTCGTCCGCGCACTGCGGGTCGACGGACCGGCTGCTGCTCATGAGCCAGGGCGACGAGGACCCGTCGAAGATCGTCCGGTGGGACCGCCACCGCTCCGCCGAGGGGTGCGCGCCCGACCAGCCGGAGGTCGGTCCCGGCACGTACACGGCGGTGCTGGACATCGCCGGGGTGCAGGACGCGACGAGCGAGCCCGTCACGTTCACGCTCGCCGCGCCGCCGCCGCCGCCGGAACCTACCGAGGCTCCCGATCCGGAGGACCCGGCCGCCAGCGACCCGGCGGCCGGCGACCCGGCGGCCGGCGACCCGGCGGCCGGCGACCCGGGGTCCGGCGACCCGGGGTCCGGCGACACGGTGGAGGGCGACCCGGCTGCGGGCACCGGACCGGCTCCTGACCCCGCCGCCACGGAGTAGGCCGCGCCGTCGGGCGCTCGCGCCGCGGGAGACGCGCCCGGCGTCCCCGGGGTGGGCGACGCGGGCGCGCCACCGCTGACCGCCTCGTCCGGAACCCCGTCGGGCCGTCCTCAGGCAGCCGTCGACCGTCGTCGACCGCGGTCGACGACGCCCTGGCGCATCGTCGAAAGCGATGTCCATCCGGTTTCGGGGTGGCGTAGCGGCCGTACGGGCACTCGCGCGCGAGATGGCGTCGCACGACGCCGATTCGTTGTGATACCGGACCTTTCGTGGGAAGAGTCGCCGTCCGCGAACGCTCGGTGGTTGATCACATTGAGACCGAAAACCATTGCGGTACGGTCTCCGGCCTGGTTGACTGGCTCGCACTGGCGATCACGTCGCGGAGAGCAGCCCGGCACCCGGGAGCGCTCCACGGCGCGACGCGAGCCGGTGCACGACGATCAGGGTCACGCGTCCCGCGGCGGGGCGGGCGGACGAAGCAGTCCACCCGCGACGCGCGACACCCGACGTCGGCCCGATCCGGTTCCGGTTCCCGATGGAGAGGACTTGGTGATGTCGGGGAGAGCGTTCAGAAGGGTCGTCGCCTCGGCGATGACAGGTGCGATGGCCGTGACCGGCGTCGCACTGGCACCGGCGGCACAGGCCGACGTCGTGCCGGGCAACGAGAGTGACATCGGTGTCTACACCGACGGCACGACGGACTCGATGGACATCGGGGACCCGGTGTACTCGAACCTCGACCAGGTCGCCGCGGCCCTGGAGCCCGGGGTCCCGTGGACCGCGGGGTCGATGCACGAGTCGGTCTTCGAGAAGGACCTTGCGGCAGGCGGGACGGACTACTACCTCGACCGGGTCCTCGGCGTGCGGGGCACGTCCGGCAACAACGTCCTGCAGACGCGAGGGCGCTCGCTGTACCTGCGCGGCAACAGCAGCTGGGGCGTCATGGGTTTCGCGGGCTCGGCGTTCGCCGGCGGGCCCAACAACCTGGGCAGCCTCTACACGGTGACCGTCCCCGGGCAGACCATCTCCGAGGTGGGGGCCCAGCGCTTCAACGCCCCGAGCCACGCGACGGCACGCTACACGGTCGGGTCCACGGGCGTGACCGCGGACCTCAAGAAGCTCATCACGTACGAGAACGTGGCGCTCTCCGCGATCACGTTCACCAACCCCGGGGCGAGCGACGTGACGTTCACCGTCCGGGCTGCGTCCCCCCTCGCGACGACGTCGACCGACGCGGACGACGAGCTCACCGGGACGCGCACGCTGACGAGCGGGTCGAACAACGGTCTCGTGGACACCGCGTGGTCCGACGTGACGATCGGCCTCAAGGCCCCGGGCTTCCAGCGCTCGGGCACCAACCTCGACCGCGAGGTCACCGTCCCGGCGGGTGGCTCGGTCGACCTGTCCGTCCTCGGCGTGCTGTACAGCGACTCGCTCCCGGAGTCGCTGGAGGACTTCCACGAGTACGCCGAGCTGTCGCCTGCCGACGCGTTCCGCACCGGCGTCACCGAGTTCAACCGGCAGTGGGCGCAGGACATCCCGTACATCGACGTGCCCGACGCCGCGATCGAGAAGGCGATCGTCTACCGCTGGTGGGGTGAGCGCTACAACAGCCTCGACGCGAACGAGCCGGGCTACGTGTACCAGTACCCGACGACGATCGAGGGCGTGAACCTCTACCAGAACGCGGTGGCGCTCACGCAGCCCATGCACCTGCAGGACACCAAGTGGATCCGCAACCCGTACCTGGGCTACGGGCAGATCCTCAACATCGGTGAGCTGTCCGGGTCGTCGGCGTTCCTCGACAGCCCCGGGCACACGAGCTGGAACAACCACTACTCGCAGTACCTCGGTACCGCGGGCCTCGAGGCGTACAACGTGCACGGCGGCGGTCCGGCGGTCGCCGAGCGCTTCGCGACGTACTTCGAGGGCGACGGCACGGGCCAGCTCGAGCACTACGACGGCAACGACGACAAGCTCATCGCCTACGACACCAACTACATGCCCGGCAACGACGCCGACGCGATCAGCTTCGGGTACCCGCGGCTGAACGCGTCCGCACCCGGGGCGCGCACGATCGAGCGGCCCGAGTCCGCGTACGTGTGGGGCGCGTTCGACGCCGCACGCCAGCTCTACGCCATGGCGGGGGCGGACCCGGCGAAGGTCACCGAGATGGGCGAGACCGCGGACGAGATCCGGGACGCGATCCTGGGCCGGCTGTGGAGCGAGGAGATGCGCATGTTCCTCGCCGGCACGTCGCACGGCGCGACGTCCGGCGGGAACCAGAACCCGCTGAGCGCCGCCGAGCGCGACCTCATCCCGGCGAAGGAGTCGAACCTCTACGACATCTACGCCCAGAACCTCATCCCGTTCGAGGACGCCGACACGTACGTCGACGGGTTCCGCTTCCTGCGGTACGGCGACAACTTCCCGATCTTCCCGTTCTACACGGCCAACCAGTACGACCGGTCGAAGTTCGCCATCGGCGGCTCCAACAACTTCTCCAACATCAACTTCACGGTCCAGTACCGCGGTGTGCGTTCCGGGCTGCGGCACTACGACCCCGACCACACCTACGTCACGCCCGAGTACGCGGCGAAGCTCCTCGACTGGATGGCGTGGAGCATCTACCCGAACGGCAACGCGCTCGTGCCGAACCAGGCCGAGTACTACTCGAACTGGAACGCGAGCACGCAGACGTTCAACCGCAACAACCCGAACCACGTGATGCTCGGCAACATGAACTACATCTACGTCGAGGACATGGGCGGCATCCAGCCGCGGTCCGACGACAAGATCGAGCTCTGGCCGATCGACCTCGGGTACGACCACTTCATGGTCAACAACCTGCGGTACCACGGCAAGGACGTGACGATCGTCTGGGACGAGGACGGCTCGCACTACGGCCTCGGCGAGGGGTACAGCCTGTTCGTCGACGGCGAGCGCAAGGCCGCCGCCGACGAGCTCGGCCGGTTCGTCTACGACCCGGCGGCCAACGAGGTCGTCGAGTCCGACGAGGGCCTCACGGTCGAGGTCGTCGCCGCCGAGGGTGCGGACGTGCCCACGGCCGTGGACACGCCGATCGAGGACGAGCGCGTCGTCTCGTACCTGAGGACCGCGGGGATCGACCTCACCGAGGACGCCGACAACCTCGCGCGCGGGGCCGAGCTGTCGTCGTCGGCCACCCAGCAGGGTGCGCGCCCGACGCCGTGGCGTCAGTTCCACACGCCGGGCTGGAGCACGGGATCGATGAACTACACCCCGGGCGCGATCAAGGAGACCGAGCGTCCCGTGTCGCTCGACGCCGTCACGGACGGCAGCACCGCCAACGAGCCCTACTGGGGCAACTACGGCACCGAGGGCGACACCGGGTACGTCGAGCTGGACCTCGGCGAGCCGACGACGTTCGACAACGTCAAGGTGTGGTTCGTCAGCGACCGGCAGGCAGGCGGGTACCGCGAGCCGCTGCGGTACTCGATCCAGGTCCCGGACGGCTCCGGCGGCTGGACCTCGGTGCCCGACACCTTCAAGGCGCCGAAGATCCCCGGGCCCAAGTTCAACGAGGCGCTCTTCGACGCCGTGACCACCGACACGGTCCGCGTCGCCTTCACGAACACGCCGTCGTACTGGACCGCCATCTCGGAGATCCAGGTGTTCGACTCGGGTCGTGACGTGCCCGACGTCGTCAACGACGCCCCCACGGTCGGCGTGAACGTCGACCGCTCGAAGGACGGCAACCTCTCCACCACGCTCGTCGGCACCGTGACCGACGACGGCATCCCCGAGGACGGCACGCTCACCTACGGGTGGACGACCGTCTCGGCACCCGACGGCGCAGCCGTCATCTTCGGCGACGCCGACGCGCTCACCACCACCGTGACGGGAACGGCCGCGGGGCAGTACGTGTTCCGCCTCACGGCGTCCGACGGCGAGCTCACGAGCGAGCGCGACGTCGAGGTCGAGCTCACCGAGAAGGCCACGTCGGCCGAGTTCGGCGCGCTCGCGACGATCACGACGAGCGGGTCGGCGTCGTGGGAGAACCCGCTGCGCGTCAGCGAGTCGACGACCCCCGCCAGCTCGAACCCGGGGACGGGCCAGGGCTGGGGCACGTGGGGCCAGCCGGCGAACGGGACGAGCGCGCAGAACGCCGCGTGGATCCGGTACGCGTGGCAGTCCCCGGTGCTCGTCGCGTCGACCGACATCTACTGGTACGACGACAACGGCGGCACGCGCATGCCGCGCGCGGACACGTACACCGTGGAGTACTCGCAGGACGGTACGACGTGGACGCCCGTCACGCTGACCAACGGCTCGACGTACGCGGGCGCGCTCCAGCGCAACGCCTACAACCACCTCGAGTTCGAGGCGGTCGAGGCGAGCTACCTGCGCATCCGCGTCACGGGCGTGCAGGGGAGCGGCGCCGGGACCGGCGTCCTGCGCTGGCGGGTCAACGGGGACACCGTGGACTCGGTGGCGAGCCCGGTGATCATCCGGACGGTGACCGGCGAGGTGCCCGAGCTGCCGACGTCGCTCGACGTCGTCTACTCGAGCGGCCGTCGCGGCGCGGTCGACTTCACCTGGCAGCCGATCACCCCGGCGATGGTCGCCGAGACCAACGTCGAGCCGTTCAGCGTCTACGGCACGAACACGACCTACGGCCTGATCGCCGAGGCGCAGGTCTACGTGCGGCCGGAGAGCTCCCAGGGCGGCATCGCGATCCAGGGAGCCGAGCAGTTCGAGCAGAGCGTCGCCGTCGGGGAGCAGCCGTGGCTGCCCACCACGGTCCTCGTCTCCTACAACGACGGCTCGCGCGACAACCAGGCGATCGGCGTCGAGTGGGACTACGACGACTCCGTCGTCGACACGCCCGGCGTCTACGTGATCCGGGGCGACCTCGTCCTCCCGGACTACGTGAGCACCGCGGGCACCACCACGACGACGCTCACCCTCACCGTGGGCGACGGCGTCCCGGCCGGCCCGGCGGTCACCGTCACGGCCGAGACCCGCTGCCTCGCCGGCAAGGTCTACGTCGCCGTCCGCGCGCAGAACGACGAGGACGTGCCGCTCACGGTCCGCCTCGACTCGCCGTTCGGCACCAAGACCGTCAACGGCGTCGCGGCCGGCACGAGCGCCTACCAGTCGTTCGCGTCGCGCACCACGTCGGTCGAGGCCGGCGAGGTCACGGTCGTGGCCACCGACGCCGGGGGGAGGACGACGACCGTCACCGAGCAGTACGACGCCGCCACCTGCGGCTGAGCCATACCGCACCGCACCGCACCGCACCGCACGCCGACGCCCGGGTCACCTCCACGGTGGCCCGGGCGTCGGCCTGCGCCCCGGCGCGGGTCAGCGGGTGGCCAGGGCCCAGCGGAAGGCGTTGTGCAGGAGGTAGCTGCCGTCGGGGCGGCGGAACGGGCGTGCGGCGGCGAGGACGTCGGGGCGGAGCTCGGCCTGCAGGTCCGGCGTCTCGCCGAACATGACCGCGGCGACGAGGTCGTCGGCGTCGGCGAGCACCATGGGGGCGGGGGAGAGCTGCTCGGTCACGACCGTGAAGCCGTGCTCGGTGAGGAGCGTGCCGAGGTACCCCTCCTCGCGGCTCGGTCCGCTGGCCTCGTGGTCCTCGCCGGCGACGGCGCGCTCGACGACGGTGAGGTCGTTGAGCGCGTCCTCGGCCCAGGTCGCGACGGCCACCTGGTGGCCGACCCGGCGGCACTCGCTGAGGGTCTTCGCGACGTCGGTGAACGCGAGGGCGTTGACGAGCGTCACGAGGTCGAACGTGTCGTCGGGCCAGGGGAGCCGTTCCGCCGGGGCCACGCGCAGCTCGCTGCCGGGGCTGCGCTCACGAGCGGCCTCGATCATCCCGGCGGCGGCGTCGCACCCCGCGGTGACCGCGCCCCGCGCCTCGGCCGCGGCGACGAGCTCGCCGGTGCCGCACCCGACGTCGAGCACGAGCGACCCGGGGCCGACCCCGGCGGCGTCGAGGATGGCGGCCTGTGCCGGTGCTGCAGCAGGAGCCCACCAGCGAGCCCAGGCCTCGGCCAGCGCTGACCACTCGTCGACGTGGTCCACGGTCCCTCCGGCAGGGTCGTCGGGCAGGTGCTCAGACGTAGCGTTCGAGGATGCTCGACTCGGCGAGGCGCGACAGGCCCTCGCGCACCGCGCGGGCGCGCTGCTCGCCGACGCCGTCGACGGTCATGAGGTCGTCGATGCTCGCCGCGAGGAGCTTCTGCAGCCCGCCGAAGTGCGCGACGAGCCGGTCGATGATCGTCGCGGGCAGGCGCGGGACCTTCGACAGCAGGCGGTACCCGTGCGGGGCCACCGCGGCGTCGAGCGCGTCGCCGCCGCCGGGGAGGTCGAGCACGCGGCCGATCTGCCCGAGGTCGAGGAGCTGCGTCGAGTCGAGGCTGCTGAGCGCCTTCTGCACGTCGGCGAGCGAGCGGTCCTTGCGGCCGAGGTCGACGTAGTCCCGGATGACGAACTCGCGGTCGGAGCCGATGCCTCCGATGAGCTCGTCGAGCTGGAGCGCGAGGAGCCGGCCGTCGGTGCCGAGCTCGATGACGTACCCGGCGATCTCCTCGGAGATGCGGCCGACCATCTCGAGGCGTTGCACGACGGCGCACACGTCCCGGACCGTGACGAGGTCCTCGATCTCGAGCGCGGACAGCGTCCCGGAGACCTCGTCGAGGCGCGCCCGGTACCGCTCGAGCGTCGCGAGGGCCTGGTTGGCGCGCGACAGGATCGTGTCGGAGTCCTCGAGCACGTGACGCTGGCCACCGACGTAGAGCGCGACGATCCGCATGGACTGGCTGACGGAGATGACGGGGAAGCCGCTCTGCTTCGCGACGCGCTCCGCCGTACGGTGCCGTGTGCCGGACTCGGTCGTCTCGATGGTCGGGTCGGGCAGGAGCTGGACCGCGGCGCGCAGGATGCGGTTCGCCTCGCCGTCCAGGACGACGGCACCGTCCATCTTCGACAGCTCGCGCAGGCGCGTGGCGGAGAACCCCACGTCGAGCGTGAACCCGCCCGAGCACATCTCCTCGACGACCCGGTCCAGGCCGAGGACGATGAGCGCGCCCGTCCGGCCGCGCAGGATGCGTTCGAGACCGTCACGGAGCTCTGTCCCGGGCGCCACGGCGGCGAGGGTCTCCCGGAGCATCTCGTCGGGGTGCGCGGGGGAGTTGGCCACAGTGGAATCTTACGCTGCGGGGCTCTGTGGGCTCGGGGAAACCGCGGGCGCGCGCCACAAAATGGTCACGATCCGGTATCGGCCGCCCGGGGTCGTGACGCCACCGGGACGCCCGGCGCGGTGCGCGCGAGCTCGACGGCCTCTCCGAGGTGCCGCGCCGCGAGCGTCGTCATGCCCTCGACGGGGCGCGGGAACGAGCCGCGCGGCACGACGGCGCGAGTGAACCCGAGGCGTGCGGCCTCCGCGAGGCGTCGGTCGAGCCCGGTGACGGGTCGGATGTCCCCCGCGAGCCCGACCTCACCGAACGCGATCGTGCCCGCGGGCAGCGCCTCGTCCTCGCGCGCGGACAGCACGGCGAGCGCGAGCGAGAGGTCGGCGGCGGGCTCGGTGACCTTCGCGCCGCCGACGGTCGACGCGTACACGTCCTGGTCGACGAGCCGAACGCCCGCGTGCCGGTGCATGACGGCGAGGATCATGGCGAGCCGGCTCGAGTCGATGCCGCTCGTGGTGCGGCGCGGGTTGTTCAGGGAGCTCGGCACGACGAGCGACTGGATCTCGAGCGCGAGGGGTCGGCGCCCCTCGAGGGTCACCGTGACGCACGTGCCGGGCACGCCCGCGCCGGTGTGCGAGAGGAACAGGCCGCTCGGGTCCGCGAGGCCGACGATCCCGTTCTCGGTGAGGTCGAAGCAGCCGACCTCGTCCGTCGGGCCGTAGCGGTTCTTCACGGCGCGGACGAGCCGCAGGCGCGAGTGGCGGTCGCCCTCGAACTGGCACACGACGTCGACGAGGTGCTCGAGCGTGCGGGGCCCGGCGACCGAACCGTCCTTGGTGACGTGGCCGACGAGGATCACGGGCAGGTCGCGGGCCTTCGCCGCCGCGATGAGCGACGCCGCGACCTCGCGCACCTGGCTCACCCCGCCCGGGGCTCCTTCCACCTGGGCGGACGCGATCGTCTGCACCGAGTCCACGACGAGCAGGTCGGGATCGGTCGCCTCGATGTGGCCGAGGACCGTCGCGAGGTCCGTCTCGGACGCGAGGAGGAGCCCGGGCGCGAGCGCGCCGACGCGCTCGGCGCGCAGCCGCACCTGCCCGGCCGACTCCTCGCCGGTGACGTAGAGGACGCGTCGGGGGGTCGCCGGGGCACCGGGCGGCGCGGGCGCGCGCTCGCCGACCGCGCGCACCGTCGGCAGGTCCGACCCGCCGGCGGCGACGTTGCTCGCCACGGCGAGCAGGAGCGTCGACTTGCCCACGCCGGGCTCGCCCGCGAGCAGCACCACGGCGCCGGGGACGATGCCCCCGCCCAGCACGCGGTCGAACTCGGAGACGCCCGTCGGCGTGGCGCGCGCGACCTCGACGTCGATCTCGCCGATGGGGCGTGCGGGAGAACGGGTGGGTGACACCGCGCTCGTGCGCGGCCCGGAGGCGGCGGGCGCGTCCTCCGTGACCGTGCCCCACTCCTGGCACTCGCCGCAGCGGCCGACCCACTTCGCCGTCGTCCAGCCGCACTCGCTGCAGCGGTAGGCGGGGCGCGTGCGCTTGGAGGTCCCGCCCGAGCGGGAGGTGGTGGTCGACGTCGTCACGCGGCCCAACCTAGCCACGAGCGCCCACACGCGCGGCGCCCGGGCGCGCGCGCACCGCCGCGGGCCGCGATCCTGGGGGCATGCGCCGGCTCCCGCACGACAGCCCGTGGTGGACCCCGATCCTCACGGCCGCGTCGATGCTGGCGTGCCTGGCCGTCTACTACAACGTCCCGCTCCCGCGCGACGACCCTCCCGAGCTCGTCGCGATCCTGCTGTTCGCGGCGGGCCTGGTGCTCCTGTGCGTCGTGCTCGGGACCCAGGTGCGGCGCCAGGTGCGGGCCGGGCTCGTGGCGAGCGTCCGGGTGCAGTCGGTCGTCGGGCTGCTCCTGCCGCTGGTGACGTTCTTCGCCGTGACGTACTACCTCCTCGCGGACCAGTTCGTCGGTATCGAGGACCGGACCGACGCGCTCTACTACGCGGTGGTGACGCTCGGCACGGTGGGGTACGGCGACGTGCACGCGACGGGGAGCGCGGCGAAGGTGGCCACGATGGTCCAGATCGTCCTGGACCTCGTCGTCGTCGGTGTGCTGGTCTCCGTCGCCACCTCCCGGGTCCGGGCCCGGGCGGAGCGGAACCGGACACAGGCCGAAAACCCTCCCGGCTAGTTTTCGACACGCGCACCGGCGGCAGAGATCCGTGGGAGGCGCGGAGGGCGTCATCCCGCGGTTCTCCCTTCGGATCGGCGGACGGAGACCGCGAACGGCTCGAAACGTCCGAGAGGGCGACCGAAAAGGATTGTGATTGGCTTTCCGTCATGGCATCGTCGTGGCCGGACGACCGTCTCGACGACGAGAGGTGCACGCCCGTGACGACGCGAGCGCGACCCTTCCACGGCGTCGACCCGTCCGGCCCGCCGGCACGGGCTCCACGACCGTGCGCCCCGGGGGCCGAGGGAACTCCCGGGGCGCGCGACTGCGCACCGCCCCCGTCGCGCGGGCCCACGCGGGCTCCCGTGACGACCTCGCCGGCCGCACCGCGGCCCGACCGTCAGGAGACCACGTCATGACCGACAGACCCGGAGCCCGCCCCACGCAGAGAGGGCGCGCGCGCACTGCGGGCGCCCTCGCGACCGCCGTCTCGACCGCGCTCGCGCTCGGGACGCTCGTCGCCGCGGCAGCCCCCGCGGCCGCCGCCGACCCGTACACGTTCACCAGCACGCAGAACCCGATCCTCGGCGACGGCAGCTACTACTCCGCCGACCCGGCCCCGCTCGTCGTGCCCGCGGGCGCCCCCGGCAACGCCACGGGCGCGGACCAGCTGTACGTCTACACCGGCCACGACGAGGCCGGTCCGCGGCAGAACGACTTCATCATGAACGAGTGGGGCGCCTTCGTCACGAGCGACGTCGACGCCGGGGAGTGGACGCACCACCCGTCGCTCATGCGTCCCGAGGAGGTCTTCGACTGGGCGACGCCGGGCCGCGCCTACGCCGGCCAGGTCGTGCAGGGCCCGGACGGCCGCTACTACTGGTACGTCCCGGTGAACGAGGCGAACAGCCCGGCGAGCGACGCGTTCGGCATCGGCGTCGCGGTCTCCGACACCCCGACGGGCCCGTGGACGGACCACGTCGGCGCGCCGATCATCTCCCAGCGCGTGCCGACGCCGAACACGATCCACAACATCGACCCGACCGTCCTGGTCGACGGCGAGGGCGAGGACGCCCGCGTCTACGTCTGGTGGGGGAGCTTCTCGAACCTGCGCATGCTCGAGCTCGACCAGGACATGAGGACGCCGGTCGGCCCGGTCCGCACCGTCACCGGGCTCACGGGCTTCTTCGAGGCCGCGTGGGCCTTCGAGCGCGACGGCACGTACTACATGGCCTACGCGGGGAACAACGCCGGCCCGACGTCGCAGTGCACCCCCGCGAACTATCACGCGTGCATCGCCTACGGCACGGCGTCCTCGCCGCAGGGGCCGTGGACGTACCGCGGCACGGTCCTCGCGCCGGTCTCGTCGACGACGAGCCACCCCGGCATCGTCGAGCTCGACGGCGAGTGGTGGATCGCGTACCACACGGCCGACGCCGAGGGCGGCAACCACTTCCGCCGCTCGGTCGCGATCGACCGCGTCGAGTGGGACGACACCCAGTCCCCGCCGCGCATGAAGCAGGTCGTCACGACGCCGGTGAAGGTCAAGGACACGACGCCGCGCGCGAACGTCGCGCAGGAGGCCACCGTCACGGTCTCCAACGAGCCCGTGCCGACCCAGTACTGGAAGAAGGCGCTCAACGACGAGATCGTGCGACCCAACCCGCTGCCCCCGGACATGTGGGGCACCTGGACGGGCAGCAACCCGCCGCAGCAGTGGGTGCAGTACTCCTGGGACCAGCCGATGCGTCTCGCGGGCTCGCAGATCGAGTTCTGGAACGACCAGCCGCAGGGCACGGGCGTGGGCGTCGCGGCGCCCGCGTCCTGGCGCATCCAGTACTGGGACGCGTCCGACGGCGGGGCGTGGGCCGACGTGCCGAACGCGAGCGGCTACGGGACGGCGACGAACGGCTTCCAGGGCACGACGTTCGACCCCGTGACGACGACCCAGGTCCGCGCGGTCTTCGACGCCTCGACGAACGGCAGCACCTACTCCGCCGTGGCGGTCGAGGAGTGGAAGGTCCTCGCCGAGCAGCCCGTCGCGGTCGAGCCCCCCGGGGTGACGGTCGAGGTCGGGGAGACGGACCTCCCGGGAACCGTGCCCGTGACGTTCCCGGGCGGGGAGACGCTCCAGGTCCCGGCGTTCTGGGACGGGGTCACCGCCGACGACGTCGCCGCGCCCGGCACGTTCGACGTCGAGGGGTCGGTCCTCGGCTACGCGGGCGGTCGCGTGACCACCACGGTCACGGTCGTCCCCGCGGAGCCCGCCGAGGGTGACGACACGCCCCCGACCGTCGTCCTCACGCCGCTCGGCAGCGCCGGAAGCGACGGCTGGTTCCGCTCCGACGTCCGGGTGCGGGTCGACGGCGCCGACGACTCGGGCGGGCGCGTGGTCCTCACCACGCAGGTGGACGACGGCGCTCCGGTCAGCACGGAGCTGACGCGCACCACGGAGGTCGCCGTGACGGGCGACGGCGAGCACCGCGTCCGCGCGACTGCCGCCGACCGCGCGGGCAACGTCTCCGACGAGGTGGCGCTCGACGTCCGGGTGGACCGGGTGGCGCCGGTCAGCACGGGCGCGCTCGACGAGGCCGCGCGGACGGTGACGGTCACCGCGACCGACGCGACGTCGGGCGTCGCCCGCGTCGAGTACGCGATCGGCACGGGTGCGTGGCAGACCTACGGTGGCCCGGTGACCGCCCCGGACGGGAGCCAGCACCGGGTGTCGTTCCGGGCGGTGGACGTCGCGGGCAACGCCGAGACCCCGAAGGTCGTGACGATCCCCGCGGACATCTCCGGGCCGCTCTCGGGCAACGTGGCCCCGATCGCCACGGCGACGGCGTCCTACACCGCGGGGTGGAACAGCGTCGGCGCGCTCAACGACGGTGCCGACCCCACGAACCCGTCCCAGGCCCAGATCTGGGGCACGTGGTCGGGCACCCGCCCCGCCACCCAGTGGGTCCGGTACGACTGGACCCGGCCGATCCGCCTCACGGGCACCGAGCTGAAGTTCTGGCGCGACTCGAACCCCGGCAGCGGCGACGGCGTCGTCCGGCCGGACTCGTGGGTGCTCGAGTACTGGGACGAGGCGGCGCAGGCGTGGGCACCCGTGGCGAACCCCTCCGGGTACGGGACCAGCACGACCGCGTTCAACACCGTGACCTTCGACCCGGTCACGACGTCCCGGCTGCGTGCGACCTTCCAGGCGAACGGGAACGGCACGACGTACTCCGCCGTCGCCGTCACCGAGTGGCGCGCGTTCGCGGACGACCCGGGCGCGGGGGGTCCGACGCCCGGGCTACCGGTCACGGTCACCGCGCAGGCGCGCTGCCTGGCCGGCAACGCGTACGTCGCGGTCGTCGCGACGAACGGCCACGACGGCCCGGTCGACGTCGTGGTCGAGACCGCGTTCGGCACACGTGCCTTCCCCGCCGTGGCGCCGGGGCGGAACGCGTACCAGTCCTTCGCGGTCCGGGACCCGGCGGTCGAGGCGGGCACCGTCGTCGTCCGCGCGACCGGCACGGTCGACGGCGAGGAGGTGACGACGGAGGTCGAGGCGCAGCACGCGAGCCTGGACTGCGCCTGACGACGGACGGTGACGGGTGAACCCGTCGTGCGCGTGCCCGACACCCCGCGTCAGCGCGGCGGGTCGGGCACGCGCGCGTCCTACGCTGTCCCGAGGGGTCGCGCCCCGACGGTCCGGGCCACGCGACCGTGCGCGACCAGCACAGGAGGTGCGTGCGATGAGCCAGTCGCCCGGCGGGGGCCCGACGGGTCGCTCCACCGCACCCGCACGCCCCGGGACCGGACCCGGCGTGGCGCCGCGTCGGCACACCGACGCCACGGGCGCGAGCGACCGGCGTCACTCGCGCCCGGCCTCCGCGGCGGTCTACCGGCGTCGCCGGCTCGTGGTGCTGGTCGGTGCCGCCCTCGTCGTCGCGCTCGTGGCGGGGTTCCTCGCCTGGGTGTGGCCGGGGTTCGCCCGCGCGGAGCAGGCGGAGCCCGCGCCGACCGTCACCGTGACCGCGGACGCGCCCACCCCGACCCTCGAGCCCGTGGCGCGCACGGGCACGACGGCGTTCGCGCAGGCGCTCCCGGACACCGTGCTCGACCTCGCGCTCCGCAGCGAGTCCGCGACCGACGCGTGGACCGCGGCGAGCGCTCTCGAGGCCCACCAGCTCGTCTACGCCGACGGTGAGGGCGACGACGCGACGGCCGTCACCGTCGTCGCGGGGCAGTGGGCGACGCCTGCCGAGGCGGAGGTGGCCGCTGCGGACCTCGTCGCCGCCGCGGGCGAGCCCACCGACACGGGCGACGTCACGGTCGAGGGGAAGATCTCCGGCACGTACGCCGTCACGACCGGGGCCGACGGGCTGTCCACCGTCACGTGGCGCAACGGCACGGCCGTGCTCCAGGCGACGGGCCCGGCGGGCGTCGTGGAGGACGTGTACGCCGCGTACCCGCTCTGACCCGGCCGCGCGGGTGTCCGGGTGCCCACGGGGCGACGTCCGGTCGACCGTGATGATCGAGCCGTCCGCCGGGTGCGCAAGAATGCCCCCACCGACACCTGGAGCTGATCGCCGATGACCGACCTGCCGCCTCGTCCCCGCCTCGCCGTCCTCGGCACGGGCGTCATGGGGGAGACCGTCCTCGCGGGTGCGCTCGCGTCGGGGTGGGACCCCGCGGACGTCGTCGCGACCGTCCGCCGCCCCGAGCGGGCCGACGAGCTCGCGGCACGGCACGGCGTCGCCACGACGACCGACAACGTCGAGGCCGTGCGCGGCGCGGGCGTCGTCGTGGTCGCGGTCAAGCCGAAGGACGTCGCGGCGCTCCTCGCGCGGGTGCGCGACGCGCTGGGTGCGGGGACGGTCGTGGTGAGCGTCGTCGTCGGGCTGCCGACGTCGTTCTACGAGGAGCGGCTCCCCGCGCGGACCGCCGTCGTGCGGGTCATGCCGAACACGCCGTCGGTCGTGGGCGCGGGAGTGAGCGCGGTCAGCGGCGGTCGCGCGGCGAGCGAGGACGACGTCGCGCTCGTCGAGCACCTGCTCGCGTCGACCGGGCTCGTGGTGCGCGTCGCGGAGAAGGACCAGGACGCGGTCGGCGCGCTGTCCGGCTCGGGCCCGGCGTACGTCTTCTACGTGATCGACGCCCTCGCCGAGGCCGGGGTGCTGCTGGGGCTCACGCGGGCCACCGCGCTCGAGCTGGCCACCGCGACCGTGCACGGCGCCGCGACCATGCTGCGCGAGACGGGAGAGCATCCCGCGATCGCGCGGGAGAAGGTCTCCTCGCCCGGCGGCACGACCGTCGCCGCGCTGCGCCGCCTCGACGCGGGCGGCGTGCGCGCGGCCTTTCTCGACGCGCTCGAGGCAGCGCGCGACCGCTCGGCCGAGCTCGCCGCGGCGCTCGCCGAGACCGCCCCCGCGGTGGCGGTCGACGGCGCCGCGGACGGGACGGACCAGCGATGAGCGACGAGCCGTCGCCCCGCACGCGCCCGCCCGCGATGTCCGACGTCGCGCGGCTCGCGGGGGTGTCGCACCAGACGGTCTCCCGCGTCCTCAACGACCACCCGAGCGTGCGGCCCGAGACGCGCGACCGCGTCCTCGACGCGATCGCGACGCTCGGCTACCGCCGCAACAGCGCGGCGCGTGCGCTCGTGACGATGCGGTCGGGGACCATCGGCGTGGTGACGACCGGCTCGGCGCTGTACGGGCCGACGTCGACCCTCATCGCCGTCGAGGAGGCCGCCCGCGAGCAGGGGTACTTCGTGAGCGTGGCGACCATCCGGCGCTACGACGCGGACACGATGCACCGCGTCCTCGAGCACTTCATGGACCAGAGCGTCGAGGGCATCGTCGTCATCGCACCCCAGACGGACGTGGCGGCGGCGGTGGACTCCTTCCGGGCGCCGGTGCCCGTGATCATGATCGCCGCGCGCGACCACCCGGGCGAGGACCCGGACACCGCGACGTCGGGCACGGCACGGGCGGGCTCGATCCTGGCGATCGCGGTGGACCAGCGGCTCGGGGCGCGGACGGCGACCGAGCACCTGCTGGGACTGGGGCACCGCACGGTGCTCCACGTGTCCGGGCCTCTCGACTGGTTCGACGCGCGCGAGCGCGAGACAGGCTGGCGGGCGGCGCTCGAGGACCACGGGGCGCCGGTGCCCGACCCGGTCCGCGGGGACTGGTCCTCGGACCGCGGGTACGCCGTCGGGAAGGAGCTCGCGACGAGCGTCCGCGCGGGCGACGGGCCGACGGCGGTCTTCGCGGGCAACGACCAGCTCGCCCTGGGGCTGCTGCGCGCCTTCTGGGAGCGCGGGCTGCGCGTGCCGTCGGACGTCTCGGTCGTCGGGTTCGACGACGTCGCGGGTGCCGGGCACTTCATCCCGCCGCTCACGACGGTGCGCCAGCCGTTCGGGACGCTCGGGCGACGCTGCATGGCGATGATGACCGACGCGCTCGCCGGGGCGACGGTGCGGCCGGTGTCCATCCCGCCCGAGCTCATGGTGCGCGAGAGCACCGCGACCCCGCGGGCCTGAGCCCCGCGCCTGCGCCCGGCCTGCGCCCGGCCCGGCTCCCGGCGACGAGCGCTCGGCGCCCGAGGCTCGCGGGCACACGTCGGGGCGCCGCCGGGGAGGAGCTGTGCCGGCGAGTTGGCCTCTTCGGTTGTGAGCGCTAACATTCAGGGACCAGGTACGAGGATCGAGCGCGACGCCGCGACGAGGAGAAGCAGCAATGGTGCAGCAGGACGAGGCCGGGCGACGACGGGCGGCCGTCGTGGCGGGGCAGACCGCGCTCGGTGTCGAGCTCGGGTCGACACGGATCAAGGCGTGCATCGTCGACATGGACGGCACCCCGCTCGCGAGCGGGAGCCACGCGTGGGAGAACCGGCTCGAGGACGGCGTGTGGACGTACTCGCTGGACGCGGTCGAGGCCGGTCTGCGGGACTGCTACGCCCGGCTCGTCGCGGACGTCGAGGAGCGGTACGGCGTGCGGCCCACCACGTTCGGGGCGGTGGGCGTGTCCGCGATGATGCACGGCTACCTCGCGTTCGACGCGGCCGGCGAGCTGCTCGTGCCGTTCCGCACGTGGCGCAACACCTCGACCGGCCGGGCGGCCGCCGAGCTCACCGAGCTGCTCGGGTACAACATCCCCCTGCGATGGTCGGTCGCGCACTGGTACCAGGCGATCCTCGACGAGGAGCCGCACGCCCCGCAGGTCGCGAGCCTCACGACGCTCGCCGGGTACGTCCACCGGCGCCTGACCGGCCGGCACGTGCTCGGCGTCGGCGACGCGTCGGGCATGTTCCCCGTCGACCCCGTGACGCGCGACTACGACCGTGCGCTCCTCGACCTGGTCGACGAGCGGGCCGCGACGCGACGCGCCGGACCGAAGCTCGCCGAGCTCCTGCCCGAGGTGCTCGTCGCGGGCCAGGACGCCGGCACGCTCACGGCCGAGGGCGCCGCGTGGCTCGACCCGACGGGCACGCTGCAGCCCGGGGTGCTGCTGTGCCCGCCGGAGGGCGACGCGGGCACGGGCATGGTCGCGACGAACGCCGTCGCGCCCCGCACCGGCAACGTGAGCGCCGGCACGAGCATCTTCGCGATGGTCGTGCTCGAGCACGCGCTCGCGCGCGTCCACCACGAGCTCGACCTCGTGACGACGCCCGCAGGCGACCTCGTCGCCATGGTCCACTGCAACAACGGCGCGAGCGAGCTCGACGCGTGGGCGGGGATGTTCGGGGAGCTGGCCCGCGCGGTCGGGAGCACGGCGGGCGGCGACGAGGTGTTCGGCGCGCTGTTCCGTGCGGCGCTCGACGGAGACGCGGACGGCGGCGGGCTCCTCGCCTACAACTACCTCGCGGGTGAGCCGATCACCGGGCTCGACGAGGGCCGGCCGCTGTTCGTCCGCACGCCCGGCAGCCGGCTGACCCTGGCGAACTTCATGCGCACGCAGGTCTACGGCGCGTTCGGGACCCTCGCGCTCGGCATGCGAGTCCTGGCGGAGGAGGGCGTCCGGATCGACGGGATGTTCGCGCACGGCGGGATGTTCCGCACCGCGGGGGTCGCGCAACGCCTCCTCGCGGCGGCGATCGACGCGCCCGTGAGCGTGGGGCACACCGCGGGAGAGGGCGGCGCGTGGGGCATCGCGGTGCTCGCGGCCTTCGCGCGCGCCCGGGCCGGCACGCCGTCGGCCACCGGCGTGCCGGGCGAGGGGCCCGACCTCGGCGCCTACCTGCGCGAGCACGTGTTCGCGACCGCCGAGACCGAGACGGTCGACCCCGACCCCGCGGACGTCGCGGGCTTCGCCGCCTATCTGGAGCGGTACGACGCCGGGCTCGCCGTCGAGCGCTCCGCCGTCGCGGCGCTGCGCACCCACCCCGAAGGAGAGGCCCCCGCATGAGCACCCCGACCCCGGCGCAGGACCTGCCGGACGCCCCGCCCGCCGTCGTGACCGTGCCCGCGCACCTGCGCGCCGCCGTCGACGCCGCCAAGGAGCGCGTCGCCGCGCTGCACGGTGAGCTCCCGCGCTGGGAGCTCGTGGTGTGGACGGCGGGCAACGTGTCCGAGCGGGTCCGTGACACGACGCGTCCCGACGGCTCGGGCGACCTGCTCGTCATCAAGCCGTCCGGCGTCGCCTACGACGACATCACGCCCGCGGCCATGGTCGTGTGCGACCTCGACGCACGCCTCGTCGAGGGCGACCGCTCGCCGTCGTCGGACACGGCGGCGCACGCGTACGTGTACCGGCACATGCCCGAGGTGGGTGGCGTCGTGCACACGCACTCCACGTACGCCACGGCGTGGGCGGCCCGGGCCGAGCCCGTGCCGTGCGTGCTCACGATGATGGCCGACGAGTTCGGGGGCGACATCCCCGTGGGGCCGTTCGCGCTGATCGGCGACGACTCGATCGGGCGCGGCATCGTCGAGACGCTGCGCGGGTCGCGCAGCCCGGCGGTCCTCATGCGCAACCACGGGCCGTTCACCGTCGGCACGGACGCGCGCGCGGCGGTCAAGGCGGCCGTCATGTGCGAGGAGGTCGCGCGGACCGTCCACGTCAGCCGGCAGCTCGGCGAGCCGACGCGCATCGCGCAGTCCGACGTCGACGCGCTCTACGCGCGGTACCAGAACGTCTACGGGCAGCAGCCCGCCGCGGCGACCGGCGCCTGACGGCCGCCGCGAGCGCACCGCACGACCCAGCAGCACCGCGGCCCCGCACCGACGCGAGACCGCTCCCACCCGACACGAGAGATGTGGACGAACGATGAGCAAGCCCTACGCGGACCGCGAGATCTGGTTCCTCACCGGCAGCCAGGACCTCTACGGCGAGGAGACGCTGCGGCAGGTGGCCGAGCAGTCCCAGGAGGTCGCGCGAGCGCTCGACGCGTCGCCGGACGTCCCGGCGGACGTCGTCTGGAAGCCCGTCCTCAAGGACGCGGCGTCGATCCGGCGGGCGATGCTCGACGCCAACGCGGACGACCGCGTGCTCGGCGTCGTGACGTGGATGCACACGTTCAGCCCCGCGAAGATGTGGATCGGCGGGCTCGACCAGCTCCGCAAGCCGCTCCTGCACCTGCACACGCAGGCCAACGTCGAGCTGCCGTGGGACACGATCGACTTCGACTTCATGAACCTCAACCAGGCCGCGCACGGCGACCGTGAGTACGCGTACGTCGCGACGCGGCTGGGGGTCGCGCGCACGACGGTCGTCGGGCACGTCTCGAACCCGGCCGTCACCGCGCGCGTCGGCTCCTGGGCGCGCGGCGCCGCGGGCTGGGCGGCGACGCACGAGCTGCGGCTCGCGCGCTTCGGCGACAACATGCGCAACGTCGCGGTGACCGAGGGCGACAAGACCGAGGCTGAGCTCCGGTTCGGTGTGAGCGTGAACACGTGGGGCGTGAACGACCTCGTGCGCGCCGTGGACGAGGTCTCCGAGGCAGACGTCGACGCGCTCGTCGCGGAGTACGAAGACCTCTACGACGTCGTGCCCGAGCTGCGCAAGGACGGCGACCGGCACGACTCGCTGCGGTACGCGGCGCGCCAGGAGATCGCGCTCGAGACCTTCCTCGAGTCGGTCGGGGCCAAGGCCTTCACGACGAACTTCGAGGACCTCGGCGACCTCCGCCAGCTTCCCGGCATCGCGGTGCAGCGCCTCATGTCCAAGGGCTACGGGTTCGGCGCCGAGGGCGACTGGAAGACCGCCGTGCTCGTGCGCGCGGCGAAGGTCATGGGCGAAGGGCTGCCCGGCGGCGCGTCGCTCATGGAGGACTACACGTACGACCTCACGCCCGGCCGCGAGAAGATCCTCGGCGCCCACATGCTCGAGATCTGCCCGTCGCTCACGACGTCGAAGCCTCGCGTCGAGATCCACCCGCTCGGGATCGGCGGCAAGGAGGACCCGGTCCGCATGGTGTTCGACGCGGACCCCGGCGTGGGCGTCGTCGTCTCCCTGGCGGACATGCGCGACCGCTTCCGACTCACCGCGAACGTCGTGGACGTCGTCGCGCCGAGCGCGCCGCTGCCGCACCTGCCCGTCGCACGCGCCGTGTGGGAGCCGCGTCCCGACTTCGCGACGTCCGCCGAGGCGTGGCTCACCGCGGGCGGCGCGCACCACACGGTGCTCTCGACCGCGGCCGGCATCGACGCGTTCGAGGTCTTCGCCGAGATCGCGCGCACCGAGCTGCTCGTCATCGACGAGAGCACGACGCGCCGCGGGTTCCGCGACCAGGTGCGCTGGAACCAGGTCTACTACCGCGTCGCGCAGGGGCTGTGACCCCCGCGTCCCACCTGTCCCCGGGCGCAGCGTCGGACCGGGCCGTCCGGGCCCGGTCCGACGCGCTCGACCACCTGCTCGTGCACCTCGTGGAGGACCCCCACGAGCACGGGGAGACGCTCGCTGCGCGCTGAGCCGAGGCCGACCCCCTCGACGGCGCGGCACCGGCTCGGCGTCGTGCTGCCTCGCCGCGGGACGGTCGGGGTGCCCCGACGGCGAGGTCAGGCCCGGCGGGCCGTCCCGGCGAGCGCGGTCCACGACTCGGGCGCGAGCGTGACCGTCGTGGCGCGGGCCCCGGTCGCGACGTCGGCCGCGAGGTCGACCGCCGACCAGCACGCGTCGACGACCCTGCGCGCGTGCGCCGGGCCCTCGACGGCGGCCTCGTGGTCCGCGACCATGCGCCAGCCCTCGGCGAGCTCGACCCCGAGGCCGAGGTGCTCGACGTCGACCTCGACGGCCCCGGCCGAGCGGTTGGTGAGGAACAGCGCGAGCGCTCCGGTCTCCGGGTCGTGCGTGGCCGCGGCCGTGAGGAGCGGGACGTCGCCGTGGCGCGTCGTCGTGGTCGTGGGGGAGTCCACGCGCACGTCGAGCGCCTCGCCGCGCGCGAGGCGGGCCGTCGTCGCGAAGGGGTGGAACGTCGGCTGGCGCCACGCCTCCCCGCCGGGCTCGGTCATGATCGGCGCGATGACGTTGACGAGCTGGGCCAGGGCGGCGACCGGGACACGGTCGGCGTGGTTGAGGAGGGTGGCGAGCAGGTCGCCGACGACCACGGCGTCGAGCGCGGAGTAGACGTCCTCGATGATGCGCGGCGCGTCGCGCTGGACCGGCAGGTTGGTCTCGCCCGGGAAGCGGGACTCGAGGTACCAGACGTTCCACTCGTCGAAGCTGATGGTGATCGTCTTGTCGGAGCGACGGCGCGCGCCCACGGCGTCGGCGGACGCGGCGACGCGGTCGATGAAGCGGTCCATCGCCGTGCCGGACGCGAGGAACGACGCGCGGTCGCCGTCGAGCTCCTCGTAGTAGGCGTGCATGGAGATGTGGTCGACGAGGTCGTACGTGTACGTCAGGACCGTCTGCTCCCACTCGCCGAACGTGTCCATCTGCATCGACGACGACCCGCACACGACGAGCGAGATCGACGGGTCGACGAGCTTCATCGCCTTGCCGGCCTCGGCGGCGAGCCTGCCGTACTCGTGCGCGTCCTTGTGGCCGATCTGCCAGGGCCCGTCCATCTCGTTGCCGAGGCACCACAGCCGCACCCCGTAGGGCTCGGCGCGGCCGTTCGCGATGCGCAGGTCGGCCCAGCGCGTGCCCGCCTCGCCGTTGCAGTACTCGACGAGCGCGGCCGCGGCCTCGACGCCGCGCGTGCCGAGGTTGACGGCCATCATCGGCTCGAAGCCCTCGCGCTCGGCCCACTGCAGGAACTCGTCGGTCCCGACGAGGTTCGGCTCGACCGTGCGCCACGCGAGGTCGAGGAACGGCTTGCGGTCGGCGACCGGTCCGACGCCGTCCTCCCACCGGTAGTTGGAGACGAAGTTGCCGCCCGGGTAGCGCAGCATCGTCACGCCGAGCTCGCGCGCGAGGTCGGCGACGTCGCGGCGGAAGCCGTGCTCGTCGGCCGTGGTGTGCCCTGGCTCGTAGATGCCGGTGTAGACGGCTCGGCCGAGGTGCTCGACGAACGAGCCGAACAGGCGGCGGTCGACCGGGCCGACCCGGAAGTCGGGGTGCAGCGCCACGCGGGCGCGGGTGTGCGTCATCGGGATCCTCGCTCGTGGGGTCCGGCGCAGGGCGGCCGGCGTGCTCGTCGTCGTGCCACGCGGGACGGCGACGCAGCGACTTTACAACGATGTAGAGCAGGAGGCGTCGACGCGCGCCCGAGGCCTCGCGCAGCGCCGTGCGAGCCGGTCGGGGCGCGGGCCCTGCATGGCACAGTTGACCCCACCCCGACCGCACGGTCGGACGTCCGAAGGAGTGAGCACCTTGCCGGTGACGATGCACGACGTGGCGGCCCGCGCCGGCGTCTCGGTCAAGACGGTCTCGAACGTCGTCAACGCGTACCCGCACGTGCGACCCGAGACGCGGCGACGCGTCGAGGAGGCGGTCGAGCACCTCGGCTACCGCGTGAACGTCTCCGCACGGAACCTGCGCACACGGCGCACCGGGATGATCACCCTTGCGGTGCCCGAGCTGTCGCTGCCGTACTTCGCGGAGCTCGCGGACTCCGTCATCCGTGCCGCCGAGGCGCACGGCTACACCGTGCTCATCGAGCAGACCAACGCGACGCGCGAGCGCGAGGTGCAGGTGCTGTCCGGCCGGTACCAGGACATGACCGACGGTGTGATCTTCTCCCCCCTCGCCCTGGGGCCCGCCGACCTGTCGCTGTTCGAGGTGCGCCACCCCCTCGTCGTGCTCGGCGAGCGCGTCTTCGGCGCGCCCGCCGACCACGTGACGATGAACAACGTCGCCGCCGCACGTGCCGCGACCGCGCACCTCGTCGCGCTCGGCCGTCGCCGCATCGCCGTGATCGGCGCGCACGCCGGCGAGGTCATGGGCTCCGCGGCGCTGCGCACCGAGGGCTACCGGCTGGCGCTCGCTGACGCGGGCATCGACCTCGACCCGGCGCTCGTCAGCGAAGCCGGGCCGTGGCACCGCGCGACCGGCGCAGAGACCATGGGACGGCTGCTCGACTCCGGGGTCCAGCTCGACGCCGTCTTCGCCCTCAACGACGCCATGGCTCTCGGCGCCCTGCACACCCTGCACGCGCGCCGGGTCGACGTGCCCGGAGACGTCGCGCTCATCGGCTTCGACGACGTCGACGACGTGCGCTACGCCGTCCCGACCATCTCGTCGGTCTCCCCGGGCCGCGAGCAGATCGCCGCCCGCGCCGTCGCGCTGCTCGTCGCCCGCATCGACGCCCGGGGGACGGGCGACGGCGCGCCGTTCCGCCGCGTCGTGCCCGACTCGTCGATCATCGGTCGCGAGTCGACGGGCGACGTCCCGATCGGCGGCGGCGAGATCGTCGTCGCCGTCCAGCAAGGTCGCGTCGAGGACGTCGAACCCGCCCGCGTCCCCGTTCCCTGACGCCGCTGCGGGACCGGGGTACTACCTCGGGAGACCGGGGTTCTCCGTCGGCGGACCGGAGTTCTCTCTCGGCGCACGGCCCTCGGCGGCCAGCCGGTGTCGTGGGCACCGCTCCACCTGCGCCGACGTCGCGACCCTCCGTGGCACCGTGCTGCCGTGCGTCCTCCGGGCCGGCACGCTGGGTGTCGCGGGCCGGGCGGTCGTGATCCAACCGTGACCGGAAAGACTTCCGCCCGTGTCGTGTGAGCGCTAACATCTCCTCCCAGGGGGTGTGAGCGTTCACATTCGCGGCTCCTGCGGACCGGCTCGACCGGACGTCGGCGTCCCGGGGTGTCGCAGACGTCGGGCGGTGATCGAAGGGTTATCGAACGGTTATGCGACAGGCCGGTCCAGGGCTTGCGGCGAAGGGTGTGACACCGCTAGACATTGACACAAGCAAACATGTATCAACAAGAGTCAACAGTCCGATGGTGGGCTGCGTTCGACCAGAGGCCTCGGCATGGCGCCGGGGTCGCATCTCAAGGAGGAGAGCATGTTCAGCACGACCAAGGCGCGCACGCGTCTGACGGGTGTCCTCGCCGGTGCGGCGGTTCTCGCGCTCGCGGCGTGCAGCAGCGGTGGCGGCGGCACGGAGGACGGCGGCGGTGACGCGGGGGGCGACGGCGGCAACGGTGGCGGCGACGCGATCGTCGTCGGCTTCTCGCAGGTCGGCGCCGAGTCCGGCTGGCGCGCGGCGAACACGAAGTCCATCCAGGACACGCTCACGGCGGAGAACGGCTTCGACCTCAAGTTCTCCGACGCGCAGCAGAAGCAGGAGAACCAGATCCAGGCGATCCGGTCCTACATCGCGCAGGGCGTGGACGTCATCGCGTTCTCCCCGGTCGTCGAGTCCGGCTGGGACTCGGTGCTCGAGGAGGCGCGCGACGCCGACATCCCCGTGATCCTCACCGACCGCGCGGTCGACTCCGAGGACGACACGCTCTACGCGTCCTTCATCGGCTCCGACTTCGTGCTCGAGGGCGAGATGGCCGGTGAGTGGGTCTCCGAGAACCTCGGCACCGAGCCGATCAACGTGGTCGAGCTCCAGGGCACCACGGGTGCAGCCCCGGCGATCGACCGCAAGGCCGGCTTCGAGGACGCCACGGCGGACAACCCGAACATCACGATCATCGACTCCCAGACGGGCAACTTCACGCGCGCCGAGGGCAAGACGGTCATGGAGGGCTTCCTCCAGGCGCACGACGACATCGACCTCGTCTACGCGCACAACGACGACATGGGTCTCGGTGCGATCGAGGCGATCGAGGCCGCCGGGCTCGTCCCGGGCGAGGACATCAAGATCGTCACCGTCGACGCGGTCAAGGACGGCATGCAGGCGCTCGCCGACGGCAAGATCAACTTCATTGTCGAGTGCAACCCGCTGCTCGGCCCGGACCTGGCGGAGATCATCAAGAAGGTCGTCGCGGGCGAGGAGGTCGAGAAGCGCATCGTCGTCGAGGACCAGTCCTTCACGCAGGAGCAGGCCATCGAGGCGCTCCCGACCCGCGAGTACTGAGCCGGCCCCGGTCGTCCAGCACCGCACCGGGGCGGGACCCGGCGGCCTCGCCGCCCGGTCCCGCCCCCCTGGGACGGGCCGCGCGCCGGGAGAGCACGTCTCCCCGGCGCGCGGCCGACGCACCACTGCCGGATCTCCGGCATCCTGAGGCGAACAGGGCACCGCCGCCCTGCGCCACCGCGGCACGGAAGGTCTGCCATGACTACCGCAGTACCCGACGGTCGGCCCGTCGTCGAGATGACCGGGATCTCCATCGAGTTCCCGGGGGTCAAGGCGCTCGACGGGGTCGACCTCTCCCTCCGCCCCGGCGAGGTCCACGCCCTCATGGGCGAGAACGGCGCCGGCAAGTCCACGCTCATCAAGGCGCTCACGGGCGTCTACTCGATCGACTCCGGGCGCATCGTCGTCGACGGCACCGAGCACACGTTCTCCGGGCCGGGCGAGGCCCAGGCCGCGGGCGTCTCGACGGTGTACCAGGAGGTCAACCTCTGCGAGAACCTCTCGGTCGCCGAGAACATCATGCTCGGGCACGAGGTCCGCCGGTTCGGCGCGATCGACTGGCGCGCCACGCGCCGTCGTGCCGGCGAGATGCTCTCCCGGCTCAACCTCGACATCGACCCGGCGTCGTCGCTCGCCGCCCACTCGCTCGCGATCCAACAGCTCGTCGCGATCAGCCGGGCCCTCGTCGTGGACGTCAAGGTCCTCATCCTCGACGAGCCCACGTCGAGCCTCGACGCCGACGAGGTCGCCCAGCTCTTCGCCGTCGTGCGCCGCCTGCGCGACGAGGGCGTCGCCGTCCTCTTCGTCTCGCACTTCCTCGAGCAGGTCTACGAGATCTCCGACCGCATGACGGTCCTGCGCAACGGGAAGCTCGTCGGCGAGTACGTCACCGCCGAGCTCCCGCGGCTCGAGCTCGTGTCCAAGATGATCGGCACGTCGCTCGAGGTCCTGTCGGAGCTCGAGGAGGCGCCGAAGCGGTCGATCGCGGACAGCGAGGGCACCGCGCCGTTCGTCCAGGCGGTCGGGCTCGGGCGCAAGGGGTCGATCCAGCCGTTCGACCTCGACATCTACGCGGGCGAGGTCGTCGGCCTGGCCGGGCTGCTCGGCTCGGGTCGCACCGAGCTCGCCCGGCTGCTCGCCGGCGCCGACCACGCGGACGAGGGCCAGACGCTCGTCGCGGGCGCGCCCACCCGGCTCCGCAACCCTCGCGCGGCGATGCGCCAGAGGATCGCGTTCTCCTCGGAGCATCGCAAGGCCGAGGGCATCGTCGGTGACCTGACGATCCGCGAGAACATCGTCCTCGGGCTCCAGGCAGACCGCGGCTGGGCCCGCCGCCTGCCCCGCAAGCAGGTGGACGAGCTCGTCGACAAGTACATCAAGGCGCTCGCCGTCCGGCCGGCGAACCCGGACGCGCTCATCAAGAACCTGTCGGGCGGCAACCAGCAGAAGGTGCTGCTCGCGCGATGGCTCGCGACGGCGCCCAAGCTCCTCATCCTCGACGAGCCGACGCGCGGCATCGACGTCGGCGCCAAGGCCGAGATCCAGAAGCTCGTCGCCCAGCTCGCGTCCGAGGGCATGTCCGTGCTGTTCATCTCGGCCGAGCTCGAGGAGGTGCTGCGGCTCAGCCACCGCATCGCCGTCCTGCGCGACCGGGTGAAGGTCGCCGAGATCACCAACGACGACGACGTCACGGTCGACGACGTCGTCCAGCTCATCGCGAGCGGAGGCTCCCCCTCATGACCACCACGTCGTTCGCCTGGCAGCGCGTGGCCCAGCACCGGCTCTTCTGGCCCCTCGTCGCGCTGGTCGCCCTGCTCGTCGCCAACACGATCAACCGCCCCAGCTTCCTGGCGGTCACCGTCCGTGACGGCCACCTCTCCGGGTCGCTGGTCAACCTGCTGAAGAACGGCGCGCCGCTGCTGCTCGTCGCCCTCGGCATGACCCTCGTCATCGCGACGCGCGGCATCGACCTCTCGGTCGGCGCGGTCGTCGCGATCTCGGGAGCGGTCGCGCTGAGCTTCATCGCGTCGTCCCCGAACCCGGACAGCCTGAGCACCGTCCTCGTCGCGGTCGGCATCGCGCTCGCGCTGTCGTTCGTGCTCGGGGTCTGGAACGGATTCCTCGTCTCGGTGCTCGGGATCCAGCCCATCATCGCGACCCTCGTGCTCATGACCGCGGGCCGCGGCGTCGCGATGCTCATCACGAGCGGCCAGATCACGACGGTCAACAGCGCGCCGTTCAAGACGATCGGCTCCGGGTTCTGGGCCGGTCTGCCCGTCGCGGTCGTGCTCGCCGCGATCGTGTTCGTCGCGGTCGCGCTGCTCACGCGGCGCACAGCGCTCGGCATGCTCATCGAGTCCGTCGGCATCAACCCGGAGGCGAGCCGCCTCGCGGGCGTGCGGTCGCGCAGCATCATCTGGACCGTGTACGCGGTGAGCGCGCTGTTCGCGGGTCTCGCGGGGCTCATGATCTCCTCCGGCACCATGGCGGCCGACGCGAACAACGCGGGCCTGTTCATCGAGCTCGACGCGATCCTCGCGGTCGTCATCGGCGGGACGTCGCTCGCGGGCGGCAAGTTCTCGCTGTCCGGGACGCTCGTGGGCGTCCTCGTCATCCAGACGCTCACCCTGACCGTGACCATGCTCGGCATCTCGCCGTCCGTGACGCCGCTGTTCAAGGCGATCGTCGTCATCCTGGTGTGCCTCGCCCAGTCGCCGAAGGTCCGGGACGTCGTCGCGGCCCGCCGGCGTCGTGCGGCGCGCACTCCCGCCGAGGCCGCGGAGGTGGCTGCCTGATGTCTGCCGTCCAGACCCCCACGCCCACCCCGGCACCCGGTGCCGGGCCGCGCGCGAGCCGTGCGGCGGGAAGCGGCTCGGCCCGGGGCCTCACGTCGCGGCTCCGCCTCGACCGCCGCTACCTGCCCGTGCTCGGCACGCTCGTCGTGCTCGTGCTCATGCTCGCCATCGGCGGGAGCCGGTACGAGAACTTCCTGACCGACCGGAACATCGCGAACCTCTTCATCAACAACGCGCACCTCATCGTGCTCGCGGTCGGCATGACGTTCGTGATCCTCACGGGCGGCATCGACCTCTCGGTGGGGTCGGTGGTCGCGCTGTCCGGGATCACGACGGCGTCGCTGCTCGCCGCAGGCTGGCCGGTCACCGTCGTCGTCCCGCTCGCCGTGCTCATCGGCTCGGTGCTCGGGCTCGTCGTGGGCATCATGGTCCACGTCTTCGAGATCCAGCCGTTCATCGCGACGCTGGCGGCGATGTTCCTCGCGCGCGGCCTGTGCTACGTCATCAGCCTCGAGTCGATCGCCATCACCGACGAGTCGTTCGTCGACCTGGCCACGTGGAACGTGAAGATCGGCGACGCGCGCGTCAACGCGGCGGTCGTCATCGCCCTCGCCGTCGTGGCGATCGCGTTCTACCTGCTGCACTACACGCAGTTCGGCCGCACGGTCTACGCGATCGGCGGCGGCGAGCAGTCGGCGATGCTCATGGGTCTGCCCGTCGCGCGCACCAAGGTGCTCGTGTACGTGGTGAGCGGCACGTGCGCCGGGATCGGCGGCCTGCTGTTCGCGATGTACTCCCGCTCGGGGTACTCGCTGACGGGGGTGGGCATGGAGCTCGACGCCATCGCGGCCGTCGTCATCGGCGGCACGATCCTCACGGGCGGGACCGGGTTCGTGCTCGGTTCGGTCCTGGGCGTCCTCGTGCTCGGCCTCATCCAGACGATCATCACCTTCGAGGGCACGCTCAGCTCGTGGTGGACCAAGATCGTCATCGGCGTGCTGCTCCTCGTCTTCGTGATCCTGCAGCGCGTCCTCGTCGTCAGGCGGAGGTGAACCGGCGGTGCCGGGGCGGTTCGCGTCCCGGCACCGCGGTCGTCTGCCCGGGCCAGCGGTCCCGGGGATCAGCGGAGCAGGACAGGGGCCGGCACCCTTGGCGCGGTCGGGCACGAGCCCGGCCGTCGTCGTGCGATGCGGGCCCTTTGCATGATGTGAACGCTCACACTACGGTGGACCCCGAGTGCTGTGAGCGCTCACACGGGTCGGGACCGCGTCTCTCAACGAGGAGAGGAAGCCATGGAACAGCCGTACCCTCTGCATCGAAGGAGCCCGCGGCAACGGCGGGGCGTCGCCGCCGCGCTCGCCGCCGGGCTCGTGGGAACCGTCGCCCTCGCGACGTCGCTGCCGGCCTCGGCGGCCGAGCCCGAGCTGCCCGACGGCGCGTGGGTCGACACGTTCGACGGGGCCGTGCTCGACGCGCGGTGGAACGTCGTCAACCCGACCCCCGAGGCGCTCGTCGTCTCCGACGGCGCCCTGACGCTGACGTCGCAGCCCGGCGACACGTGGCAGGACGTGAACAGCGCGAAGAACCTGGTCATGCTCGACGTGCCCGCCGGCGACTTCACCGTCGTCACCCGCCTGGACGGCGCCGTCACCAGCGTCTTCCAGGGCGCCGGGCTCATCGCCTGGCAGGACATGGACCACTACGTGCGCTCCGGCCTGACGTTCGTCGGGGACCTGTCCCCGTCCGGGCGCGCGATCGAGAACGACGTCGAGAGCGACGGGGTGTTCACCGCCGCGAGCTTTACCGACCGCCCCGGTTCCACGGGCGAGACGCTGCGCCTGCAGCGCACCGGCGACACCATCGCGACCAGCTACTGGGACGGTGGCGCGTGGCAGGCCGCCGGTTCCGTGACGGTCGACTTCCCCACCACGCAGGTGGGCCTCTACGCGCTGGCGTCCCAGAGCGGCGTCGCGCACACCGCCGCGTTCGACTACGTCGCCGTGCAGGCGGCCGAGGGCACCGACCACGTGCCCGACGGCGCCTTCACGGTCTCGGGACCACGTGCGGCACGGTACCTGGTGGCCACGGACGACGGCCTCGCGCTCGACGACGAGCGTCCCGCCACGACGGTGGCGCTCGAGGCGACCGCCGTGGACGGCGCTCCCGAGGGCACGTCCCCGGTGACGCTCGCCGTGGGCGACCGCCCCGTGGTCGTCACGCCGCAGGAGTCCCGGCTCTCCCTCGGGGCCGTGGGCGAGGACGCGACCGCGCTGCGGCTGACCGACGCGGGCGGCGGCACGTTCTGGCTGCGCAGCGCCGACGACCCGGAGCAGCACGCGGGCGTGCGCGCGTCGGACGGCGCGCTCGTGCTCGGCGCGCGGGACACGGCGACGAAGCTCACCCTCGTCCCCGTGGCGAGCGCGGAGCACGAGATCACCGTGGACCTCGCGGGCAAGCGCACGCCGATGAGCGACGAGCTCTACGGCATCTTCTACGAGGACATCAACTACGCGGCGGACGGCGGGCTGTACGCCGAGCTGGTACGCAACCGCTCGTTCGAGTTCGACGACCAGGACAACGGGTCCTTCACCGGTCTCACCGCGTGGAGCGCGGCGAACCGCGGCGGCGCGACGGCCACGACCCAGGTCGTGAACGACGCCGGGCGCCTCAACGCCACGAACCGCAGCTACCTCGCCCTCACGACCACGGCCGCGGGTGCGGGCGTCCGCAACGCCGGGTACAACACGGGAGTCTTCGTCGAGGAGGGGGAGTCGTACGACTTCTCCGTCTGGGCGCGGTCCGCGACGACGCAGAACCTCACCGTCCGGGTCGAGGACGAGGCCGGGACGACCGCGTACGCGACCGGCCAGGTCGCCGTCGACGGCTCGAACGCGTGGAAGAAGTACGACGTCACCCTCGTCGCGACCGGCACCACGAACACAGGCCGCCTCGCGCTGCTCGCGGGCGCTGCGGGGACGCTCGCTCTCGACCAGGTCTCGCTGTTCCCGCAGGACACGTGGGTCGGCCCGGTCAACGGGAGGTCCGTGCTGCGCAAGGACCTCGCGGAGAAGATCGACGCGCTCGACCCGAAGTTCCTGCGCTTCCCCGGCGGCTGCGTGACGAACGTCGGCACGTTCCGTACGTACGAGGAGTCAGGCTTCACCGACCGTCGCCGCACGTACCAGTGGAAGGAGACGATCGGTCCGGTCGAGGAGCGCGCGACCAACTGGAACTTCTGGGGCTACAACCAGTCGTACGGCATCGGCTACCTCGAGTACTTCCTCCTCGCCGAGGACCTCGGCGCGACGCCGCTGCCCGTGGTGTCGGTCGGCGCCAACGGCTGTGGCAGCACCATCCCCGAGATGACCGACCCGGCGCAGATCCAGCGCTGGGTGGACGACACCGTGGACCTCGTCGAGTTCGCCAACGGCGGCGTGGACACCGAGTGGGGCGCCGTGCGCGCCGCGCTCGGCCACCCCGAGCCGTTCGGCCTGAAGTACATCGGGCTCGGCAACGAGGAGAACACGAAGACGTTCGAGGCCAACTTCCCGGCGTTCCGCGACGCGGTCGCGGCCGCCTACCCGGACATCGAGATCATCTCGAACTCCGGTCCGGACGACACGGGCCAGCGCTTCGACGAGCTGTGGGAGTTCAACCGCGAGCAGGACGTCGACATGGTCGACGAGCACTACTACAACGACCCGCAGTGGTTCCTCGAGAACGACGAGCGCTACGACTCCTACGACCGCGAGGGGCCGCACGTGTTCCTCGGCGAGTACGCGTCGCGCGGCAACACGTTCTTCAACGCGCTGTCCGAGGCGGCCTTCATGACGGGCCTCGAGCGCAACGCCGACGTCGTGGAGCTCGCGTCGTACGCGCCGCTGCTCGCCAACGAGGCGTACGTGCAGTGGTCGCCCGACGCCATCTGGTTCGACAACGACGAGTCGTGGGGCTCGGTCAACTACTACGTGCAGCAGATGTTCTCGGCCAACGCGGGCGACGAGGTCGTGCCGAGCACGCACTCGGGCCCGGCGACGCCGGACGCGACGCTCGACGGCGGCGTCTTCCTCTCGACGTGGAGCACGGCGGCGCAGTACGACAACGTGCGCGTCACCGACAACGCCTCGGGCGACGTCCTGTTCTCGGACGACTTCGAAGCGGGCGCGGGTCAGTGGGAGCCGCAGTCCGGGACGTGGGCAGCGCAGGACGGCGCCTACGTGCAGTCGGCGACGAACGTGACCGACGCGCGCTCGATCGTCGCCGGCGCGTACGCGAAGGACTGGTCGAGCTACACGCTCGAGCTCGACGCGCGCAAGACGTCCGGGTCCGAGGGCTTCCTCGTCGGCTTCGCCGCCGGCGGCCCGAACGACTACTACTGGTGGAACCTCGGCGGGTGGAACAACACGCGCCAGGCTCTCCAGCGGGCGACGGGCGGGAGCGCCGACGAGGTGAAGGCCGTCGAGAACCACAGCATCGAGGCCGGCCAGCCCTACCACGTCAAGGTCGTCGTCGAGGGCTCGACCATCGAGCTCTACCTCGACGGCGAGCTCCAGATGTCGTACGAGCAGCCGACGACCAAGTCGCTCTACCAGGTGGTCACGCGCGACGACGACACGGGCGACGTCGTCGTGAAGGTGGTCAACCCCACCGCGATCGCCGCGCGCACGCAGGTGCACGTCGAGGGTCTCGGCGCCTCGACGGCCCTCGAGGACGAGGCGACCGTCACGGAGATGGTCGGCGCGCCGTCGGACACCAACACCAAGGCCGACCCGGAGCGGGTCGTCCCGGTGGAGCGGACGCTGAGCGGTGCGGGGGAGGAGTTCTCCTACGACTTCCCCGCGCACTCGATCACGTTCGTCCGGCTGCACGCGGCCCGGGCCCCCGAGCTCGACCTCACGGTCACCGCGCAGCCGCGGTGCCTGGCGGGCAGGGCCTACGTCGCGGTCCGGGCGACCAACGGCGAGGAGGTCCCGGTCTCCGTGACGCTCACGACGCCGTACGGGGCGAGGTCGTTCGCCGCGGTGCAGCCCGGGGCGAGCGCCTACCAGTCGTTCGCGACGCGAGCGGCCTCCGTCCCGGCGGGGTCGGTGACGGTCGTCGGCACCGGTGCGGTCGGCGGCGAACAGGTCGCCTCGACCGTCGACGTCGCCCACGACGCGCTCGACTGCGGTTGACCCGGTGCCTCGGTCGGCGGGTCGGTCGAGGACCCCGCCGACCGAGGCCGGCGTCGCAGGCCGGGCTCGGCCGCGGCGCCCTCGTGGCCGGTCCGACGGGCCACGAGGGCGGCGGCCCACCGGGCCGCCAGGACGACCGCGCCGGACGCTCCGGCGCGTTGCGGGATCGGTGCCGACACCGTGACCGACGTATGAGGACCGACGACCTCGACGAGGAGGAACGTGATGAGCAGGGGCAGAGGACCGAGGGTGGCGATCGCCGTGGCGCTCGCCGGCGCCCTCGCGCTCGGCGCGAGCACGGGTGCGGCGAACGCGACCGACGGCACGACCGCCGACCCGGGAGGGGCGAGCGTGATCACGGGACCGACCACGACCGACCGCGGTGACGGGACGTACGGCGTCCCGCTCCTGAACAGCGACGTCCCGGACATCAGCGTCGCGCGCGTCCCGGCCGCCGAGAACGACGAGGGCCGCGACGTCTACTACATGATCAGCACCACGATGCACCTGGCTCCGGGCGCCCCGATCATGAAGTCGTACGACCTCGTGAACTGGGAGATCGTCAACTACGTCTACGACCGGCTGGGCGTGGGCGACGTCTCGTCGCTGCGCAACGGCCAGAACGGCTACGGCAACGGTCAGTGGGCGTCGTCGCTGCGCTACCGCGACGGCACGTTCTACGTCGTCTTCAACACCAACGACCTGGGCGGGTCGTTCCTCTTCCGCACGGACGACGTCGAGGACGGCGCCTGGGAACGCACGCCGCTCGGCCGCGGCCTGCACGACCCGTCGCTCTTCTTCGACGAGGCGGACGGCGGGACGCCGTACATCTTCTACGGCTCCGGGGCGACGAGCGCGGTGCGGCTGAACGACGACCTCACCGCGATCGTCGCGGACTACCCGAACATCTTCCGCGCCGAGGACTACGCGGGTGAGCCGTTCGTCGGCGGGCTCTTCGAGGGCGCGCAGGTGCACTACATCGACGGCGAGTACTACGTCGCCATCATCACCTGGCCGAGCGGTCAGAACCGCCAGGAGGTGCTGCTGCGCTCGCCGCACCTGCTCGGCCGCTACCAGACCGCGGACGGGTCGAACCCGTACGAGGCGCGCAGTGCGCTGAACTCGGACGGGTTCGCCCAGGGCGGCCTCGTCGAGGTGCCCGACGGCGACGGCGGCTACGAGTGGTGGGGCATGTTCTTCCGCGACACGTACCCCCTGGGGCGCATCCCGGCGCTCATCCCGGCCGCGTGGGAGGACGGCTGGCCGACGTTCGGCGACGACGGCGTCGTGCGCGTGGGCGACACGTTCACCAAGCCCGTCGTCCTCGACGAGGCGACCGAGCGCCGCGAGCGCCTCAAGAGCATCGTCGCCTCGGACGACTTCGCGAACGACGCCGAGCACAAGGCGTTCCACGACACGGTGTGGGAGGTGCCCGACGCCCCGACCTACGACGAGTCGCTGCTCGGCGTCGAGCTCGTCGCCAACCCGGGTTTCGAGGACACGACGACAGCGCCCTGGGGCACGCAGTACGGGGCGAGCGTCGCGCGCGACACGGGCGGCCCGGCGTCGGGCGCCGCGGCGCTGCGCGTGAGCGGCCGTACGCTCAACGGGTCGGGGCCGAACCAGCAGCTCGGCGGGAAGATCCAGGCCGGCGTCACGTACGAGGTCTCCGCGCGGGTGCGCTACGCACAGGGCCCGGCACAGGTGCGGTTCAACCTCGTCGGCGACTGGGGCGCCGGCGTCAAGACCCTCGCGTGGGCGAACGCGACGCCGGGGGAGTGGACGACGGTCAGCGGCACCTACACCGTCCCGAGCGGCACGGACGTGTCCGCGTTCAAGCTCGCGGTCGAGACGCCGTGGGCGAACCCGCAGCCGCCGTCGTCGAGCGTCGAGTACCTGCTCGACGACGTGTCCGTCGTCGGCCTGACGCCGGACGTCGAGACGCCCACGCTCGAGGAGGTGTCGTACAACGGCTCCGACCTGGATCTCGCGTGGCAGTGGAACCACGCCCCGGACAACCGGTACTGGTCCCTCACCGAGCGCGACGGCTGGCTGCGCCTGACCAACGGGCACGTCGTCACGGGCGAGGCCGAGTACACCAAGGCGCCCGGCCGCGACCTCACGTACCTCGAGGAGGCGCGCAACACGCTGGGCCAGCGCACGTTCGGTCCCACGGGCTCCGCGGAGACCCGCCTCGACGTCTCCGGCATGCTCGACGGCGACGTCGCGGGGCTCGCGGTGTACGGGCGCAGCTTCGCCTACGCGGGCGTCCAGCAGGTCGACGGCGAGCGCACGCTCGGCCTCGTCACCCGGTTGCAGCCGTTCACGGACACGGTCGACCACGACGCGGTCGAGTCGTTCGTGCCGGGCTCGCAGGTCCCGCTCGGCGACGGCACGGACGTGCACCTCAAGGCCGACGCCGACTTCGCGTCGCCGAACGGCCAGCTGTGGGTGCAGTACTCGTACAGCCTCGACGGGCAGACGTGGCAGCCGCTCGGCACGCGCCAGGGACCGCTCGTCATGGACTGGAGCCTGTCGCACTTCATGGGCTACCGGTACGGGCTCTTCTCCTACGCGAAGCAGCAGACCGGCGGTCACGTCGACTTCGACCACCTCCTGCTCAGCGACACCCTCGACGCCGACGGCGGCGCGGACCGCACCGCGCTCGACGCCGTCGTCGACGAGGCGGAGGCGCTCGACCCGGCGGCGTACACGCCCCAGTCGTGGGCCGCCGTCGAGCAGGCGCTGGCATGGGCGCGCGCCACGACGTCGCCGTCGACCCAGAACCAGGTCGACGCGCCCGCGCGAGCCCTCGCGCTCGCCGTCGCGTCGCTCGTCGCGGACGCGTCCGCCGTGGCGTTCACCGCGGAGGCGACCGTGCGCACGCTGGGCAGCACGGGCTACGTCGCGGTGCGCGTGACCAACGACGAGGACGTCCCCGTGGACGTCGTCGTCACCACGCCGTACGGGTCGCGGACCTTCGTCGCCGTCGCGCCCGGGTCGAACGCCTACCAGGCGTTCGCGAGCCGCGTCGCCGCGGTCCCCGCGGGAGAGGGGACCGTCACCGTCACGCGCACGTCCGACGGGGCGTCGACCACCCGCACGCTCCCGTACGGCCACTGAGCCGACCAGGTGCCCGCCGGCCGGTAGGCCGCCCGGCGGGCACCTCGCACCGACGAGGGGAGGCAGGGGCGACGACGGCCCGGCAGCCGTCGTGCAGGACCCGTCCCCGGGGTGCACCCGTGGACGGCGACGCAGGACATCGATCAAGGAGGATCCATGGACACGTACCACCGCAGACGACGCCGCCTGCGCGGTGCCGTCGCCGGGGCCGCGCTCGCCGCGCTGCTCTCGGCGTCGTTCGCCGCGCTGCCGTCGCACGCCGCCGACGAGGAGCTCATCGTCAACGGCGGGTTCGAGGACGGCACCACGGGCTGGTTCGTCAACAACGGCAACGCGACCGACGCGGCCGTCCTGTCGACCACCGACCAGGCGTTCTCGGGCGACGCCGCCGCGATCACGACCGAGCGCGCGACCACCGGCTCGGGCCCCATGCAGGACCTCAGCGGCACGGTCCAGGCGGGGCAGACCTACCAGCTCACCGCGAAGATCCGCTACGACGCCGCCGCCGCTCCGGCGACCAAGCAGTTCTTCGCCACGATGCACTACGGCGGGGGGACCTACACGAACCTCGTGAGCGTCACCGCGACCAAGGGCCAGTGGGCGACGTTCGACGGCACGTTCACGATCCCGGCGAGCCAGGGCGTCACCACGGCGCGACTGTTCTTCGAGACGCCGTGGACGTCCAACCCGTCCGCCGACCCGGCCACGCACCTCATGGACTTCGTGCTCGACGACGTGTCGGTCGTCGGAGCGCCGCCGCCCAAGCCGCCGTCGAGGACGATCGAGGTCGTCGGCAAGCTGCCCGGTGAGCACAACCCGCTGATCTCCCACAAGTTCGGGGCGGACGGGTTCGGGTTCGTCGAGGACGGGCGCGTGTACATGTACATGACCAACGACACGCAGGGCTACGCGCCCGACCCGGTGACCGGCGTGTCCCCGCAGATCAACTACGGCGACATCAACCAGATCACGGTCATCTCGTCCGAGGACCTCGTGAACTGGACCGACCACGGCGAGGTCCCGGTGGCGGGGCCGAACGGGGTCGCGCCCTTCACGAACAACTCGTGGGCGCCCGGCATGGCGAAGAAGACGGTCGACGGCGTCGAGAAGTACTTCCTCTACTACGCCAACGGCGGCGGGTCGTCGAACGTCATCACGGGCGCCTCGCCGCTCGGCCCGTGGGTCAGCGAGCGCGACAGCACGCTCATCGACGGGCGCACCCCCGGCGCCGAGGCGGTGGCGTGGAAGTTCGACCCGGCACCGCTCGTCACGGACGACGGCGACGCGTACCTGTACTTCGGCGGCGGTCCCGCGTCCACGTCCATGCCTGCTGCGGAGCGGTTCAACAACCCGAAGAACATCCGGGTCATCGAGCTGGGCGACGACATGGTCTCGACGCAGGGCACCGCGGCCGTGGTCGACGCGCCCGTCGCGTTCGAGGCGGCGCAGGTGTTCGAGCGCGAGGGGAAGTTCTACCTGTCGTACTCCTCGCACTTCGGTGGCAACGACTTCGGCGGGAACCAGACGCCGCTCCCGGGATACCCGGGCGGCGGGCAGATCGGCTACATGATCTCCGACGACCCGATGTCGTTCCCGAAGGAGACGTACGCGGGCGTGCTGTTCCCCAACCAGTCGCAGTTCTTCGGCGCGGGCACGGGCGGCAACAACCACCAGTCGGTGTTCGAGCTCGACGGGAAGTACTACTTCACGTACCACGCGCCGACGCTCAACAAGCGCATCAACGGGAACACCACGCAGGGCTACCGCAGCCCGCACATCCAGGAGCTGACGTTCAACGCGGACGGGACGATCCAGCAGGTGGTCGGCACGTACGCGGGCCCTGAGCAGGTCAAGGACCTCGACCCCTTCCGGGTGCTCGAGGCGGAGACGTTCGCGTGGCAGCAGGGCCTCGCCACGGCGAAGGTCGACGGCGGGTCGGCACAGTTCGGTGACGAGGCCCCGAACCTCGTGGTGCGCGACGTCGACGACGGCGACTGGTCGGCCCTGTCGTCCGTCGACTTCGGGGACGGCGCCGCGATCGTGACGGCGCGCGTGAAGCCGCTCGCCGAGGACGTGCGTGTCGAGGTGCGTCTCGACGACCGCGAGGGTGCCGTCGTCGGCACGCTCGACCTCGACGGTCCCGTCGGGGAGTGGGCGGACGTCACCGCCGCGCTCGAGGGCGTGAGCGGCGTCCACGACGTGTACTTCACGTTCACCGGGCCCGAGGGCGTCGACCTCGTCGAGGTCGACACCTGGGAGTTCGCGGCCGGTGCCGCAGGCCCGGCCGTGGAGCTCGACGTCGTGGCCGACGCGCGGTGCCTCGCGGGCAAGGCGTACGTGGCCGTGCGCGCGACGAACGCGGGCGACGTGCCCGCCGACGTCGAGCTCGCGACCCCGTACGGCACGCGGGTCGTGACCGGTGTCGCGCCGGGCGCGAACGCGTACCAGTCGTTCGCGGTGCGGTCGACGTCGGTCGCGGCGGGCGAGGTCACCGTCACCGGCTCCGCGGAGCTCGACGGCACCCGGGCGAGCACGCCGTACGCGGTCACGTTCGACACCCTGGTCTGCGGCGGCTGACCCGGCACGTCCGGGCACGGCGAGCGATGCTCGCCGCCCGGGCGGGTCGGCGTCGACGGACGCCGGCCCGCCCGGGCCCCGGGAGACGGGTCGAAGAACTCGACATCGGTTTCGACGCCTCGGGCACCCGCGGAGCCTGGTCGTGTTCGCGCTCACATGTTAGCGTTCACACGAGCGTCCGACGGCGGACGCGGACCCGGCGGTGCCGCCGGGCACGACGACGACGGAGTCATCGATGACCTCACGCCACGTACCACCACCGACCACCGGGGGAGCCGCGGTCCGACGCCGGCCCCGCGCGCTGGCCGCGCTGCTCGGCATCGCGCTCGTCGCCCCGCTCGCGCCGGCTGCGGCTGTCGCCGCACCGACCGCGCGTGCGGCTGCCGGCCCGGCCACGACGGCGGCACCCACGGCCCTCGCCGGGGACCTGACCACCGACGGGCTCCGGCTCTGGCTCCCGCTCGACGAGACCGAGGGCACGGTCGCGCACGACGCGTCGGGCAACGGTCTCGACGGCACGCTCGCCGGCTCCGGTGGCGGCTGGACCCCTGGGCAGGGCCTGACGTTCGGTGGCTCCAACCACGTCGATCTGCCGGACGACGTGCTCGCCGGCTTCGACGCCGTCACGGTGAGCGCCGACGTCTGGGTCGACCCGACGCTGTCCGGCAACTACTTCCTCTACACGCTCGGAAACCCGGCGGTCGGGAGCCCGGAGTCCGGGAACGGCTACCTCTTCTCGACCGGCAACCCGAACTACCGGGCGACGATCTCCGACCTCGCGTGGGGGCGTGAGCAGAACACCGCCAAGACCCCGGCGAGCGCCCTGCAGCGCGGCGTGTGGAAGACCGTCACGTACACGCTCGGCGACGGCACCGGCACGCTCTACGAGGACGGCGCGCAGGTCGGTCAGAACACCGCGGTGACGATCACCCCCGAGGCGATCGGCGGCGCCACGACCACCGCGAACGCGCTCGGCAAGTCGGCCTACGCCGCGGACAATCTCTTCAAGGGCCGCATGAAGGACTTCCGGCTCTACGACCGCGCGCTCACGGCTCAGGAGGTCGCCGACCTGGCGAGCGCAGGGGCCGACGCGGCGGTGGCCGCCGACGCCGCCGCGCTCGACCTCGGTGACACGAGCGCGGTCGTCACCGACCTCGCACTGCCGGCGCAGGGCGTCGGTGGCTCGACGGTCACGTGGGCCAGCTCCGACGCCGGCGTCGTCTCGGCGAGCGGCGCCGTCACGCGCCCGGCGGGCGACGAGCCCGCGACCGCCACGCTGACCGCGACGGTCACGCTGCGCGGCGCGACCGGGACCCGCACGTTCGACGTCACGGTCCTGCCGGGCGACGGCGACCAGACGAAGGCCGACGCCGCGGTCGCGGCGCTCGAGGTGCCGAACCTCGACGACGTGCGCGGGAACCTCACCCTGCCCACGACGGGGCTGCACGGTGCGAGCGTGGCGTGGGCGACGTCGTCGGGCACGATCACGCCGACGGGCGAAGTGACCCGTCCGGCGCACGGCGAGGACGCCGAGACCGTGACGCTCACCGCGACGGTGACGGTCGGTACGGCCACCGCCAGGCGCGAGCTCGAGGCGCACGTGCCGCCGCTGCCCGAGCAGGAGGACCTCGCGGGCTACCTGTTCTCCTACTTCGTCGGCGAGGGCACGGCCACCGGCGAGCAGGTCTACTTCGGGCTCAGCCAGGGCAACGACCCGCTGAACTACCAGAACCTCAACGACAACCAGCCCGTGCTCACCTCCGAGCTGGGGGAGAAGGGTCTGCGCGACCCGTTCATCATCCGCTCGCCCGAGGGCGACAAGTTCTACCAGATCGCGACCGACCTGCGGATCTACGACGGCAACGGCTGGGACGCGGCGCAGCGGCAGGGGTCGAGGTCGATCATGGTGTGGGAGTCCACGGACCTCGTGAGCTGGACCGACCAGCGCCTCGTGGAGGTCTCGCCCGAGACCGCGGGCAACACGTGGGCGCCCGAGGCGTACTACGACGAGACGATCGGCGCGTACGTCGTGTTCTGGGCCTCGAAGCTCTACGCCGAGGACGACCCGGGCCACACGGGCAACACCTACAACCGCATGATGTACGCCACGACGCGCGACTTCGTGACGTTCAGCGAGGCGCAGGTGTGGGTCGACCCGGGCTACTCGGTCATCGACTCGACCGTCATGCAGCACGACGGCCAGTACTACCGCTTCACCAAGGACGAGCGGAACAACACGTCGTCCACGCCGTGCTCGAAGTTCATCCTCGCGGAGAAGGCGGCCGAGCTGCGCTCGACGGACTACGAGTTCATCACCGACTGCATCGGCAAGGCGAACTCGCTCGGTGGCGGGATCAACCAGGGCGAGGGCCCGACGATCTTCAAGTCGAACACCGAGGAGAAGTGGTACCTCTTCATCGACGAGTTCGGCGGGCGCGGCTACGTGCCGTTCGAGTCGACCTCGCTCGACGCGGCCGAGTGGACGATGTCCACCGACTACCAGATGCCGTCCCGCCCGCGTCACGGCACGGTCCTCCCGGTCACGCAGGCCGAGTACGACCGCCTGCTGCGGACCTACCAGCCCGACGCGTTCGTCGAGTCCGTCGAGGACGTCGCCGTCACCGTGCAGACGGGCTCCGCGCCGGTGCTGCCCGCGACGGTCACGGCCCGGTTCGCCGACGGGTCCACCGGACCGGCCGACGTCACGTGGGACGCGGTGGATCCGGCGTCGTACGCGCAGGCGGGGTCGTTCGAGGTCCTCGGGACGCTCGGCAGCGGCGTGAGCGTGCGCGCCCGCGCCCTCGTCACGGTGACCGACGACGTCGTCCCGGTCGAGGGCCTGAGCGTCAGCCCCGCGTCGCTCGAGGTCGGTGTCGGCGGGACGCGACAGCTCGTCGCGACCGTCACGCCGGCCAACGCGACGGCGCGCGCGGTCACGTGGGCGTCGGACGACGCGGACGTCGCCACGGTCTCGGCCGACGGCGTCGTCACGGGCGTGGGCGAGGGCCACGCGCTCGTCACCGCCACGACGGCCGACGGGTCGCACACCGCGTACGTCGCGGTCGAGGTGACCACGGAGATCCCCGGCCTCGTCGTGCGGTATGCGCTCGACGAGACCAGCGGCACGTCGGCGGCGAACACCGCGCCGGGGTCGTCGTTCGGGCCCGCGACGCTGACCAACGGCGCGGCGTTCTCGGGGAACGGGGAGGGCGTGACCCTCGACGGGACGAACGACTACGTCGACCTGCCCGACCACCTGCTCGCCGGGCTGACCGACGTGACCGTCGGGCTCGACGTCAAGGTCGCGACCGACCAGGCGACGCCGTACTTCGTCTACGGGCTCGGCAACACGAGCGGCACGGCGGGCAACGGGTACCTGTTCACGACCGGCAACGCCTACCGCACGTCGATCGCGACGGGCAACTGGACGACCGAGCAGACCGTCACCAAGAACGCCAACCTCCAGCGCGGCGTCTGGAAGCACCTCACGTACACGTTGTCCGGCACGACGGCCGTGCTCTACGAGGACGGCGTCGAGGTGGGCCGCCAGACCGGTGTCACCATCGACCCGAAGGACATCGGGAACGGGTCGACCCTCGCGAACTACATCGGCCGCTCGCTGTACTCGGACGACCGTTACCTCAAGGGCTCGGTGCGCGACTTCCGGGTCTACGACCGCGCGCTCACGGCGGACGAGGTCTACCAGGTCGGTGCCGACCACACGGCGGTGACGGGCGCCGAGCTCGACGCGCTCAAGGTCCCGGCGATCGTCGACGGGGCGAGCTCGACCGTGACGCTCGCGGTCGAGCCGGGCACGGACGTGTCCGCGCTCGCGCCGGTCCTCACCGTCTCGCCGCGCGCGACGGTGACGCCCGAGAACGGCTCGGTGCAGGACCTCTCGCAGCCGGTCGAGTACACCGTGACCGGGCCTGACGGCGCGTCCCGGACCTGGACGGTGCAGGCGAAGGAGATGGGCAGCCCTGTGCTCCCCGGAAAGTACGCCGACCCGAACATCGCGCAGTTCGGCGACACGTTCTACCTCTACGCGACGACCGACGGCACGCCCGGCTGGGGCGGCAAGGACTTCTACGTCTGGAAGTCCACCGACCTCGTGACGTGGGAGCGCTCGGAGCAACCGTTCCTCACCCTCGACGGCGTGAGCGGGAACGTCCCGTGGGCGACCGGCAACGCGTGGGCACCGACGATCATCGAGCGCGACGGGAAGTACTACTTCTACTTCTCCGGCCACAACCCGACGTACGACCGCAAGACGATCGGCGTCGCGGTGGCCGACAGCCCCGAGGGCCCGTTCACGGCGCAGCCGACGGCGATGATCACGAACGGTGAGGCGGTCACCTCGGGGCAGGCCATCGACCCGGCCGCGTTCCGCGACCCGGAGACCGGGAAGCACTGGCTCCTGTGGGGCAACGGCGGGCCGTCGAACGGGCCGGTCATGGCCGAGCTGGGCGACGACATGACGTCGATCGAGCAGGACACGCTGCGGCGCATCCCCGGCCTGACCGACTTCCGCGAGGGCCTGTTCCTCAACTACCGGGACGGCGTCTACCACCTCACCTACTCGATCGACGACACGGGCTCGGAGAACTACCGCGTCGGCTACGCGACGTCGGACAGCATCGACGGCCCGTGGACGTACCGCGGCGTGATCCTCGAGAAGGACGCCTCGCAGGGCATCCTCGGGACCGGGCACAGCTCGGTCCTCCAGGTCGAGGGCACGGACGACTGGTACATCGCGTACCACCGGTTCGCGATCCCCGGCGGCAACGGGACGAACCGCGAGACGACGATCGACCGGCTCACGTTCGGCCCGGACGGTCTCATCCAGAAGGTCACCCCGACGCTCGAGAGCGTGGACCCGGTCGACGTGCAGCCGGCCCCGACGGTCGAGCTGACCGTCGAGGTGACTCCGCGGTGCCTCGCGGGCAAGGTCTACGTCGCGGTGCGGGCGACGAACGCGGGCGACGTGCCCGCCGACGTCACGCTCACGACCCCGTACGGCACGAAGACCGTCACCGGCGTCGCGCCGGGGGCGAACGCCTACCAGTCGTTCGCGACGCGCGCGGTCTCCGTGCCCGCGGGCACGGCCACCGTCACGGGGACGGCGGCGCTCGACGGCGCACCGGTCACCACGACCTATGACGTCGCCGTCGACGCCCACACCTGCGGCTGACCACCCGGCCGAGGACGCCTTCATCTCGACTTCATCTCGACGAGGAGAGGACACATGAACCTGACACACCGAGCGCGCTCGGCACTGGCCGCCGGCCTGGTGGGCGCGCTGACCGCCACGACCCTCGCGGCGGTGGTCGCGACCCCCGCCGCGGCGGACGTCGGCGGCCCCACGGACGACGGGCTCGTCGCGTGGTACCCGCTCGACGCGGCGAGCACGAGCGACGGCACGACGGCGAACCTCGCCGAGGGCTCCACGTTCGGCCCGGCCACGGTCGTGGGCGGGCAGGCGACCGCCGACGGGACCACGCTCGACGGCACCGACGACTACGTCGACCTGCCGGACCACCTGCTCGCGGGCCTGACGGACGCGACCGTGAGCCTCGACGTCCTGGTCGCCCAGGACCAGGCGACCCCGTACTTCATCTACGGGCTGGGCAACTCGAGCGGGTCGAACGGCAACGGGTACCTGTTCACCACGGGCAACGCCTACCGGACCTCGATCGCCACGGGGAACTGGTCCACCGAGCAGACCGTGACCAAGGGCTCGAACCTCCAGCGCGGCGTGTGGAAGACCCTCACCTACACGCTCGCCGGCACGACCGCCACGCTCTACGAGGACGGGGTGCAGGTCCGGCAGGCCACGGACGTCACGACCGACCCCGGCCAGATCGGCGGTGGCCAGACGACGGCGAACTACGTCGGCCGCTCGCTCTACTCCGGTGACCGCTACCTCAAGGGCCAGGTGCGCGACTTCCGCCTCTACGACCGTGCGCTGAGCCCGACCGAGGCGGGCCAGCTCGCCGCCGAGACCTCGACGGCGGCCGCCGACGCGGACCTCGCCGCACTCGACCTGGGCGACACGAGCGCCGTGACCGCCGACCTGGTCCTGCCGACCACCGGTGCGCACGGCTCGCTCCTCACGTGGACGTCCTCCGACCCGTCCGTCGTCACGTCGGCGGGCGTGGTCAACCGCCCCGCGGCGGGCGAGGACGACGCGACCGTCACGCTCACGGTGCTCGTCACGCGCGGCGCGGTCGCGCGCACCACGCAGCTCGACGTCACGGTCCTCGCGCACCTCGCGCCGGCCGACGCCGTCGCGTGGGACGCGAGCCACGTCGTCGTGCCGCACCTCGACGACGTGCGCGGCAACCTCTCGCTGCCCGCCGACGGTGCGAACGGATCGACCCTCACGTGGCAGAGCTCCGACCCGTCGACCGTCTCGGCCACGGGCGAGGTGACACGGCCCGCCCACGGCGAGCCGGCCGCCGTCGTGCGGCTCACCGTCACCGCGACCAAGGAGGGCGCGACCGCGACGCACACGTACGACGCCACGGTGCGCCCGCTGCCGGAGGACGCCGCGTACGAGGGCTACTTCTTCCCCTACTTCGAGGGGGAGAGCACCCCGGACGGCGAATCCGTCTACTTCAGCGCGAGCAACGGGAACGACCCGCTCGACTGGGTCGAGCTCAACGACGGCGAGCCGGTGCTCACGTCCACGCTCGGAGAGAAGGGCCTGCGCGACCCGTTCATCATCCGCTCGCCCGAGGGCGACCGGTTCTTCCTCCTCGCGACCGACCTGCGCATCTACGGCGGCAACAACTTCGCCAACGCGCAGGAGCGCGGCTCGCGCGCCCTCATGATCTGGGAGTCCACCGACCTCGTGCACTGGTCCGACCAGCGCATGGTCACCGTGTCGAGCGCGTACGCGGGCAACACGTGGGCGCCCGAGGCGTTCTGGGACGCGCAGCGCGGCGAGTACATCGTCTACTGGGCGTCGGCGCTCTACCCGACCACCTCCACGGACGGCCGCCGGATCGCCGACTCGTACCAGCGCATGATGTACGCCACGACGCGCGACTTCGTGACGTTCTCCGAGCCGCAGGTGTGGATCGACGAGAAGCGCGGCAACGGCCTCGGGATGATCGACTCGTCGATCGTCGAGCACGACGGCACCTACTACCGGTTCACCAAGGACGAGGCGTACATGATCCCGCGCCTCGAGAGGTCGACGGACCTGCGCTCGACCGACTGGGACCTCGTCGCCGAGAAGATCGGCTACGGCCAGCCCAACCCGTGGGGCGGCACGCTCACCGCGGGCGAGGGCCCGACCGTCTTCAAGTCGAACACCGAGGAGAAGTGGTACCTCTTCGTCGACCAGCCGAGCTATCACGGCGGCCAGGGGTACCTCCCGCTCGAGTCCACCGACCTCGACTCGGGCGTGTGGACGTCCGTCGACGCGCACCTGCCCAGCAGCCCGCGCCACGGGACGGTGCTGCCGATCACGGCTGCCGAGCACGCCGCGCTGCTCGCGGCCTACGGGGAGCAGCCCCCGGCACCCGAGCTCGACCTCGCGGTCGAGGCGACGTCGCGCTGCCTCGCCGGCAAGGCCTACGTGGCCGTGCGCGCGACGAACGGCGAGGACGTCCCCGTCACCATGACGCTCACGACGCCGTACGGCGAGAAGAGCGTCGCCGACGTGGCGCCGGGCAAGAACGCGTACCAGTCGTTCGCCGCCCGCGCGACGGCGGTCCCCGCCGGGACCGTCACGGTGACCGGCGTCGCGACGCTCGACGGCAAGGAGGTGACGACCACGCGCGAGGCGCCGGTCGACGCGCTCGACTGCGCCTGACACCCGCGAGGTCGCACCCGCCGGGGGAGAGGCGCGCTCCGCGCCTCTCCCCGGGCGGGACCGCGGCCGAGCGACACCGCACGAGCGTCGGACGCGGGGCTTCCCTCCTTGCCGCCGACGGCGCTTCCACCACTCGACGACGAGTGAGAAGGAGCGACAGCTCATGCACGTGCACGACTCCAGCTATTCGCGACGGGCCGTCCTGCGGCTCGGGGCGCTGGCCGCCGGGGCCACCGGCGCCGTCGCCCTCGCGGGCGGCGGAAGCGCCCTCGCGGCGCCGCCCGTCCCCACCCTGACGGTCCCGAGCGGGCCACCGGTGAGCCGGGCCGTCCGGCGTGCCCTCGACCGGTCCCTCGCGCTCGACGGCTGGGCCGCCGAGCCGTTCCCGATGTCCGACGTGACCCTCGCGCCGAGCGTCGTGACGCGCTCGCAGGACCAGATGCTGCACCTCGCGCGCCAGTACCCCGTCGACCGCATCCTCGCCGTGTTCCGGCGCAACGCCGGCCTCGACACGAAGGGCGCCTCCGCGCCCGGCGGCTGGGAGGGCTTCGGCCACGCCAACGAGCAGCCGTGGGGCCCCGACGACTACCCCGGCCGCGCGAGCACCCAGACGGCGAACCTCCTGCGCGGCCACTACGGCGGGCACTTCCTGTCCATGGTGTCGCTCGCCTGGGCGAGCACCGGGGAGACCGTGTTCCGCGACAAGGTCGACCAGATCGTCGAGGGCCTCGCCGAGGTCCAGGCGGCGCTCGCGGCCACGGGCCGCTTCAGCCACCCCGGCTTCCTCGCGGCCTACGGCGAGTGGCAGTTCAGCCAGCTCGAGAAGTACGCGCCGTACGGCGAGATCTGGGCGCCGTACTACACGTGCCACAAGATCATGGCCGGCCTCCTCGAGGCCTACCGCCTCGCGGGCAGCGACCAGGCGCTCGAGATCGCGACCTCCATGGCGGCGTGGGTGCACAGCCGCCTCTCGGTGCTGCCGCAGGCGCAGCTCGACCGCATGTGGGGGATCTACATCGCGGGCGAGTACGGCGGGCTGAACGAGAGCCTGGCCGACATCGCGTCGATCACGGGCGACGACACGTACGTCGCCACGGCGAGGCTGTTCGACCTCAACACGCTCGTCGACGCGAGCGCCGCGGGCAGCGACACGCTCGACGGGAAGCACGCCAACCAGCACATCCCGCAGTTCCCCGGCTACCTCAAGGTCTACGACCTCACGGGCGATGAGCGGTACCTCCGGGCCGTCGAGGGGTTCTGGGGGATGGTCGTGCCGGGACGCACGTACGCGCACGGCGGGCACGGCGAGGGCGAGCTGTTCGGCCCGCCGAACACGGTCGCGGGCGACATCGGCGCCCGCAACGCCGAGACGTGCGGCACGTACAACATGCTCAAGCTGTCGCGCCTGCTGTACTTCCACTCGCTCGACCCCAGGTACATGGAGTTCTACGAGCGCGGCCTGCTCAACCACGTCGTGGGCTCGAAGAAGAACACGCAGTCGGCGACGAGCCCCGACGTCACGTACATGTACGGCGTCAACCCGGGCACGCGCCGCGAGTACGGCAACACCGGGACGTGCTGCGGCGGCACCGGGCTCGAGAACCACGTGAAGTACCGCGACTCCGTCTACTTCCGGTCGGTCGACGGGGACGTGCTGTACGTCAACCTGTACCTCGCCTCCACCCTGACCTGGGAGGAGAGGGGCTTCGAGGTGGTCCAGGAGACGCAGTACCCGAAGGTCGGGGCGACCCGCCTCACGGTGAACGGCACGGGCGCGCTCGACGTGCGCTTGCGCGTGCCCGGGTGGGTGCGCAAGGGCTTCACGGTCGCGGTGAACGGGGTGGAGCAGGAGCTCGACGCCGTGCCCGGGACGTACGTGAGCGTGTCGCGGTCGTGGTCGCCGGGCGACGTCGTCGACGTGGCGATGCCGCTGAGCATCCGCGCGGTCCCGACGATCGACAACCCCGCGATCCAGAGCATCGAGAACGGGCCGACCGTCCTGCTCGCGCGCAGCGCGTCGCGCGAGCTCCTCAAGCTCTCGCTCTACGCGCACATGGGCCTGGACGGCACGCTCGACGGCGCGTTCACCGCACTCGGCAACGGGTACTTCCGTCTCGGCGACCTGACGTTCGAGCCCGCGTGGTCGGGGGACGACACGCAGTACCACATGTACGTCGAACGCTCCGAGCCGCGCGTGGTCTTCGCAGGGCTCGACAGCGGCGTCGCCAACGCCGCGCGGCCGGACGGGACGACGTTCCTCGACGTCGTGTGGGGCGACGGCGGCTTCGCCGACCGCGCCGCGTTCCTCCACGAGGTCCGACGCACGGTCGAGCAGTTCACCGCGAGCGGTCTCCTGAGCCGCCGCGACGGGCAGAAGGTCCTGGTCACGGCGGGGAAGGCGAGGCTGGCATGAGCGCGCGCAGGAACGCATCGCGGGGCACGGCCGCGACCGTGCTGATCCCGTTCGGAACGCCATCGGAGCCAGGTGCACGACGCCGCGTCGCCGCCACGGCGACCGTGCTCGCCCTCGCCCTGACGGGCGCGGGCGTCGGCGCCTGGGCCCTCGGAGGGTCGACGGGCGGCGACGTCCTCGCCGCGGCGGACGAGGCGCCGTCGAACGTCGCGCTCATCGGCACGCCTGACGCCAGCTACACCGCGTCGTGGAACACGGTCGAGTCGGTGAACGACGGCGCGGGCGTGAGCACGGGGGGAGCGCACGACGCGGCGTGGGCCACGTGGAGCGGGGACCGCCCCGCGACGCAGTGGCTCGAGTACTCCTGGCCCGCGCCGGTCACCGTCGACCGGTCGGTCGTCCGGTTCTGGTCCGACGGCGCGGACGCGAACGGCGACAACGTGCGCGTGCCGGCGTCGTGGAAGATCCAGTACTGGGACGCCGACGCGGGCGTGTTCGTCGACGTCCCGAACCCGAGCGGCTACCCGACCGAGCGCCTCGCGCTCAACGAGACGACCTTCGACGCGGTCACCACGACGCGCCTGCGCGCCACGTTCGACGCGCTGCGCGGGGCCACCGTGAGCACGTACTCGGCGGTCGGCGTCTCGGAGTGGGAGGTCTGGGGGACGGGCGGGGTCGAGGAGCCCGAGCCGGTCGACCCCGACGGGCCGATCGACTACTCGCCCGTCCACATCCCGACCGACGTGGGCGTCCTGCCCGACCTCCCGGCCGAGATCGACGCGATCTTCACCGACGGCTGGGTCGAGACCGTCGCGGTGGATTGGGAGGACGTCACCGCCGCCGACGTCGCCGCGGCGGGGGCGTTCGAGGTCACCGGCACGTCGGACGACCTCGTCGAACCGGTGAGCGGCACGGTGCACGTCCGCGACGGCGAGCCGGGCGCGATCACGGCGGTCGACCACGTGAGCGTCGTGACGCTCGCCGGCACGGCCCCCGCCCTCCCGGCGACGGTCACCGCGGAGTACGAGGACGCGTCGAAGGACAGCCGCATCCCCGTGACGTGGGACGCCGTCGACCCGGTGGACTACGCCGAGCCCGACGGGTTGTTCTTCGTGGACGGCGACGTCGAGGGGACGGACGTGCCGGCCGAGGCCGTCGTGTTCGTCGTCGCGCCGGACACCGGTGAGGACACGACACCCCCCACGGTGGCCGTGACCGCTCAGCCCGGCCCGGCGACGTCCGGCTGGTACGTCCAGCACCCGACCGTGACGGTCGTGGCGTTCGACAACCGCGACCCGGCCCCGACGGTCGAGGTCTCGGTCGACGGCGGCGCGTGGGCACCGTACACCGGCGCGTTCCCGCTCGACGAGGACGGGACGCGCAGCGTCGAGGTGCGCGCGACGGACGAGGCCGGGAACGTGGGCACGGGCTCGCGCGAGCTCCGCGTCGACACCGCCGCGCCGGTGACGGTCGCGACGCTGCGCGAGGTCGGCAGCAGCGTGGAGATCACCCTCGAGGCCACCGACGCCGGCTCGGGCGTGGACAAGGTGCAGTGGGAGGGGCCCGGCACGTTCTGGGGCACCTACACCGAGCCGTTCACGCGCGCGCTCACCGACGAGCAGCAGGTCGTCGAGTTCGCGGCGACCGACGCGGCGGGCAACGAGGAGGCGCGTCGCCAGATCGTGCTCCCCGCGCTGGGCACGGACCCCGAGCTCGACCTCGCGGTCGAGGCGACGCCGCGCTGCCTCGCCGGCAAGGCCTACGTGGCCGTGCGCGCGACGAACGGCGAGGACGTCCCGGTGACGGTGACGCTCTCGACGCCGTTCGGCGAGAGGGCGTTCGCCGACGTGGCACCGGGTCGGTCCGCGTACCAGTCGTTCCCGGCCCGCGCGCCGTCGGCACCGACCGGGACGGCGACCGTCTCGGCGACCGCCACGATCGACGGCGAGGAGGTGACCGCCACGGTCGACGCGCCGTTCGACGCGCTCGACTGCGGCTGACCCCGCGCACCGGCGCGACCGTCCTGGTACCAGGACGACCACAGACCCCCGGGCGGTGTGCCGGCACCGCACGGGACCGGCTCGGCCCCCGTCGCTCCACGGAGCGGCGGGGGCCGAGCCGTGCCGGGACGCTCGTGCGACAACGGGTGGGTGAACAACCTGGACACCTGTTCAGATCAGGCGTCCAAGATGGCAGGATGTAGGCGGCTGGACGATCGTCCAGTCGGGTTCGGGGGGACCCAGCAGCGCCCGCCCGGGCCGGACGAAGAGGTTCATCGCGTGACGACCACCCGCAGGCTGCTCGCCGCCCTCGTGATCGCCGGGTCCCTCGCCGTCCCCGCCGGGACCGCCTCCGCCGCCGCGCTCGCCGCCGCGACGCCCGACCCGTCCGAGGGCGTGCACGTCAGCGTCGAGATCACCGAGCGCGAGGCGCCCGCCGGGCCGAGCGTCGGCGTCGTGGGCGACGGCCCGTTCACCGTCGGCGGCGAGCTCGTGGTGCGCGGCACCGGCCTCCCGCCGCACACCGCCTACCAGGTCTGGCTCTTGAGCGACCCGGTGCTCCTCGCGACCGTCACCGTCGGAGCGGACGGGACGTTCGAGCTCGTCACGGCGATCCCCGCCGACGCCGTCCCCGGGGAGCACCGCATCCACCTCGTCCCGACGGACGCAGGACCCGACGTCCTGTCCGACCCGTTCCTCGTGGTCGCCCGGACCGGCGATCCCGACGCGCCCGGCACGACGCCCCCCGGCGGGACGGGCGGGACGTCGGGCAGCGGCGCCCAGGCGTCGTCCCGGCCCGGCGGGCTCGCCACCACCGGGACCGGCCTCGGCGTCGTCGCGGCGCTCGCCGCCGTCGCCGTCGCCTCCGGCACGGTCCTGCGCCGACGCGCCCGGCGGGCCACCCCGACGTCCTGACCCCGACGGGCCGTCCCGGCCCGCGGGCGCGTCAGGGGCGCGCCGCGAAGCGCTCGAGGAGGTCCGCGTGCCCCGAGACGATGAGAAGGTCGTTGGTGCTGATCCGGGTCTCGGGCGTGGCGTAGAGGAACTCCTCGCCGGGTGACTTCACGCCGATGACGGTGACGCCGTACCGCTCGCGGACCTTCGACTGCGCGAGCGTGAAGCCCTGGACCTCCTTGGGCGGGCGCATCTTGACGATGGTGAACCCGTCCTCGACCTCGATGTAGTCGAGGAGCTTGCCGGAGACCAGGTGCGCGACGCGCGAGCCGGCGTCCGCCTCCGGGAAGACGACGTGGTGCGCGCCGATGCGCTGGAGGATGCGCCCGTGCTCCGCGGAGATCGCCTTGGCCCAGATCTGCGGCGTGCCGAGGTCCACGAGGTTGCCCGTGATGAGCACGCTCGCCTCGAGCGACGTGCCGACGCCGACCACGGCGACGGGGAAGTCGCGCGCGCCGAGCTGCTCGAGCGCGACGGGGTTGGAGGCGTCGGCCTCGACCAGGGGGAGCTGCCCGCTCCACTGCGCCACGAGGTCGGGGTCGCGCTCGACGGCGAGCACGTCCTGGCCGAGCCGGTCGAGCGTCGCGGCGATGGCCGTGCCGAAGCGCCCGAGGCCGATGACGAGCACGCCAGCGTCCTTGCGCGGGGCCTTCGCCTCGTCGCGGCGGGCCCGCTCGGCGCGGCCGCGCTCGACGATCTGCCGGGCGACGGGGTCCGCAGGCAGCGCGTCGTTGCCGGCGGCGCGGGTGAAGGGGTCGGTCACGGTCGGGCCTCTCGTGGTGGTTCGGGGTCGGTGGGGGCAGCGGAGCCCGACGGCGCAGCGACGTCGGGGCGGCGCCCTCACCCGATGATGGGGCGCTCCTCGGGGTAGCGCACGATGCGGCGGCGGTCGCGCAGCGCGAGCGCCGCGGCGAACGTCATCGTGCCGGTGCGCCCGACGAACATGAGCGCGACGAGCACGTACTTGCCCGCGTCGGGCAGGTCGGGCGTGATCCCCGTGGTGAGCCCGACCGTCGCGAACGCCGAGATGGTCTCGAAGAGGATGACGTCGAGCGTCTCGCCCGTGATCTCCAGGAGCAGGAGGCTCGCGAGCAGCACCGCCGTCGCCCCGACGAACGAGACGGCGACGGCGAGGCGCAGCGTGTCGCGCGGGATCCGGCGCCCGAACGCCTCCATGTCCCGGTCCCCGCGCGCCTCCGACACGATCGCGATGAGCATGACGGCGAGCGTCGTGACCTTGATGCCACCAGCGGTCGACGCGGAGCCGCCGCCGACGAACATCAGGGCGTCGGTGATGAGCCAGCTCGCCTCGTGCATGCCGCCGGTGTCGACGGTCGAGAACCCGCCGGAGCGCGGCATGACCCCCGCGAACAGCGATGCGAGGAGCTTGTCTCCGAACGCGAGCGGCCCGAGCGTGCGCTGGTTCGTCCACTCCAGGGCGGCGAACAGCACCGTCGCCACGACGACGAGCGCCGCGCTCGTCGTCAGCGTGAGCTTGGTGTGCAGGCTCCACTTCGACACCCGCTTGCGGGTCCGCATGACGTTGAGGATCACCGGGAACCCCAGGGAGCCGATGAACACGCCGAGGATGATCGGCAGGCACAGCATCCAGTCGCCCACGTAGGGAGCGAGGCCCTGCTCGGTCGGGATGAACCCGGCGTTGTTGAAGGCCGAGATGCCGTAGAAGAGGCCGTGCCACGCGGCCTCGCCGAACGTCTCCTCGAGCACGACGAAGCGCGGGAGCAGGAGCAGCGCGACGAGCAGCTCGAGGGACGTCGAGGTGATGACGACGACGCGCACGAGCGAGCCGACCTCGCCGAGCCGCGTCGTCTTCGTCTCCGACGCGGTGAGCAGCTTCTGGGTGAGGCCGATGCGCCGCGACACGGCCATGCCGAGGATCGACGCGAGCGTCATGACGCCCAGCCCGCCGATCTTGATGCCGAGCAGGATGACGACCTGCCCGTACGTCGACCAGTAGGTCCCGGTGGGGACGACGACCAGACCCGTCACGCACACCGCGGACGTCGCGGTGAACAGCGCGTCGACGAACGGTGCCGCCCGGCCGCTCGCGGTCGCCCAGGGCGCCAGGAGGAGCGCGGTGAACAGCGCGATGACGGCCGCGAACACGGTGACCGCGAGGCGGGCGGGGGACTGCCGGGCGAGGCGGTCGACGATCTCCCGCCCCTTGAACAGGCGCCCGGTCATGCTCGTCGGCATGGAGCCTCCCTCACCACTCGCGCCACTCTGCCACGGGCCAGGTGGCCCGTCATGTCGCCGCTCCGGCGCCGGGCCATCATGCCCGCTCGGACGGGTCGACGCCGCACCCGCCCGCGGTGCCGGCCGGGGACGACGTCGCCCTGCGGGCCCGGCGGCCGGTCCACCAGGGCGGGAGGGCGTCGTCGGGCGTTACCGTGAGCCATGCCCTCGACCGACCCGACGTCGTCGTCCGTCCCACAGGGTGCCGCCGTGGCGGCACCCGGCGCGTGCGTCGTGTGGAGCCCCGAGCTGCTCGGGTACGACTTCGGGCCCGGGCACCCCATGGCGCCGGCCCGCCTGGACCTCACGATGGGGCTCGTGCGCGGGCTCGGACTGCTCGACGACGAGGCCGCCTTCGAGGTCGTCCGTCCCGAACCGGCAGCGGACGACGTGCTGACGCTCGTGCACGACCTCGACTACGTCGCGGCCGTGCGCGCCGCCTCCGACCACGGGACGCTCGACCCCGGCCGCGGGCTCGGGACCGAGGACGACCCGGTGTTCGCCGGCATGCACGAGGCCGCGGCCCGGATCGTCGAGGGGTCGTACGAGGCCGCAGGCGCGATCGCCGCAGGCCGCGTCACCCACGCGGTGAACGTCGCGGGCGGGATGCACCACGCGAAGCCCGGCGCGGCGTCGGGCTTCTGCGTCTACAACGACGCGGCCGTCGCGATCCGGCGCCTCCTCGACGACGGCGTCGAACGGGTCGCGTACGTGGACCTCGACGCGCACCACGGAGACGGGGTCGAGGAGGTGTTCTGGGACGACCCGCGGGTCCTCACGGTCTCGGTGCACCAGAGCGGCGCGACGCTCTTCCCCGGGACCGGGCACCCGACCGACGTCGGCGGGCCGCACGCCGAGGGGACGGCCGTCAACGTCGCGCTGCCGCGCCGCACGGACGGCGCGCGCTGGCTGCGCGCGGTCGACGCCGTCGTCCCGCCCGTGCTGCGCGCCTTCCGCCCGCAGGTGCTCGTCACGCAGCACGGCTGCGACGCGCACGGCGACGACCCGTTGTCCGACCTCGACGTGTCCGTGGACGCGCAGCGCACCGCGCTCGCCCAGCTGCACGGTCTCGCGCACGAGCTGTCGGGCGGTCGATGGCTCGCGCTCGGCGGCGGTGGGTACGCGATCGCCCGTGTCGTGCCGCTCGTGTGGTCGGCCGTGGTGGGAGAGGTCGTGCATCGCCCCGTGACGGCGGGCACCCACCTGCCGGAGGGCTGGCGCGCGCGCGTCGCCGAGGTCGCGGGCTTCGACGCGCCGATCGAGTTCGGGCCGCCCGTGGAGGTGCGGTCGTGGCGCTCGGGCTTCGACCCCGACGACGACGTCGACCGCGCCGTCACCGCGACCCGGCGCGCGGTCTTCCCGCTCCTGGGACTCGACCCGCACTTCGACTGAGACGGTCGCGCACCGGTGGTCGGGGCCGCGCCGAGGTGGTCGTGGCCGCCGCCGCACCGCGCACGACCTCGCGTCACGGGCACGAGCGCGAGCAGGTAGTCTAGGGGGCGGATTTCTCTCGTGTTGGTCGGCCCGCGGCATCCTTGGTGGTGGCGGGGCGTCCTGATCAACCGTGGACCATCACGCGGCCGGTCGACCGGTCGCCGACCGACACGCCGCTCGAGCATTGCGAGGACCATATGGGCTCCGTCATCAAGAAGCGCCGCAAGCGCATGGCCAAGAAGAAGCACCGCAAGCTGCTTCGCAAGACGCGTCACCAGCGTCGCAACAAGAAGTGACGTCGCGCGCGTCCTGACGCGCACGACGACCGCGAGCCCGGCCCCTCTCGAGGGACCGGGCTCGTCGCGTCTTCGGCCCGCGCGGCGTGCGGGGTTGCGCCGGTTCTGGGGTGACTGCCCGCGCGGTGGGGTCCGCGGGCGGGGTGTCCGCGGTGCTCGGGCTGCCGCGCCGTCGCCGTGGTCTGTCGGGCGGGGGTTCTGCGAGCGCGGCTCTGACCACGCCGCCGTCGGGCACGACACCATGGTTCTCCCTCGCGCGACCGGCGTTCTCCCTCGGCGGGACGGTCAGAGGCGGGCGATGCGGCGGTCGACGGCGCGACGCACCGACCGCAGCACGAGCGTGGCGGCCCACGCGGCGCCGGCCCAGCTCGCGGTGCGGACGCTGCTGCGGGCGACGCGCCGGCGTCGGCCGCGGAACTCGCGGATGGGCCAGCCGACGTCCTGCGCGTGGCGGCGCAGCCGGGCGTCGGGGTTGATGGGACACGGGTGGCCGACGGCGTCCATCATGGTGACGTCGTTCAGCGAGTCGCCGTACGCGTACGACGCGGACAGGTCGATGTCCTCGCGCTCGGCGAGGGCGCGGACCCCGGCCGCCTTGGCGCGTCCGTGCATCATGTCGCCGACGAGGCGGCCGGTGTAGAAGCCGTCCTCGTGCTCGGCGACGGTGCCGAGGGCGCCGGTCGCGCCGAGCCGGCGCGCGATGAGCTCGCCGATCTCCAGGGGGGTCGCGGAGACGAGCCACACCTGGTGGCCGGCGGCGAGGTGCTCGTCGAGCAGGCGGCGCGTCCCGGGGTAGATGCGCAGCGACAGGACGGTGTCGTACACCTCCTCACCGATGGCCGTGACCTCGGCGACGGACCGGCCCGCGATGAGCGCGAGCGCCCGGTTCCGGATGCGGTCGATCTGCTGCTTGCTCTCGCCGAACACCAGGTATCGCGCCTGGTGGACGGCGAACCGCACGATGTCGACCGTCGAGAAGAACTCACGCTGGTACAGGGCGCGCGCGAGGTGGAACGAGGAGGCGCCCCGGATGATCGTGTTGTCGACGTCGAAGAACGCGGCGGTGCGGTGCGCGGGGGCCGGGGGGAGGTTCGTCGTCCCCGGGTTCGGGGTGGGACCCGGTCCGGTCGACGTCGCCATGGCGCCCACTCTATGCCGTCCGCGTGCGGGTGAGGTGCGGCCCGCGGCCCGCGTGCTCGTACCCTGGACGGGTGACCCGCGCCGCGTCCTCCACCCCGCCCGTCCTGCTGTACGGCCGCGAGGGCTGCCACCTGTGCGACGACGCCCGCGCGGTCGTCGCGGCGGTGTGCGCGGAGGCGGGGGTCGCGTGGGCGGAGGTGGACGTGGACGCGCCGGGCGCGGACCCGGGGCTGCGCGAGCAGTACGGCGAGTACGTGCCGGTGGTGACGGTCGGCGGCGTCCAGCAGGGCTTCTGGCGGGTCGACGCGCGCCGCCTCGCCCGTGCGGTGGGCCGGATTTCGGCCGCGCACGAAGACCTGGGATGATCCGTACCAGTGGAGTGCGACCGTCGACGACGACGGTCCCGGGACGACGGTGGTGACGGGTGGCAGAGCAGGTAGTCGGTGAGGTGACGGCGCCGGGGATCCCGAGCGCGACGGTGGCGCGGCTGCCGTCGTACCTGCGTGCGCTCCGCGACCTGGTGGCGCGTGGCGTGGCCACGACGTCGTCGGTGGAGCTCGCGGAGCTGTCGGGCGTCGGCCCGGCGCAGCTGCGCAAGGACCTGTCGTTCCTGGGCTCGTTCGGCACGCGGGGGGTGGGCTACGACGTCGACTCGCTCGCGCAGTACATCACCGAGGCGCTGGGCCTGGTCGACGAGCACCGGATCGCGATCGTCGGGATCGGCAACCTGGGGCACGCGCTCGCGAACTACTCGGGGTACGAGCAGCGCGGCTTCCACGTCGCGGCGCTCCTGGACGCGTCGCCCGAGGTCGTGGGGACGCGCGCGGCGGGTCTGGTCGTCGAGCACGTGGACGCGCTCGAGGACGTCGTGGCGCGGGAGAAGGTCTCGATCGTCGTCCTCGCGACGCCGGCGGCGCACGCCCAGGCGGTCGCCGACCGCGTCGTCGCGGCCGGGGTCCGGGAGATCCTGAACTTCGCTCCGCGCGCGCTGCAGGTCCCCCCGGACGTGGACGTGCGCGGCGTGGACGTGGGCAGCGAGCTGCAGATCCTCGCGTTCCACTCCCAGGCGCGCGCGCTCGCCGCGGCCCAGGACTGAGCGGACCCGTCCGCGACGGACCCGGGCCGGGGTACGGCGAGAGGCCGCGTGCTCGTCGCACGCGGCCTCTCGTCGTCGGGATCGGCAGCCGGTGGGCGCCGTCCCTGCTCCCGGCCGGGGCCGGGCCGTGCTCAGGCCTGCTTGATGGCCGAGACGTCGAGCGCGATCTTGATCTTGTCGCCGACGAGCACGCCGCCGGTCTCGAGCGCGGCGTTCCAGGTCAGGCCGAACTCCTTGCGGGAGATCTCGGTGGTCGCCTCGAACCCGGCGCGCGGGTTGCCGAACGGGTCGGTCGCGGTGCCCGCGAACTCGGTCTCGAGCTCGACCGGCTTGGTCACGCCGTTGATCGTCAGGTCGCCCGCCACGACGTAGTCGTCGCCGTCGGACGAGATGGTGGTCGACGTGAAGGACCACGTCGGCTTGTTCTCCGCGTCCCAGAAGTCGGCGCTGCGCAGGTGGTTGTCGCGGTTGGCGTCGCCGGTGCTGACGGACGTCGCGTCGAGCTCTGCGGTGACCGACGTCGACTCGAGGTCGTCGCCCACGGTGATCGTGCCGCTCGTGATGGCGAGCGTGCCGCGCACCTTGGAGATGCCGGCGTGGCGGACGGTGAACGCCGCCTGCGAGTGGGAGGAGTCGAGGGCGTAGGTACCGGCGGTGAGCCCGGTGGGCAGCGACGTGGCCATGGATGCTCCTGAGGGGTCTGGTCCCGGTGGGGACGCAACTGGTTGAAGATTAAACTTCGTGGCGAGCGTATCAACACACGGTGCCGCCGCGTCTATTCCCGGCAGGATGGGAGAATGTCTGCCACTCCTGCGTCACCCGTCACCCTGACCCCGCTCCCGCTCGAGGACCCATGACCAGCAACGACGTCGACACGACGACGACGAGCCGCGCGACCCCCTCGCCCGCGCCCGGCGAGCCCCGCTGGCTCGACGCCGACCAGCAGCGGCTGTGGCGCTCCTTCCTCGACGGCACCGTCCGGTTCGTCGAGGCGCTGGGACGCGACCACGAGGAGCGGTCCGAGGTGTCGCTCAACGAGTACGAGCTCCTCGTCCGGCTCTCGGAGACCCCTGAGCGCACGCTGCGCATGTCCGCTCTGGCCGACGGCCTCGCCCGGTCCCGCAGCCGCGTCACGCACACGGTCGCGCGCATGGAGGCCCGCGGCCTCGTGCGTCGCTCCGCGAGCGCGAGCGACCGGCGCGGCGTCAACTGCGAGATGACCGCCGAGGGATACCGCGTCCTCGTCGCCTCGGCCCCCGCGCACGTCGCGGCCGTGCGCCGGTTCATGGTGGACGTGCTGACTCCCGAGCAGTTCCGGGCGCTCGGCGAGGCGATGGCAGTCGTCGCCGACGCGTGCAAGGCCGAGCGAGACGTCTGACGCCGGGTCGGGCCGACCGTCGTCGTGCCCGCGCCGAGTGCGGGACACTGGTGGGCATGGTCTCCACCACCGTCCACCTCCTGCGTCACGGCGAGGTCCACAACCCTGACGGCGTCCTCTACGGCCGCATCGCCGGCTACCACCTCTCGGAGCGCGGCCACGAGATGGCTCGCCGCGTCGCCGCGCACCTCGCGGGCGAGCCGGGACCCGACGGCACGTCGCGGCCCCGGGCCGACCTCGCCGTCGTCGTCGCGTCCCCGCTGCAGCGCGCCCAGGAGACGGCCACGCCCGCGGCCGAGGCGTTCGGCCTCGAGCTCGGCACCGACGACCGGCTCATCGAGGCCGCGAACCACTTCGAGGGCATGACGTTCGGCGTCGGCGACGGCTCGTTGCGACACCCGCAGCACTGGCGCCACCTGTGGAACCCGTTCCGCCCGTCGTGGGGCGAGCCGTACCGCGAGCAGGTCGTGCGCATGCGCGCGGCGGTCGCCGACGCGCGGGACAAGGCCGCCGGTCACGAGGCGCTCCTGGTGAGCCACCAGCTTCCGGTGTGGCTCACGCGCCTGAGCTTCGAGAACCGTCGCCTGTGGCACGACCCGCGCAAGCGGGAGTGCTCGCTCGCGTCGCTCACGTCGCTCCGCTTCGAGGACGACCGCCTCGTCGGGATCCACTACACCGAGCCGGTCGCCGACCTCCTTCCGGGGGCGGCGACGGTCGCCGGGGCGTGACGTCGGTCATGCCCGGCGGTCGCGACGCCGCTCCGACGCCCGAACTGCCCCGTTCGGGTGTGGCGGAGGTCACGTCTCCCAGGGAGCGTCCAGGAACCGCGGGCAGGGTGCTCCTGTGATGCCGCAGTGACCGCCAGCCTGCGCGCGCGCGACGCGCGCGACCGGGGGACGACGTACGCCGACGCGGCGAGCCGTCCCGCACGCCCCGACCGGGCCGTGCTGCGTCGCGCCCTCGGGGCCGGCGTGGTGCTCGCCGCGACCCTCGTGGTCGCCGCGTGCTCCCAGGACTCGGGGGCGGGCACCGACGTCGTCGGCCAGGGCTACGTCTCCGGAGACGGCTCCGTACGGACGTGGGAGCCCGACGACCGCGGGGACGTCGTCACGCTCACGGGCACCGACTACGAGGGCGAGGCCGTCGACACGAGCGTGTGGCTCGGCGACGTCGTCGTGCTCAACACCTGGTACGCCGCGTGCGCACCGTGCCGGGCCGAGGCGCCCGACCTCGTCGCGCTCGCGAACGACCGCGCCGCCGACGGCGTCCACGTGCTCGGGATCAACACCACCGACGAGGCCGGCGCCGCGCAGGCGTTCCAGCGCCGCTTCGAGGTCCCGTACCCGTCGGTCGACGACCGCAGCGGCGAGGTCGTCGCGACGCTCTCGGGCACCGTCCCGCTCCAGGCGGTCCCGTCGACGGTCGTCCTCGACCGCGAGGGCCGGGTCGCCGCACGCGTGATCGGCCTCGCCGAGGGTGCGACGCTCGACGCGCTCGTGGACGACGTCGTCACGGAGGCCACCGCCGGCGCGACCGACGAGGCGGCCGGCTGACCGTGCCCGCTCTCGCGTCCCTCGCCGGCGTCCCGGCCGCCGCCCTCCCGGCGGTCGCCGCGACGGGCGTCGGCGACACCTTCGCCACGACCGTGTTCAGCGGGTCGATGCTGCTCGCGCTCCCGGTCGCCGCCCTGGCCGGACTGGTGTCGTTCGCGTCCCCGTGCGTCCTGCCGCTCGTGCCCGGCTACGTCGGCTACGTCAGCGGGATGGCCGCGGCGAACGCCGGCAGCACCCGCGGCACGACGGCGGCCGGTGCCGGAGGCGCGTCGGCGACCCGGGTCGCGGCGCCGAGCCGGGGTCGCGTCCTCGCCGGGGTCGGGCTGTTCGTCGCCGGGTTCACGCTCGTGTTCGTCGCGCTGATGTTCGCGGCGGGCGCGGTCGGCGTGCACCTGGTGCGGTGGCAGGACGTCATCACGCGCGTGCTCGGCGTGGTCGTGATCCTCATGGGCTTCGCCTTCATGGGCGCCGTGCCGTTCCTGCAGCGCGAGCGTCGGCTGCACCTGAGCCCGCAGGCCGGGCTGTGGGGCGCCCCGCTGCTCGGCGTCGTGTTCGGGCTCGGCTGGACGCCGTGCCTGGGCCCGACGCTCGTCGCGGTGCAGGCGCTCTCGCTCAGCGAGGCGTCGGCCGGGCGCGGCGCGGTGCTCGGCGTCGCGTACTGCGTCGGGCTGGGGCTGCCCTTCCTCCTCATCGCCCTCGGGCTGCAGAGCTCGCAGCGGATGCTGGGCTTCCTGCGCCGGCACCGGCTCGCGATCATGCGGCTCGGCGGGGCGTTGCTCGTGCTCATCGGCCTCGCGCTGGTGACCGGCCTGTGGACGACGCTGACGACGTCGCTGCAGGGCTGGATCGGCGGATTCGTGACGGTGGTGTGAGATGAGCGAGAAGACCGGGAAGAGCGGGCGGACCCTCGGCGAGGCGTCCGCCGAGACCGGGCGCTACCGCCCCGAGGGCATCGACGACGCGTTCGACACCCCGGCGACGAGCACGCCGGCCACGACCGCGCCGCAGGTCCCGACGCTCGGGTGGCGCGGCACGCTGCGCTGGACCTGGCGCCAGCTCACGAGCATGCGCGTGGCCCTCATGCTCCTCATGCTGCTCGCGGTCGCCGCCGTGCCCGGGTCGGTGCTGCCGCAGCGGCCGCAGGACCCGGCCGCCGTCCTGCGCTACCTGCAGGAGAACCCGACGACGGGGGAGTGGCTCGACCGTCTGGGCTTCTTCGACGTGTTCGCGTCGGTGTGGTTCTCGGCGATCTACATCCTGCTGTTCGTCTCGCTCGTCGGCTGCATCCTGCCGCGCGCGGCGGCGCACCTGCGGGCCGTCCGCGCACGTCCGCCGCGCACGCCGCGCCGGTTCGACCGGTTCCCCGCGCAGGGGCGCGCCGTCACCGACGCGACGCCCGACGAGGTCGTCGACGCCGCGAGCGCCCACCTGCGCGGACGGCTGCGCCTGCTCCCGACCTTCCGCGTCGACACGGGTGCCGAGGACGCGACGCCCGCGCGCGGGCGCTCGTCCGCACGCCCGGCCGCCCGCACCGTGTCCGCGGAGCGCGGGTACGTGCGCGAGACGGGCAACCTCGTGTTCCACCTGTCCCTGCTCGGCCTGCTCGTCGCCGTCGCGACCGGGCAGCTCCTGCACTACCGCGGCCAGGCGATCGTCACGGAGGACCGCGGGTTCGCGAACGCGGTCGTGGACTACGACACGTTCGAGAACGGCGCGTGGTTCCAGCCGTCGTCGCTCGTCCCGTTCTCGATGACGCTCGACGCCTTCGAGGCGGAGTTCGAGGCGGCGGACCAGGCGGCGTTCGCGCAGTCGCGCGACTTCACGGCGTTCGTCACGGTGCGCGAGCCCGACGGCGCCACCACCGAGGAGACCATCAAGGTCAACCACCCGCTCACCGCGGGGGGCGCGAAGATCTACCTGCAGGGCAACGGGTTCGCGCCCGAGGTCACGGTGCGCGACGCCGACGGCGAGGTCGCCTTCGCGGGCCGTGTGCCGTTCCTGCCGGAGGACACGATGTACACGTCGCGAGGCGTCATCAAGGTCCCCGACGTGGCCGAGGGCCTGGAGCAGATCGGGCTCGTGGGGTACTTCCTGCCGACCGCGCAGGTCAGCCCCGACGGCGAGACCGCGACGTCGATCTACCCGCAGCCGATCAACCCGCTGCTCGTGCTCGAGGTCTACCACGGCGACCTCGGCCTGGACGAGGGACTGCCGCAGAACGTCTACCGCCTCGACACCGAGGGCCTGACCGCGTCGACGGACGCGGACGGCGAGCGCGTCAAGCTCCTCGTGGCGCCGGGCGAGACGGTCGACCTGCCCGACGGGCTCGGGTCGATCACGTTCGAGTCGCTCCCGCGCTACGTCGCGCTCGACCTGCGCCACGACCCGTCGCTCACCTGGGTGCTGGTGTTCGCGCTGGGCGCGCTCGGCGGACTCGCCGTCTCGCTCTTCACCCCCCGCCGCCGCGTGTGGGTGCGCGCCTGGCGCGAGGCGGTGCCCGGGGAGCCGGACGACGGCCTGCGCGGCGAGCGGACGGTCGTCGCCGTCGCCGGCCTCGCGCGGGGCGACGACGCCGGCCTCCAGGGCGAGGTGGACGCACTACTCGCCGCGCTCCCCGGCGTGGCACGATCGAGTGAGGAAGACCTCACCTCGCGGTCGAGGAGTGCCGCGCCGGCACGACCGACCTCCGCTCCGACCGCGCGACCGCGCACGAAAGGCTGACCGATGACCGTTGCCGAGCTGAGCCAGGACCTGGTCTGGGCGGCCGCGACCGCGCTGACCATCGCGCTCGTCGCGTTCGCGATCGACCTGTCGCGGTTCGCGGGCCGCCAGGAGGACTCGGACGCGCACGAGCGTGTCGAGGTGCTCGCGACCACGGGGGCCGACGCGGCGTCCGCCTCGCCGTACGGCCCGGGCGCGCCCGGGGACCAGGACGCCTCACGCGGCCACGGTGCCGCCGGCGGGGAGCTCGCCCCCGCGTCGTCGCGCAAGGCCGCGAACATCGGCGTCTCCCTCACGTGGTTGGGGACGGCGCTCCTGCTCGTCGCGATCGTCGCGCGCGGCTTCGCGGCCGGTCGCGCGCCCTGGGCCAACATGTACGAGTTCACGCTCGTCGGGTCGTTCGTCGCGCTCGCGGTGTTCCTCGTGGTGACGCTCAAGCGCGACGTGCGGTTCCTCGGCTCGTTCGTCACGGGCCTCGCGGTCCTCTTCCTCGTGCTCGCCCAGAACGCGTTCTTCGTCGCGGCCACGGGCGTCCAGCCGGCGCTGCAGTCGTACTGGCTCGTCCTCCACGTCGGCGTCGCGATCATCGCGACGGGCATCTTCACCGTCGCGTTCGTCACCTCGGTGCTGCAGCTGCTGCGCGACTCGCGCGACAGCGGCAACGCGATCCTCAACCGGCGCGGCTGGCGCTGGCTCGACTCGACCCCGGGACCGCTGCAGCTCGAGGCGCTGAGCTTCCGCCTCAACGCCGTCGCGTTCGTGCTGTGGACGTTCACGCTCATCGGTGGCGCCATCTGGGCCGAGCACGCGTGGGGCCGCTACTGGGGGTGGGACCCCAAGGAGGTCTGGACCTTCGTCGTGTGGGTCGTCTACGCGGCCTACCTGCACGCCCGCACGACGCGCGGCTGGTCGGGCCGCCGGGCCGCGTACTTCGTGATCGTCGGCTACGCGTGCGTGCTGTTCAACTTCACGGGCGTGAACATCCTCTTCGACGGCAAGCACTCGTACTCGGGGCTCGACACCGAGAGCTGACGCCGTCCGGGACGCTCCGCGCTCGCCGGGGGCGGTCCGCGCTCAGCGGGCGGGGGAGTCGTCGTCCTCGTCGCTGCCGTTCCCCGCGCCCGGGCGGGTGACGTCGTCCCCGGTCGTGCCGTCCTCGGTCGCGTCGTCCGCAGCCGCGTCCCGCGGCTCGGGCGGCGCGCCCTGCGGGCCGCCCGGGGTGTCGCGCGACTGGCGGCGCTGCTGCTGCTCGAGGCGCCAGAGGAACTCCGGGTCGTCGTCGGGCGCGACGGGCACGTCGCGGCGTCGCCGACCCGGGCCGGGAGAGGGGCGACCGGTCGAGCCGTACCGCCCGCCGGAGCCGCGCTGGGCCCGCTTGACGATGATCCAGGCGATCGGCCCGAGGAACGGCAGCAGGACGATGAGGACGACCCACAGGCCCTTCGGGATGCCGCCGCGCTCCTCCTCGTCGCTCGAGGCGAGGTCGACGAGAGCGTAGACCGCGAGACCGACGGCGAGGAGAGGCAACAGCACGCGAAGCATGGCTCCAGCCTAAGCGCCGTACGCTGGTGTCGTGCCTGTCGTCGTCTACTCCGTCCTGCGCGTGCTCCTCTTCGTCGTCGCGCTCGTCGTGCTCTGGTTCGCCGGTCTGCGCGACTGGCTGCTCGTCCTGGTCGCGGCGGCGCTCGCGCTCATGCTGTCGTACCTGACCCTGCGCAGGCCGCGCGAGGCGGCGTCGCGCTGGCTCGCCGAGCGGTCGGAGCACCGGGCGCGGACGGGCGAGAGGTTCTCGCGCGAGATCGAGGACGACGCGGCGGCCGAGGACGCAGCCTTCGAGGCGGCGGCCGACGGTCCCGAGAGCACGGGTGCGGCGGCGGATGCTCACGCACGCACCGACCACCCCGAGGCACCGCCCGCGCGCTGAGCGCCCGGCGCACCCGGCCGGGTTCAGAGCGCGAGCCCGACCCCCAGCAGCACGCCGTACGCGAGCTCGTACAGCCCTGTCCCGGCGAGCACCGGCACGAGCAGCGGCCCGCGCGCGCCGGCGACCACGGGGATCGTGAGGAGCGCGGCCGGCAGCAGGAGCACCAGCACGCCCAGCGTCCACGGCGACGCGAACGCGCACACCACGCCGAGCAGGAGCGGCAGCCAGACCATGGCGACGTACGCGCGGCGGGCCCGGAAGTCACCGAGGCGCACCGCGAGCGTGCGCTTGCCCGCCACGACGTCGGTGGGGATGTCGCGCACGTTGTTGATCATGAGGATCGCGCACGCGAGCAGGCCGACCGCGACCGCGCCCACCGCGGCCGGCCACGTGACGACGCCCGCCTGGGTGTAGGTCGTGCCCAGCGTGGCGACGAGGCCGAAGAACACGAAGACGCCGACCTCCCCGAGGCCGCGGTACCCGTACGGGTTGCGCCCGCCCGTGTAGTACCAGCCGGCGAGGATCGACACCGCGCCCACGGCGAGCAGCCACCAGTGCCCGGTCACCGCGCACAGCACGAGCCCGAGCACAGCGGCGACGCCGAACGCGCCGAACGCCGCCGCGCGCACCTGGCGTGCGGGCGCCGCCCCCGTCGCGGTGAGCCGCAGGGGGCCGACCCGGTCGAGGTCGGTGCCGCGCACGCCGTCGGAGTAGTCGTTCGCGTAGTTCACGCCGACCTGGAGCGCGAGCGCCACGCCGAGCGCGAGGAGCGCCGGCCAGACCGCGAAGCCGTCCACCTGCGCCGCGGCGCCGGAGCCGACGATCACGGGGGTCGCGGCGGCGGGAAGGGTGCGCGGGCGCGCGCCCGCGACCCACTCGGTGGTGCTGGCCATGGTGCTCCGTTCGGTCGTGCAGGTCGTGCGGGTGCTGGTCCTCGGGCGGTCGTCAGCCGGGGAGGTCCTGCCCGGGGTGCCCGACGGCGATCCGCGCTGCCGCGGCCCGGTCCACCTTCCCCGGGCCACGGCGTGGGAGGTCCGCGACCACGAGGACACGGCGAGGTGCGGCCGCCCGGCCCAGCCTATCCGCGACGCGGTCCCGCACCGCGGCCACGAGCCCGGCCGGCGCCACGGCGCTGTCCCCGTGGGCACCGTCGTGCGGCGCGTCCTCGTGCGGCGCGCGCTCGCCCCGGTGCCCGGCGAGCGTCACGACCGCCACCACCTCCTGCCCCCACTCGGGATGCGGGACGCCGACCACGCACGCCTCCCCGATCGCCTCGACCTCGGCCAGCACGGCCTCGACCGCGGCCGGCGCGACGTTGACCCCGCCGGAGACGAGGACGTCGTCCGCGCGGCCCAGCACGGCGAGGGTCGGGGCGTCCGGTGGTCCGCCGAGCCGGCCGAGGTCGTTCGTGCGGAACCAGCGCGTCCCGTCCCGGTCGGTACGGAACGCCGCGGCCGTCGCCGCCGGGTCGCCGAGGTAGCCGTCCGCCAGGAACGGGCCGGAGAGCTCGACGACGCCGGCCGTCTCGCCGCTCGAACCGTCGGCCGGGACGACCCGGACGCGCGCGCCCGCGAGCGGGACGCCGTCGTACACGCACCCCCCGCAGGTCTCCGTCATGCCGTACGTGGTGACGACGCGCGCGCCCGCCGCGCGTGCGCGGCGCAGGAGCGGGGCGGGCGTCGCGGCGCCACCGAGCAGGACCGCGTCGAGCGAGCACAGCGCGTCGAGGCCCGCCGCGCCGTCGGCGGACCCGGCGTCCGCGGCCGCGACCAGCCGGTGCAGCTGCGTGGGCACGAGCGAGACGTACCGCCGCTCGCCGTGCGGGGCCCGCGCGACGAGCGCGGCGAAGCCCGCGGGGGTGAACGGCTCGTCCGGCGGCGCCACGGTGAGCCCGCGGCCCGCCGCGTGCGCGCGTGCGACGACCTGGACGCCCGCGACGTGCGTCGCCGGGAGGGTGAGGAGCCAGTGGCCCGGCCCGCCGAGGCGCTCGTGCGTCGCCGCGCCCGACGCGCGCACGGCCGCGGCGGAGAGCGCCACCTCGCGCGGCGCGCCGGTCGACCCCGACGTGCGCAGCACGAGCGCGACACCGTCACCCGGTGCGGTCGCGGCGTCGACCGACGTGCCGGCGGGGGCGGCGTCGGGCCGGGCCAGCGGTGCGACCGGTGCCACGGGCGGCCCCGCGCCGTCCAGCGCGGCACCCACCGCCCGCACCAGCGCGTCGAGATCGGCAGGGACGACGGCGCGGGTCACCCGTCCAGCGTAGGCCGCGTCGTAGTGTGTCCCGGGACGAGGGCCCGTCCCGGGGCAGCCGCGGGCCCCGAGGTCGACGGGAGAGCCGACGTGACGACACGGGTCCGAGGGGCAGGAGCGGTGCGTACGGGGGTCGTCGTGCTCGCCACGGCGCTCGTCCTGGCGGGCTGCGGGGGCGGTGAGCCGAGCGGGCCCACGACCGAGACCGTCGACGCCGACGTGTCGGCGGACAAGGGAACGCCGCCCGAGCCGGACGTCCCGATCGTCTGGCCCCTCACGGGCGTCCCGGCGGAGGAGGTCGCGGTCCGCCCGGCGCTGGCCGTGAAGATCGAGAACGCGCCGCAGGCGCGACCGCAGACGGGGCTCGAGCAGGCGGACGTCGTGTGGGAGGAGGTCGTCGAGGGCGGCATCACGCGGTTCGTCGCGATCTACCACTCGCAGGTCCCGGGCAGCGTCGGGCCGGTGCGCTCCGTGCGGCCCATGGACCCGGCGATCGTCGCGCCGCTGCACGGCGTCCTCGCGTACACCGGCGGGCAGCAGCCCTTCATCGACGCGGTCGGCGCGGCGGGGACGCAGTCGGTCGTCATGGACGAGGGCGACGACGGCTTCTCCACGACCCGCGCGCGCCGCGCCCCGCACAACGTCTACGGCAGCCCGGAGGAGTTCTGGGCCCAGGCCGACGCCGACCGCACCTCGCCTCCGCCCGCCCAGCTCGTGTTCGCGCGCGAGGCGGGGCAGGGGACCGCGACCACGACCGGCGCGCCCGCGACCCACCTCGACGTGCGGCTCACGCACGCGAGCCGCGCGCAGTGGGACTGGGCCGGCGACGAGGGTGTGTACGTGCGCAGCGAGGGCGACCAGCCCGCGGTGTCGTCCGACGAGGTTCGCCTGTCGGCGACGAACGTCGTCCTGATCTCCGCCACGATGGTGGACACCCCGTTCAAGGACCCGGCAGGCGCCGCCGTCCCCGAGACGCAGCTCGTCGGTTCGGGCGAGGGCGTCGTCGTCGGCGGCGGCAAGCAGGTCGCCGTCACGTGGTCCAAGGAGGCCGTGGACGCGCCGCTCGTCCTCACCGGGGCCGACGGCGCGCCCGTCCGGCTCGAGCAGGGCCGGACCTGGATCGAGCTCGTCCCGACGGGCTCGGGGAGCTGGGAGATCGCCTGACGGCGCTCGCCGTCCACCCGGGTCCTCCCCACGGCGTACGACTTCTCCGTCTACGGGTGGAGCCGTCCGTCCGCGGTTCGAGCCGCGGGGCCGACGCGGCGACCCGTGCCCGCGGGGCACCGTGGAGTCATGGCAACCATCGCACCGAACCCCGTCCACCCGTCCCAGCACCGCACGCCTCGTGAGGGCGTCGCGCCGACGTCCGTGCCGCCGTCGTTCCCGCCGCGCGCGACGCGCGACGACGAGCCGAGCGTCGCCCGCTCGGCGGCACCCGTCGTCGTGTCGGTCGGGCTCCTCTTCGGCCTCGCCGTCGCCGCCGCCTTCGTCGGGCGCGGCCTCATCGAGATGCTGACGAGCATCGTCGCCGGTTCCTGATCCCCGTCCCGGCGACGGCTCGCACGCTCAGTAGGCGTAGCCGAACCGGCCCCAGTCGGGGTCGCGGCGCTCGAGGAACGCGTCCCGGCCCTCGACCGCCTCGTCGGTCATGTAGGCGAGGCGCGTCGCCTCGCCCGCGAACACCTGCTGACCCATGAGGCCGTCGTCCGCGAGGTTGAACGCGAACTTGAGCATGCGGACCGCCTGCGGCGACTTCGTCGCGATCGTGCGCGCGTAGTCCAGCGCGAGCGCCTCGAGGTCCGCGTGGTCCGCGACCTCGTTCACCGCGCCCCACTCGTACGCGTCCTGCGCCGAGTACTCGCGGGCCAGGAAGAAGATCTCGCGCGCACGCTTCTGCCCCACCTGACGCGCCAGGTACGCCGAGCCGTAGCCGCCGTCGAACGAGCCGACGTCCGCGTCGGTCTGCTTGAACCGCGCGTGCTCGCGGCTCGCGATCGACAGGTCCGCGACGACGTGCAGCGAGTGCCCGCCCCCGGCCGCCCAGCCGTTGACGACCGCGAGCACGACCTTCGGCATCGTCCGGATGAGCCGCTGCACCTCGAGGATGTGCAGGCGCCCCGCGCGGCCCGGGTCGACGGCGTCGCGCGTGTGCACGTCGCCGCCGCCGTCCGGCGCGGTCGTGTACTGGTAGCCCGAGCGCCCGCGGATCCGCTGGTCCCCGCCCGAGCAGAACGCCCAGACCCCGTCCTTGGGCGACGGCCCGTTGCCCGTGAGGAGCACGGTCCCGACGTCGGACGTCATGCGCGCGTGGTCGAGGACCCGGTACAGCTCGTCGACCGTGTGCGGGCGGAACGCGTTGCGCACCTCGGGCCGGTCGAAGGCGACGCGCACCACGGGCAGGTCGCGCACCACGGTGCCGGTGGCGTCGCGTTCCACGCCGCGGTGGTACGTGACGTCCGTGAGCCCTGCGAAGCCGGCGACGTCGCGCCACGCGGACGGGTCGAACGTCTCGGACACCTGGTGCGGGAGGTCGGGCGTCGGGTCGGCAGGGCTGGCGGGCGTCGGTTCGGTGCTGCTCACGAGCGCCACGGTAGCCGTTCGGTGTCGTCGGGCGCTGCCCTGCCGGTGCCTGACGTGCGGTGCGCGCGGACCTTCGTACGCCGCGCGGACGCTCGAACGTCCGGGTGGCCCCCCCGCGTCGGCGCACGCAGGCCGAGCACGAGGCCGCAGCCGACGACGAGCGTCCCGAGCGCGGACGTGGCGGCGAGGTCCTCGAACCCCAGGGCGACCGAGACGACGAGCGCGGACACGGGCAGCAGGCCGGCGAACAGGCCCGCGCGCGCCGGGCCGATCACGGCCAGGCCCGCGTACCAGAGCAGGAACGCGACCGCCGTGACGACCACCGCGAGGTAGGCCAGGGCGCCGAGCTCGGTGGCGTTCGGCACGGCGAGGAACGGTCCGGGCGCGAGCAGACCGAGGAGCGCGAGCTGGGGCACCGCGAGGACGCACGCGTAGGCGGAGACGCGCAGGGCGCCGAGCGCGGGCAGCAGGGGGACCGCCAGGAGCGAGAAGCACACCTCGCACCCGAGCGCCCCGAGCGCGACAGCGACGCCGACCGGGTCGCCCGACCCGCCGCCCTCGACGAGCACGACCCCGCCCGTCACCACGGCTGCCGCGAGGACGGTCCGCGCCGCGACCCGGCGGGTGCGCAACGCCGTCGCGACGGCGAGGACGACCGGTGACGCCCCGACGACCGCACCGACGAGCGACGGGTCCGCCCGGCTCGCGCCCTCGACGACGAGGACGCTGAAGCCCACGAGACCGGTCGCGGCGAGCGCGGCGAGCCGCAGGAGCGCCCGCGCCGAGGGCAGGACCCACGGCACGCGGCGCCACGCGAGGACGGCCAGCAGCACGAGCGCCGCGACGGCGTACCGCACGGCCTGGCCGCCGAGCACGGGGAAACCGCCGAGGGCGGCGGACGCGACGAACGACGCGCCGACGATCACCATCCCCGCGGCGCAGCGCAGGTCGCCGGTGCGCACGGCACGGGCCGGGAGGGAGGGGTCGTGGATCTTGAGGGCGGGCACGGTGCCGACGCTAGGTCGGCCCTGGACCACGGTGCAGGTCCAGTTCGTGCCTGGTTCACTGGGCCAGATGACGACCCGGCTCGAGCCCGACGCCCTGCTCCTCCTGCTCGGGCCGCGCCCGCCGCGCGACGTCGGGCGCTGGCTCCACGACGGCCTGCGCGACGCGGTCGTGGACGGTCGGCTCGAGGGTGGGGTGGTGCTCCCCTCGAGCCGGGACGTCGCGGCGACGCTCGGCGTCTCGCGCGGGACCGTCACCGCCACGGTCGACGTCCTCGTGGGGGAGGGGCTGCTCGTCTCGCGGCCGCGCTCGGGCGTCGCGGTCGCCGCGCTGCCCGCGCCCGGGGGGCGGTCCGGTCCGCGCGGGGCCGCGCCGGCGGGCGGGCCCGGCGCACGACCGGGGACCCGGACCGGCGCGACGGCGCGGCGGCTGCCGAGCGTCGGGACGCCCGATCCGGCGCTGTTCCCCCGCGGTGCGTGGGCGCGCGCGGTGCGTGACGGGGTCCGCGGGCTCGCGGACGCCGACCTCGGCTACCCGGACCCGCAGGGTCTGCCCGCGCTGCGCGAGGCGCTCGCCGTGCACCTGCGCCGCAGCCGCGGGGCGCACGTCTCGGCGAGCGAGGTCGTCGTGGTGAGCGGCGTCTCGCAGGCTCTCGCGCTGCTCGCCCGGCTGCTCGCCGACGGGGCGGTCGCGTCCGGGACGGGCGCGCGCACGGCGGAGGACGGCCGGGTCGTCGTCGCGGTCGAGGACCCGTCGTCGCGCGGGGCGCTCGAGCTCCTGGGCGACGCCGGGCTGCGCACCGCCGCCGTCCCGGTGGACGCCGACGGGCTGCGCACGGACCTGCTGCCGGACGCGGCGCGCGCCGTGCTCGTCACACCCGCGCACCAGTTCCCGCTCGGGGTCGTGCTCGCGCCCGCCCGGCGCCGCCACCTGCTCGCGTGGGCGGGTGCCGGCGAGCGCCTCGTGCTGGAGGACGACTACGACGCGGAGCTGCGCTACGACCGGCGGCCCGTGGCGTCGGTGCAGGCGATGGACCCGGAGCGGGTGGTCCTGCTCGGCTCGGTGTCGAAGCTGCTCGCGCCCGCCCTCCGGCTCGGCTGGGTGGTCGCGCCGCCGTGCGTCGTCGCCCCGCTCGTGGAGGCGAAGCGGCGCGCGGACCTCGGCTCCTCCGTCCCGGAGCAGGCGGCGCTCGCCGAGCTCCTCAGGTCGGGCGCGTACCAGCGCCACCTGCGCCGCGCCCGGCTCGTGTACCGACGGCGACGCGAGGCGCTGCTCGACGCGATCGGGCGCGAGCTCCCCGGGGCCGCCGTGGGGGGAGTCGCCGCGGGACTGCACCTCGTCGTGCCGCTCGCCGACGTGCGGGCCGAGCGGCTCGCGGTCGACGGCCTGCGCGCCGCAGGCGTCCCCGCCGAGCCGCTCACCGGCACGGGCGTCGAGCGCCGGGTGCCGGGGGTGGTCGTCGGGACCGCGCGGCTGCGCGAGGGCGAGGTCGCGCACGTCGTGGCCGTCCTGCGGGAGGCCTTGACCCCGAGTGCCAAACTGGTACGTTAGTACCAGTTCTGCGTGCGACGGCGGGCCCTGCCACCCGGTGCGCCGACCCAGGGAGACACCCCATGGCATGGATCGTCCTCATCGCGTCCGGCATGCTCGAGGCCGGCTGGGCGCTCAGCCTCAAGGCGTCGCACGGCTTCACCCGGCTGTGGCCGAGCGTCGGCTTCGTCGTGATGCTCGTGCTGAGCATGGTCGGCCTGAGCATCGCCCTGAAGTCCCTGCCCGTGGGCGTGGCCTACGGTGTCTGGGTGGGGATCGGGGCCGCGCTCACCGCGGTCCTCGCCGTCGTCCTGTTCGACGAGCCCGTGAGCGTCCTCAAGGTCGTCTCGCTCGTCCTCATCGTCGCCGGCGTCGTGGGGCTCAACATCTCCGGAGGAGGGCACTGACACCGATGCCGACCGAGACCGCGGACCCGCGTCACGCGCCCCGGCGCCAGGCGCGCGGCGTCGCCCGCCGGGACGCGATCGTGCGCGCCGCCGCCGACCTCATCCTCCACGAGGGTCCCGCCGCGGTGACGCACCGCGCGGTCGCGGCCCGCGCCGACGTCCCGCTCGCGGCGACCACCTACTACTTCACAGGGCTCGACGACCTCATCGGAGCGGCCGGCCACGTCATCGTCGAGGGCTGGGCGGAGCACGCGCGCGGCGCCGCCGAGCGCGGCGACCACGGTCGGCGGGCGCACGCCGCGCCGGAGGTCCTCGTCGACGCCGTCCTCCCGCCCGGCGGCGAGGCGGAGGTCCGCGGGTTCTACGAGCACCTCGTCGGCGCGGGTCGCTACCCGGCACTCGCGCGCGCCTACGCCGCCGGCCGCCACCGGCTCGACGCGGCGGTCGCCCAGCTCCTGGCCGCGCGGGGGCTCGGGCACGTCCCGCCCGAGCTGCTCGTCGCCGTGGTCGACGGGGCCGCGGTGAGCGCCCTGAGCGAGGGGCGCGACGTCCGGGCGCTCGCGGTCGCGCTGGTCACCGGGCTCGTGGACCCCTCCCGCGCCGGCTGACGCCCGACGCCGACCACCCACGCCGACCGGCCACGGAGGCCGTCCGGGCGACCGGTGGCATAGCCTGGTCGCGTGCCCGAGCCCCGTCAGACCGTCGTCTACCGCACCCGGCTCACCACGCGCTTCCGCGGCCTCGACGCGCGCGACGGCGTGCTGCTGCGCGGCGACGCGGGCTGGGGAGAGTTCTCCCCGTTCTGGGACTACGACGACGCCGAGTCGGCCGCGTGGCTCCGGGCGGCGCACGAGGCGGCCGACGACGGGTGGCCCGCGCCGCTGCGCGACCACGTACCCGTGAACGTGACGGTCCCCGCGGTGGGCCCCGAGCGCGCCCGCAGCCTCGTCGCGGCGTCCGGGGGGTGCCGCACCGCGAAGGTCAAGGTCGCCCAGCGCGGCCCGGACGGTGCGCTCGAGCCGCTCTCCGCCGAGGTCGCGCGCCTCGAGGCCGTGCGCGACGCGCTCGGCCCCGGCGGCCGGGTGCGCGTCGACGCGAACGGCGGGTGGGACGTCGACGAGGCCCTGCGCCGCCTGCCCCGTCTCGACCGCGCGGCGGGCGGGCTCGAGTACGTCGAGCAGCCGTGCGCCGACGTCGCCGGGCTCGCTGCCGTGCGCCGCGGGCAGCACGGCGACACCGCCGTGCCCGTCGCCGCGGACGAGTCGATCCGCCGCGCCGAGGACCCGCTTGCCGTCGTGCGGGCCGACGCGGCGGACGTCGTCGTGCTCAAGGTCCAGCCCCTCGGGGGCGTGCGCGCGTGCCTCGAGCTCGCCGCGCAGGTGCGTCTGCCCGTCGTCGTCTCCTCCGCGCTCGAGTCGTCCGTCGGCATCGCCGCGGGCGTCGCGCTCGCCGCGGCGCTGCCCGACCTGCCCTACGCGTGCGGGCTCGCGACCGTGAACCTCTTCGCCGCGGACGTCACCGACGCACCCCTGGTCCCCGTCGACGGCGCCCTGCCGGTCGCGCGACCGGCGCCCTCGCCCGCGGCGCTCGCCGCGACCGCGCCCGACGACGACACCGACCGGCGCTGGCGAGACCGGCTGGGACGCGTCACGGCGCTCCTCGTGGACGCGGCGGGTGCGCGATGACCGCCACCGACCTCCCACCCGCGGTGCGTTCCGCCCAGGCGCTCGTGCACGCGCTCGTCGTCGAGGGCGTGCGCGACGTCGTGCTCGCACCCGGGTCGCGCAGCGCGCCGCTCGCCTACGCGGTCGCGGCGGCCGCGGATGCAGGGCTCCTCACGCTGCACGTGCGCGTCGACGAGCGCACGGCGGGCTTCCTCGCCCTCGGCCTGTCCCGCGGCGCCGAGCCGCTCGAGCGCGCCGGCGCCCGTCTGCCTCGACCGGTCGCCGTCGTGACGACGTCGGGCACGGCCGTCGCGAACCTCCACCCCGCCGTGCTCGAGGCGCACCACGCGGGCGTCCCCCTGGTCCTGCTCACCGCCGACCGCCCCCACGAGCTGCGCGGCACCGGCGCGAACCAGACCACCGACCAGGCCAGGATGTTCGGGTCCGCCGTGCGCTACGCCGTCGACCAGCCCGCACCCGACGGCCGGCCGGGCGAGGTGCGCGACCTGCTCGCGGTCACGACGCGCGCGCTCGCCGAGGCGACGGGCGCGCGCAGCGCGAACCCCGGGCCCGTCCACCTCGACCTCGCCTACCGTGAGCCGCTCGTCCCCGCAGGGGCGCTGGATCCGGGCGCGCTCGGGGCGCCGGACGCGTATCCGCCGGCGTCGCGCCGCGCGCTCGTGCTCGGTGCGGACCTCGTCGTCGCGGACGGGCCGCCGACCGCCGGGCGGACGGTCGTCGTGGCAGGGGACGGCGCGGGCCGCGTCGCGCGCGACCTCGCCCAGGCGCGCGGGTGGCCCCTGCTCGCCGAGCCGTCCTCGGGCGCGACCGGCGGCGAGAACGTCGTGCGCGCGCACCCCCTCGTGCTCGGCGTCGACGAGCTCACCGACGGCGTCGAGCACGTCGTCGTCGTCGGCCGCACGACGCTCTCGCGCCCCGTCCAGCGACTCCTCGGGCGCGCGGACGTCGACGTCACCGTCGTGGCCCCCGGCACCGGGCCGTGGCCCGACGCCGCGCGGAACGCCGCGACCGTGCTGCCCGCCGTCCCGGCCGCCTGGCTCGCACCCGGCGTCCCCGACGCCGCGGGCACGGCGTGGCTCGAGCGGTGGCGCGCCGCGTCCGGGGCCGCGCGCGCCGTCGTCGACGCGGCGACCGACGGCCGGCGGACCGACGGACCGAGCGTCGCGCGCGCCGTCGTGCGCGCGACCCGTCCCGGCGACGTGCTCGTGGTCGGGTCGTCCAACCCGGTGCGCGACCTCGACCTGGTGCTGGGCGTCGACGACCCCGAGCCGCCGCGCGTCCTGGCCAACCGCGGCCTGGCGGGCATCGACGGGACCGTGTCGACCGCCCTCGGGGTGGCGCTCGCGGCCGGTCGGCGCGGCGTGCGCACGCGCGCTCTGCTCGGCGACCTCACGTTCCTGCACGACGTCGGCGGCCTGCTGCGCGGCCCGGCCGAGCCGCACGTCGACCTGCAGCTCGTCGTCGTGAACGACGACGGCGGGTCGATCTTCGCGGGCCTCGAGCCCGGCGGCCTGGGCGAGACGTCCGAGCCCGCCGGGCGCACGTTCGAGCGCGTCTTCTCGACGCCGCACGGCGCGAACCTCGCGCCGCTGTGCGCGGGGTACGGCGTGGACCACCAGCTCGTGCCCGACGTCGCGTCGCTGCGCCACGCGCTGGACGCCCCGAGCCACGGCGTCCAGGTCCTCGAGGTGCGCGTGCCGCGCAGGGACCGTCGCACGGCGGGGCTGGCGCTCGCCGGGCGCGTGCGCGACGCGGTGCGGTCGGCCACGGCCCGCTGACGCCGGCGCGTCAGAACTCGCAGACAACTCCCAGGTGCGTTCAAGGGTCGTTCAAGCACGCCGGTGTGTAGTAGGGGGCAGAACGAGGAGGCCCACCATGGACAACACCCAGGGCACCGAGCCCACCACCCCCCAGGTTCCCACCACGCCCTCAGCGCCCTCAGCGACCCCCGGTGCCGCCGAGCGCGCCGCGCACGTCACGGTCGAGCAGGAGACCCAGCCCGTCGCCCGGGTCGCGCAGCACCCGGCCCCGGAGCAGCACGCGCAGCACCCTGCCGCACAGCAGCCGGTCGCGCACGCGGCGGCCGCGCCGTCGAACCCGTACGCCCCGCACGCGGCGTCGGGCGCGTTCGGCACCCCGCCCCCCGCCCCGCCGGCCCCGCCCGTCCAGGGCGGCGAGCACGGCGCGCCGGGCGAGAAGCGCACGCGCACCTGGGTCCCGGTCGTCAGCGCCGCGGCCGCCGCCGCGATCCTCGCGAGCGTCGGCACCGCCGGCCTGTCCGGCGCGTTCGGCTCCGACGACGTCACGGCGTCGCTCGCCGACGTCGGTCAGAACCAGCAGAGCACGACGGCGCCCGTGTCGGACTCGTCGTCGCAGAACCCGAACTGGGAGTCCGTGACGCAGGCCGTCGCGCCGTCGGTCGTGGCGATCCAGGTCCAGACGGCGCAGGGCGGGGCCGAGGGCTCCGGCGTCGTCATCGACGCGGACGGCCACGTGCTCACGAACAACCACGTCGTCTCCGGCGCGCAGGACGACACCGTGCAGGTCACCCTGAGCGACGGCCGGCTCTTCGAGGCGAAGATCGTCGGGCTGGACCCCGCCACCGACCTCGCCGTCGTGCAGCTCGTCGACGCCCCGGACGACCTGCAGCCCGCGACCCTGGGCGACTCGGACGACGTGAGCGTCGGCGAGTCGGTCCTCGCGGTCGGCAACCCGCTCGGCCTCGCCAACACGGCGACGACGGGCATCGTGTCGGCCGTCGACCGCCCGGTCTCCGCGTCGGGCGAGGGGGGCGGCACGTCCGTCGTCACGAACGCGATCCAGATCGACGCCGCGGTCAACCCGGGCAACTCCGGGGGCCCGCTGTTCGACGCGCAGGGACGCGTCATCGGCATCACGTCGTCGATCGCGACGCTGTCGAGCGGCGAGGGCAGCCAGTCGGGCTCGATCGGTCTCGGGTTCGCCATCCCGGTCAACCTCGCGAGGTCGATCGGCGACCAGCTCATCGAGAGCGGGACCGCGGAGCACGCGTTCCTCGGTGTGACGCTCTCGGACGCCACGGCGACCGCGGACGGCGTGACGCGCCGCGGCGCCCAGGTCGAGGAGGTCACCGACGGGTCGCCCGCGGGCGAGGCGGGCGTGCGGTCCGGTGATGTCGTCGTCGCCATCGACGGCCACGCCGTCGGCGGCGCCGAGTCGCTCACCGCGTTCGTCCGCGAGCGCGCGGCCGGGTCGGAGACGACTCTCACGGTGGTCCGCGACGGCAGCACGCTCGAGCTCGACGTCACCCTCGCCGCGCGCCCCGCGGACGCCGACACGGGCGGCCAGGGCTCCGACGGCTCGGGCGGCGGCCAGCTCCCGGGCCAGGGCGGTCAGCAGGGCGACCAGGGCGGCCGGCAGGGTGAGCAGGGCGGCCAGGGTCAGGAGAACGACCCGGCCGACCCGGGCAACGTCCCGAACCCGTTCGACTGGTTCTTCGGCGGACAGGGCTGACGCCCGCACGATCTGCGAGGGCGGGTCGTCGTGCCGGCACGCGCGACCCGTCCCCGCGTCACGCCCCGTCGTGGTCGCCCTGACCGCGGCGGGCGGGTGACGGCGCCCGCGGACGTCCCCACGTGGGCGCCGTCACCGCACCGGGACCGGCCGGCACGGACCTCCGTGCCGGCCGGTCCCGTACGTGTGCGGTCAGTCGGCGGGTGCCGAGGCCGGGGCGGGAGCGTGGTCCTCCGCGACCGGGGGCGTCGTCGCCGCGAGCTCCGACTTCGTGAAGAAGCCGGCGGTCTGCTCGTAGCCGCCGGCGACGTAGAAGCCGTCGGAGAGGCCGGACGCGAGGCCGACGCGCCGAGCACCGACCTCCACCGCCCAGTCCTCGGCTCCCTGCAGGAGCGCACGGCCCACCCCCTGGCGGCGGTGACCCGGTGCGACGGCGACCTCCTCCACCCGGCACACGGTGCCGCTGGAGCCGAAGGACAGGTGACGGTTGGCGAGCAGGTACCCGACGACGCCCGTGTCCGGGACCTCGGCGACGGCGAAGTACGTGTCGAGCGCGGCGAGCAGCGAGCCGAAGGAGCGGTCGAACGGCTCGCGCTCGGGGTCGTGGTGCGGCAGCTCGAGGACGAGCGGCCAGACCTGGTCTCGGTCGGCGACCGTCGCGCGGCGCACGAGGACGCCGGACGGGTCGGCGGGGCGGGGTGCGGGCTGAGGAGTCGAGTCGGGCACCTCGCGAACGTAGCAGCGCCGCGACGGCCGGCGACAGGGCAGTCCGGAGAGCGGTCCACCGGCAGCGGCCCGTCGTGCCGGCGCGAGAGTCCGCTGGTCAGGCCGGCGCGCCGCCGAGCGCGAACCGCATGGGCTCGAGCTTCGCCTCGGACTCCGCCACCTCCGCCGCGGGGTCGGACGCGGCGACGATCCCGCAGCCGGCGAAGAGCCGGACCGCGCGCGGGTCGGTGGCCGAGAGCTCGGCCGAGCGCAGCGCGATGCCCCACTCGCCGTCGCCGTCCGCGCCGAGCCAGCCCACCGGCCCGGCGTAGCGCCCGCGGTCCATGCCCTCGATCTCCCGGATGAGGGAGCGCGCGACGCTCGTCGGCGTCCCGCACACCGCCGCGGAGGGGTGCAGCGCCGCCGCGAGGGCGAGGCTCGTCGGCCCGGCGGGGCCACGCGCGTCCGCGGCGCGCGCGAGGACCGCCGTGACGTCGGACGCGAGGTGCATCACGTTCGGCAGGTGCAGCACGAACGGCGAGTCCGGCACGTTCATGGACGAGCAGAACGGGGCGAGCGCCTGGGCGACGGACCGCACGGCGTACTCGTGCTCCTCCAGGTCCTTCGACGACCGGGCGAGCTGGGCCGCGCGCAGGAGCGCGTCGTCGTCGGACAGCCCGGCGCGTCGGATCGTGCCGGCCAGCACGCGCGAGGTGACCAGTCCCTTCTCGCTGCGCACGAGCAGCTCCGGCGTCGCGCCCACGAGCCCGTCGACCGAGAACGTCCAGCACGCCTCGTAGGCGGTGGCGAGCCGGCCGAGGAGCCAGCGCGGGTCCACGGGCTCGCTCGTGTGCGCGAACACGTCGCGGGCCAGCACGACCTTCTCGAGCGCGCCCGAGCGGATGCGCTCGACGCCCTCCGCGACGACGGCCGCCCAGTCGTCGCTCCGCAGCGCGCCGTCGCGCCACGCGACCTCGCCCGGCGACGACACGGGCGAGCGCGGCGTGCGGGCGAGCGCGTCCGCGGGGGAGGAGGAGAGCGAGCCCGCGGTGTCGACGGTCGTCAGCCACGTCTGCCCGTCGCGCCGGCCCACGACCACGCGCGGGACGACGAGCACGCCCCCGGCCCGGACGGGCTCGTGCGCGTCGTCGCCCGGCGCGGAGTCGTCGAACGCGAACGACCCGAACGCGACCGGTCCCGTCCCGGGCAGGCGCACCTCGTCGCGCACGACGGCGCGCGCGAGCGTCTCGTGCCACGCCGCCTCGGCGTCGGCGAACCGGCCCGGGCCCCACGTCTCGAGCCGCAGCGCCTCGCCCCAGCCCACGATCCCGTCGCCACGACGCACCCAGGCCAGGGGCCGCGCGTCGGGCAGGAGGTCGACCAGGGCGTCGAGCCCGCCGGGCAGGTCGGGGAGGTGCGTGGTCCTCACGACGATGCTCGGCCTGGGTCGGGGCTGTGCGGCGGTCGCCGACGGTTCTGCAGTCATCGCCACCCAGCGTAAGCCGCGCGGGACGGTCCGCCCTCCGGGCGCCGGTGCCGTCCTGGCGCCGCCCGGAGGCGCGACCGGGGCGCGGGGACGTGGAAGCATGGGCGGCATGCCCCGCGCCAACCTGGACAAGAAGCCCACCGAGGTCGCGTCGATGTTCGACTCGATCGCCTCGCGGTACGACCTGACGAACGACATCCTCTCGCTCGGGCAGGACCGGGCGTGGCGCCGCGCGACGGTGCGCGCCGTCGACGCGCTGCCGGGCGAGAGGGTCCTCGACCTCGCGGCGGGGACCGGGACGTCGTCGGAGCCGTTCGCGGACGACGGCGTGCGCGTGGTCCCGTGCGACTTCTCGATCGGCATGCTCCAGGTGGGCAAGGAGCGCCGCCCCGACCTGCCGTTCGTCGCGGGCGACGCGACGCGCCTGCCGTTCGCCGACGAGACGTTCGACGCGGTGACGATCTCGTTCGGGCTGCGCAACGTCGTCGACACGGAGGGGGCGCTGCGCGAGATGCTGCGCGTCGTGCGGCCCGGCGGACGCGTGGTGATCTGCGAGTTCTCCACCCCGACGTGGGCGCCCTTCCGGGTCGTCTACCAGGAGTACCTCGTCCAGGCGCTGCCGCGCATCGCCGCGGCGGTCACGCGCGAGGGCGGGTCCTACGAGTACCTGGCGGAGTCGATCGCCGCCTGGCCGGACCAGCAGGGCCTCGGCCGCCTGCTGCTGCGCGCGGGCTGGGAGAAGGTCGCCTTCCGGAACCTGTCGGGCGGGGTCGTCGCGCTGCACCGGGGCACGCGCCCCGCGTAGCCCGGGCCCGACGCCGTGGCGCAGGTCGGGGCAGGGGATCGCCCGGGCGCCTCGTCGTCTTCCCCGCCGCGGGCCGCTCCTGCCCGGGACGGGCCGTCGTGCCGTGTGCCCCCGGGCGGCCTGCGCCCGACGCTCACGGAGACGTCCTCCACCGGCGCCCGGCACCCTGCAGGGGCGACCTCCCAGGTCGTCGCGACGGTGACCGCCGAGAGCAGGCCGACATGAGGCACCGCGCCCCCCGTTCGACCTGGCTGACGCCGGGCCGGAGGGCGCGGGCCGAGCCTGCAGGGTAGGTCACGACCTCGCGGGCACGGGCGCCGCGGGTCCCGTCGTCGCTGGTCAGAGGTCGTGCGGCGGCAGGACCTCTGTCACAGGATCTCCAAGGAAGGTTCACCTTGCTACACATCGAGGCGCGCGAGTGGCTAGAGTGGCCGTTGTCCATTGTGACCGACTTCACAAGGGCTGTGGACCTGGCGTGCCCGGAGACGGGCCGCGGCGCGGTGCGCGAGCACCGGCGCTGCGACGAGTGGGCGAAGAGGTGACGACGTGGGCGCAGGACGTGACGACGCGGACGTCATCGTCGTGGGCGCAGGACCGGCGGGTTCCGCCGCTGCGCACTACTGCGCCGCGGCCGGCCTGACGGTCCTCCTCCTCGAGAAGTCCGCGTTCCCGCGCGACAAGATCTGCGGCGACGGCCTGACGCCGCGCGCGGTCGCCGAGCTCGTGCGCATGGGCGTGCCCACGCGCGCCGAGGACGGCTGGATCCGCAACGAGGGCCTGCGCGTCGTCGCGACGGGCCGCTCGTGGGAGCTGGCGTGGCCCGAGCTCGCGTCGTACCCGAGCTACGGCATGGCGCGTGCCCGGCACTCGTTCGACCGCACGCTCGCGGAGCACGCGCAGCGCACGGGCGCCAAGCTGCTCGAGCGCACGGCCGTCACCGGCCCCGTGCTCGACGAGCGCACGGGCCGCGTCGTGGGCGTCACGGCCCGTCCCGTCGACGAGAAGGGGCGGCGCGCGGGCGACGAGGTCACCTACCGCGCCCCCGTCGTCATCGCGGCGGACGGCGTCTCGTCCCGCTTCGCGCTCGCCCTCGGCCTGGCGCGCCGCGAGGACCGCCCGATCGGCGTCGCGGTCCGCACCTACTTCCGCACGCCCCGCCACGACGACCCGTGGATGGAGTCGCACCTCGAGCTGTGGGAGGGCGCGCCCAACCGCTCCGCGCTCCTGCCCGGCTACGGCTGGATCTTCTCGCTGGGCGACGGGACGGCGAACGTCGGACTGGGCTCGGTGAGCTCGACCCCCGCGAAGCAGTCCGCGGCGAACACCGACTACAAGGCCCTCTTCGCCACGTGGATGCGCAACGCGCCCGCCGAGTGGGAGCTCACGGAGGAGAACCAGCTCGGCCCCGTGCGCGGCGCGGCGCTGCCGATGGGCTTCAACCGGACCCCGCTCTACACCCGCGGGGTGCTGCTCGTCGGAGACTCCGGCGGCATGGTCAGCCCGTTCAACGGGGAGGGCATCGCGTACGCGATGCAGGCGGGCCGGGTGGCGGCGGACGTCGTGGCGCAGTCCCGCGTGCGGCCCACCGACTCCGGCCGCGAGCGCGCGCTGCAGACCTACCCCCGGATCATGCGCCGCGAGCTCGGCGGGTACTACACGCTCGGCCGGTACTTCGTGCAGCTCATCGAGCACCCCGAGATCATGCGGATCTGCACGCGCTACGGCCTCCCGCGCCCGGTCGTCATGCGGTTCGTCCTCAAGCTCCTGTCCGACTGCTACGAGCCCCGCGGCGGCGACTGGGTCGACCGGGTCATCGCGGGCCTGACGAGGGTGGTGCCGTCGTCATGAAACGACGAGAACGGCCGGCGCCCGAGCACGACGGCGCGCCGCCGCTCGCACCACCCGACCGTGAAGCCGGACGCGGACGTCCGGCGGACCCGATCCCGAGCCCTCACTCGAGGAGTCAACGATGACGAACCCGTACGTACCGCTTCTCGTCCTCATGGGCGTGGCCGCCGTGCTCGCCCTCGGCGGCGTCGCCGCGAGCGCGGTCATCGGCCCCAAGCGCTACAACCGCGCCAAGCTGGACGCCTACGAGTGCGGCATCGAGCCCACGCCCCACGCCGTCGGCGGCGGACGGTTCCCGATCAAGTACTACCTCGTCGCCATGACGTTCATCGTCTTCGACATCGAGGTCGTCTTCCTCTACCCGTGGGCAGTCGACTTCGCGACGCTCGCGACGTTCGGGCTCGTGGCGATGCTCGCGTTCCTCGTGCTCATCACCGTCCCGTTCGTCTACGAGTGGCGTCGGGGTGGTCTGGAGTGGGACTGATGGTGCGGTCGAGCAGCCACCGGCGAGAGAGCTAGGAGAACATCATGGGGATCGAGGAAGCTCCCTCGGGCTTCTTGCTGACCACGATCGAGGACCTCGCGGGATACCTGCGCAAGGCGTCGCTGTGGCCGGTGACCTTCGGCCTCGCGTGCTGCGCCATCGAGATGATGGCCGCGGGCGCGTCGAGGTTCGACCTCTCACGCTTCGGCATGGAGGTCTTCCGCGCGTCGCCGCGCCAGGCGGACCTCATGATCGTCGCGGGACGCGTGAGCCAGAAGATGGCGCCGGTGGTCCGCCAGGTCTACGACCAGATGAGCGAGCCCAAGTGGGTCCTCTCGATGGGCGTGTGCGCCTCGAGCGGCGGCATGTTCAACAACTACGCGATCGTGCAGGGCGTGGACCACGTCGTGCCGGTGGACATCTACCTGCCCGGCTGCCCGCCGCGGCCGGAGATGCTCATCAACGCGATCCTCGCGCTGCACGACCAGATCCAGCACGAGCCGCTCGGCGTGAACCGCAAGGAGGCGGCGCGCGCCGCCGAGGCGGCCGCGCTCGAGGCCACGCCCACGTTCCAGATGAAGGGGCTGCTGCAGTGACGGACGAGAAGAGCGGCACCGGCACGCCGGTGCCGCAGCCCGAGGAGGTGAACGGCCCCCGGTCGGCCGACCTCGTGAGCGGCTCCCAGGCGCCGCGCACGCTCGAGGTCGTCGAGGTGCGCGAGGGCATGTTCGGCGTCCAGGGCTCGGGCGACACGTCGGGGTACGGAGGGCTGGTCCAGCCCGTCGCCATGCCCGGCGCGAGCCCGCGTCCGTACGGCGGCTGGTTCGACGAGGTCGTGGACGTCCTCGCGGAGGTGCTCGCCGCGGCCGGGGTCCGGTTCGACGCGGCGGTCGAGCGGGTCGTCGTCGACCCGCCGGGCGCGCACGCCGAGCTGACCCTGCACGTGCACCGCGACCACCTGCTCGACGTGTGCCGCGCGCTGCGCGACGACCAGGACCTGCGGTTCGAGCTGAGCCTCGGCGTGAGCGGCGTGCACTTCCCGCACGACGTCGGCCGCGAGCTGCACGCCGTCTACCACCTCACCTCGGTCACGCACGGGCGCCGCCTCCGGCTGGAGGTCTCCGTCCCGGACGCCGACCCGCACGTCCCCTCGACGACGTCGGTCTACCCGACGAACGACTGGCACGAGCGCGAGACGTGGGACTTCTTCGGGATCGTCTTCGACGGCCACCCGTCGCTCGCGCGCATCGAGATGCCCGACGACTGGCCCGGGCACCCGCAGCGCAAGGACTACCCGCTCGGCGGGATCCCCGTCGAGTACAAGGGAGCCACCGTGCCCCCGCCGGACACGAGGAGGTCGTACTCGTGAGCACGCACACCACCGGCGCCCCCGGCGCCGCCCCGCACGCCACACGGCCGCCCGTGGGCGACTTCGAGCCCGGCGTCCCGAGCTTCGAGGCCTCCGGGGGCGACTGGGACGAGATCGCCGACAGCGCCGTCGCCGCGGCCGCCCTCGGCGAGGAGCGCATCGTCGTCAACATGGGCCCGCAGCACCCGTCCACGCACGGCGTGCTCCGGCTCATGCTCGAGATCGACGGCGAGACCGTCACCGAGGCGCGGTGCGGCATCGGCTACCTGCACACCGGCATCGAGAAGAACATGGAGTTCCGGACGTGGACGCAGGGCGTCACGTTCTGCACCCGCATGGACTACCTCGCGCCGCTGTTCCAGGAGACGGCGTACTGCCTCGCGGTCGAGAAGCTCCTGGGGATCACCGACGACGTGCCCGAGCGGGCGAGCGTCATCCGCGTCCTCATGATGGAGCTCAACCGCATCGCGTCCCACCTCGTGTGCCTGGGCACGGGCGGCAACGAGATGGGCGCGACGACCGTCATGACCGTCGCCTTCACCGCGCGCGAGGAGATCCTGCGGATCTTCGAGGCCGTCACGGGCCTGCGCATGAACCACGCGTACGTCCGCCCGGGCGGCGTCGCGCAGGACGTGCCGCCGGACCTCGCCGAGCAGGTCCGCCGGGCGGACCCGCTCATCCGCCGTTACCTGGGCCAGCTCGGCGACCTCATGCTCGCCAACCCGATCTTCAAGGGGCGCCTCGTCGGCGTCGGGCACCTCAGCCTCGCCGGCTGCATGGCGCTCGGCGTCACCGGGCCGGTGCTGCGCTCGACGGGGCACCCGTACGACGTGCGCAAGTCCGACCCGTACTGCGGCTACGAGACGTACGACTTCGACGTGCCGACCGCGACCGGTGCCGACTGCTACGACCGCGTGGTCCTGCGGCTCGAGGAGTGCTACCAGTCGCTGCACATCGTGGCCCAGTGCCTGGAGCGCCTGGAGCGCACGGCGGGTCAGCCGGTCATGGTCGGCGACCGCAAGATCGCGTGGCCCGCACAGCTCGCGATCGGGGGCGACGGCCAGGGCAACTCGCTCGAGCACATCAAGGAGATCATGGGCTCCTCCATGGAGGCCCTGATCCACCACTTCAAGCTCGTCACCGAGGGCTTCCGCGTCCCGGTCGGGCAGGCGTGGCAGACGGTGGAGCACCCGCGCGGCGAGCTCGGGGTGCACCTCGTGTCCGACGGCGGCACGCGCCCCTACCGGGCGCACTTCCGCGACCCGTCGTTCAACAACCTCCAGGCCGTGGCCGCGATGTGCGAGGGCGGCCAGGTGGCCGACGTCGTCGTCGCGGTCGCGTCCCTGGACCCCGTGCTGGGAGGAGTGGACCGATGACGATCGACGCCGGACCCGCGACGAACGGGTCCCCCGCCGGCGGGCCGCGGTCGCGCCCCGGGTACGACCCCGAGACGTACGCGCGGCTCGCGGCCGACGCCGCGCAGATCGTCGCCCGCTACCCGCAGGCGCGCTCCGCGCTCCTGCCGATGCTGCACCTCGTGCAGTCGGAGGACGGCTACGTCTCGCGCGACGGCATCCTCTTCTGCGCCGAGCAGCTCGAGCTCACGGCGGCCGAGGTGTCGGCCGTCGCGACGTTCTACACGCAGTACAAGCGCCACCCCAACGGCACCTACACCGTCGGCGTGTGCACCAACACCCTGTGCGCCATCATGGGCGGCGACGCGATCTTCGACGAGCTGTCGGAGCACCTGGGCGTCGGGCACGACGAGACGACCGAGGACGGCGCGGTCACGCTCGAGCGCGTCGAGTGCAACGCGGCCTGCGACTACGCGCCGGTCATGATGGTCAACTGGGAGTTCTTCGACAACCAGACGCCCGGTTCGGCGACGGACGTCGTCGACCGCCTCCGCGCGGGAGAGCAGGTCGCACCGACCCGCGGCGCCTCCAGCGTGTGCACCTTCAAGCAGATGAGCCGCGTGCTCGCGGGCTTCCCCGACGGCCGCGCCGACGAGGGCGTCGGCGCGGGCGAGCCCACCCTCGCCGGCCTGCGCCTCGCGCGCGAGCACGGCTGGACGGCACCTACCACCGAGAAGGCCGCCGCCCCCGCCGGAGGCGAGAACACTGCCGAGAAGCCCGTGACCGGCGGCGAGCAGTCGAGCGCCGAGCGGGAGCCGACGACCGAGGCCGACGTCGACCCGGGCGGCAAGCCGGGCACGCCTGGCACGAGGCCCGACCCGTCGAAGGGAGCGGACGCATGAGCGAGCAGCAGAGCACCGAGGCGCGACCGGCACCCGACCCGCTGACCCCGGTCCTGTCGGACACGTGGGACGCGGACCGGTCGTGGACGCTGGCGTCGTACGTGGACCGCGGCGGCTACGCGGGCCTGCGCGCCGCGCTGGCCCAGGACCCGGCCGAGGTCGTGTCGACGGTCAAGACGTCGGGGCTGCGCGGCCGTGGTGGTGCCGGGTTCCCCACGGGCATGAAGTGGGGCTTCCTGCCCCCGCCGGACGGCGGTCCGCGCTACCTCGTCGTCAACGCCGACGAGTCGGAGCCCGGCACGTGCAAGGACATCCCGCTCATGATGGCGAGCCCGCAGACGCTCGTGGAGGGGGTCGCGATCACGTCGTACGCGATCGGGTGCGACCACGCGTTCATCTACGTCCGCGGCGAGGTGCTGCACGTCTACCGCCGCCTGCTGCGCGCGGTGGAGGAGGCGTACGCGGCAGGGTTCCTGGGCAAGGACATCCAGGGCTCGGGCTTCGACCTCGACGTCACGGTCCACGCGGGTGCGGGCGCGTACATCTGCGGCGAGGAGACGGCGCTGCTGGACTCGCTCGAGGGCCTGCGCGGCCAGCCGCGGCTCAAGCCGCCGTTCCCGGCGGTCGCGGGCCTGTACGCCCGGCCGACCGTCGTCAACAACGTCGAGTCGATCGCGAGCGTGCCCTCGATCGTGGCGCGCGGCGCCGACTGGTTCACGTCGATGGGCACCGAGCGCTCGGCGGGCTTCGGGCTGTTCTCGCTCTCGGGCCACGTGACCCGACCCGGCCAGTACGAGGCGCCGCTCGGCACGACGCTGCGCGAGCTGCTCGACCTCGCGGGCGGGATGCGCGGCGGCAAGGCGCTGAAGTTCTGGACGCCCGGCGGGTCGTCGACCCCCCTGTTCACGGACGCCCACCTGGACACGCCGCTCGACTACGAGTCGGTCGCCGCGGCCGGCTCGATGCTCGGCACGCGCGCGCTGCAGCTCTTCGACGAGACGACCTGCGTGGTCCGGGCCGTGAGCCGGTGGACCGACTTCTACGCGCACGAGTCGTGCGGCAAGTGCACGCCGTGCCGCGAGGGCACGTACTGGATGAAGCAGGTGCTGGCCCGCATCGAGGCGGGCCAGGGCACGGAGGCCGACCTCGACCTGCTCCTCGACACGTGCGACAACATCCTGGGCCGCGCGTTCTGCGCGCTGGGCGACGGCGCGACGTCGCCCGTGACGAGCAGCATCGAGCTGTTCCGCGACGAGTACGAGGCGCACATCACGGAGCACCGCTGCCCGTTCGACCCCTCGGCCGCGGCGCTCTTCGACTACACGCCCCGCCCGGCCCGTGTCCTGACGGCAGGAGTGCACTGATGACGACCACGACCCCCGCCCCGGGCACGGGCGCGACGCCCGCCGCGCCGTCGGGCACGGCGTCCTCCGGATCGGCGGCCAAGCCCCCGGTCCCCGCGGACGCCGTGACGTTCACGATCGACGACGTCGAGATGTCCGTGCCGAAGGGCACGCTCGTGATCCGCGCGGCCGAGCAGATCGGGATCCAGATCCCGCGGTTCTGCGACCACCCGCTGCTCGAGCCCGCGGGCGCGTGCCGGCAGTGCCTCGTCGAGGTCGCCGCCCCCGACCGTGAGGGCAACGTGCGCCCCATGCCGAAGCCGCAGGCGTCGTGCACGCTCGAGGCGACGCCCGGCATGGTGGTCAAGACCCAGCGCACGAGCCAGGTCGCCGACAAGGCGCAGCACGGCATCATGGAGATGCTGCTCATCAACCACCCGCTCGACTGCCCGGTGTGCGACAAGGGCGGCGAGTGCCCGCTGCAGAACCAGGCGATGAGCAACGGCCGCGCGACGAGCCGCTTCGTCGACGTCAAGCGGACGTTCCCCAAGCCGATCGCGGTCTCGACCACGATCCTGCTCGACCGCGAGCGCTGCGTCCTGTGCCAGCGCTGCACGCGCTTCTCCCAGGAGATCGCGGGCGACGCGTTCATCGCGCTGCAGAAGCGTGGCGCCGCCCAGCAGATCGGGCGGTTCGACGAGGCGGTGCTGGACTTCGCGCCGCCCACGGGCGAGGAGCCGGGCGACCGCCCGGTCGGGCTCGCGCTCGAGGACGAGTCGGGACTGCCCTTCGCCTCGTACTTCTCCGGGAACACGGTCCAGATCTGCCCCGTGGGCGCGCTCACGGGGGCGGCGTACCGGTTCCGCTCGCGTCCGTTCGACCTCGTCTCGACGCCCGGGGTGTCCGAGCACGACTCGTCGGGCTCGGCGATCCGCGTCGACCACCGGCGCGGCGTCGTGCTGCGGCGCCTCGCGGGCGACGACCCGCTGGTCAACGAGGAGTGGATCACCGACCGCGACCGCTTCGCGTTCACGTGGCAGTCCGCGCCGGACCGGCTCACGCACCCGCTCGTGCGCGACCGCGAGGTCGCGCCCGACGGCACGGTGACGCGCGGCGAGCTGCGGCCCGCCTCGTGGGCGGAGGCGCTCGAGATCGCGGCCGACGCCCTGACCCGGGCCCGTGACGCCGGCGGCGTCGGGGTCCTGCCGGGCGGACGGCTCACGGTCGAGGACGCGTACGCCTACGCGAAGCTCGCGCGGACGTGGCTGCGCACCAACGACATCGACCACCGCGCCCGCGTGCACAGCGCGGAGGAGGCCGACTTCCTCGCGCACGCCGTCGCGGGCCGGGGGATCGGCGTGACGTTCACCGACCTCGAGAAGGCACCCGCGGTGCTGCTCGTCGGCCTGGAGGCCGAGGAGGAGGCGGGCGTGACGTTCCTGCGCCTGCGCAAGGGCGTGCTGCGCCACGGCGTGCGCGTGTTCTCGGTCGCGCCGTTCACGACGCGTGGTCTGCAGCGCATGCACGGGACGCTGCTCCCCGCGGCGCCCGGCACGGAGGCGGAGTGGCTCGACGGCATCGCGGCCGGCGACCGCGTGCGGACCCTCGACGAGGCGAGCGGCGCGGACGCCCTCGCCGACGCGAGCGACGCGCTGCGCACGCCCGGTGCCGTGATCCTCGTCGGCGAGCGGCTCGCGGCGACCCGCGGGGGGTACAGCGCGGTGCTGCGCGCCGCGGCCGCCACCGGTGCCCGGATCGCGTGGGTCCCGCGCCGCGCCGGCGAGCGCGGCGGCGTCGAGGCCGGGACGCTGCCCGGCCTGCTGCCCGGCGGTCGCCCGGTGTCCGACGCCGCGGCCCGCGTCGACGTCGCGACGGTCTGGGGCCTCGCCACCACGGACGAGCTCCCGACGGGGCTGCCCGCCACCGCGGGTCGCGACACGGGCGAGATCCTCGACGCGCTGTCGGTGGGGCAGCTCGCGGGAGCGCTCGTCGGAGGTCTCGAGCTCGACGACCTGCCCGACCCGGCGCACGCGCGTCGCGCGCTGGAGGCCGCGGACGTCGTCGTCTCGCTCGAGGTGCGGCGCTCCGCGGTGAGCGAGCTGGCCGACGTCGTGCTGCCCGTCGCTCCGCCGGTCGAGCGCGAGGGCGCGTACGTGAGCTGGGAGGGCCGCGTGCGGCCGTTCCCCGCGGCGCTCGGGTCCACCGCGATGCCCGACCACCGCGTGCTCGCCGCGCTCGCCGACGCGGCCGGCGCCCCGCTGGGCCTCGCGACGGTCGACGCCGCGCGCGCCGAGATCGCACAGCTCACGGGTGACAGCGCGTGGGACGGCGCACGTGTCGCGGCGCCGGACGCCGCGACCGTCGAGCCGCCCGCCGTCGCGGCGGGGACCGCGGTCCTCGCGAGCTGGCGCCTCCTGCTCGACGACGCGCGCGGCCAGGACGGCGAGCGCTACCTGGCGGGGACGGCCAAGCGGCCCGTCGCCCGGCTCTCCGCGTCGACCGCGGCTGCGGTCGACGTGTTCGACGGCGAGCTGGTGCGCGTCGTGACCGACCGGGGCGCGATCACGCTCCCGGTGGTCGTCACGGACATGGTCGACCACGTCGTGTGGCTGCCATTGCGCTCGCCGGGCTCGGCCGTGCACGCGGCGCTCGGCGCGACGCCGGGCGACGTCGTCCGGCTCGAGCCCGTGAGCACCGACGGAGGGGAGGGCGCATGATGCTCGTCCACGCACTCGCCACCGAGACGCCGGGCGTGCCCGGCATCGTCGCGAACTTCTCCCAGGACAACGGCTGGACCTACCTGGTCAAGGCGGTCCTGATCCTCGTGTTCCTCCTGACGAGCGTGCTGTTCGCCATCTGGTTCGAGCGCAAGGTCGTGGCTCGCATGCAGGTGCGCCCCGGCCCCAACTGGCACGGCCCGTTCGGCCTGCTCCAGTCGCTCGCCGACGCGATGAAGCTCCTCCTCAAGGAGGACATCACGGTCAAGGCGGCGGACAAGTTCATCTACCTGCTCGCGCCGATGATCTCGGTGTTCTGCGCGCTGCTCGTGTTCGCGGTCATCCCGTTCGGCCCCGAGGTGCAGATCCCGTTCACGGACTACGTGACCCCGGCCCAGCTCACCGACTTCCCGGTGGCGACGCTCTACATCCTCGCGTGCGCGGCGCTCGGCGTGTACGGCATCGTGCTCGGCGGCTGGTCCTCCGGCTCGACGTACCCGCTGCTCGGGGCGGTCCGCTCGACGGCCCAGGTCATCAGCTACGAGCTCGCCATGGGTCTGTCGCTCGTGTCGGTGTTCCTCATGGCGGGGTCGATGTCGACGTCGACCATCGTCGACTCGCAGACCCGGCTGTGGTGGTTCCTGCCGCTCCTGCCCGCCTTCGTCATCTACGTCATCTCCATGGTCGGCGAGACGAACCGGCTCCCGTTCGACCTCCCGGAGGCCGAGGGCGAGCTCGTGTCCGGGTACATGACCGAGTACTCGTCGATGAAGTTCGCGTGGTTCTTCCTCGCGGAGTACATCAACATGATCAACGTCTCGGCCGTCGCGACGACGCTGTTCCTCGGTGGGTGGCGTGCCCCGTGGCCGCTCTCGGCGATCAACGACGGGATGTTCAACGAGGGCTGGTGGCCCATCCTCTGGTTCCTCGTCAAGGTCTGGGCCGTCATGTTCTTCTTCGTCTGGGTGCGCGGCACGCTCCTGCGCCTGCGCTACGACCAGTTCATGCGGTTCGGCTGGAAGGTCCTCATCCCGTTCGCGCTCGCGTGGCTCGTGCTCCTCGCGGTCGCGCAGGCCGTGCGCCAGTTCCTCGAGGTCGACCTGCGCGTGTTCGTCGGGGTCGCCGTCGCGGTGGCCCTCGTGATCGTGGTCGTCGTGTGGTTCTGGCCCGAGAAGAAGGCGCCGCCCGGTGCGGCGGCCCGCGCAGCGGGCGCCGGGCCCGAGCCGTTCGACGCGTTCGCGGACGGGTTCCCCGTCCCGCCGCTGCCGGGCCAGACGCTCCCGCCCTCGCCGCGCCGTCGTGCCCTGGTGCCCGACGACGCCGGCTCACCCGGGGCGTCCGGGTCATCCGGCACGTCCCACGACAAGGAGGTCGACCGTGGCTGACGACCAGCAGCGCTCGGGCCAGCCCGGCCCGTCGGCACCGGGGGAGTACACGCAGCGGCGGCCCCAGGCGAAGGGCCTGCGCGAGGCGCTCGCGCCCGTCGCCGGGTTCGGCGTGACGTTCTCCTCGATGTTCCGCCCGACGGTCACCGAGCAGTACCCGCGCCAGAAGGTGCCGACCAAGCCCCGCTACCACGGCCGGCACCAGCTCAACCGGTACCCGGACGGGCTCGAGAAGTGCATCGGCTGCGAGCTGTGCGCGTGGGCGTGCCCCGCGGACGCGATCTACGTCGAGGGCGCGGACAACGCCGACCTGCCCGACGGCGGCCACATGTCGCCCGGCGAGCGGTACGGGCGCGTCTACCAGATCAACTACCTGCGCTGCATCTTCTGCGGGCTGTGCATCGAGGCGTGCCCGACGCGCGCGCTGACGATGACGAACGAGTACGAGCTCGCCGGCCCGACGCGCGAGGGGATGATCTGGGAGAAGCAGGACCTGCTCGCGCCGATGCAGGAGCGCATGCTCGCGGCGCCGCACCCCATGGTCCCCGGCACGACGGACACCGAGTACTACCGCGGGGAGGTGACCGGACCGGTGGCGGAACAGGCGGAGTGGGTGCGCGAGCACCGTCCCGACGACCCGACGCTGCCGCCCGAGCCGAGCGGCCCGCCGCCGGAGGTCCGGCGCGACGCGCCCACGGGACGTGCGGCGCGAAAGGCCGCACGGTGATCGCGAGCGGCGGCGAGGCGGTCCTGTTCTGGGTCCTCGCCCCCCTCATGGTCCTCGCGGCGCTCTCGCTGCTCTTCGCCCGCAAGGCGGTGCACGCCGCCATCGCGGTCATGTTCGTCATGGTCGACCTCGCGATCCTCTACATCGCGCAGGAGGCGCCGTTCCTCGGTGTCGTCCAGGTCGTCGTCTACACGGGCGCCGTCATGATGCTGTTCCTCTTCGTGCTCATGCTCGTCGGGGTCGACGCGTCGGACTCGCTCGTGGAGACGATCCGCGGGCAGCGCTGGATCGGCGTGCTCCTCGGGCTCGGCCTCGCGGCCGTCCTGGTCGGGGTGGTCTCGCAGGCCACGTTCCCGCCGGCCGTCGGCCTCGCCCTGGCGAACGAGGCGACGAACCCCGTCGCCCTCGCCCGCGTCCTGTTCGCCGACTACGTGTTCGCGATGGAGGTCGTCGGGATCCTGCTCATCACCGCGGCCGTCTCGGCCCTCGTGCTCACGCACCGGCGTCGGCTCACGCCGAAGGTCGGGCAGCGGGAGCGGGCCGACGCGAAGGTCGCCGAGCTGCCGTCGGGCGGCCGGCTCACGCCGCTCGCCGCTCCGGGCGTCTACGCGCAGAACAACGCGATGGACACACCGGCCCTGGACCCGCAGGGCCGGCCGATCGAGGAGTCGGTCTCGCGCATCCTGCGGATCCGCGGGCAGGAGCGCTCGGCCGGCACGATCCTCGAGGCCGAGCGCGACGTCCTCGTGGAGCACGAGCCGCTGCGGGCGCTGCCCGCGCTGCGGGCCCAGGACGCGAACGAGCGCACGGTGCAGGCCGCGACGTCGGAGCACCCGGAGGGCGAGGCGCCCGCCGGGGAGGTCTCGGGTCCGGACGACCCGGGCCGCTCGCGCGTGCCCGGGGTCCCGGGAGGAGAGGACTGATGGAGCTCACCCACTACGTCGTGCTCGCCGCGATCCTCTTCTCGATCGGCGCCGCCACGGTGCTGCTGCGGCGCAACGCGATCATCGTCTTCATGGGCGTCGAGCTCATGCTCAACGCGACCAACCTCGCGTTCGTCACGTTCGCCCGCATGCACGGCGACGTGACGGGACAGGTCCTCGCGTTCTTCGTCATGGTCGTCGCGGCGGCGGAGGTCGTCGTCGGCCTCGCGATCATCGTGTCCATCTTCCGCACCCGTCGGTCCGCCTCGGTGGACGACGTCAACCTGCTCAAGAGCTGAGGGGCCGGCACCGATGACGATGCTCCTTCCCGCCGTGGTGACGGCGACCGGACTGCACGCCGCGACCGACGTCGTGCCCGCGTCCGAGGTCGTGCCGGGACCGTTCCTGGCGGCGCCCTTCCTCGTGCTGCTGCCGCTCCTCGGCGCGGCCGTCCTCCTCCTCGCCGGCCGGCGCAGCGACCGCTGGGGCGCCTGGTTCGGCGTCGCCACGTCCGCCGCCGCGTTCGTCGTGGGCGCGGTCGTCTTCGTCGCGATGCTCGGCCTGCCGGCCGACGAGCGGGTCGTCGACTACCGCCTCTTCGACTGGATCGTCTCCGGCGGCCTCGACCTCGCCGTGGGCCTGCGCGTCGACCCGCTCTCGATGACGTTCGTGCTGCTCGTGACGTTCGTCGGCACGCTCATCCACGTCTACGCGGTCGCGTACATGGCGCACGACCGCGACCGGCGCCGGTTCTTCGCGTACCTCAACCTCTTCGTCGCGGCGATGCTGATCCTGGTCCTCGCGGACTCCTACCTCCTGCTGTTCGTCGGCTGGGAGGGCGTGGGCCTCGCGTCGTACCTGCTCATCGGGTTCTGGAACCACAACCGGGCGTACGCGGTCGCGGCGAAGAAGGCGTTCGTCATGAACCGCGTCGGCGACATCGGGCTCATCGTGGCCCTCATGCTCCTGTTCGCCACGTTCGGCGCGCTCGACTTCACGACGGTCTTCGCGGCCGTGCCCGAAGCCTCGACCGCGCTCCTCACGGCGACCGGCCTCGCGCTGCTCGTCGCCGCCTGCGGCAAGTCGGCGCAGTTCCCGCTCCAGGCGTGGCTCGGGGACGCGATGGCCGGCCCGACACCGGTCTCGGCCCTCATCCACGCGGCGACGATGGTCACGGCGGGCGTCTACCTCGTGGTCCGGTCGGCGCCGATCTTCGAGGGCGCACCGACCGCACAGCTCGTCGTGGTGATCGTCGGCGCGGTGACCCTGCTCTTCGGGGCGATCGTCGGCTGCGCGAAGGACGACATCAAGAAGGCGCTCGCCGCGTCGACCATGTCGCAGATCGGGTACATGATCCTCGCGGCCGGGCTCGGCCCGATCGGCTACGCGTTCGCGATCTTCCACCTCGTGACCCACGGCTTCTTCAAGGCCGGCATGTTCCTCGGGGCGGGGTCGGTCATGCACGGCATGGACGACGGGGTCGACATGCGGCGGTTCGGCGGCCTCGCGCGGTACATGAAGGTCACCTGGATCACCTTCATGGCGGGCTGGCTCGCGATCCTCGGCATCCCACCCTTCTCGGGCTTCTGGAGCAAGGACAAGATCATCGAGGCGGCGTTCGTCCCGGTCGACGGCCAGGCGTGGCGCGCGTGGGTGTTCGGCGGCGTCGCGCTGCTCGGCGCGGGCATCACCGCGTTCTACATGTCGCGCCTGTTCTTCATGACGTTCTCCGGGCGGCGCCGCTGGAACGACGGGAGCGGGTCGGCCGACGGGCTCGGCCCGCAGGACGGTCCGGTCCAGCACCCCCACGAGTCCCCGCGCCTCATGACGTGGCCGATGATCGTGCTCGCGGTCGGGTCGGTGGCGCTCGGCGGCATCCTCGCCGCGGGCTCGCGCTTCGTCACCTGGCTCGAGCCGGTCACGGGTCACGCGGAGCACCACGAGCCGGTCCTGCCGGTGTGGTCGCTCATCGCGCTGACCCTGCTGCTCGTCCTCGCGGGCGCGGCGCTCGCGTGGCGCCAGTACGCGATGTCGAGCGTCCCGGTCCGCGCGCCGCGCGGGTCGGTGCTCACACGCGCCGCCCGGCGCGACCTCTACCAGGACGACGTCAACGAGGCGGTCTTCATGCGTCCCGGCCAGTACCTCACGCGATCCCTCGTCTACGCCGACAAGGAGATGGTCGACGGCGGCTGGATGGGCCTGGCCGGCCTCGTCGGCCGCGTGGGGGAGTGGCTGCGCGGGTGGCAGAACGGCTACGTGCGCTCCTACGGCGCGACGATGCTCGGCGGCCTCGTGGTCGTCGTCGCCGTCGTGCTCGCCCTGACCACCGGCACCGCGAGCTGAGAGGGAGACGACATCATGAGCTCCTCCGTCCCCTGGCTGACCCTCCTCATCGCCTGGCCCGTCGTCGGCGCCGCGGCGGTGTGGCTCACGGCCGCCGCCCGCACGCGCGGCGTCGGCGCCGGCGCGCTGCGCGCCGTGCGCGGCATCGCGCTCGGCGCGGCGCTCGTCGAGGTCGCGCTGCTCGTCGCAGCGTTCACGGCGTTCGACACCGGCGCGGCCGGCACGCACCAGCTCGCCGAGACCTACGCCTGGATCCCGCAGATCGGCGCGAGCTACGCCGTCGGCGCCGACGGCGTCGCCCTGGCGCTCGTCGCGCTCTCGGTCCTGCTGGTCCCGCTCGTCGTGCTCGCCGCGTGGAAGGAGCAGCAGGGCGACGTGCGCCGGCTGCGCGGCTACCTCGCGCTCGTGCTGCTCCTCGAGGCGTTCATGGTCGCGGTCTTCGTGGCGCGCGACGTGTTCCTCTTCTACGTCCTGTTCGAGGCGATGCTCGTCCCGGTCTACTTCATGATCGGCGGGTTCGGCGTGGGCGCTCGGCGCCGGTACGCGGCCGTGAAGTTCCTGCTCTTCTCGCTCGCGGGCGGTCTGATCATGCTCGCCGCGGTCATCGCGCTGTCCCTGCACGGGCCGGGCGGCGAGCAGGGCTTCCTCACGGCGAACCTCGTGGGGTACCTCGCCGAGAACCCGATGCCGGTCGCGACCGAGCGCCTGCTGTTCCTCGGCTTCTTCCTCGCGTTCGCGATCAAGGCCCCGCTCTTCCCCGTCCACACCTGGCTGCCCGACGCCGCGCAGCACGCGCCGGCGGGGACGTCCACGCTGCTCGTGGGCGTGCTCGACAAGGTCGGGACCTTCGGGATGCTCACCCTGTGCCTCCCGCTGTTCCCGCACGCGAGCGCCTGGGCCGCCCCGGTCGTCATCGGCCTGGCGGTCGTGTCGATCCTGTACGGCGCGCTCATGGCGATCGGGCAGAGCGACCTCATGCGGCTCATCGCCTACACGTCCGTGTCGCACTTCGGGTTCATCGTGCTGGGCATCTTCGCGTTCACGTCGCTCAGCGTCTCCGGGGCGTCGCTCTACATGGTCAACCACGGCGTCTCGACGGGTGCCCTGTTCCTCATCGCGGGCTTCCTGATCGCCCGGCACCCGGAGCGCTCGCAGCGCATCGCCGACTACGGCGGCCTGCAGAAGGTGGTCCCGGTGCTCGCCGGCACGTTCCTCGTCGCGGGCCTCTCGGCCCTGTCGCTGCCCGGCCTGTCGACGTTCGTCAGCGAGATCATGGTGCTCGTCGGGACGTTCGCGCGCAGCCCGTGGGCCGCGCTCGTCGCGGTGCTCGGCGTCGTGCTCGCCGCGCTCTACGTGCTGCTGACCTACCAGCGGATCTTCACGGGCGAGACGCGCGAGGGCCTCGACGGGTTGCCCGACCTCGGCGCGCGCGAGAAGTGGGTCGTCGCGCCGCTGATCACCGTCCTCCTGGTCCTCGGTCTCTACCCGGCCCCGGCGCTCGACCTCGTGCGCGAGCCCGCCGAGGTCACGCTGTCCGACCTCGCGCCCGCGGGCGTCGAGGACCCGCCGAGCTCGGATCCTTTCGCTGACGTCACCTCGAGCACCGACGAAGGGAGCGAGTCGTGAACGACTCCTTCGTGGCCCCCGCGATCGACTGGTTCTACCTCGCCCCGATCGTCGTCGTGCTCGGCGCGGGCGTGCTCGGGGTGCTCGTCGAGGCCTTCGTGCCCGCGCGCGCCCGCCGGACCACCCAGGTCACGCTCGCCCTGCTCGCCACGGCGGTCTCGTTCGCGTTCGTGGTCGCGCTGTGGCGCGACCCGGCCGTGCAGGGCTCCGCACAGGTGGCGCCGGGCGTGCGCGTCCTCGGCGGGTCGCTGGTCGCCGACCCGTTCGGCGTCGCCGTCCAGGGGATCGTCGTCGTGCTCGCGTTCCTCGCGATCCTCGTCGTCGCGGACCGCACGTCGACCGGCCAGGACGCGTTCGCGCCGTCGGCCGCCGCGGTCCCGGGGTCGCCGTACGAGGACCTCACGCGGCGCAAGGGTCTCGAGCAGACGGAGGTCTACCCGCTCGTGCTCTTCGCGGTCGGCGGCATGATGATCTTCCCCGCGACGGGCAACCTCCTCGTGATGTTCGTCGCGCTCGAGGTGCTCTCGCTCCCGCTCTACGTCCTGTCGGCGATGTCGCGGCGTCGGCGCCTGCTGTCGCAGGAGGCCTCGTTCAAGTACTTCCTGCTCGGCGCGTTCGCGTCGGCGCTGTTCGTGTTCGGCGTCGCGCTCGTCTACGGCTTCGCCGGGTCGGTGGACCTCGTCCAGGTCTTCGCCGCCCTCGCGACGCCGGGAGGCCCGCTCGCGACCATGCCGGGCCTCGTCGTCGTCGGCGTCCTGCTCGTCCTCGCGGGCCTGCTGTTCAAGATCGGCGCGGCGCCGTTCCACTCGTGGACGCCCGACGTCTACCAGGGCGCACCCACCCCGATCACGGGCTTCATGGCGGCCTGCACCAAGGCGGCGGCGTTCGGCGCGCTCCTGCGCGTCCTGTACGTCGTGAGCGTCGGCCTGTCGCAGTCGTCCCCGGCCGCGCGCGAGGACCTCTTCGTCGCGCTGTGGATCGTCACCCTGCTCACCATGGTGGTCGGGACGGTGGTCGGTGCCGTGCAGACCGACGTCAAGCGCCTCCTCGCCTACTCCTCGATCGCGCACGCCGGGTTCATCCTGGTGGGCGTCATCGGGTTCTCCCAGCTCTCGCTGCGCGCGACGGTGTTCTACCTCCTCGTCTACGGGCTCGCCACGGTGGGTGCGTTCGCCGTGGTCACGCTCGTGCGCGAGACGGCACCCGTGCGTGAGCGCGTCCCGGCCGCCGTCGGGGCGGGCGCGGTGGGCACGTCGGACGCCGCCGGTGCGTCGGACGCGGACAACCCGACCGGGGCCACCGGCCCCGACGCCGTGGCCGTCCTGGGTGAGGCGACCCACCTGGCGCAGTGGGCCGGGCTCGGGCGGCGCAGCCCGTGGCTCGCGGCGGCGTTCTCGCTCTTCCTGCTCTCCATGGCGGGCATCCCGCTCACCGCGGGGTTCATCGCGAAGTTCACCGCGTTCGGCGCGGCCATCGCGGGGCCCGACGGTCAGGGCGGCGGGGCGACGTGGGTGCTCGCGGTCGTGGGTGTGCTGGCGTCTGCCGTCGCGGTCTTCTTCTACGTCCGGCTCATCGTGCTCATGTACTTCACGGCCCCGGCGGACGGCTCCACGGACGACCGGGTCGGGAGCGGCGAGGGGACCGGCGTGACCGTCGTACGGTCGACCGGGCCGACCGCGATCGCCATCGCGGTGTGCGCGCTGGGCGTGCTCGTGCTCGGTGTGTTCCCGTCCCCGGTTCTCGATCTGGCCGCCGAGGCGGTTAAGTTCGTCCCGTGACCTCCGTGCCTTCCGTGCCGCCGGTGCCTGCCGGGCCCCGTGCCCGGCCCGTGCCCGTGACGACGACCGCGATCCCGATCTCGGACCCCGAGCTCGCCGCTGCTCTCACCGAGCGGCTGGCGAGCGTCGAGACGAGGCTGCGGGCCGCCGTCGCCCACGCCGACCCGCTCGCCGACACGGCCTCGCGGCACCTCGTCAACGCGGGCGGCAAGCGCCTGCGCCCGCTCCTGACGCTCCTCGCCGCCGACCTCGGCGAGGGGACGCGCCCCGAGGTCGAGGAGGCGGCCGTCGTCGTCGAGCTCACGCACCTCGCGTCGCTCTACCACGACGACGTCATGGACTCGGCGCCCGTGCGCCGTGGGGCGCCCTCGGCGCACGCGGTCTGGGGCAACTCGGTCGCGATCATGGTGGGCGACCTGCTCTTCGCGCGTGCCGCGTCGACGGTCGCCGCGCTCGGTCCCGAGGCGGTGCTCATCCAGGCGCGCACGTTCGAGCGGTTGTGCCTGGGCCAGCTCCACGAGACGACCGGCCCGGGGGAGGGCGAGGACCCCGTCGAGCACTACCTCCAGGTGCTCGCCGACAAGACGGCGTCGCTCCTGTCGACGTCCGCACGGCTGGGCGCCATGTTCGCCGGCTGCTCCGCGGACGTCGTGGAGACGGTCTCGGGGTACGGCGAGAAGCTCGGCGTCGCGTTCCAGCTCGCCGACGACGTGCTCGACCTCGCGTCGTCGGGCGACGAGTCGGGCAAGACGCCGGGCACGGACCTGCGCGAGAAGGTGCCGACGATGCCGGTGCTCCTGCTGCGCGCCCGCATCGCGAACGGCACCGCGACCCCGTCCGACGTCGAGCTGGTGCGTCTGCTCGACTCGGACCTGTCCGACGACGCGGCGCTCGCGTCGGCCGTCGCCGCGCTGCGGCGCCACGAGGTGCTCGCCGAGACGCGGGCGCTCGCGGTGCGCTGGGCCCGGTCGGCGGTCGACGAGCTCGACGCGCTGCCCTCCGGACCCGTGAGCGACGCTCTGCGCTCGTTCGCGGAGGCGCTGGCGGACCGCGCCGCCTGATCTGCCGCGAGGGTGAATTCGCTCCCCGTCGTCCGGTCCGCGCGGGCCGGCGGGGCGGGCCGCGTCCGGTTGCCCCGGACATCGAGGTGACCTGCCGAGACGGTGCGGGCGGGACGCGCGCCCCCGCGCTCACGCGCCGTGGCGGCCCGCGCGGACGGGGAGTTCTCCCCATCGGACAGGTGTCGGAAATCACCCGCCCGGCCGGTATCCTCAGGTGCGCGATCGGCGAGGCCACCTGGTACGGCGAGATCACGGGTGGCTGACGAAGGGGGACCGGTCGGCATCACATCCGGCCTCTCGGAGGATCTGTGGGTTTCCTGGCGCGTCTGCGCGAGCACCGTCGTACCGTCGCGTCGGTGAGCACGGTCTCGGTCTTCTCCACCGCGGTGGTGGGTCTGGCGCTCTTCTACGAGGGCGAGGCGACGGCGGACGTCGACCTGAACGACTCGGGCGTGTGGGTGACGAAGACGTCGGCCGGCCTTCTCGGGCGCTTCAACTACGCGTCGCAGGCCCTGGACGGCACCCTCAACGCGGGCAGCGCGTCCTTCGACGTGCAGCAGGACGAGGGGCGGGTGCTCCTGGACGACACGAGCACCGGCACGGCGTCCCCGGTCGACATCGCGCACCTCAAGCTGGACGGGCAGGTGCGCCTGCCGGCTGGCGCGCAGGTCGCGTCCGGGGGTGCCACCACGGCGATCCTCGACGGCGAGGAGGGCCTGCTCTGGGTCCTGCCGTTCGAGGGTGCGCCGTCGTTCGACCCGGAGACGATGGACCCGACGGCGGAGGTGGAGGGCGGGGGTGCCCTCACCGTGTCGCAGGACGGGACGGTCTTCGTCGCGGTCCCGTCGACCGGCACGCTCTGGACCGTGGCGACCACGGCGCGCGGCGCGGTGGACGGCGACCCGGTCTCGTCGAGCCTCCCCGTGGGGACCGGCGCCGAGGTCGAGGTGACGGCCGTGGGCGAGGACCCGGTCGTCCTCGACCGGTCCGCGTCCCGGCTCGTGCTCCCGGGCGGGAAGACGGCGACGCTGGAGGACGGCGCCGAGGCGAGGCTGCAGCAGCCGTCGCAGGCCTCGAAGAACGTGGTCGTCGCGACCGCGTCCGGTCTCGTCACGCAGCCCCTGCAGGGTGGCGACGCGCTGCGACGCGCAGCGCAGGGCCGCCCGGCGGCCCCGGTGCAGCTCGGCACGTGCACCTACGGGGCGTGGGCGTCGACCGGCCAGGTGGTCCGTGACTGCGAGGGCACCGACCGCGACCTCGACACGCGGCTGGAGGGCATCGACCCCCAGTCGCGGCTCGAGTACCGGGTCAACCGGCAGGTGATCGTGCTCAACGACCTGTCCGCCGGGACGCTGTGGATGGCCGCGGACGAGTACCAGAAGGTCGAGGACTGGGACCTCCAGGTTCCCGAGGAGGCGGAGGGCGAGGAGTCCGACGCCGAGCTGACGAACCCGGAGCAGGTGGACCAGTTCATCGCCGACCGGTCGCAGCCGAACCGCCCGCCGCAGCCCGCCGACGACTCGTTCGGGGTGCGGCCGGGCCGCACGACGATCCTGCCCGTGCTGGGCAACGACGTGGACCCCGACGGCGACGTCATGACGGCCTCGGTCGTGAGCGACGCGCCGAACGGGATCGCGGTGCAGCAGATCATGGGCGGCGCCGCGGTGCAGGCCCTCGTGCCCGAGGACGCGACCGGGACGGGTTCGTTCCGGTACTCCGTCTCGGACGGACGCGGAGGGACGGCGGAGGCATCCGTCTCGGTCAAGGTCTCCCCGTGGGGCGAGAACGCGCCCCCGGAGCAGACCGGTGACCCCGTGGTCCGGGTGGAGCAGGGCGGGAAGGCGTCGATCAAGGTCCTGCCCTACTTCAAGGACCCGGACGGGGACGACCTCTACCTCGCCTCCGCCGAGGCGACCGTGGCGGGCGACGACGTGCGCTCGCGCCCGGACGGCACGGTCGAGCTGCGCGACGGCGGCGGGTCGACGGGCCGCAAGATCGTGACCCTGGCGGTCGCCGACGGTCAGGGCGGGCTCAGCGAGGGCAGGCTGCTCGTGGACGTGGTCCCCGGGCCGCAGCCGCCCGTCGCGGTGAACGACCACGTGGTCGTGCCCGCGGGACAGCCCGTCACGGTCGAGCCGCTGCGCAACGACACCGACCCCAACGGCGACGAGCTGCGCCTCGCCTCGGTCTCCGAGTCCGCGCCGGCCGAGATCACGCCGAACTACGACGCGGGCACGTTCACCTTCCTGTCGATGGAGCCGCGCTCCTACGACCTCACCTACCAGGTCACCGACGGCCCCGACGCGACCACGGGTCTGGTCCGTGT